>Ga0209385_1000525_pt1 | contig 15685 bp, 13 predicted proteins | sample NGEPerB_FD_184506 | JGI IMG/M metagenome (GOLD analysis project Ga0209385, IMG submission 184506) | Arctic peat soil microbial communities from the Barrow Environmental Observatory site, Barrow, Alaska, USA - NGEE PermafrostAB12-B... | ecosystem: Environmental > Terrestrial > Soil > Wetlands >... | reverse complement strand
GATCAGTTCGGTTCTCATGGTCACTGCCTACACCGGACCACCGACAGTGACGCTGCTGCAAGTCTTCTGAAGTTGCACACACTCGGCTGCGACCTCCGCGTGGACGCCTTCCCCGGGCGCGGACGGTGATGGGCCTAGCCGGCAAAGCGACGACGCCGGCTACACGCAAACCGGGCGGATCCCAGGACACTGCCGCGACGTCGCTCCAAGCGGCGGAACATGCGGGGTATTGGGGTATCAGCTTCGTGGGCTTCAGCGGCGCCAGACGTTGACTCGTTCCAGCTCGAGCAGCGGTGCGCCGGGCGGGCCTTTACAGATCACTCTGAAGTCCAGTCCATTAGTGACTACGTTCCGGCGAGTGTTTCGGGCAAACCAGCAGGTCAACACCCCTACAGCCCCCAGGAACCCACGTAAGTTCGGCTTAACGAAAGGGCCGCGGCGACCGGGCTTGTCCAAATGCCCTTCGGCGACCAGCTGGTCGGTGCGGGTCAGGATGTCGATGTCAACGAACCCGCCGTCGTGTACCCATTGCACCGCATCGGCGGTCACGTACGAAAGCTCCTTGGTGCCGTACCAGCACAGCCGAGGCAGTGGCTCCGCCCAAATCAACAAGCCGGTGGCCGCCGGGACCGTCGTTGCCGGCATCCACGCCGGGATGTCGGTGGAGGCGTCCATCGCAACGCGGGTCATGTCCCGGGTGACCCAGAACAGTTCCGACTCCCGGTACCGCTCCAGGTCCCGTCGTGTCCGGTCGATCTGACCGGCCAGCTCGGCTTCGAACATCTCATCGGTGACTGGCTTCTTGGTGAACTCATTGAACTGACCGACCCGTTCGCGGCGCAGCACGTCGCGCACCCCCGGGTGAGCCAGCCGATCCAAATCCCCCCGGGCATGCTCGACCAAGTCGTGCCGCATCCGCGGCATCTCCGTCGCCGTCCACTGCCTCTGCACGTCACCACCATCCCTTACCCGCAGTTTCATCGTCCGGCGTCAATGGTGGGGTGCGCACACCCTCAGGGCTGGCCGCAAAGGTCACGACTGAGGCGACCGCCTGTGCCGGGTGGCGCTACCGGTTCAACTCGACAGCCGTTCCGAGGCAGCGAGGCATCAAGATTCGCTGACTACCCCGGCCGCATCAGGTCCTCGTGGTGCAAGGACCGGCACTCAGACTCCGCGCAAGACAAAGCCAACGACGCCATAGGGCCGACCGGCAGAGGGGCTGCGGGGCAACCCTGCGTGCGCAATTCTGGGGATACCTTTGTTGGGACTTCCCGGGTGTCACCGACCCCGGACCGCTACCCAAGAAGGGCTCACTCCGATGACCACCGCCACCCGCACCCGCCGAGAAGGTGGCGGCCATGACTGTTGCTGCGGTGCCTTGCATGTCGTCATTGACGGTACAGCCGGACACAGGCCGACGGCATCAGTCAAGAGCCGCTCCCATCGGCAGCAAGCTGGCGAAGCCTCTTTATGGCTGCGGTTGGGTGCGGTTGAATTCTGACCTGCGCGGCCGGATGAGGGACCTTCCGGCCGCTGGTCGGGACCGCATCAGGAACGCGCCATCTGCAGGCCGAGGTCGGTGATGAACCGGGTGAGCATCATCCGCTGGTCGATGTAGGTGTCGGTGAGCGAGGGAATCGGTTCCCGGAACGGGAGTGACGTGAACGCGGCCCGGATGACGAGGCTGCCGATGTAGCCGTCCTCGATCTCGGCCAGTGCCGCCGGCCGCTTGCCCTGGTTCATTCCGGCTTGGTAGGCAGGGGCCAGCAGACGGTGGATGGCCGGCAGGTCGGCGGTGGGCATCTGTCCGGCGTGGACGAGCCCCACCAGCAGTTGGGCAAGGTCGAACCCGACGGCGAGTGGGCACTGGAATGCGACGTCGATCGCGACGAGGGTTCCGGGCGCGGAGCTGGGGACCAGGAGGTTCTGCGGGCTCGCGTCGCCGTGCGGCAGTGCCTGCGGGAGCTCGTCGAGCCGGTCCAGGATCGCGGGAGCCGCCGCGGCAAGTTCGAGGAGGTCAGCGCGCAGCGTTGTCCCGCCGCTCGTTGCCAGCAGCGGGTGCCGCCATAGGTCGTGTGACTGCAACCACGGCAGCACCGGTCGCACGGCGCCGTCGTAGTAGCGCCGCAGCCCATATCCCGGCGGCACCGGACAGGCCGCCAGCAGCTCGGGGTCCCGCCGGTTCGCGGCGAGGGCACCGAGAACACCCGCGGCCGTCACGAAACGGTCCGGGGTCCATGGCTGGGCACTGACCGCGATGTCCTCCATCCAGACTGCGACTCGATCCTCGGGCAGCTCAACGACCTGGTACAGCTCGGGCACCCGCAGGCCCGACGGTAGGTGTGCCGAAAAGGTCGGGTCCCATGCAGTCAACTCGGCACGCCAGGGGAAATTGCCGAGGAAATCGGCTCGCAGCTGTTCCGGTACCCGGTCCAGCAGCCGCCAGTGCCGAGGATGCTGGAGCACCTTGAGGAACACCGACCAGGGCTGCCCGTCTGCGGTCACCCCGCTCAGACGAGCCAGGGTGCCCGTGGCGGGCGAGCCCGACTCGTAGGGCACCGGCTCAGCGTTCCACCTGGTGACGACCGCTGGATGGCCGACCGCTGCCGCGGCGATGGCGTCCAGTTGGTCGCCGGTGGGCGTCGCAACGCCGAGCAGGTCACCACCGGCCACCGTGGTCTTGGTCATCGGGTTCCCTCCAGCTGACCGCTAAGGCGGCCTTAGCATTCATCGTTGATGTTAAGGTAGCCTGATGGATTCGGTCAAGGGCCGTGAAGAGCCGCATCTGGTTGCGTTGCTGGAAAGGCTGTGGCGGCGGACCAAACATGAACTGGACAAGGCTGCGCGGGAGCTGGCGCCGGACCTGCGACCATCACACGTTCGCCTGATCAGCATCACCCCTGCCGATGGCCTGCGGCTCGGCGATCTCGCCACCAAGGCGCGGATGACCGCACAATCCCTCGGCGAGTTTGTCGACACCCTCAACCGAGCCGGCTACACCGAAGTCGTCCCCGACCCGGCCGACGGCCGTGCCCGACTCGTCCGACCCACCCACCGCGGGATCCAATTAGCGCTCGCGATGAACGTCAGAGTGCATGAACTCGAAGACCTCTGGTCCCAAGAATTCAGCAACCGGCAGTGGCAGACATTCCGGCACGTCCTCACCACGCTCGACGGGTAGCTGCCGCCCGCACCTCGAACGCCGTCATCTCCCGGCCGATGAATGACAGACGCGCACGCTCACCTGTCGATGCGTCGTCGGCGTGGAGATCGATACCGTCGGCCGGGTGCGTGACTCCTCCCACCGCCTGGGGTGACACCAGCGCAGCTGGTGTCCCGGCCCGGGAGTTCTATCGCAACACCAACCGTCGGGGTCGTCCGATTCAATGACCGGGAGCACGCCGACCAATCGGGGAGACGAGACCACGTGACCAACCCGGCGCCGCCGCGGTCGCCGCCGGCCAGCCCCCGACCACGGTGCTGATCATCAGCGCCGTGACTACCCAGGCCGCATCAGGTCCTCGTGGTGCAACGTCGTGGCGGGCGCCGGTCGAGGCGCCCGCCACGCTGAGTGCAGGCAAGGATAAGGCGGGACCGGATTTCAGGTCCGGTGATTGGGTCGGGCAGGACGCAGGGTAATGCCGCTTCCCCCGTAGCGCATCCGCTAGATCGCCGACCGCGGTAATGGGTTTCTCATCGACGACATGTCCTGGACGGTAGCTGCGCTGGACCTACTGTCGGCGGCCGCAGTAATCCCGGTCCGGTTCACCCGTCGAGCGGCCCTCCGGATCGCCGCCGGCCAGGTCCGCGTACGGCACCGCTTCCCCGGCCAGCGTGACCACCCTGGCCAACCCGATGCTGGCCTGATTTCTCTGCCGAACGGTGCCGGCAAGTCTCATGCAAGAGCGGTGACTGCGACCGTCCACGTACAGCTGATCAACGTCGCCGCCCGGGTTACTCGCTCCGCCAGGCGGGTCACCCTTCAGCCGGATACTGAACGCTGACCGGCTGGCGGTCACATCGGGAGCGGAGGCTGTGATCGCGGTGCGACGGGCACGTGGAGCGGTGTCGTCCAATCGTGGCACCGCTGCTGTGCTGGCGATCGTCACGGTGTGCGCGGCCGTTGGGATTTTCGTGGGATTGACCTCGACCGCGGAAGCAACCGCGCAGTCGACCACGACATTGCTTGCAGCGCCTGTCCAGTCGCCGTCGGACGCGACGGTCACCGGGGTTTCGGTGACCCAGCAGCCAAGTGCATCAGGTTCGCCATCGAGCTCGACAGCTCCAAGTTCGGCGGCCGGACCCACCGCCGGCACATCCCAGAGCTCGTTGCCTGCTTCGGCGTCGTCGACGTCGGCCACCACCTCATCGGAGACCACCGCATCGACAACTCCGTCCGCGACCACCGAGAGCAGCACCGTAGAAGCCAGCACGTCGATTTCGGCTCCGGCGCCAGTGACCGTCGTTCAGACCGTCGTCCCGGCGACGCCGCCCGCCGCGGTGCAGTCCGGGATCAGTCCCGGCACCGTGCTGATCGCGCTCGCCGTCCTGTTGATCGCGCTGGCAGTGGTGGTGCTGGCCGTTCGCGCTGGCCGGACGCGTCGACCCTCCGGCCGGGCAGCACCAACCAGGCCGTCGACGGAAGCGGCCAACCCGACACCGCCATCCACGTCCGTCACCACGACAGCCGATTCGGGTGGGTCGGCCGATTGGTCGTCACCGATCGACGGTTCCGAGTTGCACGAGCTGATGTCATTCATGGTCGAGCTCGGTGACACCATGGTCGATTCCGGTGATCCCGTGACACACGTCGGCGAGTGCCTCGGCCGGGTGGCCCGGGTCAACGGGGCGCGCGGGGCCGAGATCATCGTGCTGCCGACAGCGTTGATCATCACGCTGCCCGGCATTGGTGAGGCGCGCACGGAGGTCGCGTCGACCGGAGGGTCCAGGCTGCGGTTGGATCAGGTCGAGGCCGTCTTCACCGTCGCGGACGCGGCGGAGCGCGGCGACCTCGGCCCGCGGGCGGCTCTCGTCGCAGTGCGATCGGCGCGAGAGTTGCCGCCGTCCTACGGACCTGGCGTGATCGCGGCAGGTCACGCCGTGATCGCGATCGGACTGGCGATCATTCTCGCCGGCGGCTGGACGGACATCGCCGTCGCCGCAGTACTCGGCGCCGGGGTGGGCGTCATCAAGCAATTGGCGGCGACCCGGCGGTTGGCGATTCAGGTCTTCCTCCCAGTCCTGTGCGCCGTTCTGGTGGCCGCGGCGGTGGCCTTGCTCGGCCGGACGGCGGTAAGCCCGGCCCTGTTGCCGCCGATCCTCGGCGCGCTGGTGACGTTCATTCCCGGTGGCCTGTTGACGACCGCGGTGATCGAACTCGCGACCGGGCAGATGATTTCCGGGGCCAGTCGATTCGTGTACGGGGCGCTGCAATTGGTGCTGCTGTCGTTGGGCATCGTCGCCGGTCTGCAACTGGTGGGCATTCCGGCCGTCACCGTCGCCGAGACCGAGACCTCCGTGATCGGGGCCATCGCGCCGTGGATCGGCGTGCTGATATTCGGGGTCGGTGTCCTGCTGAGCTACTCCGGCCGCCCCGGATCGCTGAGCTGGATGCTGCTCGTCCTGTATGTCGCCTACGCCGGACAGGTCCTGGGCGGACTGCTGTTCGGCAGCTCCCTCTCGGCCTTCGTGGGAGCGGCCGTGATGACCCCGGCCGCGGTGTTCGTGGCAACCCAGCGAACCGGGCCGCCGACCTTGGTGACGTTCCTGCCGGCGTTCTGGCTGTTGGTTCCCGGCGCCATCGCGCTGGTCGGAGTCACCCAGGTGATGGGTGCGGCCAGGGTGGACGGGGTGTCGTCCATCCTGGCCGCGGGCGTGACGATCGTTTCGATCGCCCTCGGCGTGGTATTCGGTCTCGGTCTCGGCGACTGGGTCAAGCGGGTGCTCCGCCGGCCCGTTACCAACTAATGCACTGTGCCTGGGGTGGTCCACGGATCGCCGCGTCCACCACTGCAGAAGGCTGTGGCTTCCATCTTTCGGTGGTTTCAACGAGTGTGCTGATTCGTTGTGGTCGGCAGCCACGTGGTCGCTGCGGTGACGAGCGCCGTGACGCCCAGCCGCAGCGTCGGATCGATGATCGGGGCGTAATGCGGGGAGTGGTTGCTGGGAATACCCCGCATTCTTTCCATCAGGTCTGCGGCGGTGTGGGCACCGGCGAACGCCTCCGGGTCGGCACCACCGAGATACCAGAACACGCAGGGCGCGCCGGCGGACGTGGCCAGCACGCCGACATCCTCGCTGCCGGTCATCGGGCCAGGATCCAGGACATTGCCGTCCCCGAGCCAACTTTGGAACGCGACGAGAATGCGGGCGGTGCCCTCGTGGTCGTTCATCAGCGCGGGGAAGTAGTCGGTGTGGTCCACCGTCGGTGACGTGGTGGCCCCAGCGGTGCGCGCTTCGCCGTCGACGATGCGGGTGATCGCCGCCAGGGTCCGGTCACGGACGTTGAGGTCGTAGGTGCGGACGTTGAGCCGCAGTTGAGCGTCGTCGGGGATGACGTTGTTGGTGCTGCCGCTGTTGATCGACCCGACGGTGACGACGGCGGTCTCGTTGCCGGCGGTTTCCCTGGACACGATGGTCTGCAATCGCAACACGGTGGCGGCCGCCATGACGATCGGGTCCACGGTTGTTTCCGGGCGTGATCCGTGACCACCCTTGCCGTGCAGGGTGACGGTCAACGAATCACTCGCCGACAACACCAACCCGGCATGGAGGCCGATCACGCCGGCGACCATCGGGGCGACGTGCTGGCCCAGGACCACATCCGGTTGTCCGAAGCGGGTGAACAGGCCGTCGTCGACCATCGCTTTCGCACCGGTGCCGAGTTCCTCGGCCGGTTGGAACACGATCATCAGGCGGCCGGAATAACTCTCGGGTTCGGCGGCCAATTGTTCCGCCGCGCCCAGCAGGCAGGTCACGTGAATGTCATGTCCGCAGGCGTGCATGATCGGGACGTCGGCGCCGAACCGGTCGGTGGCCCTGCGGGTGCTCGCGTATTCCAGCCCGGTCTTCTCCAACAGCGGGAGCGCGTCCATGTCGGCGCGCAGCAATGCGGTGGGTCCGGTGCCGTTTTCCAGGATGCCCACCACGCCGGTGCCGCCGATGCCGGTCGTCACCTGGTACCCCCAGCCGGCCAGGAGTGTCGCGATGATCGTTGCGGTGCGGGTTTCCTGGTAAGACAGCTCTGGGTTCTGGTGCAGGTCCAGGTAAATGTCGGCCAGGTCCACGTCAGTCATCACGACCGTGAGTCTGCGCTTCCGGCGGATCGGACGCGCTCACGGGTCCGCGGAGCAGTGGCGACGCCGGCCCACGGACCGAGCACGGAGGTTGCCGATTCGAGCAGGTCCGCCGACATGACCGGGCCGCTCGGCCGTGCCGGGTTACGCTCAGCCGCGGGTCCGCCGGTCCGGCGGATCAACAGCGCAAGGAGCCTTCGTGCCTACTGGCAAGCCGAACATCCTGGTCATCTGGGGCGACGACATCGGCATCTCGAATGTCAGCTCCTACAGCGACGGACTGATGGGGTATCGCACACCCAACATCGATCGCATCGCCACGGAAGGGGTCCGGTTCACCGACTACTACGGCGAACAAAGCTGCACAGCGGGCCGCGCCGCCTTCATCTGCGGACAGAATCCGATCAGAACAGGATTGACCAAAGTAGGAATGCCGGGTGCGAATCTGGGTCTGCAACCGACTGATCCGACCATCGCGACGGCGCTCAAAGAACACGGCTACGCAACTGGCCAGTTCGGCAAGAACCACCTCGGTGACCGGGATGAGTTCCTCCCCACCAATCACGGCTTCGATGAGTTCTTTGGCAACCTCTACCATCTCAACGCCGAGGAGGAGCCCGAACAGTACGACTACCCGTCCGAGCAGGAGTTCCCGGACTTCCGGGCCAGATTCGGGCCGCGTGGGGTGATCCACAGTTGGGCGGATGGCAGGATCGAGGACACCGGGCCGCTGACGATCAAGCGGATGGAAACCATCGACGACGAGGTCACCGTGCATGCCCGGCGCTTCATCCAGGACGCTCAGCGTTCCGGCGCCCCGTTCTTCGTGTGGTTCAACACCACCCACATGCACTTCCGGACCCATACGAAGGCCGAGAGCCGCGGGCAGGCCGGACGGTGGCAATCGCCCTACCACGACACCATGATCGACCACGACAGGTCCGTCGGGGAGCTTCTGGACATGCTCGACGAGCTCGGTCTGGCAGACGACACCATCGTCATCTACAGCACCGACAACGGCCCGCACATGAACACCTGGCCCGACGCTGGGATGACTCCGTTCCGCAGCGAGAAGAACTCGAACTGGGAAGGCGGTTACCGGGTACCGGCCATGGTGCGGTGGCCGGCAGAGATACCCGCCGGCCGAGTACTCAACGGCATCGTCAGCCACAACGACTGGTTCGTCACGTTGCTGGCCGCCGCCGGTGAGCCCGACATCGCCGGCAAGCTCAAGGCCGGCCACGACATGAACGGCCGCAACTACCGCGTGCACCTCGACGGCTTCAACCAACTCGCCTACCTCAAAGGCGATGTCGACAGCAGTCCTCGCCCGCACTTCTTCTACGTCTCCGACGACGGGGACCTCACCGCGATGCGCTGGGACAACTGGAAGTTCGTGTTCCTCGAGCAACGCGCCCGAGGAACCATCCAGATCTGGATGGAGCCCTACACCGAACTCCGCGTGCCCAAGATCTTCAACCTGCGCACCGACCCCTACGAACGAGCCGACATCACCTCGAACACCTACTTCGACTGGATGCTCGAGCGGGCCTGGACCTTGATCCCCGCCCAAACCTACGTAGCCCAGATGGCCCAGTCGCTGGTCGATTTCCCGCCGTCACAACGCCCGGCCAGCTTCACGATCAACCAAGTCATGGACAAACTCAAAGCCGGAATGACCAGCGCCTGACCCCATCCCCCACTCAGGCTCCGTTCTCCCGTCTAGGAACTCATGCGAGCCGCCAACAAGCGGGACCTGCTACCCCGCCAATTACCGTCCAAAGTCACCGTGACCATCTCCACCGCCACCGACCTGGTCATCGAGGTCACCGACAATGGCACCGGCATCCCGGGCACCGGTTCCCACAGCGGCCTGCACAGCCTGACGACCAGGGCCCGCGTGTTCGGGCGGCAGCCTCACCGTTGACCGGCCGTCCGGCGGCGGCACCCGGCTGCTCTGGGCCGCTCCGCTGGCTCTAACCGACACCCGCGGGTGAGCTGCCCGGCCAAGCACGCCCAGTGGACGTAGGTCGGTTGGTCGGAAAACGGGCACGTCGATGGTGGGCGCCACGAGCCTCGATTGGGGAATGCGACCGAGATCGGCGCCCTGCCGCCAACTGCCGCCGGGTGGTCAGACAGGTTGCCGGACGGTCGAGCGCGGGGTCTGGGCGCCGACCGACTACCACCCGACCGAGGCGGGTAAGGGCAACGTAGAAGCCGCGCTGCCGGCCTTACAGAGGCCGAAGACCTTCATCCCGTCGTTGGCCACGGCCGAGGTCGGACCGGCCGCGCTGACGGCGCCGGCAGGCTGCGGTGCTGGACAGCTCGCGGGCAAAGGGTCGAGGAGTTGATCTCCCAGAGGTGGGTGCGGTCAACCGTCGTGTTCAGATGTCGGCGATGGCGTCAGCGGGTAGCACCCGGTTGACAACCGCCCGGGCGGTCGCGTCCAGGGTGTGGTCGACCAGGTAGGCGTGGGCGGTCGCGTCCAGGGTGTGGTCGACAAGGTAGGCGTGGGCGCGCAGCGCGGCCAACGAATCCTCCAGTCGCAGACCGGACGCGACGCTGACCATGCCCATCGCCATCAGGACATACGCCCGGTCGGTCACCGCGGGGTTGTCCAACCACAGCGGCCCGTCCCACAGCGGCCCGTCACGGAATTTCGGGAACATCTCCTCCGCCATCAACGCGCTCCCTGCGTCCGGCGTCGGCCGGCCGGAGCGCGAGTTGTTCAGCGATCCCGAGAGGGCGGATTCATAGGCGGCACGGACCGTCGGCCACATGCGCCGTGGACCGCGCGTCCGACGTCGAGGACCACGCCCGACCGATTGGAAGACCCTTGCAACGCACCGTTCACGCGCTCGGCAACGCAAGACAGTCGCGACTGGCAGTCGCTGGCCTCCGTTCCACGCTTGCCGTTCGTCCAGGGCTGCGACTGGTCACCCTCTGCCGACTTTCGGCCGACATTCGCCCCTTCCCTTCGGTTTACGATCGGAGGAATGGTGGTTTCGGTCGACGTACACACTGTCCATCCACGCATGTTGGCCGCGGTGCGGCGCGAGGTCCCGCCGGGCGCGGTTGGGTCAGCGTGGGGGCCGGCGGTGGGCAAGGTTTGGGACTTCATTCGGAGCCAGTCTGGACTGTGGACTGACGGCCACAACATTTTCCTCTACCACCACCCGAAGCAGCATGGCGCCCGACTGGTGTGCGACTTCGGTGTTGAGATCACTCGCACCTTTGAAACCGCGGGCGAGGTCTACGCGACCCAGACGCCAGGTGGCGAAGCTGCCGTAGCCGTCTACCGCGGGCCGTACAGCCGTTTGGACGAGGCGTGCGACGCGATCGACAAATGGATGGTGGCGAACCGGAGAGAGTCTGCCGGGCACTCGTGGGAGATCTACGGAGATCCGACGCCGGACCCAGCCGATACCGAGACGACGATCGTGCACCTCCTGAAGTAGCGCCGGGGATGTCGCCTGTACATCGGGGCGAACTGGCCCGTCGATGTGATCTGGCATTCGGTCTGCTCTCCGGGTCCGTGTGCTGGCGTGGTCAGATGCACGATTCCTGCACCAAACGACCGTTGCCGACAGGTCCGGGGGTGTCGGACGATGACTGGCGGAGATTGCGATTCACAGGTGCCGCGGGATCTGACCGACGGCGCAGAGCCCGGCGCCGGCCGCCGGGAGCTCCTGCGGGCAGCACTGAAGCCGCCGAATCCAGATCGCTGGATTCGGTTGACCCCGTGCCGAGGTGAGGCTTCCGCCGTCGAAGCCAGCGACCGCCACATCCGACCGGCAGAGGGGGCGTTGGGACCTCCCAGTGACACACCCGCATGCTTTCTACGGCCACTTGTACCGCGACCTTGGAGGTCCTCTGGTGAACCCCAGTCCAGTCATCCCCGCTAACCAATCGCGTGAGGCCACCCCAGAGCATCACATGGTGCTAGCAGGCGAGATGCGCTTTCACGTCGTCACTGCGGGAAGTGGTCCTCCCGTGGTGTTGGTCGCCGGATTCCCGCAGAGCTGCTACGCGTGGCGCCGCGTAATGCCGCTTTTAGCGGAACACCACACAGTGGTCGCGGTCGACCTACCCGGGCAGGGTGACTCCGACAAGCCGGCCGGCGGCTACGACACGCTCGCCACCGCCCGGCGGCTCAGAGAGCTGATCACCGCCTTGGGCCTCGAGCGGTACGTCCTCGTCGGACACGACATCGGCTCCTGGGTCGGTTACGCCTATGCCCACGAGTTCCAGAGCGAGATGCGCGGCCTTGTGCTTCTGGACGGCAATATCCCAGGTGTCACTCTGCAATCCACCCTGACCCTTGGCCCCGACAATTGGCGCAACTGGCACTTCCTGTTCAATCCCATCCCAGACCTTCCCGAAGCCCTCTTGGAAGGCCGCGAGCGAATCCTGATTGAGTGGTTCTTCAACCGAAAAACCGCCGACTGGATCTCCACCTTCAGCAAGGCTGATATCGACGAATACGAACGCGTTTATCGGAGCCCCGGCGGGATGCGGGGGATGCTGGGGTATTACCGCGCCGTTTTGCAGGATATCGAACAGAACCAGCCATTGATGGCAACACAGCTTGACCTGCCGATCCTCGCCCTCGGCGGTGAGGTGGGTAGCGCTCCGGATCTGTATGAGCGAATGCAACCGCTAGGACTGGACGTGCGCGGCGGTGTCATCGCGGGCAGCGGCCACTACATCCCCGAGGAGAAACCGGTCGCGCTCACCGAAGAACTGCACTCCTTCATCTCGAGCCTCGCCCCGTAACCGGGCGTCCGCCTTAGCTTAGTCGTCGCCGTATGAGGAGGTTGCTATCTGTTCGCTACTTGCCGATCGCCTGATGGATCGAGCGGATCGCGCTCGATCCTTCACCCACGGCGGCTGCGATCCGCTTCATCGAGCCGTGACGCACATCGCCGACGGCGAAGAGTCCTGGCATGCTGGTCTCGAACGCCAGAGGCTGACGGCCGAGTAGCCCGAACGAGTCGCGCGATTGCCTCTCCGGTAGATCGGTGTCGGTGAGGATGAAGCCGCTTCGGTCAAGTAGAACGCCCTCGAGCCAAGACGTCGCGGGCACGGCGCCTATGAAGCAGAAGAGTCCCGCGCAGGGCACGGTCTCCCGAGTCCCTGCGGTCATATTCGCGAGCACGATCGAGTCCAGATGGTCGCCTCCGTCGACTCCGACGACTTCGGTGCCTAAGTGCAAGTCGATACGACTGTCGGCGAGGATTCGGGTCGCGAGGTAGCTCGACATCTCGATTCCCAGATCGTTGGCGCGGACGACGAGCCGGACCCGCGACCCGCGACTTGCGAGAAACAGGGACGCCTGCCCGGCGGAGTTGGCCCCGCCGATCACGGCCACCTGAGGGCCGTGGGTCCCGCTCGCACGGGCTTCAAGCTCGGTTGCCGCGTAGTAGATGCCGTTGCCCTCGAAGTCCGCCCACCGATCGAGGCTCAGTTTCTGGTACTGGGCGCCGCTCGCGATCACGATCGAGCGGGCCGAGACCTCGCTCCCGTCCGACAGGGTCACCACAAGGTCGTCCGCCATCCGCAGTGAGGTCACCTCAGACGGGCTCTTTATCTCGGCACCGAACTTTTGGGCCTGCACCAGCGCCTTGGCAGTCAGTTCCGCGCCTGCGATTCCGGACGGGAAGCCGAGGTAGTTCTCGATACGTGCGCTCGCGCCGGCCTGCCCGCCTACGGCAACCCCTTCCAGCACCAGCGTGTCCAAGCCTTCAGAGGCGCCGTAGACGGCAGTCGCTAGTCCGGCAGGTCCACCACCTACGACAACGATGTCGTAGACCTTGCCAGGTACCGAGCGGTACGCGAGCCCGAGCTGGTTGGCCAGTACGTTCGGGGTCGCATTGTGGAGGATCGCGGTCGGGGTGATCACGACCGGGAGGTCTGTGACGTCGTCGAGCCCGAGAGACTCGAGGATTCGGTGCCCGTCGTCGGTTTCGACGTCGAGCCAGCTATGCACCACGTTTAGACGCGTGGCCCAGTTGCGGAGCTCCAGCGCCTCGGCCGACTGCGCGCCGCCGACCGGCCGAGGAACTCGGCACCGGTGCGAAAGCGATGGTCGACGACGGCCTGTTCAACCCCGGCCGATCTGGAGCGGGCGATTCGGTCGCTGGCGCTCCCATAATTGCAAGTAATGGTGGCAATTCCTGGATACATTCTCATGCATGCAACAATTCTACCTGTTGTGGTGCAAGCACTCTCGCTTTACCCCGGTTTGGATCATGCGCGGGTAATCAGCTAGCCCTCTAGGTGTCTGGCTATCTAGGTATCCAGTGATCTTGCTATCTTCTGTTCTGGACATCTTGCAATCTCTCCCCCCGGCGCCGGCGGTGGCGGTGGCCCCCTCTACAGGCCGCGCCGGCCGGGCAGGACAATCCCCCCCGGGGCGACAAGGTTGGCGCCCCTCGCGCATCCGGGGCTTATCTAGGTGTCCAGGCATCTTGCTGTCTGTGTTCTTGGCATCCCGATCAGGATGTCCGATCAGATGTCGTAGTACAGGTCGAACTCGTAGGGGTGCGGGCGCAGCCGGATCGCGTCGATCTCGTCGCGCTTGAGCTTGATCCACATCTCGATCAGGTCCGGGGTGAACACGCCGCCCTCGAGCAGGTAGTCGTGATCCTGCTCCAGCCGGTCGATCACCGCCGCCAGCGAGGACGGCACCTGCGGAATGTTGGCGGCCTCGTCCGGCGGCAGCTCGTAGAGGTCCTTGTCGACCGGTGCCGGCGGCTCGATCTTGTTCCTGATGCCGTCCAGACCGGCCATCATCATCGCGGCGAACGCGAGATACGGGTTGGCCGACGGATCCGGACAGCGGAACTCAAGGCGCTTCGCCTTCGCGTTCGTGCCGGTCAACGGGATACGGATACACGCGGAGCGGTTCCGGGCCGAGTACACCAGGTTCACCGGCGCCTCGAAGCCCGGCACCAGCCGATGGTAGGAATTCACCGTCGGGTTGGTGAACGCCAGCAGCGACGGGGCATGGTGCAGCAGGCCGCCGATGTAGAACCGGGCCATGTCCGACAGGCCGCCGTAGCCGGCCTCGTCGTAGAACAGCGGCTTGCCATCGGACCACAGCGACTGGTGCGCGTGCATGCCCGAGCCGTTGTCACCGAACACCGGCTTGGGCATGAACGTGACGGTCTTGCCCTGCTCCCAGGCGGTGTTCTTGATGATGTACTTGAACAACATCAACTCGTCCGCCGAGGCCAGCAGGGTGTTGAACTTGTAGCTGATCTCCGCCTGGCCACCGCCCACCTCGTGGTGACCCCGCTCGATGTCGAAGCCCATGCTGATCAGGTTCGCGATCATGTCCTCGCGAAGGTCGGCATGGTGGTCGAACGGCGGGACCGGGAAATAGCCACCCTTGACGCGGGTCTTATAGCCCAGGTTCGGCTGCTCGTCCCGGCCGGTGTTCCACCAGCCCTCTTCGGTGTCGATCTTGTAGAAGGCGCCCGTCATGCCGGTCGCGAACTGCACGTTGTCGAAAATGTAGAACTCGGCCTCGGCGCCGAAGAAACAGGTGTCGGCGATGCCGGTGCTGGCCAGGTACTCCTCGGCCTTGCGGGCCACGTTGCGCGGGTCACGCGAGTACGGCTGCAGGGTCAGCGGGTCGTGGACGAAGAAGTTGCAGGTCAAGGTCTTCCGCTGGCGGAAGGGATCGACCCGGGCCGTGGTCACGTCGGGCAGCAGCGTCATGTCCGACTCGTGGATCGACTGGAAGCCCTTGATGGACGAACCGTCGAACGCCATGCCGCCGGCAAGGGACTTCTCGGTGACCGAGCTGGCTGGGACGGTGAGGTGGTTCATGATGCCGAGAAGATCGCAGAACCGGATGTCGAAGACCTCGACATCGTTGTCCTTGATGTAGGCGACCAGCTCTTCGGAAGTGGAGAACACGCACGCGCTCCTTCTCGGTTGGACAACCGCGATGGCAGGGACGGTACAACGGGCTCAAACGGTTCGGACTCCCGCGATGGTGCTGGTGGTCCGGTTTGGTACTGGCTGGTTGACAACAGGCTGGCATTGCTGGTGGGGCCCCTAGGGTATGGGCACCGCGGATAAGTCATACCAGGAGTTCGCGGGTCCATGGCGTGTCCATCCGGTGGTTTCATACTGCCTCCTGCGCAGAGGGATTTGGGTTTCCGGGAGTTCTTGGTCAGTCAGGGTCCAGGGGTTCTGCCCGGGCGGAATCTGCGTGGAACCGAAAGCGGTACGTCGCCCGCGCTCTTTTCCGTGCCCTTTCCCCGCCTCGAGGTTGACACTAGAAGCTTGATCTCCAGAAGCCAACGGCTCCTGAAAACGAGCCGACCCGGATCGGCGTGCCGATCGGCGACCTCCTGGCTGGCAAAAAACCACCCGCA
>Ga0209385_1000523_pt1 | contig 15689 bp, 12 predicted proteins | sample NGEPerB_FD_184506 | JGI IMG/M metagenome (GOLD analysis project Ga0209385, IMG submission 184506) | Arctic peat soil microbial communities from the Barrow Environmental Observatory site, Barrow, Alaska, USA - NGEE PermafrostAB12-B... | ecosystem: Environmental > Terrestrial > Soil > Wetlands >... | reverse complement strand
GCGGTGGCCAGTCGTTGGTCGTAGACGGTGGCCAGGTCGTTCAGGGCTTGTTGTGCGTTGCCGGTGTAGGACGGTCCGTGCATCAGACCCAGGGTGCGGGGGTGCAGGTCGGCCAGGGAGCGGATCGTGGCGCCGGTGGTGGGGGTGAGGCAGGTGGCGCCGAAGATGTCCTCGGTGGCGATGGCGGGACCGATGATGTCGTGGTCGGTCGTCGCGGGGCCCTGTCCGACGGCGGTGAACAGGTCTCCGCAGAACAGGGTCGCGGTGGTTTCCTCGTAGAGCAGTCCGGCGTCCCAGCCGTGCGGTACATGGGGTGTTTCGATCCGGCGGACGCGTTTGCCGCCGAGGTCGATGATCTCCCCATCATGCAACGGGCGGGGAGGTCGGTCGGCCATGTCGTTGATCGACAGGTTGCAGCCCAGTTCGCCGTGGGCGATCTGCGCCGCTGGGGCTGCGGTCAGCCAGGAGTTCATCGACCCGCATTCGTCGGCCTCGAAATGGCCGAACGTGATCCACCGAAGGTTCGGCACCGGAATGACCCTGGCGGCCGCGGCCGCGACGAGCGGGAACATCGCGCGGGGCCCGGTGTGAAACAGCAGCGGTTCGTCGGCGTCGACGAGGAACTGGTTGAACAGCAGGCCGGGTGGGCTGACGAAGGTGGAAAGCCGGTAGATGTCCGGGGCGATCTCCGCGACAGTCGTTTCCATGACATACCTCCTACAGGCTGCCTGTTGATGGGACTGGATTTGTTCCGGATCGGGTACGGCCCGCGGCGGGTCTGCCGGCACACCACCGCGCACAGCCAGGAATCACAGCGTGGGACGGCCCTGCCGACTCACCCTGTCCGGTGCCGGCGGCGTCGAGATGAGCTTCACCGCCGACACTCGCCAAGGTAAACTATCGGTGCTAGCTTGTCTATAGCCAATAGATGAACTATTGACGTTAGTCCGGGTCTGGATCGGGGAGATGACGTGGCCGCACTGGGCTCAGAGGATCCGCGGCCGGCTCGTAAGCGGGCACGGTTCCAGGAGATCCTCGCCGCGGCGTGGGAAGTCGCGAACGAACAGGGCCTGGCGGCGTTGTCGTTGGGTGAGGTGGCCCGACGGGTCGGCTTAAGGCAGCCCTCGCTGTATGCCTACATCGATTCCAAGATGGGACTGTACGACGCCATGTTCGCCCAGGCCGCCCGGGCCCTGATGGACAAGGTGATGGCGCAGTCCTACTCCGGTGATCCACGGCAGGCGGTGCGGCAGATCGCCGAGGTTCTCTTCGACTTCCGGCCGGCAGATCCGGCCGGCGGGCAGTTGCTGTTCCTCCGGACCATCCCCGGGTTCGAACCCAGCCCCGAGTCGTACGCGATCGCGCAGGAATTCTTCGCCTTCACCGTCGACAAGCTCACCGCGGCCGGCGTCACCGACCCCGCGGACGTGGACATCTTCACGGCCATCATCGGCGGCCTGGCGAACTCCCAGGCCAGCAACGAACCCGGCGGTGACCGCTGGACCCGGCACCTGGGCACCGTTCTCGGTATGTTCTTCCGCCACATCGACGACAAGGCCCATGCCACTGCCGAGGCGCGCACAGCGATCGACAAGGTCAAAACCCCATCTGCCGGCCGGGCCCGCCCGGCCACGGGCGGCACCAGCAATCGGCGGCGTCCCGCCGCCTCACCCTCATCCGGAGGAGGACCATCATGACCACCCACACCGTCGTGCCGGTGAGCACCATCCCGCGGATCGGCCACCAGGAAGCCATGTCCATCACTGCCGAGGAGAACACCCGGTTCCACCGGTTGCTGCTGCAGGTCGAACCCGACCAGTGGCACCTGCCGACCGACTGCACCCGCTGGGACGTCCGCGACATCGCGGTGCACGTCATCGCCACCGCCGAGGCCGCAGCGTCGCTGATGGAATTCGGTCGGCAGATGCGGGCCGGGCGGACATTGACCGCCGAGATCGGCGGCACGCACTGGGTCGACGGCCTCAACGAGGCCCAGCTCCGGGCCCGCGCGCACCTCACCCCACCCGAGCTGCCCGACCTGTGGGCCACCAGCGCCGCCCGCGGCCTGCGGGCCCGGGAACGGATGCCCCGACCGGTCCGGGCGCTGCCGCTGATCCGCCTGCAACCGAAGATGTGGAAGCCGCTCAGCTTCCTGTTCGACATGGGCTTCACCCGGGACACCTGGATGCACCGCATCGACATCAGCCGCGCTCTCGGCCGACCTGTCCCGGCCACCACCGAGCACGACGGCCGAATCGTCGCCGACATCGTCGCCGAATGGTCCACCACCCACACCGACCCGTTCACCCTGCGGCTCACCGGCCCCGCCGGCGGCACCTACAGCCGCTCCAGCGAACCCGCCGGCGAAACCGTCACCATCGACGCCATCGACCTGTGCCGGATACTGTCCGGCCGCGGCGCCCCCACCGGCATAATGCGCCACCCCTTCCCGCTGTAAATGGGGTTGCCGGTGAGGTCAAGGCCCTTCGGCAACCCACCGCTCAACAAGAGGGATCCGCTGGTCTCTGGTGAACGTCGTTGACACAGAGCACGCTGCGCGCCAGGTTGCTCCTGCCGCGGATGAGTACGGCTACAGCACAAGGCCTTGCAGGACCGGGCGTCGGCCCCAACAACTGAAATCGGGGTGCCAGCCATCGGTGGTTCTGTTCGATCTTCGGGTTCCCCATCATTGAAAGGACTCCGGGGTCGTCTAGGTGCTGCGTTTAATGGCCGTGGCCGCGGCGGCGATCGTAAGGCCACCCAAGATCCAGGCGAAGGTTTGTAGAGCGATGGAGATGAGCACGATCCAACTGCCGGCTGCGCTGGTGGTGTCGATGATGCAGGCCCCTTGGCCCAGGTTGGTCACCAGGGGTGTCGTTGGTCACCGGTAAATGGCTCACTTTGATCGAATTATTTGGCTCACATCGGGCCTTCGTGAACGGTCGCCAGCCGCGGTGTAAGCACGCTGGAGGGACGTCACCGGCCGCGGGTAGCGCCAGATAGCGCCAGATAGCGCGACCAAAGTGAGCCAGATAATTCGAACATTCACAGACCGGGGGATCCGGCAGAGCGCGAATCAGCCGCAGCAGCGTCGACCGGCTCGCCCTCATTCCCAATCTGATGGCCAGCCGCGAGCCGGCCCGCCCGGCCAACGCCAGCCCGATGGCCACCAGCGCTGCCCGGAGTCCGGGGCTGCGCTGCGCGTGCCGCTCGGTCAATCCCGGGACCTGCTCGACGAACGTGCACGCGCTGCAGTCCACGTGGTCGCAGAAGAACCGGCGGATCGTCAACCACACATCGACCGGGCGACCCGAGACAGGGAGGTCCGCCAGATGACGTCGGTATCGGCTGTGCACCCGGGTCGACACCCGCCCGCACCGCCGGCAGCGCGAACCCCGCGCCCGTGGATGCGCGGCGATCACCACCGTGCCATCCACCCGGTCGACCCGGTCAATCACCACCGGCGACAGATGCGGAAGCAGAACCCGGCAATAGCACTCACCATTCACAACCCCGAGAGCACCACGACCACTCGGCCGGCGTCACGGAAGGTGTGACAGAACCAAACAATTCGATCATTCACACGGCAACCCTCGACCACGGAGGGCGCCTACGCGGCCGTTGTTGTCGGGCAGGTCGGCATCATCACTGCGCTCAACGAGCAGATCACGCAGCTGCAAGTGGTGGTGGCCGAACATTTTGGTCGGTACCCGGCCGCTGATATCTATCTCAGCCAGCTGGGGTTCGGGGAGGTCCTCGCGGCCCGCGCGCTTGGTGAGTTCGGGGACGACAAGAAACGGTTCCACGATGCCAGAGCACGGAAGAACTATTCCGGGCAGAGCCCGATCACCCGGGCCTCGGGCAAGAAGACCATCGTCCTGACCCGGTACGCCACCAACCGTCGGCTCGGCGCCGCGCTGCACCAACAGGCGTTCTCAGCGATCAGTGCCTCGCCCGGCGCACGCGCCTACTACGACGCGGCCAGGGCCAGAAAGATCGGCCACCACGCCGCCCTCCGCCAGCTCGCGAACCGCCTCGTCGGCATCCTGCATGGCTGCCTCAAGACCGGCACCAAGTACGACGAAAACACCGCTTGGCAACATCACACAGCCGCTGCAGCTTGACACGATTCGACATGGGATGTCTCTGCGGCCCCTGACAGACCAACACCACGGGCAGGCCACAGGCTGCCCCCGGGGCGCGCGGCGCTTCCTTCCACATCACAAGATCACATCAATTGGAGTCTCCACGGTTTCAGGGGATTGCCAGGTGACAGCATTTTTACCGGCACCCAACTCCACAACCGGCCCTGCGACCTCGGGTGAGCGATGCTCGCCGGCATGAAAGGAGACTCGCCCGACGCTGGTTGTGCCTGCGGGCAGCACACCCGGTGGGCGTACCGGGGCAAGCGTAGACCGTAAGTAGAGCGAAGAGAGACCGAACTATTCTATGGCCCGGTGTCCAGGACGGTCAGAGTCCCGGTGCCGAGATTTGTTACGTAGGCCTTGCGCCCATTTGGGAGGACGGCGATGCTGGTCGGGGAGTCGGTCGGAATGGTCGCAGTGACGGCTACGGTCTCGGTGTCAACCACTGACACCGTGTTGGAATCCACATTGGCGGTATACACATAATGTCCGTCGGGCGAGTAGGTAACGTCTTGGGGGTTCGTCCCTACCGCCACCTTTCCCACTACCTGGTTCGTTGCGGTGGCGATGAAGTAAACATCGTTGCTGTCGTAGCAAACAACAGCTACCTTCGTGCCATCCGGGGAAACAGCAACGCTGTGCGGGCTGGTCCCAACAGCTATCGTTTGAATGACCGTGTTCGTAGCGGTATCTAGGACGGAGAGCTCATTCGATTCGTGGTCGGCGATGTAGGCGAATTTGCCATCCGGTGTGAACCGTATCCAGTGAGGGTTGGGCGGAACGTCAACCCGTTGAACGAGCGCATTAGTGGCTATATCAATGATGTCGATGGCGTGTGCGTCGTGACTGGGAACGTATACACGATGCCCGTCAGGACTAACCGCCAACGCGACGGGTTTCTGGTCGACGGGAATGGTCTGGACCACTTTCGTGGTTCGCGTATCCAGTACCGCAACGAGATTGACGGTTTTCTCCGGGTTGTAGATGCTCACATATGCGTGATTGCCATCCGGTGTGAATGCGACGTACTGGGGTGGCCCGTCCGGCATACGGATCTGCGCGATTACCTTGTTGACGGTCGTGTCAACGACAGTCACGACTCCTGCGTCGCGGTTCGCGATGTACGCTTGACGTCCGTCTGGTGTGATGGCCACAAATCCCGGTGTAGCCCCCACATCGATGGGTTGACCGTCGATCGCGGGGATCGCAACCGCAGAAACCGGCACCACAGCAGAATTTGCGGGCGGCGTCTGCGTGAACGTCGTCGCTAGCGAGCCGGGAATTGCCACCTCCTCGGAAGCACCCTGTGGTGCAGCCGAGGACAAGGCAGGGGATGTGCTCGCGGGCGCCGCGGGATCGGACGGTGATTGAGTAACCGACCGAACAACGATGACGACGGTGAGTACCGTCACCACAACTGCGACGGCGGTGACCACGGTGAGGATCGCTCGACGCCCGGGTCGGCGATGCTTCGGCGGGTCGTCGGACGGTTCTCCCTGGGATGGAGCATCGACCGGGCCGTCATCTGAGCCACGTCCCGTCGGCGACTGGTGCATCCCTGGTGGTTCGCTCGGTCGCTGCGCTGGACGTTCGTCTGACTCCTTGGCGGCCGGTGACGCAGCGCCTCTCAACACATCGCCGGACGAACCCGGAACTACCTCGGTCCGGGGCGGGGGAGCGGCGCTTTCCACGGTGAGCATGCTCGACTGCCGGTGACGGCCGGTGAGCAGCACTTCGGCCAGCATCTGGGTGAATTCGTCGCAGGTCTGGTACCGGTCGCTGGGGTTCTTGGCCAGCGCCCTGGCCACGACCGGATCCGCGGCGAGAAGGTTGCTTCGATAATGCGAGAGGGGCGTGGGCTGATCATTCAGATGAGCCCAGAGCAGCGCCGCCTGGTCGTCCCGGACGAAGGGTGGAACGCCGGTGAAACACTCGTACGCGACGCAGCCCAGCGCGTACAGATCGGACAACGCGTTCAGCGGCTCACCGCGGATCTGTTCGGGTGAAACGTAGGCCATGGTTCCGATGAAGTGACCGGTGACGGTCAGTTTGCTGAGCGCCGACGTTCGCTTGGTGAGACCGAAGTCAGTTAGGTACACGTGTTCGAATCGGTCGCGGCCGGCCGCCGACGTGAGCAGTATGTTGGCCGGTTTGACGTCGCGATGGACCAGTCCGGCAGCATGAGCGGTGTCCAGGGCGTCGGCCACCGGACCCAGAATTGCCAGCGCGTGGGCCGGATCGAACGGACCCTTCTCGCGCAGCACAGTCGCCAGGTCGCTGCCGCGGACATACCGCATCGCGATATACAAATGGCCGTCGGACTCACCGGCGTCGTAGATCGGAACGATGTTGGGATGATCCAGCGAAGCCGCGAAACGCGATTCGCGGACGAACCGCTCGCGGAAATCCGACTCCTCGGAGAGTTCCTGAGCCAGCACCTTCAGGGCGACCCGACGGTCCAGCCGCAGGTCCGTGGCCTCGTAGACTGACGCCATGCCGCCGCGATCCACGTACGACTCGATGCGATAGGCACCGATCTGCGCGCCGACCGGGATGTGTGGTGGAAGACCGCGCGGCCCCCCCGAGCGTGCGGGAGCACCGTCCATGCGGCGTCACCCCCACACAAACACCGTAACCGATCGCCAAAGGCGAGACCCCCGCCCGTCACCGACAGTAGCGACCGATCTACATCCGATGGTAGTTTCGAGTAGAAATGTAACATCAACGCCACATCCGGCCAGCGCGTGCCCACCAGAGAGCAAACAGGTTAGGCTCGACACCTTCACCCATTTGCCGAGCAACCTTTGACAACGGGGACCGATCGTTGGGTGGTCAATGCCCTCCCGCAACAATCACTCCGGCGCCTCGAAGCCATCCGGCACGAGTGACCAGGGCACAGCGCACCGCAGGAAGCTACGTCGGCCACCGCCGACGGCGCCTGGCAGCGGCAGCCTCCCTAGAGGGGGTTGGTCGCGGGTTGGTCGTGATGTCGCTGGTTTCGTTTCGTGATGGGAGGCAGCGGTGGTGTTTCGTCTGACGGCTGTGGATTTCGACGTCCGCACCGACTCGTGGCGGACGCCGGTGAGCGTGATGCCCGTTGGACCGGGGGATTCCGTGCTGGTCGGCAGGGAGGGAGACCTGCCAGTGGGGATCGACCCGGTCGACCCGGGCGTGTCCAGGAGGGCATTGACGGTGACCGTCGAGGCTGCTCAATGGGAGCTGGAAGTCACCAATTCGAATCATGGGTGGATACACCCGTGGGGTCAGCGCCCGACGTGGGTGGAATCCAACACCACCGTGCGTAAGCGATGGCCCCGGATCGGTGTGCTCCTGGTCGGTAACAGGGACGACCTGCACCACTGGGTGCTGCTGGAATCCGACAGCGATCCCAGCGAGTGGCGCACCCGTCCCGTCGAGCCCGCGAACCCGACACCCTACCCGCCGGGTACCCAGGTGAAGGTGGCTACTACCGGCCTGACCAGGGCACAGCTCGAGGCAGTTCACGTGGTTTTCGCGAAACATCTCGCGTGGCCTCCTGTTATTGCTTCAGAGCCGATGTTGCTCGAGGCCGCCGCCCGGAAACTGGGAATAGCACCCACCGCCGTCACCGATCGGCTGAAGCAGGCCCAAAACCGGGCGTACGCGTTGGGACCCCATCGCCAGACAGGAGTGATGAGTCCAGAATTCGTTTACGTTCTCGCAGGCGCCGGCTATCTGCCGGTGCCCGAATTCTTCGATCCGCTGGCGCCCGACGGCTGACCCGGCTGCCGAACATGTCACTTCACGATGCTGCGTGATGAATCAAATGATCCAATGTCCATGAATCGCGATGTCGGGGCTATGGGTAAATGCCACGTAGCTGAAGTTGATCTTCTGGGTCTGTGGAGGCTGTCGGCGTGGCGTGACGCCTGTGACTGTTGTGATCTGCAGTCATTGAGTGTGGTGAGTCCGGATCAGGTGTCGATGGGGGTGCTGGTGGACGCGGTGCGTGGACGAGGCGGTCGCGGTCTGCGGGGTTCTGGAGCGTCGTTCGGACGCCAAGCTGCCCGCACACGTGGTGGCGTACCTGACGTTGGGATTGTCCTTATTCCCCGATGACGACTACGAGGAGGTCGCGGCCAAGGTCACCGGGTCGCTGGACCGGTTCGGCTGCTGGAATGCCGGGTGGTCGGTGCCGACCGTCAGCGCGATCACCCAGGGCCGGAACGGCTGGGCCGTGGGGTGTTTCCCGAGTTGTTCGAGCGGCCCTGCGGGCCGGTGGCCGGGGATTGGATGCCGGCCCGCACGCGGCGCTGACCGCGCTGGGCACGGCGCGTGGCTCGGTTCCTGCGGGGCTTGCGGCTGCTGGTCATCGACGGGTTCGAGCTGGACCTGCCGGACACCCCGGCCAACGCGGCCGAGTTCGCCGGGTCCGGGGCCAACCGGTCGGCCTTCTGCAAGGCCAGGGTGGTCGCGTTGGCCGAGTGCGGCACCCACGCGTTCCTGGCCGCCGAGGTCGACGGCTATCAGAGCAGTTTGGGAATCGACCGGACGGCCGATAGCAATCATGCTTGGCCGCCGCCGGGAGATTGGAAAGCCTGTTCTGCAACAGGACCGCGCGGAAAGTCGGCGATCCTCGGGCACCGAGTCGGGTAGGCGGCCCTGTTGCAGCGCAGTATGGACGGCCCTGGTCTGGGGGGGTATGCCTGGGAATCGGAGCGTGCATTTCCTTGACCGGTGGGCGGCTGAACAGACATGAGTCACCTTCATGGACAGTGGGAAGGTCGGGCTGACACTCGACCCTGGTCTTTGGCGATCTCCAGATCACAACAGCCGCAGACCGGATACTCCATCCTGCTGTGCAACAGGGTCACGCCTTCCCGGCGATCCGGTGAACATCAATTCGGCACGCGAATAAACGGGGACCTGTTGGAGAACAGGCTTTCCCCTCCCGCCTGCGGCGGACAACATGACCGATATCGACCGCCCGGTCGATGACTCACCCAAAATCCGTGACGGCAACGCCTTTATCACGACTGGCAAGTGTTCCCCGGCCTGCCCGGGAGGCGAACAAATGACCGGTCGCGCTGCCGAACCGCGACCGAATCCGTTGAGCAAGTAACCCCCTGAACATCACTCCAGGACGGTGACGCCCGCCTCCCGCATCGCGGCGGCGCTGCGGCAGGTTCGAGAACCAAATCGCACCACCGGCCCATCCGTTTCCGATCACCATCTGAGAAAGCAAATAGCGCACGGAATGGAACCGCGATTTCCGGGCCGGATGTCATCGGGACAGGCTCGGGGCCTCCCGGGGTCGCGGACAACCCGGCTTGTACGTAACAGAGGGGAAACCGATGCCCACCGCAGCACCGGCACCGCAGCACCGGCAGATACACGATCGACCGTTCGTGTTCTCGGTGTGGGGAAATCCGTTGGCCAGGGCCGTCGATCGCGTCGAGGCCGCGCTGATCGTGCTGCTGCTCGGGATCTGGTTACTCACACTGCCGGTCGCGGCCGTGGCCGGATCGATCACATGGGCGTCGATCTCCGATAACACCCACGCGCAGCAGGCGGTCCTGGTGACCGCGCAACTCCTAGCATCAACCGACGCCGCGCAAGTCAGCGGATACTCCACGGTGCCGGCGCGGTGGACCGACACCGACGGAGTCGCGCGCACCGGTCTCGTGCAGGCCGACGACGGCCTGCAGAGCGGCGACCGGTTTGAGATCTGGCTCGATCGATCAGGGGCCGTCACCACGGCACCGGTGACCACCCTGTCGGCAGCGATTCAAGCAGTCATCGTCGCCACCGCCACCTGGAACGGGTGCGGACTCGTCTTGGCCGCGGTCTTCCTCACCGGCCGTCGGCTGCTGGACACCCGCCGAATATCGGCCTGGAGAAGCGACTGGCAACGCGTCGGCCCGCTCTGGACCACCCAGTGATTCCACAAGATTGCCCCCAAAGCCGCTCGGGCGCATTCCTTCGCGTGATCGCTTTTCGCAGCTGCATGAATGACCAGGTGGCTGACAGCACGGATGGTGTGGGTCGTCCGGCCCTGACAGAAGCGGGACGTGCGGCACCGCGTAGAACGCTGGGTGGTTGAGAGCAGCGTGATCGGCGCCTCGGTCCTGAACTGCTCGACGAACTCTGGGGTCGCCGGTGAGTTCATGCCCCAGAATCTATTGCGCGACGACCCGGGGGGAAGCCGGGTGTCGTCCGCCGACCAGACCTCGACATGCCGCCGACCGCGATGCACCGGCTCAGCCGGTAGCGGTCGGACAGCAGCAGGCCTGGGGTGAGCATCACGGACCGGCCAACGCGGCGGCGATCACCGAGCGGCCGATCGGCGCGGCGACCTTCGACCCGGTGGCGTCCAGGCCCAGGTCACCGCCGTTCTCCACCATCACCGCCACCGCCACCTTCGGGTTGTCGGCAGGCGCGAAGGCGGTGTACCAGGTATGCGGCGGGGTGTTCTTCGGGTGGGTGCCGTGCTCGGCGGTCCCGGTCTTCGAGGCGATCGTCAAACCCGAGATGCTGCTGGACCCGAGGGTCTGCTTCTCCGACTCGATCATCATGTCGCGGATCTGGTCCGCCACCGGGATCGGAATCGCCTGCCCCAGCGATTCCGTGCTGGTCTGCGAGATTACCGAGAGGTCAGGTTTGGTGGTCTTGGCGATCAGTTGCGGGACCATCCGATCGCCGCCGTTGGCGATGGTGGCGGTGATCCAGGCCATCTGGAACGGCGTCACCGCCACGTCCCGCTGCCCGATGCCGGTCTGCGCCAGGGCTGCCGTATCCGGCACGTCACCGAGCCGCGACCCGACGACGTCCATCCCGATGTCGACCGGATTGCCGTCCACCCCAAGAGCGGCGGCCTGCTGCCGGATCGGCCCGGCACCCACGGCGATCGCGACCTGGGCGAACGCGGTGTTGCAGGAGAAGGCCAGCGCTTCGATGAGCGGGACGTCCACGCCGCCGCCGCTCCCGCAGGTCTCGCCGCCGAAGTTGGACAACGTCGCGCCGCCGGTGTCCGGCAGGTTGATCGTCGGCTCGTCGGCTCGCCGGTGACCGGCGTCTGCGGGGTGTACCCGTTCTGCAGCGCCGCGGCCGCGATCACCAGCTTGAACGTCGAGCCGGGCGGATAGACGGCACCGATCGCCCGGTTGACCAGCGGGCTCGGGTCGGCGTTGACCAGCGCGTTGTACGCCTGGCGCTGCACCTCGTCGCTGTGGCTGGCCAGCGGGTTCGGGTCGTACGACGGGGTGGACACCATCGCCAGGATCTTGCCGGTGGACGGCTCGATGGCGACCACCGTACCGACGTAGCTCTTCTCGGTCATCGCCGAGTACGCGGCCTGCTGCACCGCAGGGACGATGTTCAGCTCGACGTTCCCGCCGGCGATCACCCCGGGGGCCTCGCCGGACAGGATCTCGTTCTGATTCCGCTCCAGGCCGGTGGACCCGTAGCGCATCGAGTAGTAGCCGGTCAGATCCGCGTAGACGTCTCCGCGTGGGTAGACCCGCTGGTAGCTGTACTGGTCGTCAACAGGGTCCGAGCGGGTCAGCACCACCCCACCGGCGGCCGTGATCTGCCCGCGCTGTTCAGGTGCGGGCACCCCCGAGGATCCGCACGCAACTGTCCCGAACAGTGCAATAGCGATCAGCCCGGCCACAGCAGAGTTGGTGTGTTTCATCGTAGTCCCAGTTCCCAGAGTCCGGTCCGTGCTACCGATCGCAGTGGTTCCGTTCTTTCCGCGGAGTGAACGGTGTGCGTGAAATCGAGCTGTCAGTGTTTTACCGTCGTCCGTTCGGCTCACGCGCCGGACCTTTCTCCAGAGAGCTATTACAAGAGTGACCGTACCGAGAAGGTGCCCGTGGTCAGGTGGGGAGTGTGATGTGACTTAGCTCGATCGCCGGAATGTGAATGTGCTTAGTGCGGTCCGATGGTTTGGGATCCCGACTCGATAAACTGGTTTGATGTATCGTTCTTGGTTGCCAAGACTTGGTAACGAAGCCGCTCGCGGCGGCGCAGACCCCCGATTATGCAGATACCAAGCACAGGTGAAACCGATGAACACAGACCCGGTGACCATGACGAACGCCGTTGTGAACGGTCGAGTTCAGCATCCCCAGAGGTCCGAAGAGAGAAACGTCACGAAGAAGGCTGCACTCAGGAGACTTTTGTGACGATTGGCGACGACCGTGGAGCTACTTACTGATAACGGTCGTGGAGCTGGTCCGCACCGGCGATGTCTCAACCGTCTGTCCAGACTAACTGTGTCCCGTCGCGCCAGCGTCGTTCGGGTTGACGGGGATCGGAGTACCAACCCGGGCCGAATCAGACCGCCCGGCGACTGCTGGGTACAGGTGCTCCGCGGGCCCGCATCCGGAGCCGGAATGTGCGCGGTCTGGACGGAGGTGCTGAACGGACATAATTCACCTCTCTGCGCCGTGGGAATTCCGGCCCTGTTGATGCTGCGGTTGCTCAATCACAGCAGATGATCGCCGGACATCCCATACTGCTATGCAACAGGGTCAAACCGCCGTACCGGCACGGGTGAAGGTGACCTCCTCCTTTCGGGTATCACTGTTGTAGAACAGGCTTTCCTTCAGATTCGGGGCCAGAAAGCATGACTGATATCGGCCACCGGGTCGATGAGGAATTGCGAAACAGACCTGGAACGGTAGTGGCCCGGGCGCGATTGGCGCATGGTCGGCTGGATGTCCGGGGAAGCGAACAATGACCTGTCGTAACGTCGGAGGCGCTTTGCGCACCCGATTCGCATAGGCGAAAACGCGCTCGATAGCCCCCCGCGTTAAGAACCAAACAGGAAGTTGCGTGATAATATGATCCTATTTCTTGGCTCTTCTGACCCATCCGTGGGTGCCGTCGGGGGCCGCTTGGGGCAACACGCCGTTCTCGCATAGGTTCTGGGCTGCTAACGGTCCGGAACAGATGAACGGAGAACGGCGTGCGCAACGCCAGGGTATGGCATGCCCTGCTGGGTGTGGAGAAGACGGTCGTGGAGGATGTCGAGTTCGACGAACTCGACCAGGTGCTGGTCGTGCAGGTACGGCCGGCCCGGGGTGCCGCTGCACGGTGTGGGGTGTGTCGGCGCCGCTGTGGGCGCTATGACAACGGTGAGGGCCGGCGCCGCTGGCGGGCGTTGGACCTGGGCACGGTGCAGGCGGTGCTGGAGGCCGACGCGCCTCGGGTGTCCTGCCGCGAGCACGGCGTGGTGGTGGCGCACATGCCCTGGGCCAGGCACGGCGCGGGTCATACCCTGGAATTCGATGACACGGTGGCCTGGCTGGCCACCCAGACATCGAAGAGCGCGGTCACGGAGTTGATGAGGATCGCCTGGCGGACCGTGGGGTCGATCATCGCCCGGGTGTGGGCGGACACCGAGACGTTGCACGACCGGTTCGCCGGTCTGCGCCGGCTGGGGATCGACGAGATCAGTTATAAGCGCGGGCACCGCTACCTCACGGTGGTCATCGATCACGACAGCGGCCGGTTGGTGTGGGCCGCCGCCGGCCGTGACATGGCCACCCTGCAAACGTTTTTCGATCGTCTGGGGCCGGAACGGTGCGCCCTGATCACGCATGTGTCCGCCGACGGCGCCGAGTTCATCGCGAAGGTCGTGGCCAAGAACTGCCCGGCCGCGGTGCGCTGTGCCGATCCGTTCCATGTGGTCCGGTGGGCCACCGACGCCCTGGACGAGGTGCGCCGTCAGGCCTGGAACGACGCCCGCAGACTGGCCCGGGAGACCGAGGCGAAACGCGGACCGGGCAGGCCGTCGGTCGATGTCCCGGCCCGGCCGGCCAGCGCCCACGCCCGCGGGTTGAAAGGCGTGCGGTACGCCTTGTGGAAAAACCCGGAGAACCTCACCGAGAAACAGCGCGTCAAGCTCGACTGGATCGCCCGGACCGACCCCCGGCTGCACCGCGGCTACCAGCTCAAAGAGGGTCTCCGGCTGATCTTCCAGATGCCCATCGACCAGGCCCGCGAGGCGTTGGACCGGTGGGTCAGCTGGGCCCGCCGATGCCGGATCCCGGCGTTCGTGAAACTGCAGAAAAGCATCGTCGCGCACACCCCGTCGATCCTGGCCGCGATCGAACACGGCCTGTCCAACGGCCGCACCGAATCGGTCAACACCAAGATCCGGCTCATCACCCGCGTCGCCTTCGGATTCAAATCCCCCGACGCCCTCATCGGACTGGCCATGCTCAGCCTCGGCGGCCACCGCCCCGTGCTACCCCACCGGAAATGAGGGAATGAGGGTCTTCCGGTATGAATGTGGGTCGGCGAAGGGTTGCGGTGGGCGGGTGACGTTGCAGAGCAATGGTGTTCGATCGACCAGCTGATCTGGAACACCCTGCGGCACAACCTGTCCAACGCGTTGTCCGACGCCAAATACGCATATCCGGGCGTCGACCAAACGCGGCTACGGCTACCACCCACCCGAGGCGCTGATCGCGATGGCCATGGACCCGCGGCGGCCTGTACCTCGGCTTGCCGGCCGGAACCACTGAACCGCAAACGGGTTCCCGACCAACCGGGAGCCCCGCCCCGACTGGCGCCACATGATCTCCCGTGCGTTCGTCGCCGGCAATGTCGGCCACCGCGCGTCGTCAGGGAAGGCCGAGGCCCACCGCCGCGATGACCAGGGCGGCTTTTGCCCGGCCCGTCACGTCCGTGATGGTGTGGTTCGCGCCGCGCAGGTTACCGGGCCGCCCCTCCAGCCCCAAGGGTCGCTCCGCGATCGCTGCGCGACGGCCTGCGGCCGCCCTTGACCCCGGAGCCTCTGCGACCCTGACAGTCCAAAGAACCGGGCAGGCCAGGGGGCCTGCCCGACATGACGCGCGCCGCGCGAACCACACCATCACTCAGAGCGTTCCGACACCACCTCATCCACATGCGTCTCACCGTCCCACCTGCGAGATCACTTCGTGGATAAGCATGCTGCCAACCCTCCACCACGCACTACAACGACAGGAGGTCCCCCGAAAATGACCCACGGAAGCAGCAGGAGGGCCTGAAAACAGCAGGAGGTCCAAAAGTTCAAGGAACTAAGGGAGACTGCTGGCTTTCAAGATCCCGCTGATCTCGCCCGTCACGTAGCCAGACTGGGCTACAGGAAACCAAGTTACTTCGATATTCGGCGCTATGAGCGTGGAGATACCCAACCCCATATCGGTCCATTCGCTGCACTTGTGGACGCCCTTGGACTGTCTCAGCGCAAAGCCATGATGTTGATAAGGGCGGCAGAGCCCGAGAAGGCTCCGTGGAGAAAACCGAGGCCGTCAAAGGAATGAACAATGCGATCCAGTTACCGGCTCATCTCGCCCGCCTGGGGTGGACCGGTAGCTGGCTCGGATTGCTCCCCCCGCAATCCAAAACGAAGAGCCGGGGCCTGATTACTCAGCGCCCCGGCTCTCATCCCACACGTAAGACCCACTCACGTTTGAAAGCAGAATATATGCAAGTTGACCAAGCGAGCGAAATAAGGATCATCAACGGCGTTGTTGGCCGCAATGACGACGATGAGGATCGGCGTTACTA
>Ga0209385_1000521_pt1 | contig 15711 bp, 20 predicted proteins | sample NGEPerB_FD_184506 | JGI IMG/M metagenome (GOLD analysis project Ga0209385, IMG submission 184506) | Arctic peat soil microbial communities from the Barrow Environmental Observatory site, Barrow, Alaska, USA - NGEE PermafrostAB12-B... | ecosystem: Environmental > Terrestrial > Soil > Wetlands >... | reverse complement strand
CTCCAAGCCAGTGATCGTCTTGAAGGTCTGGCCGGCGTGACGCTCGATTCGCCGCCACACGACCTCGATGTCGTTCATGTGTCCCAGTCTGCCCCGGTGCGCTCAGAACTTCCTGAATTGCCGCGGATCGCGAGGGCGCGGCTAGGTCAACGTGAGCGCTCGACACGCTCGAGCCATTCGACTAGAAGGGCTCGGAGCAGTTCTGGTTGTTCGTGGGGTAGGGCGTGTCCCGCGTCGTCGACTACTGCGAGCGAGGCATGCGGGTAGTGGTCCAAGAGGTCGGTAGCAGCGGCATACCCAACCGTGGAGTCGAGCCGTCCGGCCACGACCACCGTTGGACCCGCGTAAGCCGGGGCGTGAACGGGGCTGAGCTCCAGCGTTGACCGATTCGATCAAGCGCTGCCTGGTCGACAAGCGCCGCGCCGTGGGCGACGTAGCGAAGGTATCGTTCGAGCATCTCCAGGGTTTGAATCACGAAGTAGCTGCGGAAGACGTCGTCACCGATCTCACCCGAGCCGGCGACGCGGCGGTGCTCGGGGACGTCACGTAATCCTGGCAACAACGGACAGACCAGTGCCAGACCAACAACCTGGGCCGGGCGCTTGGCTGCCATCGCCTGCGCGTAGTAGGCGCCCGCCGAGTGCCCGATGAGGAGGTGCGCCTTACCGCCAGTGACCTCGTCGACAAAGTTGAGCAGTGCGTCGAGAACGTCGCCGGCGCTGCACAACGTTTCGGGGGCGGCGGTCCGGCCCATTCCAGGGAGGTCGAGGTAGATCCGCCGCAGCCCGGCAAGGTCGTCGAACACCGGCTCGAAGCAAGCCTCGGCCTCGCGGTGGTCGACACCGGCGCCGTGAAGCACCAGCACGGGGAGACCCGTCCCGTGCTCCACATAGTTGACCACCACTTGGCCCGCTCGGATCTCCATCTCTTCACATCTATCCGGTAGGTATCGCGGAACTGCGGCCGCGACTGGGGCGAGTAGGGCAAGCCTCAGGCCCTGCGTGCATCGCAACCACGATTGAGACGTGGCGACGGGGACAGAGGCATCTCGCCTGACGCACGGTTTGTTATCATCCAGCAATGGGCGTCAGGAACTATTTGATTGAAGGCGTGTCCGGCACTGGAAAGACTTCGGTCTTCCGAGAATTGCAGAGGCGCGGCTATCACGCCATTAATGGTGACACGGAATTAGCCTATCAGGGTGATCCGGAAACTGGTGAACCGCTGGACGGTCTCACACACGAGCACCATATCTGGTCTGTAGATAGAGTAAGAGCCCTAGTTGCCAACAAAGATGTGGTGGTGACATTCTTCTGCGGGGGTTCTAGGAACTTCTCGGACTTCATCGAATTGTTTGACGGCGTTTTCGTCCTTGAGGTCGACCGTGACACCTTGAACCGGGGGCTCGACGAGAGGGGTGAAGATGAGTGGGGCGGAAGACCCAATGGAACGGCAACTCATAAAGCGATTACATCAGACGAGAGAAGACATTCCATTGAACGGTATTATGATCGACGCCACCGCGCCCATCGCAGGCGTCGTTGACGAGATCCTTCGTTGGAGCGAACAGACGAGGCACCCAGAGCCTAGGCGAACTGGAATCTCGTATTCCAACACCCAAGCCCGCAGGCCGAGATCGTCGAAATGGAATCACTGATCAAGCCCGCCGAATAGGTCTCGACCGTACGTGCGCTCGAGGGTTCGCGCGAGCCGCTACCGACGTGCGGTGGGGCATGGCCAGCCGCGCCGGCGCGGGCTATGGTGGCTAAAGGCCGGCCTGCTTCATTGCGCCCCGATGGAGCGCTCGTCGACTACGCAGGGCCTGGCCTCGTCTCGAGTTCGGGCGATTCGCGAAGGGGGACCCATGGAGTGGTGGGGATGGCTCATCGTGATCGTGGTCGTGGCGATTCTGGTGGTTGCCGCCTTCTGGCTGATCCAGCGTCGCCGACGCAGCGGCGGGGTCATCGTGGACCCCTCGGTCTCGCCCGGCAATTCCCCACAGGAGGGACCGTGAGTCGCCTGATGCGCACCTCCGAGGTGATCGGTCGCCCGGTGGTCACGCTGGACGGGAAGGACGTCGCGCGGGTCAAGGATGTGGTCTACTCCGCTGGAGGCGGGGCTGTGGGCGGTTTCACGTTGGCCGGCCGCGGGCCGTTCTCCGGCCCGCTGAAGCAGGGGCTGTCGTGGTCGGCGGTGATGGCGCTCGGCCCGGACGCTGTGATGATCCACGATGAGGACGTCATGTCGTCCGTGACCGAGGTACTCGACGCTTCGGCTCGGCCCGGGGGTTCGGGCGGCAACGTACTCGGCTCCGAGGTGCTCACCGACACCGGCATCCTGCTAGGCACCGTGGTGGACGTCATCCTCGAGGTGAGCGAGCAGCGAACCTGTGACGTGGTCGGCTACGAAGTGTCCGCCTCGGAACCGCTCGGGACGCACGGCGCGAAGGTGTTCCTGCCGCTGCCTGTCACGCTGTCAGCCTCCGGTGAGCACGTGATGGTACCGGCCGCAGCCAAGGACTTCGTCGCCCATGACCTGGCCGGGTTCGGCGCCGCCGTGCAAGCCTTCCGCAAGCACCTGGGGGGGCCGAGCTGATGCTTTACACCCAGGTGAAGGGACGCAAAGTCGTCAGCACCGGCACCGCGGAGACGGTGGGTCGGGTAGCCGACCTCGTGGTCGACCCGCGGTCACGCACTGTCGTCGCGGTAACCCTCAGAAGATCTGGACACGCAGACACGGTCCTCTGGAGCGACATCACCGCGTTCGGAACCGACGCGGTCACCGTGCCGGATGGCCAGGTGGTCAAGGACGCCAACCACGCGGTCAAGGAACTGTCCGGAAAGGCACACGACGTGCTCGGCAAGCGGGTGCTCACCACACTTGGTGAAGCGCTCGGCAGCGTGTCCGACGTCGAATTCGACCCCGAAAGCGGTGCCGTGAATGCGCTGGTGCTGCCCAGCGGTGATGTCGCCGGCTCCCGACTGGTCGGCGTCGGCCCGTACGCCGCGATCGTGCACGCCGGCTGAGGAGTCGAGCGCGGACCAACCTGCGGCCTCTGAGCCCGCTGACCGCGCCGCCGGGCGGTTTCGGCCGGGTTCACGAGGGAATCCACGCCTTGCCGCCACAGAACAGGTGGTCACGGCCCGCCATCGATCAAGACGAACCGTCTGAGCTGTGGCCTTTCAGCGCAGGCCGTGGTGAACGGAACGTCCGAATCTGCCGCACCTGGCGCGCGATCGGTCCTGCGGATAACCGCATGCAGAGCCACTAGTCTTCTGGACGTGGATCTTGGCCAGATCGTGCCCGCGAACAAGTTCGATATGGATGCTGCAGATCGGGCCGTGGCACTTGGTTGGCCCGGCGTCGAGCCGGTCGTTGCGGAGCTTCTTGCGTGGATTCAGGACTTCAACTGGCCCGTCGCCCATACCTTGGCCCCGCTTCTCAGGTCGATCGGAGAGCCGCTTGCGCCGTACCTGATCCCGATTCTCGAGGGCGACGACTACGTCTGGAAGTACTGGGTCATCCACCTCCTGTTGACGGAAGCCCCTCCCGGTTTGCTTCGGCACTTCACCCCTCTTCTGGAACGCATCGCCGACCACCCGACAGAGCAGGAGCGAATAGAAGAGTTGGATGACGTCGCTGCAACCGCGCTCGGCAGGATGGACTGACAGGCTCCGGTCACACGACGTCCGGAAGTGCCGCAGTCAGTGCCACTCCGCCAGGTGGGAAGCGGCATCCTGGTACGTGGTGGTGCCGATGGCGATGACGAGGTCGTAGGCGTCTTCGTCGGGGGCTTCGAGTTCGATGTTGTTCAGGCCGTAGAACATCACCGTCGCGAGCCAGCCGATCCGCTGGTTGCCGTCGATCAGGGCGTGGCTGCGAACCAGGGACTCCAAGAGCACCGCGCCTTCTGGTCGAGGTCGGGATACGCGTGGCTGCCGAACACGGTGGCCTGGGGCCGATGCGCCGCGGAGTCGAGCAGGCCGATGTCGCGGATCGGGCCAACGCCCAGATCCTCGATCAGCGCTAACACGTCTACCAGAGTCAGGTAGTGGATCACTGGCGCAGGCGGTCCGGCAGATCGGCATACCGCTGCCTGGTCCCGGCCGACAGGGTACGGACCTTGTCCTGCCGCAGCCGGCGCGAGGCAGCCTCATGGATGGCCCGGACGGTCGCTTCCTGCTTGCTCACACCGTCGGCCTCAGCGAGCAGCGCAAGGGCATGCTCGTCGTCGGGAGTCAGTCGCAATGTCATCGCCAGAGACGCATGATACCAACCTGGTATCGCACGGTCAGGGCGCACACGGGCTATGACGAATTGCTGCGGGCACTTACGTCCTTGCGCTTTCGAGCAGGGCAAGACCCTCGTGAGCCCAGGCGCAATCCCGCAAGACGGCGGCGACCTACAATCCACGGTCCGAACGGTCGCATTTAGCCGTACGTGCCCTACTCTCGTGGCGGGGGTCGAGATCCCAAGAGCGGAGCTGTGATGGCCAGCCCCTTGGTGCGCACGAAGCTCTACGTCCCTCGCCTTCGGCGCAGCCTGGTGGCCCGCGTTCGGCTGAGCGAACGTCTGGATGCTGGTACGGAGGCGAAGCTCGTCGTCGTCTCCGCGCCGGCCGGCTTCGGCAAGACAACGGCGGTGGCCGCCTGGCTCGAACAGGCACCGAAGCAGAACTCGGTTGCCTGGGTCTCTCTTGAGGAAAGCGATCGTGAGTCCTCGCCGTTCTGGACGTACGTGATGACTGCACTGCAGTCGGTGGTCCCGGGTGTGGGTGACGGGGTCTTCGAGGCCCTGCAGCTCGCGCACCAACCGGTCGAACCTGTGTTGGCCTCTGTCCTCAATGCGTTCGGTGATCTGGACCACGAGCTGTTTCTCGTGCTCGACGACTACCACCTGGTGGACGGGCCGGCCATCGCGGACGGGATGTTTTTCCTGCTGGAACACCTTCCGCCGAGGGTTCATGTCGTGTTGATCACCAGGGCCGACCCGGCTCTACCGATGGCCCGGCTCAGGGCGAGGGGTGAGTTGGTCGAGATCCGTGCGGCCGATCTGCGGTTCACCCCCGAAGAGGTCTCCATCTATTTCAGCCTGACGGGTGGGCCAGAACTGGACGACAGCCAGGTTGTCGCGCTCGCGTCGCGCACGGAGGGCTGGATCGCGGCGTTGCAACTGGCGGCGCTGTCACTTCAAGATCGTCGGGACGCGGCGAGCTTCATCGCAGGCTTTTCCGGTGACAATCGCTACATCGTCGACTATCTCGTGGAGGAGGTGCTGGCCCGTCAACCCGGTGAGGTGCGCGACTTTCTGTTGCAGACATCGATTTTGGATCGGCTCACTGGCGAGTTGTGCGATTCCGTCACTGGGCAGAGTGGCGGGAAGGCGATGCTGGAGACCGTGAGTCGGGCGAATCTGTTTCTGGTCTCACTGGACGACACGCGTACGTGGTACAGGTACCACCACCTGTTCGCCGACATGCTTCAGGCTCGGCTCTACGAAGAGCGTCCCGACGTCCTTTCCGAACTGCACGGCCGTGCCAGCCGATGGTACGAGCAGGCGGGGGAGCCTGTGTCGGCCGTGCGGCACGCCCTCGCCGCCGGCGACCTCGATCGGGCGGCGGATCTGATGGAGCCGGCGTTGCCGAGGATGCTTCGCGAGCGGCAGGAGGCGACGATCCGCGGCTGGATGCACCACATCCCCAAAGCGATGATTCGTGCGCGGCCGGTGCTGGGCATCGGCTTCATCGGCGCGCTGATCTCCGGTGGTGAGTTCGCCGCGGCGCCAGCCCTTCTACGGGATGTGGCTCGCTGGGTCGATCCGCCCCCCGAGGCCGGGGAAGGCGCGTCTGCCCTCCAGCTGGTGGTCGTCGACGACGCTGAGCTGGAGCGGCTGGCGGGGCTGGTCGAGCTCTACCGGGCCGCGCTCGCACTCGTCGATGGTGACCTGGCTGCGACTCATCGGCATGCGAAGAATGCTGTTGATCGGGCTGCGCAGGCCGATGACCTCACGCGGGCCGGGGCTTGGGTGTTGTCCGGGCTCGCGTACTGGGGCGTGGGTGAACTCGATGCTGCCCGTCGCGCGTACTCAGCCGGCATGGACGGACTGCTCCGCGCCGGGAACATCTCTGACCTCCTGGGGAGCTCGATCGCCGTCGCCGACATCCAACTCACCCAGGGACACCTCGGCCAGGCGATGGCGACTTTCGAGCACGGTCTCCAGCTGGCCACCCGCGAATCTGGCGTCCTCCGGGGCACACCCGACATGTTCGTGGGGATGAGCCAGATCCTCCTGGAGCGGGACGATGTGCCGGCGGCCCTCGAACTCGTCGGGAGAAGCCAGGAGCTTGGCGAGTATCTCGGGTTGCCGCAGAACGCGTACCGATGGCGCAGGGTTATGGCTCTCGTCAGCGCACGGCGGGGCGACCTTGATGGGGCGATCGAGCTCGTAGACCAGGCCCAAGCTGTCCATTTCGGGGATTTCTCACCAGACGTTGAGCCGCTGCCCGCGCTGAGGGCCCGTCTTGAGGCGGCGCGCGGGAACATCGATGGGGCGCTGGCGTGGGCGCGTGAGCAGGGGATCACTGTCGAGGACGAGCTTTCATACCTGCGCGAGTACGAACACATCACGCTGGCCAGGGTATTGCTGGCCCAGTTCCATGCCGATCACGGCCAACGGGCTCTGGGCGCTGCGACAACCCTGCTTGAGCGGCTGCGTGCGGCGGCCGAACAGGGTGGACGCAATGGAAGCGTTATCGAGATCCTGGTCCTGCAGTCGCTCGCTCGGCAGGACGCTCGCTCCAGCCGTAGCGACGTGCACGAACCGTTGAAGCGCGCGCTGGCGTTGGCCGAGCCGGAGGGCTACGTCCGGGTCTTCGCGGCCGAGGGACCAGCCATCCGGACCCTGCTGCAGAACCTGGCCAAGGAGCAACCCGCTTCGCCGTACGTGCGTCGGCTGATCGACGCATGCGTGGTCCGGCCGACCGCAAGGGCCGGAGCTGGCGCCGTTGGGCAGGCCAGTGTCCAGCGTTTGCTGGACCCGCTCAGCGAACGCGAGCTGGAAGTGCTGCGCCTCCTTGGCACAGACCTGGACGGGCCAGGCCTGGCCCGTCACCTCTCGGTTTCGCTGAACACCTTGCGGACGCACACCAGGAACATCTACGCCAAGCTCGGCGTGAACAGCCGACGAGAAGCGATCCGGCGGGCGGCTGAACTCAGGCTGTTCCCCGGCAACCGGGATAGCTGAGTTTCGCCCACTTCGGAATCACCACCTCGCTCACCAGTTCTGGTGATGACCGCTCACCACCTTCCTTCCTAGGTTTCGACCAAGCCCACAAGGTCTCCGAAACACCCAAGGGACCGACACGGGAGGAAGCGTGAGGATCGACATGGACACACCATCAGCCGACCAGGCACCCACGCAGGGCTGCTACCGGATCCGCCTCGACGGGCACCTCGCCCCGCGGTGGGCGAACTGGTTCGACGGTATGACCCTCAGCAGCGACAACGACGGCAACACGGTCCTGGAAGGCCCGGTGGTCGACCAGTCAGCGCTCCACGGACTGCTGAACAGGTTGCGCAACATCGGACTACCCCTGATCTCGGTAACCCGGCTTGACCCCGGACCATCACCAACCGCTACGCCAGAAGGAGAATGACATGACCACCACAGCCGTTCGGACGACCACGGAGCGCCTTGCCCCGGCTGACTGGACTCGGAAGTACTCCCGTGCATCGGGCATCTTCTACTTGATCACCTTCGCCGCATCGATGCCGGCGGTGTTCTACTTCCTGGCACCGATCCTGACCGACCCCAACTACATCGTGGGTGCAGGAGCCGACACCCGTGTCGCCATCGGCTGCCTGCTTGACGTGATCACAGCCCTGGCCGGCATCGGCTCGGCTGTCGCGGTCTTTCCGGTGCTTCGCCGTCAGAACGAGGGTCTGGCGCTCGGATTCGTGACGTCGCGGATGTTCGAGGCGGCGGTCATCATGATCGGCGTGGTCAGCCTGCTAGCCGTCGTCACCCTTCGCCAGGACTTCGTCGGGGCGTCGGGCGCCGACCAGTCCGCCCTACTGAGCAGCGGCCACGCCCTGGTCGCGATCCGCGACTGGACCTTCCAGTTCGGGCCGAACCTCAGCGCCGGCATCAACGCAATCCTGTTCGGCACCCTCCTCTACCGCTCACGGTTGGTGCCCCGCGCCATCCCGGCCCTCGGCCTGATCGGCGCGCCGCTGCTGCTCGCCGTCACTGTCGCTACGGCGCTTGGACTCATCGGGGCGAACTCCGCGTTGTTCGGGTTTGCCGTCCCGGTTGCCGTGTGGGAGATGTCGATCGGAATCTGGATGTTGGTGAAGGGCTTCAAGCCTTCCCCGCTCACCGCGGTGGCCTGACACCAGGATGCATGGACGCCGGGTGGCCCAGCGCAGTCAGCTGGGCCACCCGGCGTTTTGATGCTCACCGGACACCCTTGACTCGCAGAATCGCGCCGGCCGCAAGCAGGGCGCAGCCGCCGGCGACCGCATAGAGCACGCCATAGCTGCCGCCCCCCACCGCCAGGATCGCTGGCGCCAGGGCGGGCGCGAGAGAACTGGGCAAGGCCCCCGCGATGTTGAGCACGCCGAGATCCTTGGCCGACGACCCGCTGTCTGGCAGCACGTCGACGACCAGCGCGAGGTCGACTGCCATGTACAGGCCGAAACCAAGCCCGCTGATGGCCATCCCGGTCAGGAACCCATTGACATCACCGGCGGCGGCGATCATGAACAGCGCCAGACCGTACACGACCGAAGCCGCGGCGACGAAGATCTTGCGCCGTCCCGTCCGGTCGGACACGCGGCCACCGGCGAGCGAAGCCGCCACGATCACCACCGATTGGACGAGGGTGCCCAGGAAGATCTGCTGTGGGACATCGGCGGCTGCCGTTCCCAGACGGTCGAGCAGGTAGTACGCCTGATAGGTGGTCAGGAACGCATAGGCCAACACGAAGAGGAAGCGGCTCGTGAAGGCCCAGGCGAAGTCGGGGTTGCGCGGCGGATTCACATAGAAGGTCCGCGCGAACTCCCGCACCGACCATGGAGGCCTTTGCGCCCGCTCGAGCCTTGGATCCGTCATCGTCAACGCGAATAGAAGGATGAAGAACCCGCTGACAACACACGGAGCTAGGAACATCGCGACCAGGTTGGGAGCGAACACCTTGACCAGGAACGTTCCAACCAACGACGCGATGGGCATGCAGACACCGAGAATCCCCGCCACCTGCCCGCGTTGTCCGACCGGCACCTGGTCCGGCATCACAGCTACCAGGGCCGCGAGCACGGCGTTGAAGGACAACTGCGCGACACACCAACCGACGAGAACCCCCGGGACGCTGGGCGCAAGGGCCACCACGAGGATACCGAACGATCCAGCGACCAGCCCAAGGATCAACCATGGTCGCCGCCGGCCCAGGGACGAGGTCGTGCGGTCACTCAGGCGTCCGAAGAATGGGTTGCCGAACATGGCCACCAGGGCGCCGACGCTTGCGATGAGCGCAAGGCTGCTCGGCGCCCTCTCGATTCCGACCAGCGAATTCACCTTCAGCGCCAGGCTGACCAGCGCCGGGGCCAGGAACAGCAGGCAGGTGCTCATGTACGCACATGCATAGAGGATGACGAACCTCCAACCGACCCGGCGCAGGGTCGCCGGCGGGTTCGATGGCCCGCCGGCGGGTGCCTCGGAAGGCGGTACGTCGGGCACTGGGCACTCCTAGAGATCAAGCGCAACGACACTGCTGCGCAAAAGGGGGCATGCGATCGGCGAAGGTGACGGGGACGCGTTCAGGGCAGGCTTTCAGCTTGTGACCCATCGTGCCTGCCCGGTGGCTTTGGGTCTAGACGGTATGGAGTGGCTCCCGCGGTTTGTCGGGGGTTGCGGCCAAGGCCTCACCAGCGCACCGTTCGTGGGTTGCTGGGTAGGGTCGACACGCCTGCCCGGCCTATCCGACCTAAACCAACATCCGCCCCTATGCCGCAGTCAGCGCGGTCGATCTTGACCCCGATATGAGGACATCCGCTCTTCACTGTGTCCACGTGTTCCGAGGTGCCGATGAGAGGGCCGCTTGGGTGAAGCTGGCAAGTGCACACCGAGCTTCTTGAGTTGTTCCTACAGGGTCCGGTGGTGATTCAGACAGTCGCGTTCAGGCCAACAAGTCCGGCGCTCACCTGCCAGAGCCGTGCCGCAGCGGCTTGGTCGTAGCTGGCTTTGGAGGACCTCTTGGGTTTGCTATCAGCGAAGTAGCGGCCGCTCACCTGCCCGAGATCAGGGCAGGAGGCCAGGTGGATGGATGTGGCTGCGCCCTGGACGGGGGTCTTCAAGAAGGGTCGCACGAACGGGACGACTAGTTTCTGGACGCCGCCGGGGTCCTCGGCGCCGAAGGATGTGTTCACCACGCCGGGATGCAGCGCGTTAGCAGTGACGGTGCTGGCCCCTAGCCTCCTGGCCAGCTCGTAGGTGAACATGACGTTGCCGAGTTTGGACTGGCTGTAGGCCCGTGAGCCGGAGTAGGACCGCTCGGCCTGGAGGTCGTCGAAGTCGATCCGGCCGGTGGTGTGCGCGTTGGAAGCGACCGTGACCACCCGTGCTGGTGCGCTCTGTTTCAGCCGGTCGAGCAGCAGGTTCGTCAGCAGGAACGGCGCGAGGTAGTTGAGGGCGAAGGTGCGCTCGAGCCCATCAGCGGTGACGTGCCGGGTGTTCCAGTACCCCCCGACGTTGTTGACCAGAACATCCAGGCGGGAGTAGGCCTGCAGCACCTCCTCGGCCAGGCCTCGCACCTCCGACTGCGAAGACAGGTCCGCGACGAACACGTCTACCTGCCCGCCGCTCGCCGCACGGATCTCGGCAGCCGCCTCCTCGGTGCGCCCGCCGTCCCGGCCGGTGATCCCGAGGTGCGCACCCATCATGGCCAGGCCCATGGCAGTGGCCCTGCCGATGCCACCGGTGCCACCGGTAACCAGTACCGTCTTGCCGGCCATCGGCCGGCTGGGAATCTGTGTCATGTTCGTGCTGCCTTCATCCTGTCGTCATTTTCTGGGGATCATCTTTGCCGGGCGGGGCTTGGGAGGATGAGTTGAATCCTTTGGCCAGGAGCCAGATCGGAAGGATCAGCTCGAACAGGCCGCCTGGGGCAACAGCTATCAGCCCGGCGCCCTTTGTCACGTCGGTTATGCCGAACAGGTCCAGGATGCAACCCACGAAGAGCACTGGGTAGCCGATCAGCCCGAGGACGGCGATCCAGCGCGGGACCATCCGTGATCGGTACAGCAAGACAGCCAGGATCGTTCCGCCCACGCTCGTGACCAGGTACAGCACGACGATCGCCTGGTCGTGTAGTGCCTTGAGTATCGAGCCCAGCGAAGCCGAAGCGGAGGCAGCCATGGTGCCGTCGCGCATTCCGTTGCCGATCGCGATCATGAGCAGGGGAACCACCAGGAAGAAGAGAAGCTGCAACACAAGCTCGATGACTCGCTCACAGACGTATCCAAGGGCCAGCGGCTCACTGGTGGGCTTCAACAACGGGAACAGCAGGACGGCGATGCCCACGACCGCAACACCGGAGACGACAGCGAAGAGCCCGCCAAGGGTCAAGGTGTTGGCTTCTGCCGAGACACCGGCCAGGTAGTCCGGGCGAGTCAGAACCCCTGTGATGAGCTGCTCAGCGATGATGAACGCAACGGTTTGGGTCAAGAACAGCAGACCAACGATGACTGCGGTCTTTCTAGTAGACGTCATGATTGTCCTTCCTTGGGGTATTCCGCTGTCCGGAATGCTTCAATCGCGGGATTGAGTGGGTCACACGGTGATAGCGACCTTGCCACGGGTGTGCCCCTTTCCTACATGACTGATCGCCTGGGGGGTTTCGGCTAGCGGGTAGGTGCGGTCCATGACCGGTGTGAGCTTGCCGGCTTCGATCAGTTCCTTGAGGGCGACCAGGTCCTCGAGATTGAAGGAGACGAGAAACGGCCGCAGCGTGTTGCTCACGAACCGATCTATTACATGCGCCCTGATCACCCGAGCTCCGCTGGCGAACCAGCGATTGTCGAACCCTCCGCCGTTGGGCACAAGGGTTCCCGTCGGGGTGAGCGCGCCTCGCAGGTCAGACAGTGGATGGTTCGCCACGTTGTCCAGGATGAAGTCGTAGCGCTGCCCGCCCTGGGTGAAATCCTTTTGCGTGTAGTCGATGACCAAGTCGGCGCCGATCGATCTGACCATGTCCGCGTTGCCCGTGCTGCACACACCGGTCACCTGCGCGCCCAGCGACTTCGCGATTTGCACGGCAAAGGTGCCGATTCCTCCGGAGGCGCCGTTGATCAACACGCTCTGCCCGGCCCGGACATTGCCGTGATCGCGAAGCGCCTGGAGAGCGACGAGGCCGGCCATGGGCACTGATGCGGCCTGCGCGAATGTCAGGTTGGCGGGCTTCAGTGCCAGCGTGTCTTCGGAGACCGACGCGTACTCGGCATAGGCGCCAACGCACCAGCCAAAGACCTCGTCACCTGGCCGAAACCGGGTCACGCTGGTGCCGACCGCCTCAACCTGTCCCGCAACGTCCGTGCCCCGGACGGGGTTCTTTGGTTTGCGCAGCCCGTACACCGGGCGGGCAACGTACGGGAGGCCACTCATGACCGCCCAGTCGGCCGGGTTGACTCCGGCGGCCCGAACGCGGACCAGTACCTGGTCATCAGCGATCTCGGGCTTGTCGATCTCCCTAAGCTCCAGGACCTCGGCTGAGCCGTAGGTGTCTTGAACCATTGCCTTCATCACTGGGCTCCACTCTCACTGTACGGTGTAAAGTTGATTCGGCTACCATACAGCGTAAAGTCAGCAACATCAACCCTCGATGAACTACCACCTAGGGCAGGGAGGAACGAAGAAAACCATGAAGGCGCCAGCCACCAAGAGATCGCCACGCCGCGTACCGCTGACCCGGGAACGGGTGCTGGGAGGCGCCCTCAAACTCGCCGATCAAGGTGGGATCGAGTCCCTGAGCATGCGCAAGCTCGGCCACGAACTCGGAGTGGAGGCAATGGCCGTGTACCACCACTTCGCCAACAAGGACGAGGTTCTGGATGGCATCGTCGACCTCGTCTTCAGCGAGATCGACCTGCCTGCGGGGGGAACTGATTGGAAGACCGCCATGCGTCAGCGCGCGCTCTCAGTCCGCGACGTCCTGTCGCGTCACCGATGGGCGATCGGCCTGATGGAGTCGCGGGCAAACCCCGGCCCTGCGAACCTCCGGCACCACGACGCGGTGATCGGCAGTCTTCGGGCGGCCGGCTTCACCATGGAGATGGTCGCGCATGCGTACTCGCTCCTGGACAGTTACATCTACGGCTTCGCCCTGACGAAGATGAACCTCCCGTTCGACGCCTCGACAAATGTCGGAGAGGTAGCGCAGAGGATGCTCCACCCCTCCCTTGGCGAGTACCCCCATCTCGCACAGATGGTCACCGAACACGTCATGAAGCCCGCCTACGACTACTCGGACGAGTTCGAGTACGGCCTCGAGGTCATCCTCGACGGCTTCGGGAACTGGATCAACCGGTTTGCTAACGGCGCCCTATCAGAGTCCGCTGAGGGCACCGGTGAATGGGCCACGGCGGCGGCACCGTGAGTGCGACGACGCCGCGGAGGACTGCCGTCGCGAACGCCGTTACGCTCCTCGCGAGAGGCGCCACCGCTACCGCGGCGCTCGTCGAGGCGGAGACCACGGTGGACCGGGCGGACCGCGGCGAGTGAGGTCTTGAGCTCCGGGGGGCGAACGGCTGGAAGGGACAGACGATGGCTGGCGTGACGAGGAAACAAGCCAAGGGACGAGTCCTGGCCGCCTGGGCGGACGACGACTGGTGGCGCGGCGAACCGATCGCGACCGGCGTGACGACCGAAGTGGGCGACGCCTGGCTGATCGAGGTCGTCCTCAAGGCGTACGCCGACGGCGACGAGGGCGCGATGCTGTTCGACTCTCCGACCGCGCTCGTCTGGTGAACGGCCAACCACGATCAGTGGCGTCGGGCTCACCGACCACCTCGCGGACGGGTAGCGAGCTGAACGCGGTCATGTGGCAAGCGTAAGGGGAGGCTCTGACCAGCGTTCCAGCTGAAAAGCCCCAGGTAGTCGACTCACTCTCATGCCGCTCGGAGGGCGAAATGCCCGTAGCCGCGCTGAGGACGACCCTTCGGGGCGTTCCGAACATGCCGCGGGAGGGCGGTCAGAGTTGGAGGTGAAGGCGTAACGCGTCGTCGAGTTGGATCATCAGGTGGGTCGGGAGGCGGCCGATTACTCCGCCGAGTCGTTCCACGGAGACGGAGCGAACTTGCTCGGCCTGGGCTTTGGAATCCACCTTGATTCCGGTCTCCTCGGCTGGCAGGAGGACCTGGAAGGGAAACACGCGTGTGATGTTGCTGGTGACGGGCACCACAGTGACCACGCCTCGACCAAGCCTGGCTGCGCTGGCGTTGGCATTGTCATTGCTCACAATGACCGCCGGCCGACGCTTGTTTGCCTCGCCGGCCAGGGCGGGGTCCAGATCCGTAAGTCGGATCTCACCGCGAAGCATCAGCAAGCCCGTCGGCCGTGGTGGGTTCCCACGCCTGAGCGTCTCCAGAGGACTCCCACTCCTGCCAGGCGGCCGCATACGCGGCCTCGAGTTCCGGGTCGCCCAAGAGCCTGATCGCCTGCTGGATCGCCGCCGAACGGGACTTCAGGCCAGCCGCCTGGGCGTACTTGTCCAGGGCTGCGACCTCACCATCGGAAAGGCTGACGCTCAACTTCACCTGACTCATGCCACCAGGCTACTACCGGAGGGCCTACCGCGGTAGCCTTACCGGATCTGCCGCACCCCGAGCGGTCAATCTTGCCAACGATCGTGCGAACCGTGACCGGGCGTGCCCTGGGCTTCCATCCGGCAAGTCCCGAGATCAAGCAGGCACGTAGGTCAACCTGATGACATCCTCGCCAATCCGATCCTCGGCCACGAGGTGGAGGGGCGGACGGGGTCCGGCGAAATACGGCTTGCCGTGACCAAGCACGACGGGGTGCAGGTAGATCCGATACTCGTCAATCAGGCCAAGTGCTGTGAGGCTTTTCGCCAGGTCTGGGCCAGCAACTTCGATCTCCCCGTCACGCTCGGCCTTCAACTCGAGGATCGCGCCCTCAAGATCACCCTCAACGAGCCTGGCGTTGGGGCCGACCGAGCTGAGCGAGCGCGAGACGACCCATTTCGGCTGGTTTCGCCACGCCGTCGCGAAGGCGTGTTCGTCGGCTTCCCATTCAGGGTGATCGTCGTCCCAGTAACGCATCACCTCATACATTCGGCGACCGTACACACAGCCCACCTGCGCCTGAGCCTCCTCGATGAAGTGGCGGAAGAGTGTGGGGCCCGGCGCGAACGGCACATGGTCGACGTAGCCGTCCAAGGACTGGTTCATTCCGAACACGAGCTTGGCCATGCACGCTTCCTTCCTCAGGGGATCCACCGATCTGTCCTGCATTGCCAGCGGCACAACTATGACGCTGCTCGCGGTCATCGTCTACCGAACGTCCGCACATCAGCGGAGTGAGCGGTGCGGATCCACAGAGTGGGGTGAGTCCGGAGTGTGTGGGCTATTCGCCGGTCGCGCCGTCGATCGCCTCGCGGATCAGGTCGGCGTGACCGTTGTGGCGGGCCCATTCCTCGAT
>Ga0209385_1000518_pt1 | contig 15765 bp, 10 predicted proteins | sample NGEPerB_FD_184506 | JGI IMG/M metagenome (GOLD analysis project Ga0209385, IMG submission 184506) | Arctic peat soil microbial communities from the Barrow Environmental Observatory site, Barrow, Alaska, USA - NGEE PermafrostAB12-B... | ecosystem: Environmental > Terrestrial > Soil > Wetlands >... | reverse complement strand
CACCAGCACCATATCCGCGAGCACCCGGCCGACGCTCTTGCCGCTTGCGCGCTGTTCGGGGGTGACCGGTTCGCGGAAGGCGACCAGCGCCTGCACGAGCATGAGCGAGCAGGCGGCAGCGGAGACCAAGAACACGTAGCGGAACTCGGTCCGGTTGCGGACCTGGGCGGCGATCACCGGCCCGATCAGCCCGCCGGCGTTGATGACCATGTAGTAGAGCCCGAAGCCGACCGCCCTCGTGGTGCCCTCTTCGGTGGTGCGCGTCACCGTCCCGGAGATCGTCGGCTTGACGATCGAGCCCCCGACGGCGATCAGCGCCAGCGCCACGCAGATGAGCGGAAAGCTCGCCGTGCTGCCGAGGAGGATGTAGCCGCCGGTGAGCGTCGCGAACGCGATGGCGAGCGCGGGCTTGTAGCCGAAGCGGTCCGCGAGCGCCCCGGCGAACAGCGGCAAAAGGTAGAGCGCGCCGGTGAAGACCCCGTACACCGTCCCGTAGAGGTCGGGGCGGATGCCAATGCGCTGGACCAGGTAGATCCCGAGCACCAGCACCATCCCGTAGTAGGCGAGCCGCTCGAACAACTCCATGACGACCGCGGAGTAGAGCGTGCCGGGAAGTTGACGGAAGACTCTCGCGTGCACCGGCGGATTGTACCCCTGCAGGGCGCGCCCCGACCCGTCCCTTACGGGCGTTCCGCCTCGCGGCGTGCGGACGCCGCGGGCAGGTCCCGCCAGAAGGCGGGCATCGCCGCGAACGGGACCGAGGTCTGGCTGGCGGCGGCGAGGTCGCGGACGGTCACCGTCCGCGCGGCCAGCTCGTCATCCCCGAGCATCGCCACGACCCGGAAGCCGTCGCGGTCCGCCCGCTTCAGGGCCGCCTTGAGGGAACGTCCGGTGATCTCCACCTCGACGGGCACGCCCTCGCGCACCCAGCCGCGCGCGAGCTCCAGGACGGCGGCCCCCGCCGCTTCCCCGAGCGGCACCAGGTAGACCGCCGGGCGGGCCAGCGCCACATCCCTGAAGCGTGCCGGCAACACCTCGATCAGACGGTCCTCGCCGATGGCGAAGCCGACGCCGGGAACCGCCGGGCCGCCGAGATCGGCGATCAGGCGGTCGTAGCGGCCGCCGCCGCACAGCACCGCGTTGGTGCCGAGCTGCGGCGAAACCACCTCGAACACGGTCCGCAGGTAATAGTCGAGACCGCGCACCAGGCGGCGGTTGCGCACGTACGGGATGCCCAGCCGCTCCAGGTGAGCCTCCACCCGCGCCACGTGCTGCCGGGACGCGTCCCCCGCCACGTCGTCCAGCGCGGGGACGTCGGCGGCCGCGACCTGGCACGACGGCACCTTGCAGTCGAGGACCCGCAGCGGGTTCTCGTCCAGGCGGCGCTGGCAGTCGGCGCAAAGCTCGCTGCGGCGCGGCTCCAGGGCGGCGCGGATGACATCCTGATAGCGGGCGCGGTCCTCGGGGTCGCCAAGGTTGTTGAGGTGGATCTCGAGGTCGGCGAACCCGAGCCGCAGGAAGAACTCATGCATCGCCGCCAATAGCTCGGCGTCGGCCAGGGGCGTGTCGGCCCCGACGATCTCGAGGCCGATCTGGGAGAACTGGCGGTACCGCCCGTGCTGCATCCGCTCGTACCTGAACATCGGGCCGATGTAGTACATGCGCAGCGGCTGGGTGCGGTCGCCGAGACGGTTTTCCAGCCACGCCCGGGCGACGCCGGCCGTCCCTTCCGGCCGCAGCGTGAGCGAGCGCCCCTTGCGGTCGGGGAAGGTGTACATCTCCTTGTGCACGATGTCGGTGGTCTCGCCCACCGAACGCACGAACAGCTCGGTCGGCTCGAAGACCGGGGTGCGGATCTCCTCCCCGCCGAACGAGCCAAACACCTCCCGGGCGACCGCCTCGACGGCCTGCCAGAGGCGGCTCTCGGGCGGCAGCAGGTCGCGGGTCCCGCGCGGCCGCTGGATCATCCGCGCCTCCCCCAGTCGTCGGGGTCGTCCAACTCGCGCTCGTCGTCGTCCGCCATGTACCGGGTCTTGAGCTGCAGGTAGCTGCGCACGCCGCGCCGCATGTGTTCGACCTCCTCGGCGGTCACCTCCCGCCGCACCCGGGCCGGGACGCCCGCCGCCAGACTGCGGGGCGGGACCGTCATGCCGGGCGGCACGAGGGCGCCAGCGGCCACCACCGCCTCCTCGCCGATCACCGCGCCGTTGAGCACCGTCGCGTGCATCCCCACCAGCGCGCCGCGCTCGACGCGGCAACCGTGCAGCACCGCCGCGTGCCCGACGGTGACGTCCTCCGCGACGTGGACCGGGAAATCGGGCTCGTCCACGTGGATCACCGCGTTGTCCTGGATGTTCGAGCGCGCGCCGATGCGGATCTCCTGCAGGTCGGCGCGCAGGACGGCGCCGTACCAGATGCTGACGTCGTCCGCCAGCTCGACGTCACCCAGCACGGCCGCGGTCGAAGCCACGAACACGCGCTCCCCGAAGCGGGGCGACTTGCCGGCAAAGGGTCTGATCCTCATCGCTCCCTCCGTTCAGGGCGGTCACGCTAACACACACAGCCGCCTTGGGCAACGAGCCACCGCCGCGCCCGAGCCGGAAAGTCCTGTGGAACGGCCGCCCGAGCCAAAACGGGCAAGTGGCACAATCTCCAGGCAATACACGCAAACGATTTGTCTACAACACTTTATACAGCCGCACTGACGGCAGTGCACGATGCATAACCCGTTGAGACAGGGGGGCTTTGCGGGCGTCCGACCGGGTTTTCCACAAGCTTTTCCGCAAAATCTGCGGAAACTTCAGACCGCCTTCACACCCCAGCTCTCCGGCGGCCTCCATGCGCCCGAGCGCAGGACCCGCGGCGGCTCCGCGGTGAGGTCGAGCAGCGTGGTCGCCGCGCCGCCGGGCGTCTCCCCGCCGTCGAGCAGCAGCGCGAGGCCGTGCCCGAGGGCGCGGGCGACGTCGTCGGGTCGCGTACACGCGGGCGCCCCACTGGCGTTTGCCGACGTCGCCGTGAGCGGACCAACCTCGGCGAGCAACTCGCGCAGCAGCGGGTACGCCGGGACCCGCACCGCCAGCGTCGTGGCGCCGGCCGCGGCCGCCGCACCCGCGCTCGCCAGCACCACCGTCACCGGTGCCGGCCAGACCGCCTCGAGCCGCGCCCGCCACTGGGAGGCGATGCGGACCCACGGCGCGAGCTGAGCCGTCGAAGCCGCGACAACGAGGAGCGCCCTGTCGGCGGGACGGCCCTTGAGAGCGTAGACCCGGCGGACAGCCGTTTCGTCGTCGGGGCGCACCGCCAGGCCGTAGAACGTTTCGGTGGGGAGCGCGACGATGCCGCCTCCGGCGAGCGCGGCCCGCACCCCGTCCGCTGCGCCCGCCAGGTGGCTCTCGGCGGTGAACGGCAGGCGTTTCATCCGGGCATCTTGAGCAGCTCGCGCGCGTGCTGGCGGGCCGCCGGTGTCGGTGTCCCGCCCCCCAGCATCCGCACCAGCTCCTCGACGCGGGCGTCGGCCGCCACCCGCTCGACCCGGGTTACGGTGCGCCCGCGGGCCGCCTCCTTGCGCACCACGAAGTGCGCGGCGGCCCGGCCGGCGACCTGCGGCAGGTGGGTGACCACCAGCACCTGATCGCGCCCCCCGAGCGAAGCGAGGAGTTCGCCGAGTTCGTCGGCGACGTTGCCGCCGATGCCCGCGTCCACCTCGTCGAAGAGCAGCGTGAGCGCCCCGCGGCGCGCCAGATGGTCGCGCAGCACCGTCCGCATCGCGAGGTGGATCCGCGACAGCTCGCCCCCGGACGCGATGCGCGCCATCGAGCGCAGCGCCTCGCCGGGGTTGGTCGAGAGCTCGAACTCGCCGGCGTCGATGCCGTCGGCCGCCGGCTCGACCTTGACCCCGTCCACCTCGAGCGCTCCAGTCGGGGACGCGCGCAGCCCGAGCGCAAGCCGCAAGCGGGCTCGCGGGATGCCGAGGCCCTTGAGCACCTCCGCCACCCGCGCCGAAAAGCGCTCGGCCGCGGCGGCGCGTTTGTGCGACAACCCCCGCGCCAGCTCGAGGTAACGGGCCGTCAGGGCGCCGCCAGCCTCCGCCAGGCGCGCGATGTCGTCCTCCACGCCTTCGAGTTCCTCCCGCTCCGCCTGCAACCGGGCACGGTGTTCGAGGACCGCTTCGAGCGTGCCGCCGTACTTGCTCGCCAGCCGTTCGAGAGCCGCCAGCCGGGTCTCGACCTCCTCCAGGCGCTGCGGCGCCGGGCGCACGCGGTCGGTGAGGCTCTGCACGGCGCGTTCGGCTTCCTCGGCGAGCACCTGCGCCTGCTCGAGCTCCGCCGCGGTGTCGCCGACCCCGATCCCGAGTCCCTGCAGCTCACGCACGGCACGCGCGGCACGCGCCAGCGCCACCGCGCCCCCGTCGCCGCCGAGGGCGGCCAGCGCCGCGGCCACCAGCTCGCCGATGCGCTCGGCGTGCTGCAGGAACGCGCGCTCCTCCCGGAGGGCCTCCTCCTCACCCGGCTGCAGGCGCGCCTCGTCGATCTCGCGCGCCTGGAATGCGATCACGTCGAGGCGGTCGCGGCGAGTCGCGAGGGCGCGGCGCTGCGACTCGAGGCGCTGCCGGGTCTCCTGCCACGCCGCAAACGCAGTGGCGACCTCCTCCCGCTCGGCCCCGAGGGCGCCGGAGGCGTCCACCAGCGCGATGTGCGTGGCCGGGTCGGTCAGGCCGCGCTGCTCGTGCTGGCCGTGGATCGCCAGCAGGTACGGCGCGATCCGCTGCAGCGCGCCCACCGTGACCGCCACGTCGTTGACCCACGCTCGCGAGCGCCCGGAGGCCTGAACCTCGCGCCGCAGCACCAGCTCCTCGCCGCGGTCGACGCCGAGCTCGGCCAACAGCTCCCGCGCCCCCGCGTCCGGCGGCGTGACGAAACACCCCTCCACCAGCAGCCGGTCGCTGCCGGAGCGCACCGCCTCGGCGTCGGCGCGCTCGCCGGCCAGGAGCTGCAGCGACTGCACCAGCAGCGACTTCCCGGCGCCGGTCTCGCCGGTGAGGACGATGAAGCCCGCGGGGAACTGCAGCCTGACCTTCTCGATGATCCCGAGGTCGCGGACCTCCAGCTCGCGCAGCATGGTGCGACGATGCTAGCCGGGGGCGGTGGGGTTTGCAACGAGGCCGCCGGCGACCGCCAGGCAAAGACGCTCGGGGACGATGTGGCGGCGGACCGCCGCCGCGACCTCGGCGCGGCCCGTCGCGAGGATTCTCTCCGGGATCCGATCCATCTCCTCGACCGGCAGCGCATGGCGCGTCAGGCGCGCCAGCTCCCGCGCCTGGCCTCCGGGAGTGGCGAGGCCGACGCGGTACGACCCGGCCATTGCCGCCCGCTCGTCGGCGAGCTCCTCCTCGCTCGGCCCTTCTGTCACGAAGCGCGCGATTTCCTCGCGCGCCGCCGCCACCGCCTGTGCCAGGTTGTCGGGCGCCACCGAGAACGTCGCCGCCCACGGGCCGTCGAGCAGCGCGGCGCCGAAGAAGCGCGAGATCACCCCGTAGGTCAGCCCCTCGCGGTCGCGCAGCCGCATTCCGAGGCGCGACGAGAGCGTGGACTGGCCGAGCACGGCGTTGCCGAGCGCGGCGGCGAAGAAGTCGTCGTCGCCGCGCCGGAGGCCGCCCGGATGCCCGAGGAGCACGTCGAGGTTCGGCTTGTCCGGGATCGTCTCCCTGGCCTCGTCCGGCGCAACATCCTCCGGGGCCCGCCGCGGCACGGCGGGGATCTCGGCGCAGCCCGCCTCACCCTGTTGCAGCAGGCCCTCGAGGCGCTTCATCACCTGCCGGGGCTCGAAGTCGCCGACCAGCGCGAGCACCAGCGACGCGGGGCCGTACAGCCGACGGTGCACCGCGGCCAGGTCGTCGCGGGTCGCCCGCTCCAGCCCCGAGCGCCGCTCGGCGAGCGGGCGCCGGTGGTACGGGTGCCCCGGCGGGTAGGTGAGGCGGGTGAACGCCTCGAACGCGCGGTGGAACGTGTCCTCCTGCGCCTGCGCCAGCTCCCCGAGGCGCAGGGTCCGCAGTTTGTCGAGCTCCTCGGCCGGGAACGACGGCCGCTGCAGCATCTCGGCCAACAGGTTGAGGACGAGCGGGAGGTGGTGGGATAGGCACCGCGCGGCACAGAACACCTCGAGCGGGTTGAAGCCGTCCCCCGACACGTCGAGGTCGATGCCGCGGTCCTCGATGATGCGCGCCAAGTCGAGCCGGCTGTGCCTGGCGGTCCCGCGCTCGAGCATGTCCGGGACGAGCGACGCGGCGGTCCACGCTTCGGGTTCGACCAGCCCGTGGCCGGCGAGAAGCGAGCCGTGCAGGTGGACCGTGGTGTTTGTCCGGCGCGGCAGCAGGAGCAGCCGGCCGCCGCCCGGCAGCTCGGCCTGGACGACCCGGGCCGAGATCTCGCTCCGCCAGTGGCACGGGCGGGGCGCGAGCGCAGGCGGGGCCGGCCGCGCCTGGGTCGCCGCGGCGCCGCCGTTCTTCGGGATGAAGTACCCCACCGACACGCTGTCCTCCACGAACGTCTCCGCCGCCACCCGCTGCACGTCGTCGCGCGTGACCGCCTGGATCCGTCCGGGATAGTCGAGGTAGAAGCGCCAGTCCGCCGCCGAGATCGCTTCCGTCAGCCCGGCCGCCACCTGCGCCGGAGAGTCACGGTGGAACGCCGTCTGCGCCTCCACCTGCGCTCTGGCGCGCTCGACCTCGGTCTTCCGCAGCCCCTTCGCCACCACCTTCGCGAGCTCCGCGCGGATGATCCTCTCGACCTTCGCGTGTCCGGTGGGGGGGTTGAGGGTCGCGAACACCTGGAACAGGCCAGGGTCGCGCAACTGCCACGCGAGCGCCTGCGCGTCGAGACACAGGCCGGTCTCCACCAGCCTCTGGTGCAGCCGCGCCGTCACCCCGCCGCCGAGGGCATCGGCCAGCACCGCGAGCGCGTGGGTGTCGGCGTGCGCGGCCTCCGGCACGCGCCACGACACCACGACCCACCCCACCTCGCCGGACCGGCGCACGACGAAGCGACGCTCCCCCTCCTGGCGCGGCTCGCGCGTCACCACGGGCGGCGCCGGCCGGCTCGCGCGCGGCAGCGGCCCGAAGTTCCGGGCGACGAGCGCCAGCGCCTCGGCGCGGCCGAACGAGCCCACCAGCACCAGCGACGCGTTGTCCGGGTAGTAGAAGGTGTCGTAGAACGCCCGCAGGCGCTCGATCGAGGTGGCCTCGATATCGCTCTTCCACCCGATCGTCGGGTGGTGGTACGGGTGCTCGCGGAACGCGACCGCGAACGACTCCTTGAGCAGCACGTCGAAGGGGTCGTTCTCGCCGCGCTCGAACTCGTTGCGGACCACGGTCATCTCCGAGGCCAGGTCCGCCTCGCGCAGGAGCGCGCCGCGCATGCGGTCGGCCTCGAGCTCCAACGCCAGTTCGAGGTGCTCCGGCGGCAGCGTCTCGTAGTAGTTGGTGCGGTCGAACCACGTTGTGGCGTTGAAGGAGGCGCCGACGCGCTCGAGGACGCGTGCGATCGGACGCCCCTGGGCGGGGTCGAACTTTTTCGACCCCTTGAACATCAGGTGCTCGAGCAGGTGCGTGGACCCGGTGTGGCCCACCGCCTCGTTGCGGGACCCGACGTGGTAGACGACGCACGCCGCCACAACCGGCACGCTCGCGTCCGGCACCAGCAGGACCCTGAGCCCGTTCGCTTCGAGGCGAAGCTCCTCGACGCCGCGCTCCTGCACCACCACCTTGAAGGCATCATGCATGCTCGACTCTCCGAGCCGCTATCATACCCGCCATGATCGACCTCCGCTCCGACACCGTGACCCGCCCCACCCCATCGATGCGCCGTGCCATGGCCGCCGCCGAGGTCGGCGACGACGTCTACCGCGAGGACCCGACGGCGCGCCGACTCGAAGAGCTGGCCGCCGCCACCCTCGCTTTCCCGGCCGCCCTGTTCGTGCCGACGGGTACGATGGGCAACCAGGTCGCCGTTCACCTCCACACGAAACCCGGCAGCGAGGTCATCATCGAGGCCCGCGGCCACATCGCCAACTTCGAGATGGGCGCGATGGCGGTGTGGTCGGGAGCGCTGCCGCGGCCGATCGTGACCGACAGCGGCCTGCTCGAACCGGCGCAGGTCGAGGCTGCGATCGCGCCCAACGTTTCCTACCGCACCCCGACGCGCTTGCTGGCGCTCGAAAACACCCACAACCTCTGGTCCGGGCTGCCGATGGACGCGGCGCGCACCCGCGCGCTCGCCCAGGTCGCACACGCCCACGGCCTGGCGGTGCACCTCGACGGCGCTCGCATCTTCAACGCCGCCGCCGCCCTGGGTACCACCGCGGCCGAACTCGCCAAGAGCTGCGACACCGTGATGTTCTGCCTGTCGAAGGGGCTCGCGGCGCCCGTCGGCTCGATGCTGTGCGGCTCGCGCGAGCTGATCGAGGAGGCGGTGCGGGTGCGCAAGCTCTTCGGCGGCGGGATGCGCCAGATCGGCGTCGTGGCGGCCGCCGGCATCGTCGCGCTCACCGAGATGGTGGACCGCCTCCCCGAGGACCACGCCCACGCCAGACACCTCGCCGAGGGGCTCGCCGAGCTGGCGGCGGTCGAGATCGACCCCGCGCGCGTCCGCACCAACATCGTGGTGTTCAAACTGCACGCGGACAGGGTCCCCGGCGACCCGGCGCTCACACCGTCGCAGCGGTTCGTGGCCGGCCTGGCCGAGCGCGGTGTGGCGTGCGGCGCCTTCGGCGCGACCGAGGTGCGGATGGTGACACACTACGAGGTCACCACCGCCGATGTCGAGGCGGCGCTCGTCGCCGCGCGCCAGGTCGTGCGCCGGTAGGCGAAGAGCCGAGGAAGACGATCCACAACCCACGTCTTTGCTTCCCCGGTGCCCGGTGCCCGGACCCCGGTGCCCGGCCTCTCACGCGGCGCGTTCGCCCGGCGCGGGGCGGTCCTTGGCGGAGCGCACGAGCGCCCAGACCATCAGCCCGATGCACAGCACGAACACCCCGAGGAACAGCGCGAGCGGCCCAATCTGAGGCGCGACCACTACCTGCTCCCCGGCCCGTGAGGAGGCCAGGTAGAAGTCCCGGAGCTGGTGCCGCGTGACGATCATGAACATCATCGCCCCGACCACCAACTCCGCCACGTGCCGCACCCTGGCCGGCTGCGCCAGAGGGTCGGAGATGCCGGCCAGGACGACGAGCAGGAGCACCCCGGCCATGATGCCGAGACCGAGCGGCGCCATCGTGGCCGCGCCGCCGCGCATGAACGACCGGAGCACCTCCTCGGGCAGCGCGAGCAGCAGCCAGAAGCCGTCCATGAGCTGGAGCAGCGTCGCCACGAGCGCCGCCCGGATGCCGAACCGGGCCATCCCACGGCACGCGGCGGCGTCGCCGCCCTTCGCGGCCCGGCGCACCGCGACCCAGGCGGCGAGCGCACCCGCCATCGCCACCGCGGCGAGCAGGAAGTGCAGGTAGCGCGGCGCGAACGTGCGGTCCGCGAGCGCGGCCCAGACGTTGTCGGCGACCGCGCCCCACCGGCCGGGCTGGAGGTGCAGCAGGTTGACGGTCACCTGGATGCCGGCGATCGCCATGAAGCACGCGGCCTCGACCACCAGCACGGCACCCGCGCCCTTGCCGGCGCGCAGGCGGAACTTGGCGATGTAGTTCAGGTAGTAGCCAACCGTGAGCAGGACGAGCATGCCCAGCCACGCCCACGCCACCAGGATCGTCGCGGTGTAGAAGAACCGCCCGAGCACCACCTGGATGAACAGCAACGGCGCGATCCCGAACGTGATCGCGAGCGAGATCGCCCACGAGTTGACCTCGACGAACAGCGTCCGCGTCTCGCGCCGCCCGCCGCGCGCGAACCCCGCAAGCGCGGCCAGCAGCGTGCCCCCCAGCACCGTGTTGACGAATACGATGTGGATGAAGAACGTCAGCACCCACAGCACCTGGAACAGCCACGGCGGCCCCGGCAGCGGCGCCGGGTCGAGGGCGGGGATCAGGCTAGTTGGCATGGCTCGCCTCCGCGACGTGCGACGGCTTCAGCGTCAGCAGGTAGGCGGCCAGGGCCTCCTGCTCCGCGGCGGTCCCCACCAGGGGCGGCATCAGCGGGTAATCGAGCTTGTCGGTCGCGACGTGCCCCTGGTGCGTGTACGTCCCCGTGGCGTACTCGTTCCCCTCCTCGCGCATCGTGGCCAGGATCCCGTTGAGCATGTCGGGATCGACCGGGGCCACGAGCTTGCGGATCGAGAGGTAGCCGTCGATCGTGTGGCAGGAGGCGCACTCGGCGCGGAACACCGCGCGCCCCTTCGCTTCCTGGCTCGCGTCGCTGCCGCGCGCGGCCCAGACCGCCTTGGCGAGCACACCGCGCTGGTCGAGATCTTGGATTTCGCTGATCAGGATCCCGTTGGAGAACATGAAGTCGCGGATCACGAACGGCTTCCGGGCACCCTCGCGGAGCCGTTCGTAGCCGCCGAAGAACGCGAACCCGGCGAGCATCGCCACCACCGCCGTCGGCCACAGGTGGAGCCGGGGCGACGCCGCCGCGAAGAGCGCGACGAGCAGGTAGGCCGCCAGCGCCCACAACACGAGGTGTCGGGTCGAAGCGAGCGCGGGGAGGAGCGGGTTGGCGCCGAGGAAGATCGCCCGCACCGAGCCGGGCAGGACGTGCTCCCACCACCGGTAGCCGCCGTAGGCGAGGAGGATCCCGGCGATTTGGAACCCCGCGAGCAACCGGATCATCGGCACCCGCGCTTGGCGGTCGGGCTCGCGCAGCGCCGCGAGCGTCAGGTAGGCGCCGGCGAGGAACAGGCAGATCCCGGTCCGCAGCACGAGGCCGGGGAGGTAGCTGGGGTTGAAGATCCCGTCCCAAAACGAGTGCGTCTCGAGCCAGCGTCCTGGAGTGAGCATGAACGAGAGGATCCCCTGGATGATCACCAGCGACATGTAGGCGGCAAAGGCGTACAGCCAGATGATCACGAGGTGCGTGCGCGGCCGCACCTTGTCCCAGGTGACGTAGTAGAGCAGCGCGGTCACCACCTCGAGGATGAAGAACCCCCACTCCGCCGCCCACCCCCAGACGTAGTTGTGGATCAGGGCGGAGGTGGCCGCGGGCTGGACGAGGCCGATCGTCACCCAGATGCCGACGCCGGAAATCGCGCCGAATACCGTCGAGACCAGGATCAGCATGAGCGAGCTGCGCTTCGCCAGGGCGCGTAACGCCGGGTTGCGCCGCCTGACGGCGAGCGTCTCGATGACCGCGATCGCGAACCCGCCGCCGACCGCGAAGTGAGAAACGAGGACGTGGGTGATCGCCACGATCCCGATCAGCACGCCCCCGCCCATCGCGAGGTTCCAGATCGGATAGTCCACTCCCGCCCCCTTTCTCCACCCTGACCGAACGCTGCCGCAATCGTACCATCGCCGCACCCGCGAGAACGGCCGCGCACACAAGGAAAGGGGCCACCCGACGGTGGCCCCGAAATGGTGCGATGAGCCTCGAGGTTACGGGTTCAGCTGGCCAGCCGGGCTGCGGTCCGGCCGCTCCGCGATGTGGCGGCGAACAACGTGGGTTCCGACCTCAAGCTTGTCCATCAGTGCGTTCGGTGCGAACAGCTTGATGGTGGCGATCGCAGCCTCCTGGCTGAACTGCATGCTCTTGGCCGAGACGGTGGTGAGAGAGCCTTCTCCGGTGAGGAACGGGCGCAGGTCGACCTGCGGCACGTTCGTCCCATACGCCACGTTGAGCACCTTGATCATCTCGTTGGCCAGGACCGCGTACCCCAGCCTCTGCGGGTGGACGCCGTCGTAGCCGAAGATTCCGCCCGTGAGGAAGGCGGGGCCGAGCTCGATGCCTCCGACCATGACTCCGTGCGTCACGATGTTGGCGAAGATTGCGTTGACGTCCACGACCTTGGCGTTGAACTGCGCGGCCGTGGCTTTGATGATCGTGTTGATGTCCCCGGTGCGGGCCTCGATCGCAGCGATCTCGCCGGCGCGAAGGATCACGCCGGTGTGCAGGCCGGTGGCGTCGACGGACCCCTCGGGGAGCGGCAGCCCGGTGCCGCCCGCTGCCGCCGGGATCCCGATCCCCTGGGCGAGGAGAGCCGAGGCGCCGAGCGTCACGTAGTCGCTCTCGGTGAGCGGGCCGGCCTCGCCGAGGAGCGGGATATGGGCGCCTGTGGCCGGATTGACAAGGTACGGCTTGATCGTGGTCACGAACGGGATCGCCGTGACATCCGGCACCGTCGCGACCACGATGCCGGCGCTGGGAAGGTACTGCCGCAACCCGCCGATGAGCGTGGTGTATTCCTGCTGGAACACCGCCTTCGGCGTGAGGGTGACCCCCTCGAGGGCGACACCCGCCAAGGCGGCGCCGAGGACGTCGTTGTTGCCGATCCAAACCGTGACGAACGTGGGCGACAGGCTGATCGCCTGCTCGAGCGCCGTGTGCTGACCGTCGCGCAGGACGATGTCGAACATGAGGGTGTTAGGGTCGATGTGCCCCGTGAGCAACTTGGTGATGTCGCCGGTCTTGGTCGCCAGATCGCCGGCGAGCGCCCCCGGGATGCCGAGGTTGTTGTACGGCGTCGCCAGCATCGCGTTGATCGGTTGACCGGACGCGCCCGGCGTCGGGCCGATCACGGGCACCACGCCGGTCGGCCCCAGCGTGAGCGCCGTGAGCCGGAGCACGGTCCCGTAGCTGCCGATGCCGGGGTCGGAGATGGTCGGCTGCTGGAACGAGGTGATGCCGAACTGCTTGGCGAGGATCTCCGGGAACGAGTAATCCTGGTAAAACTTGGTGAGCGCCCCCGCGGAGTAGCCCGCCGTCAGCGAGTCACCGAGCGCCACATACTTCGTGTAATTCACCTGGGCGGTCACGGCGCCCGCCACGAGGGCGGCCGCGAGACCCAGGAGCAGAGCCTTGCGTGCGTGTCTCATCGTCGCCTCCCTAGAACCTGTGCACCACGGTGAACCCGAACAGGTTGGCCGTGGTCTTGTAGGTGCCCTCGTAGTTGTCGTAGTTCATCCCCTGAGTGCCGCGGTCGCTGAACTTCAGGTACATGTAGCTGACGTCGAGGCGCGTCTTGGGGGTGAGACCGATCGAGGCGCCGATGGTGGCGCCCTTGCGGTCGGCGTCCGGGAGCAGCGGCGACACCGAGATGGTGGGCACCGGGCTCTTGTCGTACAGCGCGCCGATCTGCCACGCCAGCGACGGCGACGCCTTGTACTCGACGCCGAGGCGATAGCTGTTGCTGTCCTTGTAGTCCTCGGGACGGACCTCGGACAGCGCCGGTTGGCTGGGCATGTCGATCGCAAGGCTCTTGAAGCTGGACCACCCCATGCGGATGACGTCGCCCTCGATCCCCCACTTCTGGCCGTGCCAGGCGAGGGCGAGGCGCACCTCATCGGGGAACTTGATCGAGGTCTTGGCGCCCACCTTGCTGCCGAACGGCACCTGGGAGGCCACGATCGCATCGAAGTCCGCGTAGCCGGTCGGGAACTGGGTGAAGGACGCCTTGCCGGTGTAGTTCACCTTCACGTTGGAGCGATAGGTCGCGCCGATCGAGAAGCCGCCGTCGAGCTTGCCGAGCAGGCCGACGTTCCAGCCCCAGCCGCCCTTGTAGTCGGTGTACAGGTGCACCTGCCCGACCTCGGCGGCCTGCTGGGTGTACGGGTTGATCACGCCGATTGAGCGCGTCAGGTCGAGCTCGGAGTAAAAGTAGTCGACGCCCGCCGCGACCGCCAGGTTGTCGGTGAGCTTGTACGACAGCGTCGGGTTGATGTTGAACACTTGGATGCCGATCCGCTTGCTGATGTACTTGCCGGCGTAGTCGTCCGGCCACCAGGTGCCGAGGCCGAACGGCGCGTAGGCGCCGAAGCCCCAGTGCAGGTTGGGCGTTAGTTCGCCCGTGAGGTAGACGTGTGGCGGGTAGAAGATCTGGCTCTTCATCCCCACCGAGTACCCCTGGCCGGGGTACGGGTTGGCGCCGTTCATTTTGCTCGACTCGGTGATGAAGTAGACACCCATCGCAACCTGAGTGCCCTGCAGGAACGCGATGCCCGCGGGGTTGAAGTAGATCGCGGTGGGATCGTCCGCCGTCGCCCCGAACGCGCCGCCGAGCGCCACCGCGCGGGCGCCGTGCTCGAAGAGCGCGAAACCCGCCCCGTGGCTTGCGGCCGGCACCAGCAGCAGACACGCCGCGAGCGCCAGAAGCCCTGTCCTTCTCGCCATTCTCATGCCACTCTCCTTCCCTTGGTCCGCCGTCGTCGCGGGTTGTTATGAGTCACTCTATTGAACGCCGGTCAACTCGTCAACTTTGTTGCGACACGTCACAAGCTGGCAGGGAGGAACCGGGGACAGGCCGCAGAGAGTCGTTGTCCGTGGTCAGTGGTCCGTGGCCCGACCCGGCCGCGCCGGCCGCAGGCCGCGCGGCCTCGAGCGCCCCCCTCGAAGACGAACGCTTCACCGAAGGCAGGGCCTCGCCACTCGGGGCGTGTAGCCGCGCCGCCGCCGTTGGGCCTATCGCAAGGCGCGCGAACCCCGCCGCACCGGAGCATAGCCGGAGGCTATGTGAGGATGCGAGCGGGGCGAGCGCAACGCAGCGAGAGGCCCGACGCCGGTGGCGCCCGCCGGCGCCATGGAAGAAATTGGCGCCCCTGGGTTGGGGCGCCGGAGGAAGGAGAAGACGGTCAAGTTGAACTTACGTCCCGTCACGCGGCTTGTCGGTGATGCCCGTCACCCGGCGAGGCGCCGGGCGGCGAGCACCGTGCGGTCGTCGTGGGGCGGCGCGCCGCCAGTGTGCGCCGTCACCGCCGCGAACAGCTCGGCGACGAGCCGCTCCATGGCCTCGCCGCGGCGGGCGACCGCGCGCGCTTCGATCCCCTCGATGCCGAAGTCGGCGCCGTCCTCGCCCGGCGCCGGGGCCTCCGAGAGGCCGTCCGTGTACGCGAGCAACACCGAGCCCGGGGCCATGACGGCCCGGCTCGACGGATAGCGCGCATCCTCGAGCAGGCCAAGCGGCGGGCCGACCGCCATGAGGCGCTCGCACTCGCCCGACGGACCGACCAGCAGCACCGGGTTGTGGCCGGCGGAGACCCACTCGAGCCCGCCGTCGGCGGCGAGGTAGGCGAGGAACACCGTCGCGAACTTGCTGTCCGGCGTGGACGCCAGAACGTGCTGATGGAGCCGCCGCGTCAGTTCGTCGAGAGGCGGCGACTCCTGCACGAGCAGGCGGACGGCGGCCTGCAGCGACGCCGCCATCAGCGCCGCCGGGATGCCTTTCCCCGCCACGTCGCCAAGCATGAGGAAGAGCCCCTTCGGGGTCGCGATCACGTCGTACACGTCGCCCCCCACCCGGCGCGACGGCTCGCTCTTGGCGGCGATGTCGAAGCCGGCCGGTGTGGGGATCGCGGCCGGCAGGAGCTGACGCTGGATCGCGGCGGCGAGCTCGAGTTCGCGCTCCGTGCGCTCCTGCTCGAGGGCCTCGCGGTGGAGCGTCGCGTTCTCCAGCGCCACCGCCGCCTGGGAGGCGTAGAGCGCCAGCGTCTCGGCGTCGGTGGGCGCGAACGGCGCCGTGCCGCCGCGGACCTCGCGCTCGGCGAGCGCCAGCACGCCGAGGCGCCCGCGCCGGCCCACCACCGGGACCGCGAGCCTCCGAGGTTCGAGCAGGCCGTGGTCGGGCAGCGCCGCCGCCTCATCCGCGCTCAGCACGGCGCCGCCGACGCGGTCGTCCCGGC
>Ga0209385_1000517_pt1 | contig 15786 bp, 13 predicted proteins | sample NGEPerB_FD_184506 | JGI IMG/M metagenome (GOLD analysis project Ga0209385, IMG submission 184506) | Arctic peat soil microbial communities from the Barrow Environmental Observatory site, Barrow, Alaska, USA - NGEE PermafrostAB12-B... | ecosystem: Environmental > Terrestrial > Soil > Wetlands >... | reverse complement strand
TTTTCGAGGGACACGCCATGAACTCGCTCATCGAGCGCCATGCAGCGACGCTTCTCGACTTGCCTGAGAAATATCGTCGGCCCGATCCCAGCCTGCAGGTGTTGCCGACCGAACTGCCAACCCCATCGAATCATTGGGCAGCCATGGGAGTTGCAAGTCAGCGTGGCGAGGGACGCACAAAATCACCGAAAGCATCAGCCGAAGCCTACCAGCACGGAGTCGACGAGGGCGATGCCATGTCCATGTATCTTCTGGCACGCCTGATTGAAGCTGGCGGAGAAGTGCCATTTGACCCGGCAAAAATTCGCGCCCTCATGTTACGCTCAGCGAATCTCGGCAACCCTTGGGCGATGAACTCGATTGGTTATTTTTACCATTTCGGGGTGCTGGCGGCCGCTGATCCGGAGCGTGCCGTGGCTTGGTACCGCAAGGCGGTTGCGGCTGGCAGCCAGCGAGCCATGCAAAACTTTGCGATGATTGTGACCTCCAACCCTGGTTTGGCGGTGCAGGGGGAGACAGCGTCCGACGTTCTGGCCAAAGCAGCAGCCGCTGGGTCTGCGTCCGCGCAATAGCGATTGGCGACGATGTATGAAAACGGCAACGGTGTTACCCAGTCCTACGCGGATTCGGCGCTGTGGTATAGAAAGGCAGCGCTGCAAGGCGATGTCTTGTCGAAATATCGCCTTTCGTTGCTTATCTCTCTGGGACTTACACCACCGCTTCAGGATGGAGAAGCGAACAAGTGGCTCGCTGAGGCGGCGGAGGGAGGCAACCGGGACGCCGAATATCGCTGGGGGTGGGCACTCTTGAATGGGCTGCAAGTCGCAAAGTCTCCTGACGGTGGCTTCATGTGGATCCAGAAGTCAGCCGAGGCCGGCAATGTGGAAGCGATGTTCAGAGTCGCTCAATGCTTCGACTCGGGAAACGGAGTAAAGAAAGACCACGCCAAGGCTGTGGAATGGTATCGGCGCTCGGCGTGCCAGAGAGTTGACGCGGCAATCAATGAGTTACGCCGTCAGGGAATCGAGGTGGGTGTATGCAGCCAATGAGGAAGAAGCTTTTGGTTCTGCTGGTCATCTTGTCAGTCCATGCGTCATCAATTGCCCTCGTCGACATGCGGAATGCCAACTTCTCCAAAACCTTTTCCGTCTGGCGGTTCGAAAAATCTCAGTTTACGCTCGAGACGACCTACAATTCGCGCACCATATACAACGGTTTATTCGGATTCGGATGGTGTTCCTCCCTCGAAGGCAAACTGGATTGGGTGTCTCAGAAAAAAGATCAAATTCGATATACATCCTGTGGGGCCGGACAGGAGACGATCTGGTTCCTTGACCCGGCCGAGTCAACGGGCAGCGAAAGGGTCTTCCGCTCCAATCAATTCCAGGACCTTACACGGCTTCTTCGCGAGACGGGCGATGGGTTTGTCTTCGACTACGGGCAAAATCATGCCGGCGGGGTATCGCGCCAGATGTTTGATCCCGAAGGCCGGCTGCGAGCGATCGACCAGAACAATAGCCGCATCAATCTGGTCTATGAGGGCGAGCTGTTGACCGAGATACGGGAAGATGGCGGGGAAATCTGGAAGGTGGAGTACTCCATCCTCGGAAAGATACGAAGTATCTCAACGCCCGGAAATAAGGTGATGCTGTTCGAGCACGATCCAATGGACAACTTGACGTCGGTCGTCAACGGTTGGGGCAAGCGGTACAACTACAGCTACGACCAAATGCATGATTTGCTGCGGATTGACTTTCCTGACAAGACCTCCGAAGCCCTGGTCTATGACACGACTCACGATTGGGTCATTCAATTCAAAGATCGCGAGGAATGCGTGGAAACGTATGATTACATGGATACACTGGGAAGCTCTGTGTACTCCTCCTGGGTTACGAAGACTTGTGACAGCGAGGTTGTAGGCAGGTCACGATACGATTTCGTAAATTCGGGCGGAAAGCTGATTGAAGTTGACAGTGTAGTCAATGGAATCCAATTGCAGATTAAGTACGACGCTTCCAGCGGTGCCCCCACGCGCATCGACGCTGGCCCCCACAGTCAGTTTTTCGAAATGGACCCATCGACTGCCCAGGACATCCGCAGGCGGATGGCCCACTTCAATGAAGATCCCAACCTGATTGAAGAAGAGATCGTACAGGCACAAAAGAAGGCTCAGCCTTCCACGCAATAACCATCTTCACAGATTCAGAAATGACGGTCCCGACATTGAATTTCTTTTCAGCTACCTCTAACCCTCTCGATAAACGTCCTTTTTCGGTAAATTGACAGGCGATCGCAGTCAATGCCGCCTCAGTGGGTGCAAAATTGCCGATGCACTCACGGACGCAAAACACTCCCCCAAAGTCTGCTTTTAACGTAATGCGGCAACTCCGGTGCAATCAGCCTGTTGGCGCTGACGCTATTCGGTCGATCACGGAGAGCCGATGTTCAGGGGATCTGGCAAGACAACTTCCTGAACGTGATCAACTCAGCGGGATGATCGAGGAATTCACGGATCATGTGCCGGAGCATTTACGTGATCAGCCTGTCCCATGTTGCGTTCCAAGTGTCGGACATGACATCCACTTGCTGAGTCTATTTTCAGAACGCAAAAAAACGCTCTGTCTGCCAAGCGTGAGCCCGAATTACTGTTCATGGCACTCTCGGTCGGTCCCCGGCGCAGCGCTAGCGACGATTCGTTCCTTCCCCTTGCAGCGCTGCCCGAAATCGTCTGTTTACGGGCAGCATGGCCGGTCGATCTGGCGCGCGCCGCAATATCAAGCGCTTAGCGGGCAATCCGTGGGTAATTGGGCAAGCCGCGGAACGCCAGTTCGGCTTTGCTTGTCCCAGTCGAATATGCAATATCAATGCCTCCTGCGTTCTCAGGCCTCAGGTATCTGCCGGCGATACGGCACCTGCGTGGTTCTCATCTCTTCAGCCTGATTGATTCCTTTTTGACTGGCTGAAAGGTACTCGGTGTACATCGAAGAATTTGCGTTAAGGTTTATCTGTGCTGTCGTAAACCCATAGATTTTGGGACAGCAGAAATCAATTGTTTTCGTGGTTTGTCTTCAGCAGCTCACATTTCCTTCAGCCTAAGGCGTTTTGAGTCGAAGAAATGAGAATGGCGTGTCTTCAGCTAGTCTCAAAAAGGTTCCCCGCGAATGCTGAAAATCAGCACCCTTTTGGGCCCGTTCAAAGGGACTCTAGAACTTGCGACCGTTGAACGTGCATTTTGCTGCACTCGTTTGGCAAACTTCCCTGCTTCAAGACCGCATATTACGCAAGTGATGTAGCCAGAGCACTGAGAGATCGGCCATCAGTCGCGCGGTCTGCTCGATCCCTTTTCGGAGTTGCACCACCAATGCACGACTTGGATATTGTCCGGATGGTCGTCTCGGCGCGCGCCTCCCATTCCTTTTGGCTGTCTGTGTGTGATTTAAAGCATAAAGTTGCCGTTTGGCAAGGTTATGCTTTAAATCGTGCCTGTGACTTGCAACAAGCTCTTTACTCGATTCTCTGATTGTGGGGTCGGTACGGTCGGTAACGGCACATCAAGAGCACGGGATCCTGTTGCGGCGAATTTCTCAGGCCCTACATGAGTCCCCAAGCTTCCCCCGCATACCGTCGCGAGACAACTTCCGAATGGCCGATCGCTCGGGAAGAATGCGCAACTACCAGCGGTGTACTTCCAAAAACCCGAATTCCTGACGGCTTTAGCGACTCTACGTTCCAGAACACCAGCCATGCTCGTGTTTGTGAGAGGACTGCGGCTGTGGCGCAATGAGTCAAACGAAGCGTAGGAATCAGCAATTTGCGATAGACTTCTTAGCAGCATGGGACTGCGGATCGCAATGTTGACGCTTTCGCTGTTGGCTTGGCTGTCAGGTTGGGCGGCGGCCCAGCCGGTTCCGCCCCAGTCGCCGGCACCGAGCACGAGTGTCAGTCCTTCCGTCAGGTTTTCGCAGCCAACTACAGCTACCGATCTCGACACGTATATTAAGAACTTCGATTACGCCCAACTTGCGAACGCCGTGGACGCAATGCGACCTTCTCTGGATCGCGACTATTTTGCCGGAGTGCTTGCCAATCGAGCCGGGCATGTCGATGAATCGGTCGAGTTGCTGACCAAGGTGCTTCCTCAACTCGAGTCATCGGAGCCTGACCGAGCAGCGGTCGCGCTACATTCTCTGGCTGACGATTACATCAAGACATACCGCTACAACGACGCAATCCAGGCCTACGAAGAGCTGCTTCACAAATTCGCATCACACATGGACAAGGTCGAGAGGCAGGGCGCCGACGACGAATATCACGCCGTGCTCCTGCTGAAGGATATGCCGACGCAGACGATTTCCTTCGACGGCAGGATAGACCTGCCAACCCATCGTAATCCGGTACTCGACAACATCGAAACCAATCTGACCATTAATGGTGTGGAGCAGTCCTGGGTTCTGGACACGGGTGCGAACTTGTCCACGGTTTCGGCTAGCTTTGCTTCCAAATTGGGAGTGCAGCTATCGCGCGATGTCGCGCAAACCCAGGGCATTACCGGCGCCGAGAACAAGATGCATGTAGCTCTACTCCCTGAGCTGAAGCTAGGCGGCGCTACTATCCGCAATGTCGTGCTGCTTGTGCTCGACGATAACAGCCTGAACGTGCCGATGGGCAAGACGATGCGCTACCAAATCAACGCAGTCCTTGGCTATCCAGTGCTGCAAGCGCTGAAACGCATCACCTTCACAAAGGATGGGCATTTCCTCGCCGGGCCCGATTCTCCCTCTTGGCAGGACAGCGCCCGGCTCTACATGAACGAGTTAACGCCATTGCTGGAGTGTCAGGTAGAGAATCGTAAGGTGCTGTTCTCGTTCGATACTGGCGCAAACCGCAGTGTGTTATCAGACCGCTATCTTCGTGGCTTCCCGGACGATTTCAAAGGACTGAAGAAGAAGCCCTATGCCATGTCCGGTGCCGGTGGATTGAAGAAAATGACTGCATACTATCTGCCGAATGTGCAGATTGGAGTCGGGCAAGCGCATCCCGTGCTACACAAAGTGCCGGTTGTGCCGGTGATGGGCACGGACATGGATCGGCTCTATGGCAATCTCGGTCGCGACCTGGTTGATCTTTATCAGAGCTTTACCATCGATTTCGAGAGTATGCGCTTCTCCATGGGTGACAAACTCACAAGTCATCCTAAGTGAGTCGCTTTCGGGGCCACGGGCGCTTTTTCTCCTAACGAAAAACTGTTCACCAGCCGCATACCTCACCCGCACGGACAGTCGCTCACAGTAGAACTAGTGTCGCGGTTTGGGAATGAGCTTCGTTGATGTGACGAACGGATTCCGGATCCATCGTCGGCTACACGAAAGTTGACTCCAAACGTTGGCTGAAGACAGGCCTTTAGTCCTCTTCGCAAGGGATGTGCACCGCCCGCAACCTTATGGGTTTCTTGGTAGTAGCTTTTGATTCAAGTGACAGTGCCGATAGTCCAAGTGGTAGGGCCTTGGATTTCTACTCACAGATGCCGAGCGCCTTGCGCGCCTCACGAACTGCCAAGGTAATGGTCTTCCACTCGCGACGAGATCCCTCTGGAATGCGCTCAACGATTCTTGGTACTGACGGATACAAGCCCAGGCTCTGAAGTTCAGCAGCAATGTCGTGGATGTCGTGAGACAACAGTTCATGTCGATGCGCCGTCTCGGCCGAGAGGCATCGGCGGTGCTGCTCCACGATCATGCGCCCTACGGCCGGGAAGTGCTTGTTCATGAACGGTACCGTAATATCCAGGCGCTTGCAGATAGCACGTAGAGAGGGTACCGGAGTCTCCCCGAGTGCCGCTCTCGCTTCCCTCTCTAGATCAGCCCTGCGCTTCGCAACGCAAGCTCGGTATTGCGCCATGAGCTGATTGCAAAGGTCGCGTTCACGACTCCACAGGACTGCTGAGTTCGAATAGCCGAGACGGCGGCTCAAGTCGGCGGGGGTCGCCGCTGGTTGTTCGTGGAGGGCGTTTTTCAAGATCTGGCGCATCCTTTCGCGACGATCTTGCTTTGCCTGAGCGATCTTCTCGCCGATTGCCGCGCACAGTTCTGGAAGCTTTTCTTGAATATATCCATCGTTTGGGTGTCCAAGGTTCGCCGCAATCTGATGAACTGAGCTCGGTTCATCAGATTTGAGGGACTGCTCCAAAATTTCCCTCAGCCGAACGACCTCGCAAACCCTGGCCGCTCCAGGTTTCTTCCACCAATGGCCCCGTCCCGACTGCCGATATCTGTCAGCGATTTTGTAGCACAGCGTCCGATCAGCTTGATAAAGGCTGTACGTGGTTGTGTAGCCTAACCTTCGTGCAACCTCTGACACACTGAGGGGCACGGCTTCATCAAGCGCCATCAGAAGAGCCCGCTGAATTTCGGTCGCAGGCCGGCATACGGAAACATCGCGATTTCCGGTGATAGCAATCGCTTCCTTTGCGGCGGTGATGTTCATCGGCGTCGGTCCCGATGGCGCGAAGAAGCTCCAAGCGGGAACATTCAAGAACCGGGCGGTTCGCAGCAGGTTTTCGAGTCGAGGGATCGCCGTACCATCCAGCCAACTCTGGAGAATGCCACGAGTACACCGAATGTACTCTGCGAGGGCGAGGATATTGCCGCCTGCGACCTCTTCGAGATACACGATGAGGCTTCGGCGAAGCGATTCCCGGGCAGCCACCGGGTCGACCCGGGGAAGCATCGCCAGCAGACCTCCTACTTGGGTGCAAGACCACGTCTGGTCTTCTCCACTGGTCGAGCTAGGTTGTGACCGGTCACTGTCGGCATATGGCGCGCCCAGCCAACTCCCACAGCGCTCGCAGTATCCCGGCTGGGAGAAAACGCCGAGTAGATTTAGCGTCCGCCCACAGCATGGGCAAGCGTGACTGAGCGGCCGCTGGTGCACCGGGCAATAGGAGGACACTTTGATTGCCCAGAGAAGCGGCTCATAGACGGTTTGCCCCCTCAGCCTCCATTGTTCGAAACAGGGCGCGCACCACGCCCGGTGCCGATGAAACAAATGATCAGGCAGCGCGTAGCGGAACGGAAGGAGAGTGAGATACCGCAGGTCACGCCGGCTCGTCGCCGCTTCCAGAGCGTGGACCCACTTTGTGGCTCGGCCTGTAACGCCGTTAACCGTATAGCTACAAACTCGAAATCCATGTCCGCCGCGTCCGCCAGCTTTGGCCGCCGGCGAGATGATCGCGCCCTGGGCATTCGGAACATCTGAGAGCACCCGGCCTACAAGGTCTCCTACGCTTACCGAGTGCGCTTCGGCAAGTCGGGCAACGTAGCCGCTCAGGCTCTCGACCAATGCGGTACCGATGCCAATCGGCTCAAGCGCATAGAGCAGACTTCGCGGCGGAATCGGCGAGCTTGAGAGTGACCACGAATCAAACAGCGGCTGCACTTGCATCCATTCGTCCAATGACGTCACGGGTCGGAAGCCGCTGGCCCGGTCGCCGGCGCTTGACCGGAGGGGCTGGCCGTGCCGGATCTACTTTTGGTGTCGAGTGGGTGCTCAAGCCCAGTCTCCCGCGAAACCGCGCTACTGCCTCGCTGCGCTCGTTCAGCTTGAGCTCGCCATCTGTAGTCTCCGCGTATAGTTGCTCGCATTGAGCCACGCACAAGGCTTGAGATTCAAGATTGGCTCTCGTCAACCGGCGGCCACGCTTTCGAGACGCAACGGTAGCAGCCCGCACCAGCCATTCCTTTAAAATGCCGACGCAACCAAGGCTCCGCTCGTATAGGAACTCCCAGTCGCTTACAAGGTCTGACTGATCCTCAAAAGGAAGTTCTTTCTCGAAGGACCGCACTACATTGATGAAAGTTTGGCGGTCTTCCGAATCTTCGGCACGGTAACGAGCAAGGTGAACGTCAATGCTTCGTCTGCTGAGTTGCGCATTCAGATTTCGGAAAGTGAGCAGGTCGTAGGTGCCGAACAAAACGTGTACGGTCTTGGTCTGGTTGGCGATCGACTTGACTACGTCCAGCTGATCGAGAAGGCGGCGGCCTGAGGGAATCTTGCCGAGGTGCTGGGCTTCGTCGATCATGACCGCGACGGGCCTGCGATAGCGGATAGCCTGCTCCACGGCGTATCGGTACTCAGTACCGACCGCTCCGGATGTGGGCATGAAGCGCATGGTGGGTTCGACGAAGGCTCGCTCCGCCTGTCGATTCAGCTTACGGTCGATCAGCGGCTCGTCAAGTTGGTGGAGGAGACGTTTGTAGTGATCGCGCCAGTTGAAAATCCCGGACTCAGGAGCTACGGCTTCGACACTAACCACCGGGACCCGCGTGATGTCTTCGTGGAGTTCGCTCAAGAGCTCCGCAGCAATCAACTGCTCCGTTTTCAACCGCAACGTTGTCTTACCGACTCCGGTCGGTCCAAACACAAAAATGAGCGAATTCGGCTCGGCCCCCCGTATTGCATTTATCAGTGTCTCTTTGGCTTCCACGAGCCGAGGATGTGCCACCGTGAAGGAACGAAAGCGGTCGAGTCGCAACTCAGTACCATCCGGTTTCCGATTGTGGCTAGCCGCCATCAGAAGTCTCCGTAGACCGCGGTGGCCTCAGCTTGACCGGGTACTGATATCGGCGGTGTAGCGCCCCCAGACTGTGATTCCTTGAAGGCCTCTCGACCGCAGGCTGGGTCTGGAACAACAACGGGGCCGTTATGGCGGATCGACTTACTTTCCCGATCACGCAATCGCTGAAGGAAACACTTCTCTTCCGCTTCGGCTGATCCAAGAAAATCTGCCAGTTTCCGAGCCGTCAGAGTGAATCGCTCCCGAGAGTGCAACTGGCTTCGGCGACGTACCTCCTTGGACGCCAACATTATTTCTTTCTCCGAACGGCCCCGCAGCGCCGCATAGTGCTCAGAGTGGCCCTCCGTCCATCGGTTCTTCACAAACGCGTAAGCTGTGCCAATATCAAAAGGATCGTACCGGACGGCGACATCCTGATTTTCAACCGTGGGATCGCGGAATGCCTCGGCCCAGTAGTACACGCCGTTGACGATGACCCCACGTCCAGGTGACACCCTCGCCGTGCCCCGTTGAGTTGTTGGAAGGGTAGCCATTAAGAACCCTTGATCGTAGGGAATCATTCTGTTCGGGCGAACGCCGGTGCTTTGCAGACCCTTGAAATACGCCTCTCGCGGGGTTTGCCCAAGAGCGGGGTGCTCAATGGTGTCGTAGATCTCGAATAGGAAGGATGACAGATAGTCGTAAAGACAACCAAGAGGCCAAGCTGCCTGTCCTACAGGCTCGTTGCTCTTCGTGACCTGTCGGACGTTGCGCGTGATCTGGGTGTTGCCCCGTAGATTGTGAATAAACTGAGTGTTCGTGGTGCCGAAAAGCCGCTCGCAAACGGAGCCGAACCTCGCCTTTGCCGGCGGCCGCGTCTTCTTGGTGCATTCATAGCGGGCTAAAAGCGTTTCGAAATATGTGCTCTGGAATTCGGGGCCACCGTCCATGACGATGATCTGTGGCAGGCGGCCGTGGCGTCGGACACAGTCCCGCAGAATCATCATGCAGGACCTGTAGCTCGGAGCGTCGAATGTCAGATAGAACGCAAGACAACGCCGTGAGAAGGCATCAGTGAGGATCGTCATCCAAGGCCGCCCGAGTGGACGGCCTGTGTGGGAGCAGACGACTTCAACGTCCAACTCGGTATGATCGATGTGCCCGATCTCAAAGGGGCGGTCTCCATGGCGCGGCGTAGTCGGTTCCAACTCGAAATAGAACGATGCATGGGTGTACGCGGCGCGTCGGCCCCGCCGCTTTAACGTTTGTTCGAAGGTCGGACGCTCGCGCACGGCAAGACAGAACGTGACGTAGCCCGGCGCCTCGATGCCACGCTCGTCGCACTTCCGCTTCAGTGCCGCCCACGACGCGACCTTTGTCTTTTGCTTGAGATTCTCGAAATCGTTCTCGATAAACTGAATGAGCAGGTCGCGCGACTCCTCGGGCAAGCGGCTGGTTCGGTTTCCCCGGTTACTGGTCTTCCCCAGCAAGCCCACATAACCGTTGCCGTACTGCTCTTTCGCAAGCCTATACTGCGCCACCCACAGACGAAGCGTTCTCGCCGGGATAGAATGCGGAGCTTTTTCCCCTGCAAGATGACGTTTCACAAGTTCGAATCGCCGGTTCGCAGCCACCAAGTCCTGTTCGCTGGCCGTTGCTAGAAGCTGGAAGGCCTCGCTATGCGCATCCGGCGCTTGAGCGGACGGGCCGCCGATGCGTCCGCAGGTCGCCACACGTTCCTTCAACTCATGACAAGCGAGCTGGTATGCGGTAGCAACTTCTGCGTTGGCAAAGACGCGAACCTTGTCTGGCTCGACGATCGCGGCTGCGCTAAGGTCCACGTAGACGCCGCCACTTGCGATCAGCAGGTAAATCTCGTCAGGTTCCGCAACGCCGCGGACCTTTTCCAACAGCTCCTGCAGAAGTATTCCTGGTTCTGCTTCGATTACGGTTTTGATGGCGGCGTCGACAAATCCTGCCGCACCCTCAGAGTCGAATCGCAGATAATCTTCCAGGAACTGGAGGTTCCGCTGGAGAATCCAATTAACCTCCGCGGATGACCATACTCGGTAGTCCAAGCCCAGTGCCGAGGCGTGCACTTCGCCCGGCGGGCAGCGCCAGTTGCCGTTACTATCTCGGAGATAGCGGTGTGGACTCTTGATGGCCAGCCTTTCGAGATCCTCCGAGGTTTTGCACTCTACCCATCCCGCAGAGTCGCGGCGAAGCACAAAATAGTCTGGGGTATGCAGGACCGACAAGCGTCTTCCGTTTGCCGTGTGATAGGCGAGCGGAATGGAGGGCGGCTGGTCGTAATACTCCAACACTCCCGAATCGTGCTCCATTTCGCAGACCAGGGGCAGTTCAACTCGGTGGCTTTCGAACTGGATGGTGATGCCCATTTTGCGGCTGGGATACCGACCGGAGACGTTTTGGCGACCGCCTCCAACGCGACGAGCAGGATTATGGGACCGTACCGCAGTGATCGTCGCGCGTGTCGTCTCGGTCAACCCGAGCCGTGCACACCAGCCAAGAAACTCCGCCTCGTTGAGCACTTGCCCTCCGCAGCCGGTACGGCAGAGACGCCGCTGGCTACTTTCGGATGTGCGAACTGCGCTCGTTCTTTAGCGCCAACGTGTACCTTCGGCCGGCTTCAGCCATAAGCTTCTGAAGATCGCGGCCGTTCCGGATGGCCCTTTCCAAATCCTCGGCCAACTCGTCAGGCACATAGATCGAAAACCGGCGATTCCCCTTGCGGCCATACAACGAATAACTGGAGTGTCCCTGCCCTGCTTCGCATAGCTGACAGCGCTTTCGAATACAGGGGCTCTTCCGCAAGGACAGAGACCCGATGGCCACAGGCCAGAGATCCCGAACTGCCCCCTGAAACCAGAGTCTGACCTGTTCCGGCGTTTCTGTTCGAGTCATGGTATATGTGCATATTAGCACACATACGCACAGCAGTACAAGACAAAACGTGAAGGGCTTGAGCAGTTCCTTCCACGAATGGAGGCCGCCCAATTGTGGCTGCCAGACAGCACAGCCCTCCATTTCTCCTTCTGCAGGCCCGGCAACTTTATGGTGTATGGTTGCCCACGAGCCCAGCACCGATCAATGTGAAATGCAGGCTTTGTGGAGCCTTCACCGGCAAAGATATGGTTTACGACCGGCAAAGATATGCTTTAAATGACATCTGTGGTCCGGTACGACGTCGCTGCAGTCGGCAAATTCGTGGTGGCAAATGGCGCATTTCCCTGCCTGCTCGACGATCTTTCGGTTCAGCAGCTTCCGCATTTCGGCAGGTGACCGGAGTTCCCGAAATCCCCTCGGATGGTGTGGATCTTCGATGCGCTGAATGCCCAGCTGAAATCTGCGCTCTTTCCGCGCCTGCTCACGACCGCAGCAGAACAACGAGCGATGAATCGGGCAAAATTCATTCCGACGGAGTTTCATGGGAATGCTCCAGTGTGACTTGCATTGGTATTCGCTTCGGCTTTTCAGGGATTGAATTAGCGAGAGAGCGCAGGAGGAACGTTGCGCATCGTGGCCACGCTTTACAAACGGGCGCCGACTCTCACCTGTTCACCCAAGCGTCCTTTTGCAGGCGAGTTTGTGCTACAACCGGAACAGCAGTCCAAAGGATTCTTATGTCTGCTTTACAGGACGGATTTGCTCAAGCTCAAGAAGACGTGAACGGCCTTTCCGAGCGCCCCGACAACAACACAATGCTGAAGCTGTACGCGCTGTACAAACAGGCGACTCAGGGCGATGCCACCGGGGACCGACCGGGCGGATTCGACTTTGTCCGCGCCGCCAAGTTCGATGCCTGGAGCGAGATCAAAGGCACCTCCGCCGAGGATGCCATGCAGCAGTACATCGACTTGGTCGCCTCCCTGCGGCACTGAGACCGTGACCGCATTTTGCACACTCTCTTCGATGTAGGGGCACTGCGTGGGGAGCCAGTTGTCCCCGCTCCGCCGCGCTCACTTGTCCCTTTTCAAGCTGGTTAGCAGCCCCGAATACCGCCTTTGCGGACGGTCATTATGGACGGCGATGCCGAGCGCCTTTCGCTGCCCAATCAGCACGAGCAGTCGCTTGCCCCGCGTGATTCCCGTATAGATTAAGTTGCGCTGTAGCAGCATGTAGTGCTGGGTCGCCACCGGAATCACCACTGCCGGGAATTCCGAGCCCTGCGACTTGTGGATCGTGATGGCGTAGGCCAATGCAACTTCATCCAACTCCCCGAAGTCGTACTTCACGAGCCGATCATCGAAGCGGATCGTAACCTCGTGCTCAACTGAATCAATCCGCTCCACGATCCCGATGTCGCCGTTGAACACGTCCTTGTCGTAGTCGTTCTCGGTCTGGATGACTTTGTCGCCGGTCTGGAACCGCCATCCAAACTTCTCGACGCTGGCGTGGCCAGGTTTGGCCGGGTTCAGTACCTGCTGTAAAGCTGTGTTCAGTTCCCGCACGCCGAGTGAGCCCCGGTTCATTGGACAGAGAACCTGAACGTCGCGAATCGGATCGAGAGCGAATCGTTCCGGAATCCTCTCCTGTACCAGCTTGACCAGCGTTGCTGCGATCTTCTCTGGATCTTCCCGCTCCACAAAATGGAAGTCCGAACTCGGGTCTGCTGCACCTATATCCGGCATCTGGCCCCGGCGAATCCGGTGCGCGTTGGTGATGATCCGGCTGTTGGCCGCTTGGCGGAAGACTTCGGTGAGGCGAACAACCGGCACGACCCCGCTCTCGATCAAGTCATGCAGTACCGTTCCCGGCCCGACCGAGGGAAGTTGATCCACATCGCCCACCAGAACCAGCCCGGAGCGGTGCGGAATGGCACGAAGAAGCGAATGCATCAGCAGCACATCCACCATGGAGGTCTCATCGACCACCAGCAATCCGCAGGCCAACGGGTTGGACTCATTGCGAGTAAACTTGCCCGTTCCCGGATCGATTTCCAGCAGGCGATGGATCGTCTTTGCTTCCATGCCGGTGGTTTCCGTGAGCCTCTTCGCCGCCCGACCCGTCGGCGCGCACAGCAGGCACTTCACCTTTTTCGCCCTCAGGATCGTCAAGATGGAGTTGACCAACGTAGTCTTTCCAACACCCGGTCCTCCGGTAATGATCACGACCCGATTCTCCAGAACCGTTTTCAGCGCCTCGCGTTGGCTGGGGGCCAGCGTCTTACCCGTCCGCTGTTGGCACCAAGTGACCGCCTTCTCGAAATCGATCGGCGGGTAGATCATCGGCGCTTGTGTCAGCGCCTTGATCTTGGCCGCGATGCCCTCTTCCGCCTTCCTCAGGTGGGGCAGGAAGATCAGGGCATCACCGTCAATCTCTTCCAGCAGCAGGGAGCCGCTGGTGAGCATCTGGGACAGGGCCTGCTCGATCGTCGCATCCGGGATTTCCAGCAGCTTGACCGCCGTCAGTTTGAGCTTTTGTAGCGGCAGCGCGCAGTGTCCGTCCGAGTTTGCTTCTAGCAGGACATGGTCGATGCCGGCCCGCGCCCGATCAAGTGAATCCCGAGGGATTCCAACCTTCTGTGCGATCTGATCCGCCGTCGCGAAGCCGATCCCGTAGATATCTTTCGCCAACATGTACGGATTGCCCCGCACCTTCTCGATCGCCTGCTCCCCATAGGTCTTGAAGATGCGCACCGCCCGGCTGGTGCTCACACCATGGCTGTGCAGGAACAGCATGATTTCTCGTATCTGTTTCGCTTCCTGCCATGCCTGCTCAATTCGCTGCCGGCGTTTCGGTCCGATCCCATCGACGGATTGCAGTTCCGCGATCCGGTTCTCGATCACGCCCAAGACTTCAGCTCCGAACCGCCCGACGAGCTTCTTGGCCAGAACCGGTCCGATGCCCTTGACCAGGCCGCTGCTGAGGTAACGCTCGATGCCTTCGACCGTCGTCGGCGGCACGGTTTTCATTAATCTGGCCTTGAATTGAAGCCCGTGCTCCTTGTCGCGAACCCACCAGCCCTCGGCCTCCAGCCACTCCCCGGCAGTTACGGAAGGCAGCGATCCAAGGACTGTTACCTCGTCCCGGTGTCCTCTGACTTTGACCCGAAGCACACAGAAGCCGTTTTCGTCGTTGTGGAAAGTGACGCGCTCGATCAGGCCGGAGACTTCCTCGGCGATCGCCTTGTCAGAAACTGTGGCGTTCATGCTGGGGTGACAGGTTCGACATTTTGTATCAGATAGATTGTTAGTGTAACGCCGACTGCGCTGGAATCCCTCACGGGATCTATCGCCTGGGGGCTAGCCTCCGATGCAGGGGTATCGGTATTGCTGCACGCATGTTCACTCTCAGCCAGGGACACGAAGATGGAGCACATGGATGGTGAAAAGAACATTTCCCTTGTCGAAGGTCTACGGCCTGCTTGAGCCAGGGCCGGTCGTACTGGTTACAACCGCCCACAAGGGGCGATCCAACATCATGACCATGTCCTGGCACACGATGATGGAATTCGAGCCGCCAATCGTGGGCTGCGTGGTCAGCAATCGGGACTACACGTTCAGCATCCTGAAGCAGACGAAGGAATGCGTGATCAACATCCCGACGGTGGAGCTGGCGGCCAAAGTAGTGGGCTGCGGAAATACCTCAGGTCGCGAGGTCGACAAGTTCAAGGTCTTTCAACTTACGCCAGCAGCCGCGTCCCTGGTGAATGCACCACTCATCGACGAGTGCTATGCGAATCTCGAATGCAAGGTCGTCGATACACGCATGGTAGCCAAGTACAACTTCTTCATCTTGGAGGTCCAGAAAGCGTGGATCGCCCCGTCAACGAAGCGCCAGCGGACAATTCATCATCTGGGAAAAGGGGTGTTTATGGTTGCTGGCAGAACGATCAAGTTGCCGTCGAAGATGAAATAACTTTCGTTGTGAAGAACGAAATGCCCGGCGCACGGTCCTTTCGTCTGCCCAGTTCTCCGATGAGCTGAGTCAGGTAACACGACTTAAGAACCGTACGCCGACATTGCGGTAGGGGTTACTGAGGGCGGACGGATTGCAGAAATCCCGCCAGCTTCGCCGTCGCCTTGTACTGCGGAATCGGCTCCAGCTCCTTGAAGGCGCTGGTGAAGGCGTTCGAGAGGCTCCACATGGTTCGTGCCTGGAACTCCTCATGCACCGGCTGAAAGTAGAGGTCGTGGACCCCCCGGGCCAGGTGCTTCGGAAACCCAGACTCCTCCTCGATGAACGCCTGGTAGATCAGCAGCTTGGCCGAA
>Ga0209385_1000515_pt1 | contig 15824 bp, 9 predicted proteins | sample NGEPerB_FD_184506 | JGI IMG/M metagenome (GOLD analysis project Ga0209385, IMG submission 184506) | Arctic peat soil microbial communities from the Barrow Environmental Observatory site, Barrow, Alaska, USA - NGEE PermafrostAB12-B... | ecosystem: Environmental > Terrestrial > Soil > Wetlands >... | reverse complement strand
ACGACGGTCGTCGAATACCTCGACTACGAGAAGAAGAGCCTGCCGGACTCGCTCTTCGAGGTCAGGGTGGCCCCGCCTCTCTGACGCCGAGCACTCTTCCTTTCTTCGACATCAGCGCGACATGAAGGCCCCCGGCCGCGAAGAAGCCCACGAACCACGCGTAGTCGTAGAGGGGCCTGAGGAACGGGATCACGAGCCCGCCCCACGCGAAAAAGCAGCCTGCCACCGTCGCGACGACCGCAGGGGTGTTCCACCCGCCGTACACGCCGTCCTTCAGGTAGAGCGCCTTCAGGTCGAGCGTCTTTTTCCTCACGATCCAGTAGTCGGCGATGAGGACCCCCGCGATGGAGCCGAGGCCGCCCGAGTAGCCGAGCAGCCACGTGAAGATGTAGCCCTTCGGGTCGGCGAGGAGGCGCCATGGCTGCATCGCGATGCCGAGGAGGCCAGTGATGAGGCCGCCCGTCTTGAAGCTGATGTATCGGGGGAGCGCGTTCGCGAAGTCGTTCGCGGACGACACGACGTTCGCGGCGATGTTGACGGCGAGCGTCGCGACGACGACCGAGAACATCGCGACCGCCACGACGAGCGGGTTCGTGAACTTCCCGACGAGCTTGACCGGGTCCCAGATCGCCTCGCCGAAGATGATCGCGCTCGCGCTCGTGATGAGGACGCCCATCGCCGCGAACGCGAACATCGTCGTGGGCAGCGCGACGGCCTGGCCCACGACCTGCTCTCTCTGGCTCCGCCCGAAGCGCGTGAAATCCGGCATGTTGAGCGACAGCGTGGCCCAGAAACCGATCATCGCGGTGAGCGACGGGATGAAGACAGGGAAGAATTCGCCGAACGTCCGGAACTTCCCGGGCTGAGCGAGCAGGGGCCCGAGCCCGTTCGCCTCGTTCACGGCCCACACGAGGAGAGCGACCGTCACGACGAGGACGTACGGCGCGGCCCAGTTCTCGACCTTGCGGAGGAGATCCATGCCCCGGTAGATGACGAAGATGTTCAGGCCCCAGAAGAGCAGGAACGAGAGCCACTCCGTCGTCGTGTGGCCGGAGAACCCAGTGCCGAGGAACGCTGGCCAGCCCGGGAAGACCGCGGTGAAGAGCGTGTAGAGCGCCTCCCCGCCGATCCAGGTCTGGATCCCGAACCAGCCACAGGCGACGAGGGCACGCATGAGCGCCGGCAGGTTCGAGCCCGCGGTGCCGTACGCGGCGCGCGCGAACACGGGAAAGGGGATGCCGTATTTCGTGCCCGGATGCGAGTTCAGGAGGATCGGCACGAGCACGATCGTGTTGCCGAGGACGATCGTGAAGAGCGCTTGCTTCCAGTCCATTCCGCTGTTCATGAGGCCCGAGGCCAGCATGTACGTCGGGATGCAGTGCGCCATAGAGATCCACAGCGCGGCGTAGTTGTACGTCGTCCAGGTGCGCCGCGCGACGGCCACGGGCGCGAGGTCTTCGTTGAAGAGCGGGCTTCCCGCGATCGCGGACGTGTCCGCGAGCTCCACACGTCCGTCGGCGTGGACGATTTCTCCCGCGCGTGCGCTCATGTAAGGACGGGAGAATCGTAGCGCAGGTCTTACCGGGCCTGTTTCGCGTTTGGCTTCGAATCGGCCTAAGCTGAAGATTCATCTTTTTTACGGGGAGGTCTCCATGAGCGCCGATCTCTCGGTCACGTTCACCGGTATCCGGTTCGAGAACCCGTTCCTCCTCGCGTCCGCGCCTCCCACGGAATCGGATACGAACATCATGCGGGCGTTCGAGGCCGGATGGGGCGGTGTCGTGACCAAGACGATCGGCCTGCATCCGGTCGTGAACGTAGCAGGGGCGAAGACGAAGTTCCTCATGACCGACACGGCCTCGCCGCGCATCTCGATGAAGGCGCGGCCTGACTCGATCCTCCACTCCTCGTGGAACTGGGAGCTCATCTCGGACAAGCCACTCGACTGGTGGATCGGGCGTCTCTCCCGGATCAAGAAGGCCCACCCGAAGAAGGTTCTCATCGCCTCGATCATGGCGGGGTCGGGCAGCGACCAGGAGCTCCACAACTGGCAGCTCCTGACGAAGGCCTGTCAGGACGAGGGCGTGGATGGCCTCGAGCTGAACTTCTCGTGCCCGCACATGGACCGCGAGGACATGGGCTCGAATATCGGCAAGAGCAGCGGGCTCTGCTCGGTCGTGACGAAGGCCGTGAAGGAAGTCGCGAAGGTTCCCGTCTGGACGAAGCTCACACCCTCGACGACGGACATCGCAGTCGAGGCAGGCGCGGCGTTCCGCGGTGGCGCGGACGCGATCACGTCGTCGAACACCTTCCCGTCGATTCCGCTCGTGGACCCCGAGACGCTCGAGTTCGAGATGAACGTGGACGGCTACACGTCCTCGGGCGGCCTCGGGGGCCCGGCGATCCTCCCGCTCGCGCTCGCGAAGATGGCGCAGATGACGCATGCGTTCCCCGACAAGTCCTTCTCCGGCATCGGCGGCATCTCGGACTTTTCGCACGCGCTCAACTACTTCCTCCTGGGCTGCGGCACCGTGCAGGTGTGTACGGCCGCGATGCTGGACCACGCGATCGGCCCGAACGTCATCAAGACGCTCACGCAGGGGATGGCCGAGTTTCTCGAGAAGAACGGGAACAAAGGCTGGAAGTCGCTCGAGGACTTCCGCGGCCTCCGCCGCGACCGCGTGGTGCCGCAATCGCAGATCCGCCGCCCGAACCCCGGCGAGTACCACGGCGGGCACGAGGCCGAGGGCTACGCGGCGCCGGAGGCCGCGCCGGAGCTGTCGAAGAAGGTCTGAGCGTCTCTCCGGACGGGAACAACCTCAGGCCGGTTGCCCCCGCGCCGGTGTCGCGACGCCTTTGATGAGCAGCCACAGGGCGATCGCGACTTGGAATACGAGCGCCGGCAGCCATTGGGTGTAGCCGCTCAGCGGCCCCGTGGGGAAACCGGCGAGCTGCAGAGGCAGTGCCACCGCGAGCAGGCCGGAGGCGAAAACGCCCAGCCATGCGATCGAGACGGGCACCATCCGTCCGCGCAGGAGGAGCCAGGAGAAGATCGTGTTTCCCACGGCAAAGAAGATCGACCCGATCGGGACGCTCGCGCCCGGCATCAGCAGAAAGGCACGCAGCGCGTTCGTTGTAGGGATGTCCGGGGCACCCGTCCCGACCCCCGCCTTCGCAAGCCACAGCAGTCCCAGGTAGCTCGGGATGTTGAGCGTACCGAGAATGCCTTCAGCAACGCGACAGGCCATGGCCAGCATTGCCAGCTCGTGGTCCTCATCGCGCGTGATCCCGTACAGCGTCACGCCCAGGACGATGGCCGAAAGGCTTTCGAGCAGCACAATCAGGATGGTCAGGCGCACGTTTGTCGCGTACTGGCCGATGCGTGAGAGTTTCGCAGCATCGCCGTCGCTTCCCCTCGCCTGGTGCATCAGCAGCTCGCTGCAGATACCGATCGCTGCGTAGAAGAGGTACGTGAACCCGGCGATTCTTGCGTTTGTGGTGCGCGTCATGTCAACCCCCGGTCTTCTCGTGGCTGCCGAGGCTAGACGGTGCCCGCCTGCGCTGATCCAGTTGCTCCATCGGGCGCAGCTCCGGGGTGTCGTAATCCCTTGAGCAGGAGCCAGAAGCCCATTGTCAGTTCGAAAAAGAAAATAGGAGCTCCATAAATCTCGACGGGAACGACCTTCGCAAGCTCGGGACAGATGATGAACGAGAATGCGCACGCTCCCATCAGAAAGGACGCACACATTCCCCATGCCGCCAATGCTCTTGGGATGAAGCGGGACTTGAACCACAGATAGCAGAAGGCCGTACTTCGAAGCCCGGCGAGCACCAGGCCGACGTTATACGCAGCGCCATGCGCACCGACCGACAGCCTCGCCAGGGCGTGCAACTGGTTTGCATCGAATGCATGCAGGTAGTCGGCATCGCTCAGGATCCGCAAGACGTCGAAGTCGCTGAGCGTGACGACGACCAGGCTTGCGGTCTCTATCAGCCCCCAGGCCGCGGCCAGCAGAGCCAGGCCTCGATCGACCGGCATGAGGACCACGTACAGGGCAACGATCAAGGCGACATCGACGGCGAAGACGGTGAGATTACTTGCCGTGCCCAGACGAAACAGCCGCTCGTGCGCCATGATGTTCCGCGCCGTTTCCGCGGCATTGTCGAAGGCGATCAGTCGGGTGCGCACATAGAACTCGGCGAAGATCGCCGGCGGCAGCGCACACAGATACGAGACTCCCACGACCGTCGCTGCTTTCCGCTGCGATTCGTTGATGGTGCCGATTGTCATGCCGTCTTCCCGCCGTCTCGATGCCATCTCACGATATCGGATCAGGCGGCGACGAGGAAGGAGCGCAGCGACCAACGAGGAGATCGCCCGGTCGCTCTTACCCGCGGATCGACAGGTTCTCGTACTGGACGATCGGCTGGCCGAAGCCGAGGGCGAGGCCTTCGACCTCGGGGCGCGCGAACCGGTAAACCTGCTCGTGGAAGAGCGGAATCATGAGCGCCTCCTTCGCGATGATTTCCTCGACCTCCCGGTAGATCGACTCGCGGGTCCGAGGGTCGATCTCGCCGCGGCCGCGCTCCGTGAGCGCGTCGATCTCGGGCATCCCGCAGTAGCGGCCATTGACGCCCTCGCGGGAGTGGAGGACGCCCTGCGCGAAGGTGTCGGCGTCCGGGTAGTCGGCGATCCACCGGCCGATCGTGATGTCCGTCGGCGCGTCCCTCTGGGCGTCGACGAACTCCGCCATCGTCTTGTTCACGACGCGGATGGAATATCCCATCTCGCGAAATGTTTGTGTGAGTTCCTTCGTGAAGGCGCCGAACTCTCCGAACAGGATGGGATTCGCCATGGCCGTGACTTCGATCGTCTCGCGCGAGACGGTGTGCGCGCCCGAGGCCTGTTCCGAGGTCTGCGATCGGCTTCTCGGCTTCGAAACGTATCCGAGGAGGCCGGGCGGAATGAGGCCGTTGGCCGGAATCGCGTGCCGGCCGAGCGTCCGGCGAACGATGCCGGCGGCGTCGATCCCCTGTGCGACCGCGAGGCGGGCCCGCGCGTCCGCGAAGGCTCCTTTGTGGATGTTGAAGATCACGAAGTACGTCACGAGGCTCGGGCTCTCGCGGTACGTCGCGCGGAAGCGCGGGTCCTGGCGCAGGGCTTCGGCGTCGGTCGGGAGGAGATCCGAAGCGAGGGAGAACCGGCCGGCTAGGAACTCGGAGCGGATCTCCTCGGGGGAAACGCCGAACCGGAAGACGACCCCTTCGTTCTTCGGATAGCCTTCGCGCCAGTAAGCGGGGTTCCTCTCCAGCTCCAGCCGTCTTCCGGGTTCGAAGCTCGCGACGCGGTACGCCCCCGTGCCGATGCAGCCCTTTCGCCAGCTCTCTCCCAGGACGCCGGTCCCCTCCGGGACGATGCCTGCGCCCGGCCACGACACGAGGACGGGAAAGAACGACAGCGGCTTTTCCAGCTCGATCACGAACTCCATGGGCGAAACGATGTGGAAGCCCTCGAGATCCGAGGCCTTGCCGTCGATGAGGCTCTGGGCTCCGCGGATCGGGGCGAGGAGGAACCGGCCGGCGGTCGTTCCCTTCTGGAGAACGCGCTCGAAGGAGTAGCGGACGTCACGGGCGGAAAGCGCGCGGCCGTCGTGGAAACGTACGCCTCGCCGCAGGCGAAAGCGGAAGCGCGCGCCGCCGTCCTCGGGAATCACCTCCGAGGCGAGCCACGGAACAACGCGCCCGCCCTCGACATCCCGCGTCAGCGTCTCGAACACGAGTGGCACCGTCTCGGCCTGCTCGTGAATCGCCATGGACGCCGGGTCGAAATCGTGCATGACGCCGCCGACCGGCACGTGGATGACGCCCCCACCCCACTCGTGCGCGACGTGAGCCGCCGGCGCCTCCGACTTCCCGATCTCGGAGTAGTTGATGAAAGGGGCGCTGCTTCGAAGCGCGAGGCCGCGCACGCCCGGACCGGCGATGCGGTAGTCGACCTCGTGAAAAAGCGGGATCAGAACCCCGCTCTCGAGGAGAAGGCTCTCGATCTTCCGGTAGAGGCTCTCGCGGACCGCGGAGCGGCTCTCCATGCGGGCTTCCTCGGCGAGCCGGTCCGTCTCGGGCGACGAGAAGACCGTCTTCATGTGACCCCCGGCCGAATGGAAGAGGGCGAACGTGAAGTCGTCGGGGTCTTCGTAGTCCGCCATCCAGCGGCCGATCAGGAGATCGGCGTTTTGGCGCGTCTGCGCGTCGAGGTAAGCCTTCATGTCGGTCGTCGTGATCTGTACGTCGACGCCGATCTCCTTCCAGACCGCGAAGAGAGCGGCGGTGAGCGCCTTGTAGCGGTCCTGCAGGATGGGGTGGACGGCCGCGGTCAGGGTGATGGGCGGCGTCAGTCCCGCCTCTTTCAAGAGAGCGAGCGCCTCGTCCCGGGGCATCAGCTGGCGGCGCCGGCCCGCATCGTGTCCGAGGATGCCCGGCGGCAGGATCCCGGTGGCCGGGACGGCGAACCGCCCGAGCGCGGCCCACACGAAGTCCTGGCTGCGCGTCACGCCGGCGAGCGCGCGCCGGAGGGCGACGTTCCCGCCGAGGGCGCTCTTCGGGTTGAAGAGCGCGAAGTACGTGCCCTTCTTCGGCGTCTCGACGAGACCCGCGCGAAGGCGCGGCTCCCTGAGGATCCCTTCGAGGTCCTGCGGTGAGAGATCGCGCGCGAGCTCGATCTCTCCAGCGCGCAGCCCCGAGCCGATCGCCGACGCGCTCATCCCGGTCCGGAACTCGATCGCGTCGAGACGCGCCGGCTCCTTCCAATGGTGCGGGTTGCGCTCGAGGACGACGCGGTCCGCCGTCCGGCGCACCACGACGAACGGGCCCGTGCCGATCGCCGTCCCCGCGTCGCCCTCGCCGGGCACGATCCTGACGATCGCCGTCAGGCCGTCCGGGAGGAGAGCGGGGAAGATCGGGAGCGGCTCGACGAACTCAAACTCCAGCCTGTCGTCCGAGACGGCCCGGATGCCGGCGACGTCCGCGGCCTCGTTGTTTCGGTGAGCCACCGCCCCGCGGACCGCGGCGAGGGCGGCGGGAATGCCGTCCGGCCGGACGCGGATCGCGCGCTCGAGCGAGGCCTTCGCCGCGGCGGCCGTGAGCGGCGAGCCGTCCGAAAAGCGGACGCCGTGCCGCAGCCGCAGCCGGGCGGAGCGGCCTCCGTCGTCCAGGGACCATTCGTCGCAGAGTGCGGGCACGAGCTGGCCGTCGGCGTCGGTCGTGAGGAGAGTCTCGAAAACCGTGGAGAGGACCTCCGTTTCTTCCACGATGTGCCCCACCGCGGGCTCTTTCGCGGCGACCGGGTTCGTCATGGCGACGACGAGCCTTCCGCCGGACGAGATGACCTCCCCTCCGAGCTTTGTCTCGCCGCCGAGCCGTTCGAGCTGCGCGCCGTAGGCGGCGGCGCGCGCGTAGTCGCCGCGCAGGTTCGCGACCGTCACGGCGAGAGAGAGCAGCTTCGGCAGGTGAGCCGTGTCCTGCGCCGCCGCCGCCGCCTCGATGCCGCGCTCCACGAGCCTCCGCGCCTCGTCCACCTTCCGGGCGTTCCACGCCGTGTCGGCGGCGAACAGGATCGCTTCGATGGCGCGCGCCGGCTGTTTCTCGCGTTCGAAGATCTTTCCGGACGCCTCGGCTTCGCGGAGCGCGGCGTCCGCGTGACCCAACATGCGCGAAGCCTGTGCGAGAAGGAAACGCGCGTCGCCCTCCAGCGCCTTTTCGCCTTCCCATTCCTCGTCCCCGAGGTAATCGAGCGCGGTCTTCGCGACGCGCGCCGCTTCTTCCGGGCTGAACGCGTCGAGGGATTTCTTCGCGAGCTTCAGGCTGTAGTCCACGGCCTTCTCGGGCACGTCGCCCTCGGAAAAGTGGTGGACGAGCTCGGGGTACACGCGGTCGAGACGTCCCTGGTGCCGTTTTTCGAGGAGGTCCGCGTACGCGCGGTGGAGCGTGCGGCGCTTCCGGCGCGAAAGGGCGCCGTAGAGGACGTCGCGCACGATGCCGCTCGCGAACGCGAGCCGGTCGCCGCGCGACTCGCGCTCCTCCTCGAGAAGGCCCTCTTTCACGAGCCTGTCGATCGCCTCGTCGAGTCCTTTCGTGTCGTCCGAAACGGACTCGAGGTCCTTGAATTCGAAGCTCTTTCCAAGGACCGAGGCGATCGAGAGGACGTCGCGCACGTCTTCGGGCAGCCGCTCGATGCGGGCCTCGACGGCCTGCTGGATCGTCTCAGGCAGGGCGTCGGAGGAGATGCCCGTCGCCCCAGAGAGGTTCAAGGCGCCGGAGTCGTCCCGCGCGATCCCTCCCGAGTCGAGGAGAGACCGGACGAGCTCCTTCGTGAAGAGCGGGTTTCCTTCCGTTGCCGCGAGGAGCCGCCCCGCGAGGTCGTCCGAGAGCGTGCCGCCGCCGGCCGAGAGCTCCACGAGCGCCCGGTGCTCGGAGGGCGTCAGCGGGCCGAGCGTGAGAGCCGCGAAGCGGGGATCGCCGCGGAAGGACTCCAGCATCTTCACGAGGGGATGCCGCTTGTCGACCTCCGTCTGGCGGTACGTGCCGACGATGAGGGTGGGCGTCGGGCCGAGGCGCCGCACGACGTACTGGAGCGCCTCGATCGAAAGCTGCGCTCCGTGCAGTTCCTCGAGCGCTAGGAGAAGCGGTTTGCCGCCGGCGATCCGCGTGATCGTGCGGGCGATGAGCTCGAAGATCGCGATCTTGTCCTCGGCCTTCCGCCCGTCGCCGGCCTTGACGGCTCCTGAATCGCTGCTCGCTGCGGCGCGCAGCTCGCCGATCTCGGAAAGGACGGGGAAGAGCGCGAGGAGGTCGCCCGCCAGGTCGGAGAAATCTGGACGAGAGGATTCCGAAAGGCCCGTGTCCTTCGACCGGAAATAGTCCTGGATGAGCTCGCAGAACCCCTGGTGCGCGAAGGCTCGGTCGTGTTCGACGAAGCGTCCCGCCAGGACGCGGATCTTTCTGGCGCGCGCGAGGCTCTTGAGCTCGTCCACGAGACGGCTCTTGCCGATGCCGGGCTCGCCGGCGAGGACGACGAACTCGCACTCGCCCGCGATGGCGGCGTGGAGCCGTCGCTGCAGCTCGGCCATCTCCTTCTCGCGGCCGATGAACGGCGCCGCCGCGGCCGGCCGCGGCAGCATCCGGCTGGCCGTGAAGACGACGGACCGCCCGAAGTCCTCTTCGCGGAGCTTGCTCCGGTACCGCCGGAGCGCTTCGGCGAGGTGCCCGGCGCGCTTCGGTCGTTTCTCGGGATCCTTCGCGAGGCACTGGAGAACGGCGGCCTCCAGCTCCTCGCTCACGTCGGCGCCGAGGGTCCGCATCGACTGCGGCAGCTCGTGGACGATGCGATAGAGGATGGACTGCACCTCGCCCGCGAAGGGCGGCTCACCCGCGAGGCACTCGTAGAGCACGGTCCCAAGCGCGTAGACGTCCGAGCGCCCGTCGAACGACCGCGACGTGACTTGCTCGGGGCTGAAGTACACGACGGTCCCGACGAGCGTCCCGGTCTTCGTGAGGCGGTCCTCGCTCGTGGCGAGCGCGAGGCCGAAGTCCATCACGCGTGCCCGGATGTGGCCGGTGTCGTCGCGCGACGTCATGATGTTTTCGGGCTTGATGTCGCGGTGGACGATCCCGCGGGCGTGGCTGTAGTCGAGCGCGTCGGCGACCTGTGTTCCGACGTCGAGGACGTCGCCGAGGCGGAGCGAGCCTTCGCGGAGGAGCTGCCTCAGGTTCGTGTTCGCGAGCACCGGCATGACGAAGAAGAGCGACCCCTCGTGCCGCCCGAGGTCGTAGATCGGCACGATGGACGGGTGATCCATCTGCGCGACGATCTGTGCCTCCCGCTGGAAGCGCTCCTCGGCGTCCTTAGTGAGATTCCCTGGCGGGATCAGCTTGACCGCGACGTCGCGGTTGAGGACCGGGTCCTTCGCGCGGTACACGACGCCCATTCCGCCGCGCCCCAGCTCGGCAAGGATCTCGTAGCGGTCGGCGAGTTTCGTCCCGATCAAGAGTTGAGGATTCGCTCTTCCCGGAGAGGAAGTGCGATTGAGTCCAATGATAACCGAGGCAGGGCGCGGCGCCGTTCCCGTTCAGGTGGGGCGAATCCTACTCGTACCGAAGCGCTTCGATCGGGTCGAGGCGCGAGGCCTTGAGGGCGGGGTAGAACCCGAAGCCCACGCCGATCAGAGCCGAGAAGACGAACGCCAGCGTGATCGCGCTCGCCTGAACGGCGACCGGCCAGCCCGCGAACCGCGCGACCGCGCGCTGAATGCCGAGCCCGAGGCCGATGCCGACCGCTCCCCCCGTGAGGGAGAGCGCGACGGCTTCGACGAGGAACTGCGCCTGGATGTCGCGCCCCTTGGCGCCGATCGCCATCCGCACGCCGATCTCCCGCGTCCGCTCGGTCACCGACACGAGCATGATGTTCATGATTCCGATGCCGCCCACGAGGAGCGACACGCCCGCGATCGACCAGAGAAGCGCGCTCATCGTGCGGCTCTGGGCCTCGGCCTGCTGGATCATCTCGGTCTGCGACCGGATCAGGAAGTCGTCGTCCTGCCCCGCGGCCTTGTTGATGTGGTGGCGCTGCCGGAGAAGGGCCGTGATTTCGTCCTGCGCGCTGCTCACGAGGTCGTCCGCGGCAGCGGACACGAGAATCTGGCCCACTGCCGTCGTCCCCATGAGCTTCTTGCGGACCGTCTCGTAGGGCGCGACGACCAGATCGTCCTGGTCCTGGCCCTGCGTCGAGCCGCCCTTCGACTCGAGGACCCCCGTGACCTTGAACGGGATGTTCTTGATGCGAATCGTCTTGCCGATCGGATCCTCGTCCGCGAAGAGAGTCGTCACGACCGTCTGGCCGAGGACACACACCTTCGCGGCGGCGCGGTCGTCCTGATCCGTGAAGAACTGGCCGGTAGCAACGTTCCACGAGCGCACGAGCGGCCAGTCGATCTGCGCGCCCTGGATCGACGTCGACCAGTTCTGGTTTCCGTAGATGACCTGGGCCGTCGTCCGGATCGTCGCGGACACGTAGGCGACCGTAGGGATCTCACGGCGGAGCGCCTCCACGTCCTCCTCGGAAAGCTTCGAGCTCGAGCCGATGCCCGCGCGCGCGCCGGAGGAGGTCACCGTGCCGGGCATGACCATCAGGAAGTTCGTGCCGAGGGCCCTGAGCTGGTTCTCGGCCTGAAGCCGCGCGCCCTCGCCGATGCCCACGACGGCGACGACGCAGGCGACCCCGATGATGATGCCGAGCGCCGTGAGGAGCGACCGCAGCTTGTTGCGCGAGAGAGCCCGAAAGGCGACTTTGAGGATATTTCCGGTCTTGGTCACGGTTCTGTCACGCCCAGCCGGCGAGCGACTCGTCGAGGATTTTCAGCGCCTCGTCCACCTCGCCGGCGCTCACGATGAGCGGCGGGGAGATGCGGATGACGTTGCCGTAGAGGCCGCCTTTGCCGATCAGGAGGCCGCGTTTCTTCGTCTCCTCGAAGAGCCGGACGGCCTTTTCGGGCGCGGGCGTTCGGTCCTGAACGGTCTCGTCGGCCACGAGCTCGAGGCCTTGCATGAGGCCCATGCCGCGCACGTCGCCGAGCGTCCTCGGGTATTTCGCCTTCAGCCGGTCGAGGCCGGCCCGCAGGCGCCCGCCCATCTCGGCGGCGCGTTTCGGCGCGTCCATCTCCTCCATGACCTCGAGAGTGGCGAGCGCGGCGGCCGAGGAGATCGGGTTCCCTCCGAACGTCGAGATCGTGAGCGCCTTGAGGGAGTCCGCGACCTCCGGCGTCGCGATCGTGACGCCGAGCGGCATCCCGTTCGCGACCCCTTTGGCCATCGTCATGATCTCGGGCTCGACGTTCCAGTGCGAGATGCCGAACCACGAGCCGCCGGTGCGCCCGAAGCCCGTCTGCACCTCGTCGCAGATGAAGACGCCGCCGTACTTCCTCACGATGCCGACCGCGATCTCGAAGTACTCCTTCGGGGGCGTGATGAATCCGCCGACGCCCTGGATGGGCTCTGCGATGAAGCCCGCGATCTGACCGGTCGTCGTCGTCTTGATCAGCTCTTCGAGGTCCTTTGCGCACGCGACGCCGCAGGACGGATACGTGAGCTTCAGCGGGCAGCGGTAGCAGTAAGGCGAGGGTGCGTGCTTGATGGCGGCGACCTGCGTCGGCACCGCGCGCCACGGCGCGTGACCGGTGAGCGACTGCGCGAGCATCGAGCGGCCCGAGTAGCCGTGGCGCAGCGCGATGATCTCGAGCCGCCCCGTGTAGATCTGCGCCATCATGACGGCGGTCTCGTCGGCCTCGGTGCCCGAAGACGTGAAGAACGACTTCTGGAGCCGCCCCGGCGTCAGCCGCGCGAGCTTTTCGGCGAGCTGGACGATGGGCAAGGTCGGATAGAGCGTCGAGACATGGCCGAGTCGGTCCACCTGCGCCTTGATGGCGGCGTTCACCTTGTCGTTCGCGTGGCCGACGGAGATCGTCAGGATGCCGCCGAAAAAGTCGAGATACGTCTTCCCGTCGGCGTCTCGAACGCGCATCCCCTTGCCGGATTCGAGGACGACGGACTCTTTGTAGTAGTTCGTGACGGAGGGGAAGAGGAACTCCTTGTGCTTCGCGCGGACGGCGGCGGAAGAAAGAGTCTTTGCTTCGGAGATAGGGCTCATGAGAGGGCTCCCTTCGGCTGCTGGCTCAAGAGCAGAGAGCGAAGTGGTCTTTCTTAGAAGGTGAATGGGGGAGAGCCGCTCGCGTAACCGCTTGGCGGGCGCCCGCCGCCGCAACCCGACTCGTCCCTTCAAAGAGACTTTGCAGACCATGACCCGGATGCTCGGACGCTTGCATTTACGTGCGGGTCTTTCTTCGCAAGAAATTCCCTCTTCCTACTTTCCCCAGAAACTTCCCGTTTTCGACGATCACCTCGCCGCGGGAGATCACCGTGTCCGTCGCGCCCTGGACGACGCGGCCCTCGTACGGCGTGTAGTCGACGCGCTGGTGGAGGGTCTTGGCGTTCAGCGTGACTTTGCGATTCGGGTCGAAGACGACGAGGTCGGCGTCGGAGCCGGGGGCGATCGTCCCCTTCTCCGGGAAGAGGCCGAAGATCTTCGCGGGTGACGTGGATGTCAGCTCGACGAAGCGGTTCACGGAGATGCGGTTCTTCACGACGCCGCCGTCGTAAAGGAGCGACATCCTCGTCTCGATGCCGGGTGCGCCGTTCGGGATCTTCGAGAAGTCACCCCTGCCGAGCTCCTTCTGCTCCTTCATGCAGAACGGGCAGTGGTCGGTCGACACGGCCTGCAGGTCGTTCATCGCGAGGCCGCGCCACAGCGCCTCTTCGTTGCCTTTCGCGCGGAGCGGCGGCGACATGACGTACTTCGCGCCCTCGAAGGCGGGTTCCTCGTAGTTGTCGTACGAGAGGAAGAGGTACTGCGGGCAGGTCTCGGCGTGGATGGGCAGACCGCGGTCGCGCGCCTCGGCGATCTTCTCGAGGGCCTCGGCGGCCGAGAGGTGGACGACGTAGAGCGGCACGCCCGCCATCTCCGCGAGGCAGATCGCGCGGTACGTCGCCTCGGCTTCGGCGCGAGGTGGCCGCGTCAGGGCGTGCCATTTCGGAGCCGTGTGTCCTTCGGCCAGCGCGCGCCTGACGAGAACGTCGATGACGTCGCCGTTCTCGGCGTGCATGCAGATCGTCCCGCCGTTCTCTCCGGTCTTGAGGAGAGCGCGGAAAATGGATCCGTCGTCGAGCATCAGGACGCCGCGGTACGCCATGAAGAGCTTGAACGACGTCACGCCTTCCTTGACGAGGACGTCCATCTCCTTCTCGACGGCGTCGGGGAGGTCCGTGATGATCATGTGGAAGCCGTAGTCGATCGCGGCGTTGCCTTCCGCCTTTTTCATCCAGGCGTCGCAGGCCTCGCGCAGCGTCTGGCCCTTGTACTGGATGGCGAAGTCCACGATGGACGTGGTGCCGCCGTGCGCGGCCGCGATCGTGCCGCTCTCGAAGTCGTCGGCCGAGGTCGTCCCGCCGAACGGCATGTCGAGATGAGTGTGCGCGTCGATGCCGCCAGGGATCACGAGCTTGCCCGTGGCGTCGAGGACGCGGGCGTCGAGCGCGGGCGCGGTGCCGGCGGCGAAGATCGCGGAGATCGTCGAGCCTTCGACGAGAACGTCGCCGAGATAGTCGTCGACGGCGGTGACGATGCGACCGCCCCGAATGAGCAGCCGGCTCACAGCGCCACCAGCCGGTCGTAGGTCTCGGGCCGGCGGTCCCGGAAGAACTGCCACGTGCGGCGGACCTCCTCGATCATGTCGAGGTCGCACGTCGCGACGACGAGCTCGTCCCGGTCTTCGCTGGCGGTCGCGAGGAAGTTGCCCCGCGGGTCGACGATGTACGACGACCCGTAGAAGCGGCCGATGTTCCAGGGCGGCTCGGTGCCGACGCGGTTCGACGCGGCGACGAAGTAGCCGTTCGCGACAGCGTGCGCGGGCTGCTCGAGCTTCCAGAGGTACTGCGAGAGGCCGGCGACCGTCGCTGACGGGTTGAAGACGATCTCGGCACCGTTCAGGCCCAGCGCGCGCGCGCCCTCGGGAAAGTGGCGGTCGTAGCAGATGTAGACGCCCACCTTCGCGAAGCGCGTCTGGAAGACCGGGTAGCCCATGTTGCCCGGCTTGAAGAAGTACTTCTCCCAGAAACCGGACGTGTGCGGGATGTGATTCTTGCGGTACTTGCCGAGGTACTTTCCGTCCGCGTCGTAGACGGCGGCTGTGTTGTAGTACACGCCCGCGTCCTCGCGCTCGTACACGGGCACGACGACCGCCATGCGGTATTTTTTCGCGACTTTCGCGATGGCTTCGGTCGTCGGCCCGGGTACGCTCTCGGCGGCGTCGTACCAGCGCGGGTCCTGCGACGGGCAGAAATACGGACCGTTGAAAATCTCCTGCAGCCCGAGAATCTGCACCCCCTTTTTCCCCGCCTCGTGGATGAGCGGGAGGTGCAGGTCCATCGCGGCCTTCTGCACTTTCGCGAGCGGGGCCTTCGGGTCGGAAACCGAGTTGTGCGTCTGGATCAGCCCGACGGTGACCTTCCGCGGCATCAGAACCACCGCTCGATGACGACCTTCTGCTCCGTGTAGAAGACGACGCCGTCGCGGCCGGTCGCCTTCACGTCGCCGAAGAAGCTCTCTTTCGAGCCTCCGAACGGGAAGAACGCCATCGGCGCCGCAACGCCCACGTTCACGCCGACCATCGCAGGAGGCGCCTGCGTGGCGAAGTCGCGGGCGGCCTTGCCGCTCGTGGTGAAGATCGACGTCGTGTTCGCCTGCGGGTGCGCATGGAGGAGCTCGAGCGCGCCGGCCATGTCCGGCACGTTCATGATCGACAGCACGGGCCCGAAGATCTCGTCGCGCCCGACGGACGACTTCGGATCCACCTTGTCGAGAACCGTGGGCCCGAGGAAGAAGCCCTTCTCGCGGCCCTTGACGGTGTGGCGGCGCCCGTCGAGGAGAAGATCGGCTCCCTCGGCGATGCCCTTTTCGATGTACGACACGACGCGCTGCCGCGCGCTCTCGCGGATGACCGGCCCCATGGAGACGCCGGGCTCGGCGCCGTCGCCGACCCGAATGGACTTCGCCGCCGCGACGAGGCGCTCTCTCACGTCGCCGTGCGATTTTCCGATCGTGACGACGACCGAGCCCGCGAGGCAACGCTCGCCCGCGCAGCCGTAGCAGGATTCCGAGATGATGCCGATGGACTTGTCGAGGTTCGCGTCGGGCATCACGACGATGAAGTTCTTCGCGC
>Ga0209385_1000513_pt1 | contig 15829 bp, 11 predicted proteins | sample NGEPerB_FD_184506 | JGI IMG/M metagenome (GOLD analysis project Ga0209385, IMG submission 184506) | Arctic peat soil microbial communities from the Barrow Environmental Observatory site, Barrow, Alaska, USA - NGEE PermafrostAB12-B... | ecosystem: Environmental > Terrestrial > Soil > Wetlands >... | reverse complement strand
GCGTCTGCCCTTCGGCCAGCTCCATGACCAGAACGTGCCGCCCCAAGACCTCGTCGAAGGAGTAGAGAGCGGCGATATGGGGGTGGTTCACCGCGGCAAGAGACTTCGCCTCGCGCTCGAATCGGGCGATGCTTTCTTTCTCTTCGAAGAACTGCTCCGGCAGGACCTTGATCGCGACCTCGCGGCCCAGCTTCGTGTCCTTCGCCCGGTAGACCTCGCCCATCCCGCCCGCGCCGAGGGGGGCGAGGATCTCGTAGGGGCCAAGGCGCGTGCCGGCGGAAAGTGTCATGACGCTCGATCTGCGTGCGTCACTTGAGCCCTTCGACGAGATAGAGCACGGAGAGCTTGCGAGTGACGTTGTAGACGTAGGCCCGGGCGTCCGGTGTGATGTAGAGGCCCTGGATCCCCGGGATTCCGACGGGGTCCGCGGGGAGAACCGTGAAGACGCGCGTCCGCCGTCCCGTGGTGAGGTCCACGCGATCCACGTCCGCAGGCACCTTGTTCCGGTCCCACACCACGAGGCTCGATGAATCCGGGCCCCAACCCGAGATGGCCTCGCCTCGCGGGAGGGAGAAGGCCACGCGGGTTCCGGTTCCGTCCGGACGGCAGATCTCGACGGGGAGTTCGCCTTCCTTGGCCAGCCCGGTGGCACGGGTATAGGCGATCCACGCGCCATCCGGCGAGAGCAGCGTCTGGAAGGCGAACGGGGACGCCCCGGTCTGCGTGATCCTGCGGATGCTTCCGGAGTCGAGGTCGAGGGCGTAGAAGGCGAAGGCGTCCTGGTGGCGCCGCCCCCAGATCACCACGTTCTTTCCGTCCGGCAGGAGGTCCACGCGCAGGTCGTTGCCTGCAAAGTCCGGGATCGGAAAGCGGCGGGTCGTGCCGACGCCGGTCGGGATCACGACCACGGAGAAGACGGGCTCGAGGGTGCAGGTGACGACCCACTTTCCGTCCGCGGAGATGGTCGATTGGCGCTGCCCGTAGCCGAGGGACTGCGCGGGCTCTCCGGAGAGCGGGCGGAGGTAGAGGGTGCCGTCCACCCTCGACCATTCGCCCACCGGCGCGAGAAGGGCCGCGTGCCCATCGGCGGTCAGGCCCATCGTGGCCTGCGCATCGAGCCATCCCAGGTCCCGGTCTCGTGACTCCCCGCGGCCGCGCCCGAAGGTCTGGCGTTGGTAGGAGTGAAGCGCCGCGAGCACGCGCCCCGCGGCGTCCACGTCCTGCAGCTCGAGCCGTCCGGCGTGGCGCAGCAGGGTGCGCGTCCCACCGGAGAGACTCACGGCGAGGAGGCGGCTCTCGCCGTCCCGGTACGTGGAGACCCAGATCTCGTCTCCACGCGGGCCCCAGGCGAGGCCCGTGAACCCCCGCACGGCCGTCAGCGCACGAACCTTGCCGTTGCGGTCCACGAGATTGAGGTTCCCGTCCTCGGTGTTGTCTCCCTGCTCCTGGAAGAACGAGAGGAGATCGCCGCGGATCCTCGGGCAACGCAGCGTGTCGAGCCCCTTGAGCACGGCCCGCCCGAGCGGCCACTCAAGGCGGATCTCTCCGCCGTACTCTCCGATCACGGCCGCGATTTCCCCGGCCTGGGGCCCCTGACAGGCGCCCCAGACGCCGGAAGACACCCACTCGCGCTGCGCGCCGCCCGCGAGCGGCAGGCCGAAGAGGCTCCCGACCTGAACGCCGTGCGAAAGGTAGGGCCGCGCGAGCCCGATCCCCTCCCCGGCGGTCGAAACAGAAAGCAGGATGCCTTCGCTCCCCGGTAGCGGGCGGGTGCCGGGCTGGTCCAGACGTCGCGCGTACCACTGCGACGCCCCACCCGCCCACTGGGCGCTGTAGATGACCTCGGGCGAGTTTGGCAAGAATCGCGCCGCGCTGAGGGTGCCGCGCTCGTTCGTGAGGGGACGGAACGTCGCGAGCGGTGCGGGTCCGCCTCGCAGGGCCCAGCCGGCAAGTCCCGCGCCAGCGAAGAGCACCGCCGCGAGAACGCCCCAGATCCACGTCGTCCGCCGATTCTGGCGAGCGAAGGGCGCCGCGAGCGGGGCAGGCGATCCTTCCGCCGACGGCACGTTCTGCAGAGCGAAGCCGAGGTCGTGCGCCGAGTGGAATCGTTCCTCGGGACGCTTCTCGAGGCAATGGTTCACGATCAGCTGGAGCCCGGGCGGGATGGGCCGGCTCGTGCTTTCGAGTTCCGGGGGTTCGTCGCGCAGGATCGCGGCCAGCGTGTCGCTCGCGGTGTTGCGGGCGAAGGCGCGCCTGGCCGTGAGCATCTCGAACAGCACGACGCCGAAGCTGAAGATGTCGGAGCGCCCGTCCACGGCCTCGCCGCGCACCTGCTCGGGGCTCATGTAGCCGAGCGTGCCGAGGATCATCCCGTGATCGGTTAGATGGCCTGGGCTGGGCGCCGCGGTCGGCGCGTACGAGTCCGAACGCGCGCCCGTCGCGCCCACCTGCTTCGCGAGGCCGAAGTCGAGGATCTTGAGGCGGCCTTCCTTCGTGATCCAGAGGTTCTCGGGCTTCAGATCGCGATGGACGACGCCTTTTTCGTGCGCCGCCGCGAGGCCTTCGGCCATCTGGATCGCGAGCTCTGTCGCCTTGCGCGGGGCCAGCGGTCCCCGTTCCAGGCGCGTGCGCAGAGACTCTCCCTCGAGCAGCTCCATCACGACGTAGGAGGTTTCCCCTTGGGTCGCGAAATCGTGAATGCCGAGGATGTTCGGATGATTGAGCGCGGCCACGGCCTTGGCCTCGCGCTCGAACCGGGCGAGCGAGTCGCCGTCCCTCGCGAGGTGCTCGGGGAGCACTTTCACGGCCACGAAACGATCCAGCCGCGTGTCCCGGGCCTTGAAGACCTCGCCCATCCCGCCCGCGCCGAGGGGGGCAAGGATCTCGTAGGGGCCGAGACGAGTGCCGACGCTGATTGTCATGAACGTAACGAGATTCTATCCGTGGGGGCCGCCTCACCGACCGCCGGTCCTGCGAGGCAATGAGTTTTGAGAGTGGCAGCGGCGAGTGGGGTGGCTCTCTTCAAGGTACGCGGACGTGTGCCACGCAACCGCTTCCATCCGAAGAGGATCGTGTCCTGAGATCATTTGAAGTTCTCAGTTTCCGGCCTGAGAACAGTTCGCGTAGCCGACCGAGTGGGGAACCAGGTTGATGTCCCAGAGCGTCGGGGAGCACGTAGTCCCGGCGCTCTGAGTTTTTCTGGGGTAGGTCGATCCCGGAGGCCGCAAGTGTCCGAGGGTAGACTGCCCGCCCACAGATCGGACCCCACGTAACCGACGAGTGAGAGGGGGCGGATGGCTCTCGAGCCCGGTACCAGGCTCGGTCCCTACGAGGTGTCCTCGCCTCTCGGCGCGGGAGGGATGGGCGAGGTGTACCGCGCCCGTGACCCTCGCCTCGCGAGAGAGGTTGCGATCAAGGTACTGCCGGAAGAGTTCTTCGAAGGTGAAGAGAGGAGACAGAGGTTCGAGAGAGAAGCGAAGCTCCTGGCCGCGCTGAACCATCCGAACATCGCCGGGGTCTTCTCGTTCGAAGAGGTCCCCGGTTCTTCGTCCTCCGCGACGCGGCACCTTCTCGTCATGGAGCTCGTCGACGGCGAGGATCTCGCGCAGCGCCTCGGGCGCGGTGCGATCCCGGTGGACGAGGTGCTCGCGATCGCGAAGCAGATCGCCGAGGGGCTCGAGGCGGCGCACGAAAAGGGGATCATCCACCGCGACCTGAAACCCGCGAACGTGAAACTGACACGCGATGGGGTCGTGAAGATCCTCGACTTCGGGCTCGCGAAAGCGTTCGAGGGAGACGGTGCCGCGGCCTCGAGCTCGCCGTCCCTCACGCAGTCGCCGACGATGTCGCGACACCTGAGCGAGGCGGGGATGATCCTCGGCACCGCGGCGTACATGAGCCCCGAGCAGGCGCGCGGCAAACCGGTCGACAAGAGGACCGACATCTGGTCCTTCGGCGTCGTCCTCCACGAGATGCTCGCGGGAAAGCGTCTCTTCGTCGGGGAGACCGTCAGCGACACGCTGGCCGCGGTCCTCAGGCAGGACCTGGACCTCACCGCGCTGCCGGCGGAGACTCCCGACCGCGTTCGCCACCTCCTGCTCCGCTGCCTCGTGCGCGAGCCGAAGCTGCGGCTCCGCGACATCGGCGACGCGCGTCTCGAGCTCGACGCGGGCGGCCCCGACCGGCCGGCAGACGCCCCCGCTGCGGCTCGCCGGAGGCCGTCGCTTCCTCTTGCGATCGCCGCGGCGCTCGGTGCGGCCGCCGTCGCGGCCGCCGCGGCTTGGACGCTGAAGCCCACGCCAGCGGTCCGCCGGAACCCGCTCGTCCGGACGAGCTACCCGATGGGACCGCAACTCGGCCTCACGATTCAACGGCGCCTTCTCGCGATCGCGCCCGACGGCCGCGCGCTCGCGACGGTCGTTGGATCGCTCGGTACGGGCTCGCACCTGGAAGTGCGGCGGCTCGACGAGCTGGGGACGTCGCGGGTTGCGGGATCGGACGGGATCCAGAGCGTCTTCTTCTCGCCCGACAGCCGGTTCATCGGATTCACGACCGACACCGCGATCAAGAAAGTCGCGGTCGGCTCGAGCGAGGTCGTGCTCGTGGCCGACATCGGGACGAACCTTTCGTCCGGGCCGGACGGAGTCGCCTGGGGGGACAACGGCCTCATCTACTTTGGCGCGCTCGACGGGATCCGCGCCGTGCCGGCGGCCGGAGGCGCCTCGCGGCTGGTCGTCGCCGGCTCGAACCTCGCGCATCCGCAGGTGCTCCCGGGCTCCCGCTGGCTTCTCTACGCGCGCCAGGCCCCGATCGCGTTCGCGCCCGACGGCCCGGTCGTCCTCCGGTCGCTCGAGGACGGGAAGGAGACCGTGCTCACGGCGGGAACGAGCCCGGTCTGCCCCGCGGGCGATCTGCTGCTGGTCGCCCGCGCCGACGGCGTCTTCGCGGCGCCACTGTCGCTCTCCTCACGCCGGCTCACGCGGGAGCCCGTCCTCGTCGTCCCGGGAGTCGGGCTCGTGGGCAGCGCCGCGCAGTACGACGTCTCGAGGACGGGCACGCTCGTACACCTTCCAGGCAGCGTCCTCAACGAGTCTCCCTGTCTTCTCCGGCGCGTGCAGGCGACCGGTCTCGCCGCGCCCCTTTCGAAGACGGTCCACGAGTACTCGGACCCGCGCGTTTCGCCCGACGGGCGCCGCCTTGCGCTTCACCTGCAGGACGAGGGGAACGACGTCTGGACGCTCGACCTCGCCCGCGACTCGCTGACGCGGCTGACGTTCGAGCCGGACGAGGACGAAACGCCGGTCTGGTCCCCCGACGGCCGGTGGATCGCGTTCAGCGCGACGCGCGGCGGCGAACGGCGCGTGATCCGGAGGCCCGCCGACGGCAGCGGCGCCGAGGAAGTGCTCTGGACCCTGTCCGACCACGCCCACGTGACCGACTGGTCCCCGGACGGCCGATCCCTGGTGGTGGACATCTACAGGACGAAGTCACGCACCGACATCGTGCGTCTGGAGCTGGGAGAGAAGCCGACGCCGCACCCGTTCCTCGAGACGCCGTTCGACGAGTCCTCCGGCCGGGTCTCTCCCGACGGCCGGTGGATCGCGTACCGGTCGAACGAGTCCGGGCGGGACGAGGTCTATCTGCAGCCCTTCCCGAACGGCGGGGGGAAGGTGTCGATCTCGAACGCCGGAGGCGTCCAGCCCGTGTGGGCGCGCGACGGGCGGGCGCTCTACTTCCGCTCCGACGCCGATCTGATAGTGGCGCGGCTCGGCGCGGCTCCGGCGCCCGCGTTCCTGCCGCCGGTTTCCGTCTTCAAGGACCGCTTCGCGCGGCCGCAGGGCGCCGCGCACACGACCTACGACGTTTTCCCGGACGGCTCCTTCATCTTCCTGGAGTCGACGAGCCTGCCGGAGGGGCCGGCAGCCCCAACCCGCAAGGTGATCGCCGCGTTCCACTGGCTCGAGAACCTGGAGACGCGGCTCGAGGCGAAGCCGTGACCCGGAGGGTGAGTTCAGGCGGCGCCCGACGATCGGGACGGGAAACCCCTCAGCTGGAGGCGATGTGCCCGAGCGGGCTGGTCGACGCCACGAAGCCCACGCCCTTGCCCCGACCTCCTCAATGGCGCCCCTGCACGGCCTCGCCTTGACTTGCTGCGCCCACAGACAGAGACTCATCCTCAAAAATGCCGGCAAACCTGCCGACGAAGGAGCCTTCATGTGGGTCAAGACTGTCTTCGTGTTCCTGGGCGCGGCCGTGTTCGCCGCGTCGGCGGTTGCGCAGAACAATTCCTCTGGCACCGCTCAGTGCAAGCCCGATCCGCCCGCGCCGGTCGAGGTCGGAGACAAGCCGGGCCACGCCTTCGCCATTGGCAAAGCCAACTGCGCCTGGTCTGGCTTCGCGATCGCGGGCGTGCCGAGCAAGGAGGGCGTCAGCGTCTCCCTGGATGAGATCCGCGGCGACAAGGCGACCAGCAACGGATATCACACCGCGACGTACGCGAACGGCGACAAGACGACGGCCCACTTCCAGGGCACGGCGACCATGAAGGATGGCAAGTTCGTGAGCGGCGGCGGCACGTGGACCTACACGAGCGGCACCGGGAAGTTCAAGGGCATCAAGGGCAAGGGCACGTTCAACGGTGCGCCGAACGCCGACGGGACAGTGGCGTACAAGGTCGAAGGCGCGTACTCGCTGCCGTAGCGGCGACCCGTTGCACTCGCGTCGGCGAGCGGACCCTCTCGATGTCTACGGCGAAGTGGTCGCTATGAAATGACCCTTGTGAAAGCGGTTCACCCGGGGTGGCAGTTTTACGAGGGCTCCGCGTACTCCGGGACAACCCGCACACTCAGAAGTGGTTCCGGCCTGAGAACGAGTTGAATCGCGGCTTTCAAGACAGAGAACGCAGTTCGCATAGCCGGCCGACCGCGCCTGAGAACGAGTTGAATCGCGGCTTTCAAGACAGAGAACGCAGTTCGCATAGCCGGCCGACCGCGGAGCCAAGTCGAACTCGAACCCGACTCTTAGTCATCGGGTTCTGACGTTTCGGCTTCTCCGGCGCCGGGGCGCTGTTTGAAGTGCCGGACGAGGGCCTCGGCCAGAAGAGCCACGAAGCGGTCGCGGATCTCCGGATCGAGCTCCCAGTCATCCTGTGGACTGTCCTCGGGTGAGAGACGCTTTTTCGTCGCCTTATTCAAGCGGGCCTCCCTTCATCCAGGGACGAGCTGGCCCTGGCGCGTGGCTGTCCGAATGCTGTCCGAGTTACACGGCCGGAGTCTGACGGAAGGAAGAGGAAGCGGGACCGCAGCTCCCCGCTTTCTCTGTCAGTTGCTATCAGGGTATGTCTGGCGTCGTCTTCGAAAGGGGGCTACGGATCAAAAGGTTGGGGATTCGAGTCCTCCCGGCATCTTCCTGGTGGTCGCGGGGATCTATTTGTGAAGCCTGCGCGCGAGCGTGATGGCAGCCTCGGCTCCCTTTGCGGCCCGCAGTTTTTTGACCTGCGCGCGCTGGGCGGCCGAGAGTGGCCGTATAGCGCCCATGTAGCGCCCCTGCACTCTCATCGCCGCGCGACGTTTGGCGCTGATTGTGCCTCGGCCGCCTGAGGTGGCCTTTTTTGCGAGTCGTTGCGTCGACGCGGGCCTTCTGGCCTCGGACACAACCGTGCCTCCGATCAGTGCGAGAGGCGCTAACGCTGTCTTTAGCTCCGCTAGGTTTGCGGTCAGGTCGTCGAGAATCGCGAATAGATGACGGGCCATCAAACGCCTCCAATGGGCGGGAGCGTAGCAGGAGCGGGCCTCGGGACATCGTCTTTCGAAACCGAGTCGTGGCTGGGACGTGATGTTCGCCAGCTATCATTCGAGCCGTGACCGAATGGACACTCGCTGATGTCAGCCGGCTCCTACATGAGCCCCAGCATCGATTGATCTATCTGTGCGAGAAGGGAGCAGTTGCCCCTGATCTTGGTGATGCTCGTGGGCGCGGAAGCAGTCGAGTCTTCTCGGAACGGAACATTCTCGAATTCGCACTCGCGCTTAGGCTCAGGAAGCTAGAACTACCGGTTACGGTCGTTGCTGCGGTGGTGCGTGTCCTGCGGCGCTTTGCCGAAGTCGTACGGAGCAGTAAGCCGGGGTTCGACATTGTCACGAGCCTCCGCGGCCCCGACGCGGTTGATCTGCGGATCCTAGTGAAGGACGGCGAACAGCTGTTCTTCCTGCTGGCAGCCAGAACCGGCCCGACGAGACTCTTTGGTCCGCTCGATTTCAGTAAGTTTGGAGCGCGGCGTCCACCCTTCGTGCCCAGGCGAATTCCGGAACTGAGAACACGACTCCCCCATAAGGGCCTGGGTGGGCCCGAGGGAAGCAGGGAAGCGAGGATCGAGATCAGCGTCAGTGAGGTGGCGAAGGGCCTTCGGCTGGATCAGTAGTCGCCGCATTTGACAGGATGATAGACACTGTCTATCATCGTGAGTGTGCGGCCATCGCGTCGCTCCAGTGAGAGATCTCCGAACGGTGTGACGAGGCCGCTCGAACACGTCCTGTCACCCGAGGTGCTCGCCCTCCTCGATCACCTTGCGGAGGAACTCGCGGCCGAGTACATGAGGCTGCTGACGCCTCACCATGGAATGCCGCGCGAGCCGAACCGACCTCGCGAAGGGAAGGTGGAGAGGTGAAAGCCGCGATCTACGCCCGGTACAGCTCAGAGAATCAGCGCCCGGAGAGCATCACTGACCAAATCGAGAGCTGTCGGAAACTTGCCGCGACGAGGGGCTACGAGGTTTCGAGCGAGCACGTCTTCTCCGACGAGGCGTCGTCCGGAGCCCGGTCAGACCGATCGGGCCTTGCCGCGCTCCGGGCCGCCGCGGAGCAGGGGGCTTTTCAGGTCGTACTCGTCGACGACCTGTCGCGTCTCGCCCGGAACACTCTCCTGATGCTCTCTCTTCTCGAGGAACTCCGTTTCCACGGGATCCGGTTAGTGTCGGTCGCTGACGGACTCGACACCGATGACGAGGAGTCCACAGTCGGGATCCAGGTCCGGGGGATATTCAACGAGCTTCAGCTCACCGACCTGAGAAAGAAGACCCTTCGGGGACAGATGGGTCAGAAGAGTCGCGGGTTCGTCGTGGGGGAAGCAACCTACGGCTATAGGTCGGTACCCGTCGGGGCGATCCGGATGGACAAGAAGGGACGGGCTCGACCTGAGGGCTACCGGATGGAAATCCAGCCGACTGAAGCCGCGGTGATACTGAGGATCTTCCGGGAGTTCGCCGACGGGCGGTCCGAGTCGGCGCTCGTCCGGGCGCTGAATGCGGAGAGAGTCGCTGGACGGCGAACAACCAGGAAGGGGTGGTGGCCGGCGACAGTCCACAGGATCCTCCGAAACGAGAAGTACGTTGGACAATGGGTCTGGAACAAGACACAGACGCGAAGGGACCCGCGAACAGGTCGGCGGCGCAAAGTGCTGAAGCCGGTCTCCGAGTGGGTTATCACGACCAGCGACGGACTGCGGATCGTCCCGAAGGAGCTTTGGGAGCGGGTCCAGGAGAGGCTGGCTGCTGTCCGGAAGAGCTGGCCGGGTGGCTCGAAGAAACGGGGCTTCGACGTTCAGGCGGGCCACCGCGTGGCGCACTACCCGGAGGATCTTCTCTCGGGAGCTATGAAGTGCGGAGTCTGCGGGGGCTCGATCGCGAAGGTGAGCGGGAAGTCGGGTGGGTACTACGGCTGCCTGGCTGCTGCAAAAGGGAGCTGCAAGAACCGCATCCTCGTTCGCCGAACCCTTGCGGAGAGGGTTGTTCTCTCGGCCGTGAAGGAACGGCTCGGACACACCGAGGCGATCCGATACCTCCTCGGGCGCGTCGAGAAGGAGCTGCGGCGGATCGCGTCTGGGGTCCCCGAGGACCTCGGCCTGAAGGAGAGCGCAATGGGCCGCGAGGAGAGGCGCCTCGCGAACCTCGTCGACTTTGTCGCGGATGGGAGAGGAAGTCGCGCACTCGGGGAGGCGATCGCTGAAACGGAGCGACGACTGGCCGCTTTCCGTTCCGAGGTCGAGCTCCTGAAGCGCGGACGGGAGGTGGCGTTCTCGGCTCCTCCTGTCGCGTGGATCGAGAGCCGGGTGGAAGAACTTGGGGAGGTCCTCGAGGCAAGAACGGGGAAGTCGGCTCTTCTCCTTCGGCGCCTTCTCGGTCCGATCCGTCTCGCGCCGGCGGAGACCACGTCTGGGCGGCGTTACCTGAAGGCGGAAACGACCCTCAAGACCTTAGCCCTCATAGAGAACGAACCCACCTCCAAGGCCGCGGAGGCGGGTTCGACTGCTTTGCAATGGTGGAGGCGGGGGGAGTCGAACCCCCGTCCGAAGCGCCCGAACGTCGAGATTCTCCACGCTCAGTCCGGACTTGTTTTTTTAGCCGCCGCGTCTTCAGGTCCGGACGACCGGGCGTGGCAGCGAACCTGAAACTCTCGGGACGCCTCTTCAGATGGCGGAGGCGGCCCCAGCCCGGATTTCGCGTCAAACGCCGAGGCGCCCCGGACAGGCTCCCCGGCGCCCGTCACGGCTAATTAGGCCGCGAGAGCGAGGTCGCTGTTGTTGGCAGCTGGTTGTTGACCGTCGTTTTTACGAGCGAACGGCCGTGCTCGGCGTGCTCCTCGATCGCTGAATGCCCCGTCGAAACCGGGACGCCCCCAACCGTGACCGACAAGGATATCAGAACCATGGGGCGGCGGGTCAGCCGGAGAATCGCCATAATCCCGGGGTGAGACGCCGCGCGCCGCTCTCTTTTTGCGCTGCCCTGGCCGCGCTGTTTCTGGCAGCGGCCACCGCGCGCGGACAGGACACTACGGCGACTTTTTCCCGCCCGGACAGGCCTCCGGCGAGCCTTCGCGCGGAGGAACGCGAGGGCCGGACGTACCTCTCCGTGAACGACGCCGTCACCGCGCTCGACGGCTCGATGACGTTCGACGACGAGACCCGGTCGTACGAGGTGAAGCTCAAGGGGCGCTCGGCGGTCTTCGGCCTGGACGCGGCGCTCGCGGTCGTGGACACGAAGCTCGTCTCCCTGGGCGCGCCCGTGCGCGGCCACGGCGCCCTCGCATGGGCGGAGCCGGAGTTCTTCCAGAAGGTGATCGGGCCGATGGCGGGTCTTTCCCTCTCGTGGGATCGCGCGACGCGGACGCTGTCGGTGCGAAGGGGAGAAACCGCCGAGATCACGGTCGAATCGTCGGTGGCGGATCTCGGCGAGACGACGAAGGTCGTCCTGCGCTTCTCGCACGTCCTGCGCTTCTCGCAGGCGCCGTCGTATGCCGTCGAGAAAGGCGCCGATCAGGTCGTCCTCCACGTGCCGAACGCGCGCCTCGTGATGCAGCCTCCGGAGAGGCCCCTCGAGTCGGCGCGCGTAGCGCGCCTCGTCGTGAGGGGCGGCGACATCACGATCGTCTTCCGGGAAAAGGACCTCGTGCCGAACGTGTACGCGCTCGGGGCGCCGCCGCGCCTCGTCGTGGACGTCGCGAAGGGGGGCTCACCGGCGCCGTCCGGCGCGCTCCCCCCGGTTCCGGCGCCGGGGCAGCCGCCAGCCTCGAGGACGAAGACCATCGTCCTCGACCCCGGGCACGGAGGCGTCGAAGAGGGGGCGAAGGGCCCCGGCGGCCTTCTCGAGAAGGACGCCACGCTCGCGCTCACGAAAACGATCCAGGAAGTCCTCCAACGCCGCGGCTACCACGTCGTGATGACGCGCCTCTCCGATGCCACGGTCGGCCTCGACGACCGCGCCGCGCAGGCGAACGCGGCGAAGGCCGACGTTTTCATCTCGATTCACTGCAACGCGTCGCGCGCCGCCACCGCGCACGGGACCGAGGTGTATTACCTGTCGCTCGACGCGTCGGACCGCGCCGCGGCCCTTCTCGCCGAGAGCGAGAACGCGACGCCCGCTTTGACGCCGGAGACGGCCGAGAAGAACGCGGCCGTCCGCGATCTCGACCTGATCCTCTGGGACCTCGCGCAGAACCAGCATCTCTCGGCATCCGCGCGGCTCGCGGAAATCGTGCAGGCCGACTTCAACCGGCTGCTCGGCATCACGACGCGCGGCGTGAAGCAGGCGCCGTTCCGCGTCCTCGTCGGCGTCAACGCTCCGGCTGTCCTCGTGGAGGTCGCTTTCATCACGAACCCGGACGAAGAGATACGGATCGGGTCGGACGAGTTCCGGCGTCAGACGGCGGAAACGCTCGCGGGAAGCCTCGACACGTATTTCCGCACGGCGGACTCCGTGGCGCCAGTGCCGTACGCGCCGAAAGCGCTCGGCAAGAGCTAGGCACGGCCGCCGCATGCCGCGCCGTTTCGCCCTCGCGCTCGTCGTCCTGCTCCTCCTGCTTCTTTCAGCCCTTCTCCTCGGGCGCCGCATGAGGGGGCCGTCGCCGGCCGCCGCCGCCGTGCCCACGCTGCGGCCGACGGCCGTGATTCCCCCGACCCCCATCCCGGCCCGGCAGGTCTCGCTCTACTTCGAGTCCCCTGCCGACGATCAGCTCCACCCGGAAGCGCGGGACGTTCCTGCGGCGGTCGACGACGTGGCGTTCCTCAGATCCGTCGCTGCCGCCGTGATGGACGGGCCGCGTCGCCAGGAGCTCGTGAGACCGTTTCCCGACGGCTGGTCGCTGCGCGGCGCGTACCTCCTGCGCGACGGAATCGCCGTCATCGACCTCTCGCCTCCGCCTCTTCTCGCGCCGCGCGAGCCCGGAACGCCGGTGAGTCCGCGCTGGCAGGCTGGCTCTCACGAAGAGGACTCGGCCATTCAGGCGCTCGCCGTCACCCTCGCGAAGAACCTGCCCGCGGTGACGCGCGTCGTGCTCCTCGTGGCGGGTGAGGCGGTGGAGACTCTCGGCGGCCACGCGGATCTCCTGCATCCGATCGCGCCCGATCTCAGGCGCGCCGCTGATGAGCCGGCGCTCGAGGTGCCGGCCACGCCGACCGCCACGCCGTCGCCCACGTTTTCGCCCTCGCCGCCCGTGCCCTCACACGCCCCTTCCGCCTCGGTTCCGCCCGGCCGGCCCGTTCCGCGCCGGCGCGCGCCGGCCGAGCGAACATGAGCGACCCCAGGCCGATCGGCCTCTTCGACTCCGGAGTCGGAGGCCTCACGGTGCTCGAGGCCGTTGCGCGGCGGATGCCGTTCGAGGACCTCCTCTATCTTGGAGACACGGCGCGGCTGCCGTACGGCACGAAGTCGCCCGAAACGGTGCGGCGCTACGCGCGCCGCGCCATCGGCTTTTTGCTTTCGCAGGGCGTCAAGGCTGTCGTCGTGGCCTGCAACACGGCTTCGGCGCTCGCGCTCGACGTCATCGAGGAGATTTCCGCGGTCCCAGTCGTGGGCGTCGTCACGCCCGGCGCGGAGGCCGCGGTCGCTGCGGCGCGGGCCTCGGACCTCGACGGCGTGCTGGGACCCATCGCGGTTCTCGCGACCGAGGCGACCGTCGCGTCAGACGCGTACGGCCGCGCCATTCGCGCGCTCGATCCGGGACGGGACGTGATGCACACTGCCTGCCCGCTCTTCGTGCCTCTCGCCGAGGAGGGCTGGACGGAGAACGAGGTCGCGCGCTCGGCGGCAGCGCGCTATCTCGCAGAGGTGCCCCGCGCGGGCGCGCGTGTCGTCGTCCTCGGGTGCACGCACTATCCGCTCCTCACGCGGACGATCGCGGGCGCGTTGCCTAAGGGCACGATTCTCGTGAACTCCGCCGAGACGACGGCGCGCGCCGTCGAGGCGGCTTTGCTTCCCGGGTCGCGCCGCGGCGAGACCTCCCATGGGACGACACGCCTCCTCGTGACCGACGCGTCCGAGCGCCTGCGCCGCGTGGCGGGGCGGTTTCTCGGCCGTCCGGCCGCGGACCTGACGCTCGTGGATCTCCCTTAGCGGCCGGCGCGTCGTTGAGCCAGAATGCCGCTGTGGATTCCGCCTCGCATGGCCCGCCGCGTCCCGACGGCCGGGGCCCGCTCGGTCTCCGACCCGTGACGATCGTCTGCGATCCGGTGCCTCACGCGGAAGGCTCCTGCCTCGTGACGCAGGGCCGCACGCAGGTCCTCGTGACGGCCTCGGTCGAGGCGAAGGTCCCACCCTTCTTGCAGCGGACCGGCCTCGGATGGGTGACGGCCGAATACGGGATGCTGCCGCGGGCCACGCACGAAAGGAGCCCCCGCGAAGCGGCGCGCGGCAGGCAGTCCGGGAGGACGCTGGAGATCCAGCGCCTCATCGGGCGGGCCCTGCGCGGCGTCGTGGACCGGTCGCGGCTCGCCGACCGCACGATCACGCTCGACTGCGATGTTCTCGTCGCCGACGCCGGAACCCGCTGCGCCTCCGTCACGGGCGCGTATGTCGCGCTCGCGCTCGCCTGCGCGTCGCTCGCGAAGGCGGGCGACATCCAAGCGAACCCCTTGCGCGAGGCCGTCGCCGCCGTCTCTCTCGGCGTGGCTGAGGGGCGCGTCCTCCTCGACCTCGACTATGCCGAGGATTCGACGGCCGACGTGGACCTGAACGTCGTCGGGACGTCGAGCGGGCGGTTCGTCGAGATCCAGGGCACCGCCGAACGCGAGCCGTTCGACGAGGAGCAGCTCGCCCGCCTGCTCGCGGCCTCACGCAAGGGGCTCTCCGTGCTTTTTGCGGCGCAGCGCGCCGCGCTCCTTGGCCGGCTTCCGGAAGATTGGCTCGAAGCGCTGGCGCCGTCAGCGCCCGCTCAGGCGTCCGCGAAGAAATCGCGAAGCGTCGCGGCGAGACGCGGTGGGTCTTCCAGAAGAGCGTAATGCCCGATCCCTCTCAGCTCGAGAAATGTCGCGTCTTTTCGCGCCGAAAGAATCGCGCGCAGCTCTTTGCCGGGCGCGAGCGGATCGCGCGCGCCGGTCACGAGAAGGATCGGCATCGATGTCCCCTCGAGTCTTTCCGCGAGCGGCCGGGCGGCGAGGACGCCGTCCACGAGCCGCTCGATGGCCAGGACGACCTCTTCCGTCAGCGCCCGCTCAGGCGTCCGCGAAGAAATCGCGAAGCGTCGCGGCGAGACGCGGTGGGTCTTCCAGAAGAGCGTAATGCCCGATCCCTCTCAGCGCGAGAAATGTCGCGTCTTTTCGCGCCGAGAGAATCGCGCGCAGCTCGTCGGAGGGCGCGAGCGGGTCGCGCGCGCCGGTCACGAGAAGGAGCGGCATCGACGTCCCTAGGAGTCTTTCGGCGAGCGGCCGGGCGGCGAGAACGCCGTCCACGAGCCGCTCGATCGCCAGGACGACCTCTTCGCGCCGGGGCCCCGTCCGCGCGGCGACTGTCCGCGCGACGAAGCCCGCGCGCCCGGGCCCGTCCACCGAGAATCCGTAGCCCGCGGCGTTTCGGAGCGAGCTTTCGGGCACGCGCTCGATGACCGCGCGCCGGGACATCGCGATCCACTTGAGGCGGTCGAGAAGGCCGTACGGCGCGGATCCGAGCGGGGACACGAGCGCGAGGGCGCGAACGCGGCCTGGCGCGAGCGCCGCCAGCTCTCCGGCAACGCGCCCGCCGAGCGAGTGGCCCGCGAGAAACATGGGCTCCTTTCCGATCTTGCCGAGAACCCACCGCGCGAGGGGCTCCATTTGGTAGCCGGTGCCAGGACGAGGGCCGCGGGCCGAGCCCGGGAGGTCGAGCGCGCGCACGGTGAAGTCCTTCGCGAGAAGCGTCGCGACCTCGGCCCAGTCCTCGGACGAGCCGCCGAGGCCGTGCAAAAGGACGAGACTTCCCTTCGACTTCTTCGCGGCCATCGCTCAGAATCCTACCGGACGGGGTGTGGCGCAGCGGTAGCGCACCTGCTTTGGGAGCAGGGGGTCGGCGGTTCGATCCCGCCCACCC
>Ga0209385_1000509_pt1 | contig 15881 bp, 14 predicted proteins | sample NGEPerB_FD_184506 | JGI IMG/M metagenome (GOLD analysis project Ga0209385, IMG submission 184506) | Arctic peat soil microbial communities from the Barrow Environmental Observatory site, Barrow, Alaska, USA - NGEE PermafrostAB12-B... | ecosystem: Environmental > Terrestrial > Soil > Wetlands >... | reverse complement strand
CGATCGGGCGGAGTGCTCGTGAGCGCTATGGCCGCCGGGGGACTCGAGATCATCGTGGGCGTGACCCGCGATCTCCAGTTCGGCCATGCCGTGATGTTCGGCATCGGGGGCACCCTCGTCGAGGTCTTCCGCGACGTCGCGTTCCGGATCGTTCCATTCGCCGAAAAGGACGCGGCGGAGATGATCGGAGAAACCCGGGGAGCGAAGCTGCTCGAGGGAGTGCGCGGAGGAAGGCCCGCCGACGTGGCGGCTCTTCGCCAGCTTCTCGTCCAGGTCTCCGGCCTCGTGACGCGACATCCCGAGATCGACGAGATGGACCTGAATCCGGTCATCGTGCACGAGAAGGGCCTGACGGTCGTGGACGCTCGGGTCGTTCTGGATGCAAAGACGGCTTGATCGGTGGGGTCGGGCCTTCATCGGCCCGCGTTGCCCTTGACGTACCCCGGCCGTAGATGGAGACTCCCCGCCAACAAACGCCCCGCGCGTCCTGTTTCGAGGAAAATCGGCAGAAGCCGAAAAAAGAGGATTCATGAGAGACAAGCGTCTTCTGGTGTTCCTGTTCGCCGCAACACTCGCCGTGCCAGCGGCCGCGCAGACGAAGATCTCCGGCACGATGAAGTGTGGCAAGCCGGACCCGACCTACAACATCCCTCTCACCGACAAGCCCAACCACGTCTTCGCCATAGAGAAAGCCCAGTGCACCTGGAGCAAGCCGATCGAGATGGCTGGCGTGCTGACGAAGGATGGCGTCAGCACCGCCTTTGCCGAGGTGACCGGCGAGAATGTGGCGAACCATGGGTTCCACGCGGGAACGATGGTCAACGGAGACACGTACGCCTCGAGTTTTCAGGGATCGGCGAAGTCGAAGGACGGGGTCGTTCAGAGCGCCCAGGGCGCATGGACGTTCACAGCGGGCACCGGGAAGCTGAAAGGTCTGAAAGGGAAAGGAACGTACAAAGGCACGGCCAACCCCGACGGCAGCGTCACGGAGCAGATCGAGGGGGAATACCAGGTTCCTTAGGAACCCGAGTCCCCGGGGATTACGAGCTCAGCCTCCGAATCGCAAAGGCGCCGATCGCGGCGTCTTGTCCGCTCGGACCGCCTGACCGGCGAAGTCGGCCTCAGCGTTCGGCGTCGAGAGTCTTCTGAATGAATCGGGCCGCCGCCTCGAGGACCTCGTCTGGCCGCTCCGAGTGCGGGGAGTGGCCACACTGCTGAAGCAGCAGTGATTCGGCCTGACCCTTGACCTGCGTCACGACGGCGTCGACCTGCTTGACGGTGCCATACTGGTCGTCCTCACCCTGCACGACGAGCACGGGGCACTCGATGGCCGGCAGATACTCTTCGATGTTCCACTGCCGGAACTCGGGCCTGAGCCACACATCGGTCCATGTTCGAAACATCGAGTCGGTGTTGCGCCCGTGATGCCGTGCAAGCCGCTCTCTCAGGCGCGTCGTCTCGTAATCCGCCGCGATTCGCGTGATGCCTTCGATGCAGACGGGCTCCACGAAAGCGTGCGACGCCTCGAGGACAAGCGCGCGAACGGAACCCGAACGGGCGCCGGCATGAATGAGCGCGATCGACGCGCCGTCGCTGTGCCCGAAAAGGACGACTTCCCCGAGTTTGAAACGTTTGATGACGGCGGGGAGCACTTCGAGCGCTTCGTCGTGCATGAAGCGAACGGGCCGCGGCCCACGCACCGGGTCGGACGCGCCGTAGCCCATCCGGCTGTAAACGAGAGCGCCGCAGCCGGTCGCGGATGCCAGGCGGTCGGGAAAGTCCCGCCACATCCCGAGACATCCAAGACCCTCGTGCAGGAACACGATCGTCGGCGCGTCGGCGGGCCGCGGTCCGATCCAGCGGTATTCGAGGTGAGATCCGAGGACTTGGAAGCTCGCCAGCGAGGGGTCAGAGTTCAGGCCTTCGCTCCACGGCGAGCCGCACCGCCGACGAGCCTTTCGACGGTGACGACCGCACGCTTGTGTGTACAGCGGCCGATCTCGCCCCCGTCATCCACGGCCGAGATCTCGAAGAGGAAGAGCTTTCCCTCGCGCCCGATGAACCGCGCGGTGGCCGTGACGGTGGCGCCCGGAGGAGTGGCGGCCGAGTGGACGACGTCGACCGAGACGCCGACGGAGGTCTCGCCCTCGCGCAGATGTGGGCGGAGAACACGCGCGGCCGCAAGCTCCATGAGAGCCACCATGCGGGATGTCGCGAACACAGGCGGGAACGCATCCGCGGACTCGAGGTTGAGAGCGCTGGCGAGATCGGAGGGCGCGACGGTGAAGTGCGCGGAGGCGGTGGAGTCGACGGCGGGTTCGCTCATGGCGGGACGGACTATACGACGCTTCCTCTGACTCGAGTCAGAGGAAGCGTCAAAAGGCCAGCCCCGATTCAGGAATAGACCAGACCTAGCACGAGGCCGGACGCGACGGCCTACAAGACCATCGGGCTCACGGCTCGGGATGTTAGATCAGATCCGCGCCGCGCCCCGCGCGCGACGCGAGGTCGCTCTACTTCGTAGGCGCCGGCTCCTTGTCCCGCAGGATCCGCCGCAGAAGCTTTCCCTGCAGCGTGCGCGGAAGCTCGGTGACGAACTCCACGAGCCGCGGCAGCTTGTAAATCGCGACGTGGTCCCGGCAGCTGTCGATGAGTTTCTGTTTCAGCTCCTCGCTCGGCGTGTGGCCCGGTTTCAGGATGACGAAGGCCTTGACGTTCTGCCCGCGGATGGGGTCGGGGAGTCCGATCACGCCCGCGTCGGCCACCGCAGGGTGCTTGAGCAGCGCGTCCTCGATTTCCTCTGGACCGATTCGGTAGCCGGAGCTCTTGATCAGGTCCTCCTGGCGCGAGACGAAGCTGAGGTATCCGTCCTCGTCCATCGTGCAGAAGTCGCCGACCAGCACCCAACCTTCGCGGATGAGGGATTTTTGTTTCTCGAGAAGGCTTCCGCCCTCCTCGAGCGGGCGCCAGTAGAGCGTTCCCGTGGGACCGCGCGCGTAGAGCCGGCCAAGCTCTCCCGGCTTCGCGACTTTGCCTTCGTCCGTGATGACCTGGATCTCGTACCCGGGGACCGCGGTACCGATCGCTCCGGGTTTTACCTTCCGGGTGACCACGCTGGAGACGAAGACGTACATCATCTCCGTCGTGCCGAGGCCCTCGTAGATCTCCTGCCCGAAGCGGGCCTTCCAATCCAGATACGTCTTGGCCGTGAGCGATTCGCCGCCGCCGGTCAGGACGCGGAGGCTCGACAGGTCGTACTTCTTCTCCGCACCTTCCAGCTCGAGCATCTTCCGGTACGCCGTGGGGAGCGCGCTCAGTATCGTCACCTTGTGGTTCTGGATCGTCTCGAAGAGCGCGTCAGGTGAGAATCTGGCAATCAGAGAAGCCGCGGCGCCGAACCGGAAGGGGATCGTCGCCACGGTCGAGTACCCGCCGGCCAGCGAGATGGGAGCGGGGCCGCAAAGGACGTCTTCGGGCTGGACGTTCCAACCGTACTTGCCCATGGTGTCCGGGATGATGAGGGCCTCTTCCATGTAGTGGGCCGTTCCCTTCGGCATACCCGTCGTTCCCGACGTGTAGAGAAGGACGGAGACCGCCGTGCGCGAGCGGCGGACCGGATCGAGGGCCGGCGACTCGTTCGCGACGAGATCCTCGTAGCAGAGGAGTCCCTGCGCCTTCAGCTCCTCCGGCTTCCCGCCGAAGACGATCACGTGTTTCACCGTCTTGAGGTTCGGCCGCGCCTTGACGACCCCCTCCAGGAACGCCGCCGCCACAACGATCACTTTTGCCTCGGCGTTGTTGGCGATGTGGGCGATCTCGTTCGGAGAGAGCATGTGCGAGGTCGGGACCATCACGGCCCCGAGCCTCAGGACGCCGAAGTTCGTGAATAGGGCGGGCGGAACGTTCGGCGACCGGAGCATGACCCGGTCCGTTTCCTCGACGCCGAGCTTCCTCAAGGCATTGCCGATCTTGCAGGCGGCCCCCAGGAGCTGCTTGTACGTGATGACTTTGTCACCGAACAGGATCGCGGGGCTGTCGCCCCTCCCGGCCGCGATCTGCCTGTCGAGAAGCTCTTCAGTGCTGTTCAGCGGATCGGGATAGCTCGCGAACTCTTTCAGCTTGTAGATCCGCTCGGGCTGGAATTCCTTCGGTGGGAGGTAGTTCGCGGGAATCGTGCTCAACGGGCAGCCTCCTGCTCCTCCTCTTTCTCGCGGGTGGTCCCGGGCCTACGCTCCGCGAGAACATTCATCGCCAGCCTCCAGGAACGTCGCCGGTTTCCGGCGCCTTGGCCAGGTCGTCGAGAGCCTTCTCGCAGCCCACGGTTCCACCGCGAGCCTGATCCTGCCGCGGGTAGGCGTCGGTGGGATAGCGGTCCTTCGGGTCGCCGAAGACGAGGACGGCGGGAGTCGCGCGGCCGAAGTCGGTCTCGAGCCCGCCCTTCATGCCAAATACCGCCCGCACCGTCGCGGGAGGACCCGTCAGGGCCGAGTGATAGAAGCGAAACACGTCAGCGACACCGGCGACGTCAATCGCCTCGGCATCGACGCCGATTCCCTTCAGCGCCTTGACCTTCTCCAGGCAGGCCGCGTTGTTACACGGGTATTGTTCGCCCGGCTTGTCCTTGCTGGAATAGTAGAACTTGACTTTCATGGTATCTCCTCTTCAAAAATCCATGGGGCAGTTCACCTGCCATTCCGTCTCGAAGTAGGCGTCCCCGAGCCACTCGTGGATATGAACCCGATGCTCCTCCACGAGGGCGAGGTTGGCATCCACTTCGAGACTCACGATCTGCCGCGCTTCCCCGTCGAAGAAACGGATGGCCCAGCGGCCGGCTTCGACCGGGGGCGCGTCGATGATCTTGAGTCCCTCGAAGCCGAAGCCGATCCGCCGCATGACATCTCCAAGCTCGTAAGTGACACCCTCGATCGAGAGAGACGATGCCCCCGTCCAGAGTGACCCATAACGCCGCTCGAACTCCTCGCGGAGGCTCGCCACGCCCGTCTCTGGCCGTCTTAAGCTTTCTTCTTGATTGGGGGCTTCGGACACTCACCCTCCAGACCGCCAATGGGAACCATTACGGTGAAGGGCCATTCCCGCGCCTTGCAGTAGCCGACGTACGCCCTCAGGATGTTCGGATCCAGCGCCGCCTCGAAGTGCTCGCAGCACTTGTAAGTCGACGCGTGCTTCTTCTTTTCAGTCTCTTGCACGGTTGTTCTCCTCTTCAGGCCTTGTGCAGGTCAGCGATGAACCTGGCCCGGCTTCCCACGAGATCTTCCTTCTTGAGACGACTGCCGCTGAGCGGCTTGCCCCGGAGGCTTTTCGTGACCTGCTTCTGCTGCCCGGTGAAGGGATCGGGCCGCGACTGCGGGGCCGGGCGGATCTTTCCTTCCCCGGTGATGGCGGCCCCGTTCTTGTCTTCGGCATAGCCCGGCAGCAGATCGGCCTTCCCGGTGCTAGCCGTCGGTCCGCTCACCTCCTGGCCATTGACGAACTTCACGGTATAGAGGGCGTCGCAACTGGCGCATTTCGTATTGCCGCTGAAGTTCCAGAACGGATACGGGTCGAGGTAATTTTTGGTGGAGCACTTGGCGCACGTGAGCACCAGGCCCTGTTTGATGACGCCGGAACTCGTCTCGGTGGCCATCTCAGATCACCTCCATCTCTTCCATCTTGGCGAGCTTCGATTTCGTCCAGCCGAGGAGCCTACCGTAGACCCTCTCGTTGTCGGCGCCCACGGGCTTCAGCGCCCACTTCAGGCGTGGAGGCGTGTCGGACATCTTGAAGGCGGGACCCTGATGGTGGAGGTCGCCGTAGATCGGATCGTCGATCCACTGGACCGCGCCGCGCAGCTTCCAGTGGGGATTCTCGGAAACCTCCTTGGCGTTCCAAACGGGCTGGTTGTTGATGCCGGCCTTGTCGAGGAGCGTTGCCACGTCTTCCTTGGTCTTGTCCTTCGCCCAGGCCTCGATGGCATCGTAGACGGTGCCCTGATTCTCGGCCTTGACGCGGTCGTCGTGCTTCGCGAGCGTCGTCGCGAGGTCCTTCGCCCCGATCACGCCGCACAGCTTCTTGAAGTCCTCGTCCGTGTGGGCCGTGACGAGGATGTACCCCACCTCGGCCTCCTGCGGGTTCTTGGAGCCTGGATAGGACGACTTGCCGCACTGGACGATCCCGTGCGGGCAAAGCTCCGTGTCCCAGTTGCCCCAGCGCTCCCGGCGGACCCCGTACCGCCCATAGAGCGGAAGGGCGTACTCGAGCATCCGGGTGACGCCGTGAACCTGCGAGTACTCGATGAAGCACCCCTCGCCGGAAACCGTGTCCCGACGATAGAGAGCCGCCATGACGGCTACCGCGGCCATCATGCCGCCCCAGTAGTCGGCCAGCCAGATCGTGTGTTTGGACGGTGTCCCGCCCCGGTCTGCGGCTTCGCCCGTGATCCCGAACGCGCCGCCCATGGCCTGGCCCAGGATGTCGTAGGAGGCGCGGACCCGTCCCGGCCCCCAGCCGCCGAACCCGCCCAGCCACTGGTAGATGAGGCGTGGGTTGACCTTGGAAAAGTGCTGATACCCCATCCCCCACCGGTCGAACGTTCCGGGCCGGAAGTTCTGGACCATGACGTCCGACTTGGCCGCCAGCTCCAACATGGCCTGCCTCGCCTCCGGCCGGTGGAAGTCGAGGGTGACGAACTCCTCGTTGTCGTTGGCGCCGAAGAAGCCCAGGCCCGTCCCCGCCTCCGGCACCCAGCGGGACAGCGGGTAGAGGAGAGGCTCGTTGAACGGGGTCGTGTGACGCATCGGCTCGCCGCGCCGCGGCGTCTCGATCTTGATGACCTCGGCTCCCAGCTCGGCCAGGTAGGCCGCGCAGGAAGGACCGAGGATGTACTGCGTGCAGGAGAGAACGCGATAACCCTTCAAGACCTCCGGCTTTCCGGAAGCCGTCTTGTGGTCGAAGAGCCCCTGACAGTAGGTTTCGAAATCGGGTGTGGCCATCTGTTCTGCCTCCTCTGCCCTAAACCACGCCGCGCTTCTTGAGCCCGGCGACCTCGGCCGGACCAAGCCCGAGCAGCTTCAGGTAGATCTCTTCGTTGTCGTATCCGAGCGGCCGGCCGATCCACTTCAAGCGCGCGGGAGCCTTATCTTCGAGCAAAGGCGACGTGCCGTAGAGGACTTTCCCGTAAAGCCGGTCGTCGATCTCGTCGACGTGTCCGCGGTACTTGAAGTGCGGGTCCTCGGCGACCTCGTCGATGTAGTTGACGCCGCCGGACGCGACCTGCTGGGCGAGCAGCTGGTGCATGGCGTCTGCCCGGGAATGGTCCTTCTGCCAGTCGGCGAGGATCGTGTAGGTCTTTACCTGCTTCATGTGCGGAAGCCGCGCCGTGACGACCCGGAGGCTCTTGTCGTCCAGGATCTCGTCCTCGAGGTCGGGACGCGTCTGCCCCACCGTCCGCCAGATCCGGTACCAGAGGCGATCGTGTCCGCCGCCCACCATGAAATAGCCGTCCTTGCAGGGATTGACCGCGTAGATGTTGATGGCCAGATCCCAGTTCCCGTAACGGGGGCGGATGCTCCCGTCGAATCCGTACCAGCCCCAGTTGTAATCCAGAATCCGGATGACGGCCTCGGCCGCCGTCGCTTCTATGAATTGGCCCTTGCCCGAGACCTTGTCGCGATAAAGGAGCGCGGCGAGGATCCCGATGGCCGCCGAGGTCCCGCCGACCTGGTCCGCCATCCACATGGCCGAGCGGGTCGGCCGTCCGCCGAACTCTTTCGGCTGGCCCGTGCCGTGGACGAATCCGCAAGCCGCCTGAGCGGTCGGGTCCAGGTTACCCGGCTTGTCTTTGGACGGCCCCCACTGGCCTTTCTGCCCCACCCAGCAGTAGACGAGCCGCGGGTTGATCTCCTTCAGCTGCCGATAGCCGATTCCCCACGCGTCGAACTGCCCCGGTGGGTAGTTCTCGATCAGGACGTCGACGTGGACGGCGAGCTTCTTGAGGAGCTCGCGGCCCTCCGGCTTTTCGAGATTGAGGGTGATGGACTGCTTGTTCCTCATCTCGTTGAGGAAGTGGAGGCCGATCGGTTCCCCGGTCTCGGCATCCTTGATCATGTATTCCTTGCGCCCGAACGGCGTCTGCCACCGCAACGGGTCGCCGTCTGGCGGCTCGCACTTGATCGTGTCGGAGCCCAACTCCGAAAGCATCGAGGAGCACCAATTGCCGATGATCATCCCCTTGCTCAGGTCGAGGACACGAACCGTCGTCAGGTTCTCGGGTTTCTTGAAGTTCTCGCTCTGTCTGAGCTGCTTCTCGAGTGAAAGGGGGTATTCCTTGGCCTGATCCGTCAGACCCGCGTAGACCTCGTCGGGTGTCGGGATCGGGACCGCCGGCCAAGGCAGGACCTTGTGCTTCGCATATCGGGTGTTAGCCATTCTCTTCTCCTGTTGGTTGTCGAAAAGCGTTCGGTGTCACGACCTGCGCCCGCCCCGCTACGCGTGCGCCGCCGTCGGCGGCGACGGCCGCCGCGCCAAGAACTCACAGATGAGCGCGACCACCGCCAGCGCAGCGGCGGTGTAGAAAGCTGCCTGGTAGTTCTTGTACTTGTCGAAGAGCACGCCGCCGATCCTCGGTCCGATGAAGCCCGCGACGCCCCAGGCGGTGAACAGAATGCCGTAGTTGATTCCGGCGTTCTTCGTGCCCCAGAAGTCCGATGTCGTGGAGGCATTCACCGAAAGCTGCGTGCCGTAGCACCAGTAGACGACGAAGACCATCACGTAGAGCATGGCCACGTTGCTCCCGGTCATGTAAAGCAGCGGCATCGAGATCGCCGAGATGCCGATCATGAGGCGCAGGACATTGAGACGTCCCATGGCGTCGGACATCCAGCCCGACAGGATTCGGCCGGAGGCGTTGCCCACTGCGCCGATGACCAGACCGATGACGGGGAGTGCCGCGCCGGGAATCCCCACGCTCTTGGCGAACGGAATGAGCTGGCTGATGACCATGAGGCCGGCGGCGCAGCCCAGGCAGTAGGCGATCCACATGAAATAGGCCGGCGGCGTGCGCCACATTTCGCCCGGGGAGAACTCGTACGTCGTCGCCACGACCTTGGGTTTTGAAGCAGGCACCCAGCCCGGCACCTTATACCCGGCGGGAGGGTTCTTCAGCAGGAAGGCGCCGACGAGGGTCATGAAGAAGAAGATGACGCCGAGGATGGCGAACGTGGCGCGCCAGCCGTACGTGGGGATCAGCCACAGGTTCGCCATGGGCCCGAAGATGGCCGAGCCGCCACCGTAGCCGGCCACGGCCAGGCCGACGGCCAGGCCGCGCTTATCCGGGAACCATTTCGCCATGACGGGGATCGGCGTCGCGTAGCCAAAGCCGTTACCGATGCCGACAAGGATTCCGAAGCAGATGATCAGGTACGTCAGGCTGCTCGTCCACATGCAGAGGATGAAGCCCGCCGTCAGAAGGATGCAGCCGATGATCGAGATCATGAAGGGACCGAGCTTGTCCTGAAGGCGTCCGGCGATGATGAAGGCGAGCGCGAAGACGACGACGGCCCAGGTGAACACCGCGGACGTGTCCGCCCGCTTCCAGCCGAACTCCTTCTCCAGGGGCGCCACGAAGACGCTCCAGGCGTAAAGCGAGCCCAGAGCCAGGTTCATCAGGAGTCCGCCGACGACGCGCCACCATCGGTTGAGGTGAGCTTCGCCCGTAGCACTCATAACAGAACTTGCGGATGCTTCAGGGGTTGCCATTGTCGGGTCCTCCTCCTTACACTCTCGAGATTCGATCGAATGCGCCTCTAGAAATAGGACCTAAAGAACGACGGTAATCTGGTCCAAAGTTTCCTTTTCCAGTTCGATCCAGACACCTGTGCCGCGTTAATGCACACGATAGAGAGGACGCCCGGTACTTCCGGACGGGCGGCGCCCGCCTCATGTGAGGCAGGGCTGCCGCTCCGCGATTGCGCGAAGCGGACTCCAGATACAGAATTCAGGTCAAACAAGGTTGACCGGGAGTCTTTCAGACTCCCGGTCGATGTCAAGCCGAAATACTGGCTCCGCGCTAGAGCAGATGCATCACCCCGGGACGGAAGATTCCTGTTGACGCGGAATCCATTAAGTGGCTATCGTCTTCGCCATAGATGCGCTCCAGCCGTGCCGCTCATCGGCGTGCTGACTTGAAGGAGGAAGGTGTGCGTTCAAAGATTCGTTCGAATCGCTTCGCCCTCGTTTCCCTTGCCCTGCTCATCGCGCTGTTGCCGGCAGTCGCGAATGCGCAGGCCATCATCAAGGTCAACGACACCGTGAACTTCAAGCTCGGCATCCTGCTGCAGGGCTGGGCCGACTGGAACGGCCAGTCCAACGCCGTGGGGGAAACGGCCGGGTTCCAGCAGAACCTGTTTCTGCGCCGAGCCAGGTTCTTCGTCGGCGGGCAGGTCGCGAAGGACGTCACGTTCTTCTTCATGACCGACAACCCGAATCTCGGAAAGTCCACGCAGACCCTGACGAGCGGCACGACCGGCGTGAAGGCGCCGGGCACGGGCTTCATCGTTCAGGACGCGTTCGTCGAGTGGAAGATCGCGAACGAGTTCGCGATCCAGGGCGGCCTCATCCTCATTCCGCTCTGCCGCAACTGCAACTCGAGCGCCGCGAGCCTCGTCTCGATGGACTACGGAACCTTTTCCTTCCAGGAAAGCGCCCCAACGCAGTCGTCGGTCGGACGCGATACGGGCTTCCAGGCGAAGGGCTACTTCGCGGACGACCACCTCGAGTACCGCGCGGGCGTCTATTCCGGATTCCGCGCTCCCGGCGTGAAGAACTCGTTCCGGTTCACGGGGCGCGTGCAGTACGACGTGTTCGACGTCGAGAAGGGCCAGTTTTACGCGGGCACGTACTTCGGCAAGAAGAAGATCCTCGCGATCGGCGGGAGCTACGACGCGCAGAACGATTACAGCGCGTATGCCGGCGACGTCTTCTTCGACTTTCCCGTCGGCGGAGGCAACGGCATCACGGCGCAGGCCGACTACATCCATTACGACGGCGGAAACACGTTCGGCTTCACGGCTCCGACGGCCACGAAGAGCCCGGCGCTCTACAAGCAGGACGACCTCTTCGTTGAAGCCGGATTCTTCCTGGGCGGGCCGAAGATCATGCCGTTTGTTCGCTACGAGCAACAAAAATACTCGGACGACGTGAATAAGACACTCAATAGGACCAAATACCAGGGGGGCCTCGGCTTTTATCCCTACGGGGCGAACTTCAACATCAAAGCCGGGTTCGGGCGCACGGACGCCCCGGACAACCCGAACGTGGCCTCGACAAACCAGTACACGATCCAGGTCCAGGTCTTCTACTTCTGACACCTCTCCGCGTGGCTCCGCGGGGCGCTCGGCGCCCCGCGTGAGCCCGGAGCGCTCGTTCAAGCCGGCTTCAGGCTTCCGTCCTCGACCCAGCGCGCGAGCAGCCTTCGGATCCGGAACGAGTCGGCGAAGACGGCCGCTTCGATCGCGCATGCGCTCAGCCCCGACACGGCTTTCGCCCAGACCCCCTGCTGAAATGAGGTGTCGGGCTCTTCAGGCTCGGGCGTGGGCTTCGAACCGGTCTGCTTGAGAACGGTTTCGTCTGGAACGAGCGCGGAAAACCGCTGGAATTCGTCGTAACGGCGCATGCCTTCGAGCAGGATCGAGACGACCTCGCGGGTGGGCGGTTCGCCCTCGACCCGGGGCGGCAGGTTCGTCTGCTTCACGAACGCGAACGTTCCTCCGCCGGGGCGCTCGAAGAGCTGGTAGGCCGCATCGTCTCCGCGCAGGGCACCGCTCTCGGCGGATCGAATCCGCCCGGATTCGATCAGGAGGCGTCCGGTGACCGCACCGGGTGCGTTTCTCATGGTCAGCGTCCCCGTGACCTCCGAGGCCGCGAGGCTCTGGAGGAGTGACGGCAGCTCGAAAGTGGCGAGATCACCCGAAAGGCTCGCGACCGCGCCCTCGTCGACCTTGGGCGCGTCGAACGCCGCCAGCGTCCGCGCCGCGGCCTTCGCATAGTCGGTTCCGGGATGGCGCTCGACGACCTCTTCGAAGGCCTTCCGGACCTGGGGCAGCGGCGTCGAGGAGAGCGCCTCGATGATCGGCCCGATCTTGTTGTCCCGCTTCTTGAGCGTGAGGCCGAACACCTTGAACGGCAGTTCCGCCCGGAGGCCCTTGAGGAGGAGGGCGACGAGATCGGGGTCCGCGGAAAGATCCTGTCCCGACAGCTCGGCGAGACGAGCCCCGGCGTCTCCGAGCCCTCCCTTTCGCTTGAGGCCGTGTTCCACGACCATCCGGCGCGAGGTGGCGCTTCCGAAACGCGCCAGCGCCGAGACGGCGCGATCGAGGAGAGGCTGCAGCTCGGCCTCGTCGAAGGGCGCGTCGGCCTTCTTCGCGAGCATCGCTTCGAGCCTCTGGACGATCGTGACGAGCGCCGCCTCCGACTTCTCGTGGCGCGCGGTTCCGAGACTCGCGATGGCCTCCTTCACGAGGGGCGGAGGCAGCGCGGGGTCGGCCAGGGCGACGAGCACATCGAGTTCGGTGTCCGTCGGCTCCGGTGTGGCGCGCGGGATGCGCCGGACGAGATACAGCAGGTTCCGCTTGAAATGCCAGTCGTGGGCGGGATCGCCCGTCCGCAACTCGTCCAGAAGGGCCAGCGCCGTCGCACGCGCCTTGGCGCCGTGAATCTCGAGGAGGGAGAGGAGCAGGCGCCGGCGCTCGCGCTTCTCTTCACCATGCAGTTCTTCGATGAACCGGCCCGGGGTGAAGCCGGGGAAGAACGACAGGATCCGGCCGAGAGCCTCGTGGTTCCGCGGGTCCTCACCGAGGGAGCGCACGCGCTCGAGATCCACGGCCTCCTGCGCCCTACGGCGCACGTTCTCGGCCGTTGCGGTCTCGACATGGTTCTCGGAGACGATCTTCTCGGCCACGTCCAGCATGCGGGACGCCCGCGCGAGAGAGCCCTGATTGAGCTGCTCGACGGCGGCGCCGACCATCTCGTTGAATCGACGTCCGACTTCCTCCGGATTCTCGGGAAGAGTGACGATGCGCCTCATCGCCGCCGTCGGCGCGCCCTTCGCATTCGAGAGAGCCTGCTCGAGCGGTGTCGAAGGAGACGAGACCGGCCACTGGGGAATGGAGCGCCCGAGCGTGCGAAACAGCTCGGAGGTCGGAACGTCGATCCCGAGACTCCGAAGCTTGTCGAGGGCGGCATGCAGCTCGCCGTCGGTTCGGGCGGCCATCGCGGCCACGGAGAGAATCTGCGAAAGGAGGACGTCGCGCCTCTCCGCGCTGGCTCCCGGAAGGGCGCTCGTGGCCGCGCCCGCGACGAGCGCAGCGCCGGCTGCGGCCAACGCGGCGCCGCCGCCGCGCGCCGTGAGGGTCCTGCCCGGAGCCGGTTCGCCCTCTCCGGTCAACACGGGGAAGCCCCCCGACGCCAGCAGCGGCCCGAGGCGCTCGATCAGGAGCGAGAGTTCCTGCAGATGGGAAGGCGCCGCGGGAAACCCCCCGCCGCCGCGGCTCGCCGTCACGTTCTCGCCGCCTGCCAGGCCTCCCTGCCGCCTCAGGATCTCGACCGGCGCCGCCAGAATGCTCTCCGTTTGGCCGAGGCGTCCGAGGTTCTGCGTCAAGAGAGCCTTGTCGGCCGGCGGACAGCTCGCCAGGACGAGGGGCTTGAGTTCTTCGAGGTAGCGCAGGAGGGAATCCTTCGGAACGAGATGGTACTGACCCATCGCGTGGATTTTCTCGACCGCGTGGTAAAGGTAGTCCGAGACCGCGGCGGGCCTCGCGCTTCGAAATTGCGCGGTCATCCAGGCTTGGATCTCGTTCGCCGCGAGGTCGGCCGGATAGTCGAGCAGGAGATTGATCGCGTCGGAGACCATCAGCGGCGCGAGGCTGTCGGACAGATAGCGCTGGAGCTCGAGGAGCGCCTCCCGGACGTCGGGATCGAGCGGTTGCTGGTCGTCTTCCCTAGACAAGTTGGAAAACTCCCCCGGCATCCCATGCCGCGGAGGCACTGCATGCTCCTTCGTCAACAAAATCCCCATTCATGCTAGCACGCGCGTCGCGCTCAGACGCGCTGGAGGAACAGCACGGCCGTGATTCCGAATCCGATCACGACGACGGCGATCCGCGCCTTTTCCTTCCCGATGCGGCGGGCGAAACCCGCCCCGATCCAGCCGCCGGCGATCGCGCCGGTCATCATGAGGAGAGCGAGCGGCCAGATCACGACGCCGTTGAAGATGAACCAGGCGGACGCGACACCGTTGATGCAGATCCCGAAGAAGTTTTTCAAGCCATTCATCGCGTGGATGTCCGTCAGGCCGAGGAAGCCGAGGATCACGAGCATCAGGATGCCGGCTCCGGCGCCGAAATAGCCGCCGTAGATCGCGACGAAGAACTGGGCGACCGACGCGAGCCCCCAGGACGCGCGCTCGCCTCCCTCCGTGCCGGGCGACCGACGCGACCAGACGATCTGGAACAGGAACAGCAGGGTCGCGAAGAGCACGAGAAACGGCGCGAGCCGCGCGAAGATCTTCTCGGGCGTCAGCAGCAGCAGCACCGAGCCGAGCGCCCCGCCGAGGAGGCTCGGGATGAGGAGACGCGTCAGCCATTGCCGATGCGCGCCGACCTCGCGGCGATAGCCCGCGAGACTCGAGATGGAGCCCGGCACGAGCGCGACCGTGGACGTCGCATTCGCCTGGATCGCCGGAACGCCCGCGAGGAGGAGCGCGGGGAACGTCAGGATCGTGCCGCCGCCCGCCATCGCGTTCATGATTCCGGCGACGACCGCGGAGCCCAGGAGAAGCCCGATCTGGGCCATCGTCATGGAACGGCGCCCTCGAACCCGGGGAGCCCGGCGCCCGTCACGAGGTAAACCGCGAACGTCCCGAGCCAGTGCCCGCCCTCGTAGTGCGCGCCCGTGACCGCCGCGAGGCCCGACTTCCTGTGCGCCGCCGCCGCCGAACGGAGGGCGGAAAGTCGCGAGTCCGCCTCTGGCAGGGACGCGGCGATTCCGTCCAGCATCCACGCGCGCGAGAGATTGAGCCCGTCCAGATGGGCGAGCTTTCCGTCGGACGGGTCGGTGACCGTGGCGACGGGCAGCCAGGAGGAGCCGCCCTGGGGAATCCCGGGCAGGAATCGGCGAAGCCAGGACGCGAAGGCGGGGGGGGCGAGGATCCGCCGCATCAGGTCGGCCTCCGCGAGGCAGGGCGAAAGGAAATCCTGTCCCGAAGGCTCGTAGGCGAGCGGACAGGCCCGGTCCTTCGAATAGAGGTCGCGGGTCTTCGCCATCACGAGACGTTCCATCGTCGCGTCGTGGGCCACGCGCGCCCAGTCGAGGACGAGTCCGAAGGCGAAGGCCGTCTGCGCGTGTTCGCCCTCGCGAATCGGGTACGGGAGTTTCGGGAGCCATTCCGCGAGCCGGGAGGCCGCCGCCCGTTCGAGAGGCGCGAGCGCGGTCGCCCAGGCGCGCGCCTCCGGGTCGTCCCAGCCTCGGAGCTCGGCCCCGAGCCTCAGCAGCCACGCGAGTCCGTAGGGCCGTTCGAACGTCGAGCGACCCTTACCGGCGAGATAGGCCACCTCCCCCGCAACCCTCTCCGGCGTGAACGAGGCGCGGAGTGCGGCCCGCGCCGGCCCGGCGAACGGACCACCCGGAAAGCGGCGCGCGAGCCGCGCGAGAAGCCAGTGCCCATGGACCGACGAGTGCCAGTCGTAGCATCCGAAGAAGACCGGTGTCAGGAGCCGCGGAGGCTTCGCGTCTTCGTCGCTCTCCAGCGTGTGCGCGATCTTGTTCGGATACTCCTTCCCGACGCACGAGAGCGCGAGGTCCGCAAACCGGGAGGCGGCCGTCTCGTCGAA
>Ga0209385_1000505_pt1 | contig 15926 bp, 12 predicted proteins | sample NGEPerB_FD_184506 | JGI IMG/M metagenome (GOLD analysis project Ga0209385, IMG submission 184506) | Arctic peat soil microbial communities from the Barrow Environmental Observatory site, Barrow, Alaska, USA - NGEE PermafrostAB12-B... | ecosystem: Environmental > Terrestrial > Soil > Wetlands >... | reverse complement strand
GGACATGTTCGACATAAAAGGGACAAAAGAAAATTAGACTGTTATTATTCAACCTTACAATATTCTGCTACTTCAACCGGAAAATTTATTATTGGCCTTGCAAAACTTATGGCATTTGCTTTATTGATTTCTTCCTGCATTAAATCGCCGTAAAACGAATTACCATCTACCGTTTCATCTGTATCATGTCTGATTAAAACGATTCATTGTTACACGTTCAGTGATTTGAATAAAAATGGTAAGCCTGATATTTATGAAGATTCAAGACAGCCAATTGAATTCAGGATTAAAGACATTCCAGGGCAAATGACATTAGAAGAAAAAACCGGAATGATGTTCTATACTCCTGATTTGACTCAAGTTACTGATTAAACCAACAATCAAAATGTCTGTCATGGATTGAAAGTCTCACGTTTATGCGAGTGATTGCAACATTTTAAGTGCCATGGTGCCATCCAGAAAAAGAGGTCTTTTTCGACCTCGTTATTGTTTTTGGAGTTTCCAGGAAATTTTCTGGTATTGAGGATTTCTTGAACCGGATAAGAGAATATTATGGCTGCAATCAAAATAACATATTTTTCTAATTCCTATTTGTCGGAATTTATGGATCTTTACCTGCTATAATTAATAAAAACTCTGAAACTGTGGAAAAGAAAATTATTCCATTTGATGTCATTGAAAAATTCATCCTGAATGTTTTGGTAAAGGCAGGCATCCCGGAGGCAGATGCCCTGATAATAGCTGATGTATTGATCCAGGCTGATAAATTTGGATTTGACTCGCATGGAGTAAACCGTCTTAAGAGCATATATCTAGACCGTATTAAGGATGGCATACTAAATCCTGTAACCAATTACAAAATCATAAAAGAAGGACCCACAACCGCTGTAATAGATGGTCAAAATGGTATGGGGCATGTTATATCATATAATGCCATGAAACTTGCCATCAGCAAAGCCAAAAAATATGGTATGGGAATGGTAACTGTACGTAATTCCAGCCATTTTGGCTTTGCCGGTTATTATCCGCTCATGGCTGTAAAAGAGAATATGATCGGCATCACCGGAACAAACGCACGTCCTTCTGTTGCTCCGACTTTTGGAGTGGAAAACATGCTTGGAACAAATCCTTTGACTTTCGGTATACCAAGCGATGAATCCTTCCCATTTCTGCTTGACTGTGCCACTTCTATTATCCAAAGAGGGAAAATAGAGCTCTACGCACGAGAGGGAAAGGAATTGCATAAAGGGTGCGTAATTAATGAGAATGGGGAAAGCAAAACTAATTCATCAGAAGTGCTAAGGGACCTTATTGCCGGCACTGCTGCTCTGACTCCGCTCGGTGGAGTTGGTGAAGAAACTGCAGGTTATAAGGGTTATGGATATGCCACTGTAGTAGAGATTCTTTCAGCAGCATTGCAGCAAGGTTCTTTCATGAAGATGCTCCTTGGTTTCAAAGACGGAAAGAAAGTACCATACAGTATTGGTCATTTTTTTATTGTTATAGATATCAGTGCTTTTACCGATCCTGAAGATTTTAAAAAAACCACAGGCGATATTCTAAGGGAATTAAGGGCTTCAAAGAAAATGCCAGGTCAGACACATATTTACACAGCCGGCGAAAAGGAATATTATACCTGGCTTGAAAGAAAAGACAAAGGTGTACCTTTTAATGATGAGCTGATGGAAGAATTCCGGGTATTATGTAAAGCTTACGACCTGAATGAATATCTTCCTTATTTTGATGGCTGACAGATACTTGTTAGGCCCGGAAGTGATTAATGCAACAGGTACTTCATTTACGTTTGAACTCTAAAAAATCATAATTCATGTTGCCGTTAGACTCTGTTTTCAAGGTCAGAACATGAATCCCTTTCTTAAGGTTCACTATTGCCAGTTCATCTATACGATTCCAGTGATGCCACTGACGCCAGGCTAGTTCATCCTTTTCATTGCGTGTAGACGGAATAAATAATCGGGGAGCAAGTTGTTTCCCATCAAGAGCCAATGAAATACCTCCATCACCACTGGCGGTATACATCAGGCTAACGGTGTAAATTCCTCTTTCATTAATTTTTACGGTATAATTAATCCACTCACCAGGTACTGTCCAACCTACATATAGCTGATCCATAAGAGGTTCAATAAGATTGAATGGATTATTATCTATCTCATTGGCTTTTGTATAAGAAATATCGACACCCTCATTCATCCTGAATTCGTTCAGAAAAGTTCCGTTCGCCGGATTAAGCTTTCCACTGCCATTGTTTATTGAGTCGCTATCGTGATAAGCAATACCTTCTCCACCCTGATCGTAAAACTCACATTGAATCTTTCCTGGAATTTCTTGCGGATGGTTATTCCAGGCTTTTCCCGTGTACTTATTTTGCGTACAGGATAGCATTATGGTTAAAACCACTATAAAAACAATGACCGTAAAAGATGGAAAATTGACATTTGTCTTGCCCATGGCTTCAACTATTAAGGCGTTTAATAATCAGAAAGATTTCCAGCAACAATAATAATCGATTCAGATTAATTAAGTTTAAGAAATGCCGAATAATTGAGTGAAACCTTCGATGGTACGGGAATGATTAATTCCTCCTAAACAATTGATTATAAGAGGGTTTTTGTATTGAATTCAGTAAATAATCAGTTGGTCTTAAACCTGGTCTTTTCCTCTCTGCAGATATATTGAACAGCCCACTTACCGGTTTGTCCTGCAGGCGGCAATCCTCCGCCAGGGGAGAGCCACTGTCCGGCCATATAGAAGTTTTTCAGACCTGGGAGTGTTGGTTTAAGATTATCCATCAGATTTTTGCTAGATGGCAGAAACCCTTCGTATGATCCTTTCCAAACACCGGTATAGTTTACGTCTGTAACCGGAGTAGCAACATCGCAAACTTCAATAAATGCGCGTATCCCCGGATAATGCTTTTCAAGAATTAACTTTGCCTCTTTTTCAATCTGCTCTTTTTCATTTTTATACTCCAGCGGATCAATATCTTTCCAGAGCTCCCATGGCGATTCAAACCTCATCACGATTACAGACTTGCCTTCAGGTGCCATGGTTGGGTCGAAGCAATAGTTCATAATGGAATAACCATTTATTGTTCTTGTCCTACCAATTTTCTGATCTTTCATCAGCCATGACTCAGAAGGAACTTTAGATTCAATTATTTTAGCAATGCCAAATGATACCTGAACAATCGGGGTAAATAATTTCCAATTCTGATATGCGTTTGATATTTTCTTGTTAAGGTACTTTCCTCCAAGCATATTAAAGATAGTTGAATGTCCATCAGCAGCACTGATAACATAATCAGCCATGATTTCAGTTCCATCTGAAAGAAGCACACCCTTTGCTTTATTATTTTCCACAACTATTTCTGAAACTTTGGATCTCGTCCTGAGTTTACCGCCCAGATGGAGGTAGCGCTTTGTCATTCGCTGTGCCAGTGGCAAAGAACCACCTGTAAGATAACCGGCATTTTTCTGATTGAACCATGCAAACATCATAATAAAAGCAAGGGCAGAAAAATCCAGTGATCCAAACATACTGTTAAGAAAGAACTTCAAAGACTCATTTTCGAATCCAAGCGTTCTGAAGTATTCTTCGCAGCTTTTACGTCCGTACTTCATAAATAGAGTCATAATGGGCATCATACCGAACATTGACGTTATAGTTTGTCCAAATTTTCTTAATCCTGGCGGGTCTGAAAACGGCTGAAGAAAAGAGGACTTTCTCATATCCCTGCACATCTTTTTTATTTTTTTCTCATCTTCGGGTGCAAAATTTATGAGATACTGTTCCCATCTGTTAAGATCAGTATAAATTATAAATTCCCTTCCGTCTTCCGAATTGATCTTTGTATGCACCTCATGGTCAATTATCTCAACGTTTTCATTTATGACATCAGTTTCACGCCAGATGTCATTGAAAGTCCCATTCCTTGTACCCACCAACCAGTGAAGGCAATAATCAAACCTGTATCCTTTCCGGTCCCATGCAGTGCATTGTCCCCCGGTAATGGAATGCATTTCAATAATTTCTGAATCAAGCCCGTTCAAACTGGCATAAATGCCAGCAGATAGTCCAGCCACTCCTCCTCCTATAATTACAATTTTTTTAGCCATTTTGAATCGTTTTTAAAATCCGGATATTTAAAATCAGTTCTGTAAGTTTCTTACAAAGAAATCAGAGAAATAGTCATGATCATAAACTAAATAGGTGAATTACACTAACAAGCCGGCAAACAGCATATCCGAGCGGGGTTTTTGGTTTTAATCTGCCTTAAATTTTGAATATTTCCTTTTCAGAAAAAAATAGACCGGCACTCCTGAAAGAATCAGGATCATGCCAATAGCAGCTTCCCTTGGCCTTGTAATGAGGGTATTTAAGAAGAGCCCGATGCAAAACAGTATAAATATAGCCGGGACGAATGGATATCCCCATACTTTATAAGGTCTGTGTACTTCCGGCATCCTGCGTCGTAAAATAAATACTCCGAGTGTTGTTGCTCCGTAAAAAATAAAAACGGCAAAAATAATCATGTCAGTCAGCTGATCGAAGGTTCCTGACAGTACCAGTACCGATGCCCATATTCCCTGCCACAAAAGTGAATTGGACGGAACGCTGGCCCTGTTTATCTTACGCATGCCTTGAAAGAAAAGGTATTCACGGGCCATAGCGTAATAAGGCCGGGCTCCGGTAAGTATGCTGGCGTTGGTACATCCAAGAGTAGTAATAAGTATTAACAACGAAATAAACAATGCTCCCCCTGTTCCCCAGAAAGTCCTGACAGCCTCAATTGCAGCAATCTGATTGCCGGATTCATGAATGTGAATAAGCTGGGGAATGGATAAAAGAGTCAGGTAGGTCAGGTTAACCATCAGATAAATGACTATCACAATGAAAACACCTGTTACAATTCCTTTCGGGATATTTTTTTTAGGATCCTTTATTTCCCCTCCTATAAATCCAACAGAAACCCATCCCTGGTAGGCCCAGAATGCAGCCAGCATAGCGGTATAAAATGCAGAAAGAGTGACGGTGCCACCCGTTAACTCTTTAAAGTCCATAAAATTTGCCGGTTTGGCTACATGACTGCTCAAACCAAATATAATAATTGTTAGAAGGCCCGTGAATACAAGTAACATAATGGCTTTACTTACTGCTGCTCCGCTTTTTAATCCTGAAATATTCAGTCCAGTCAGAATTAAAATCAGAAGAATGGCTGTCAGTTTAACTCCGAAATCCTGAAATGGATAGAAAACACCGCTAATTGTAAAATGCTGAAGCGAACCATGAATGCCTGGTATTAAAACGATACTGTTCAGGGATTGAGCAAATACGTACGCCAGAGATGAGATCGTGGCAGTCTGAATAACTGTAAAGAGCGACCATCCGTACATAAAAGAAAAAAAACGGTTGTAAATCTTTTTTAAATAAATAAATTCGCCTCCCGTATCGGCCAGTAATCCGGCAACTTCCGCATTGCTAAGTGCTCCGAAGAGAGTGATAATCCCACCTACAATCCATGCGACTAGAATCCATACAGAAGAGTGAAGTTCTGCTGCCATCGGAGCAATTTTTTTATATACACCTGATCCGATGATATTTGCGACAACAAAAATAATAACATAGCCCATTCCCAGAGCTCTTATCAGGTTCCTTTGATTAAGCATGACAAAGCATTTATATACTGATGATCACAATGTATGAATTTATTCAGGAATCTCTGAGACAAAACGGATTTCATCACTTAGTATCTGGTCATTGTTCTCCTGTGCCATCAACAGAAGGACTCATTGATGAGCTAAAATTGCCGTGCAATACAGAAATCTCATCCCTGTTTTTCAACTGTTCATCAAAATCAATATTATTCATACAATTTATTGGCTGCTTTTTTATTAATCAGATAGTCTGTGTATTAGATAAAAAGAATGAATATTTGATAATGTACAAAGACAGATTTCTGATAAATTCAGGATTAATTTTGATGAACCATACCAATTCCCCCGGTAAAGAGTCGATTCACTTAAATAACCAGTCACTTTTAAAAGATATTGAGGTTGTAAAATCTAATCAAAAATGCACTAATTGGGCATTAGCGATTTGACAGTGTCATGCCGGGATATTACTTTTACTATGCAAGACTTTGTGGGAAAGGACATGCAAAACAAATAAAACTTTTAAATAACAGTATTTGGGAAAATGGGAAATTTAATAATAATTCCGATCGCATTCGTAGCCTTATGTATGGGTTATCTGATAAGAGCGTTATTTCAGATGTTTAAAAACATCTGAAATAATTAAAGAAACTTATATATCAGGTTAATATGATTGCTGTTTTCGACTTCCGGGTGTATAGTTTAGCTTTCTTAAAAAATTGAAATTAAATCATTATGACGAGCTGTTTTTAACAATACCTGCCTTTAATTGTTTACATTCTTGAACTCTCTAAATCTTGAATTGAATATCCGGATACAAAAGCCAAAAATAATGAAACGTCGTGATTTTATCAAAAAAACAGTGGCTATAGCTCCGGTAATGAGCTTTTTTTCTGCTGATCTTTCACTTATAAAAAGGAATTATACAATGGGAAAACTCGAAAAGAGATCACTAGGCAATACAGGCGAGATGTTGTCAATGATCGGATTTGGTGGAATCCTTGTCATGAATGCAACCCCTGATGATGCTACTTCGGTGGTTAAGCTGGCAATTGATGCCGGTGTAAATTATTTTGATGTATCCCCGTCTTATGGTGATGCTGAAATTAAACTTGGACAAGCTCTGGAACCGTATAGGAAAAATGTCTTCGTTTCCTGTAAAACCGATGGACGCAATAAAGAAGATTCCCGCAAAGAGCTGGAACAGTCGCTTAAGAATATGCGAACTGATCATTTTGATCTTTACCAGTTGCATGCAGTAACTACAATTGCCGACGTCAAAACCATACTTGGAAAGGGAGGAGCTATTGAAACATGCCTGGAAGCAAGAAAAGAGGGAAAGATCCGCTTCATTGGTTTTTCAGCACATTCTGTGGAGGCTGCAACGGCTTTGATTAATGGCTTCAGTTTCGATACCATTATGTTCCCGTTTAATCTGCATTCCTGGTATGCCGGGAACTTTGGCCCCCAGGTACTGGCATTGGCACAGGAAAAGAAAATGGGAATCATTGCCTTAAAGGCTATGGCTAAAGAACCATGGCCTCACAATGCTGACCATTCAAAATATAAAAAATGTTGGTATGAACCCTTTTCGAATGAGGAAGATATACTGACAGGATTACGATTTACTTTATCTCATCCGGTTACAAGCGCAATACCTCCCGGTGAAGAAGAATTGTTCAGGATGGCCATTAATCTCAGAGATAAAATAAGGCCCCTGAATAACGAAGAAATTGAAAAAATAAAGACCAGCGCGTTTAAAGGCAATCCATTATTTAAATACCCATCTCAGTTTCCAGCCTGATGATTATATTTCACAATTAACCGGACCATAAATACTCTGTTCGTTTATTGGTCATATCAAGGGTTATTTATGCAATCATAATTTCATAGTTTGCAATAAAAAGACAGCAGGTGGATTGAAGATTTATCTTAACCAGCAAAAGATATTGTATAAAAATAAAGTCCCTTGCATATCAGGTATGACAAGGGACTTTTCTCTGATTGAAAAATTGCAGACTATATGGATCAGGTTTTTATCAAAATATATGTTGTTTTTGAAGCAAGGTCAGATCGTTTTATTCCATGTAATTATAATCTGACTATTGTTTAATAAATTTCTTGGTCACTAAAATTTCTTTGTTCTTGATCAACATAACATACATGCCGGATCTGATGTTTGAAATATCAAATTGTTTCATAATGTCTTCTTTTGTGATAAAGCCGCTATAAACCTGTTTCCCTGTTAAATCCGATATAATTATTTCGTTCCTCTCACTTTGAAGCGGGTTGACAAATTCTATCGAGAAATGACCATCATTTGGATTTGGATAGAGATTGAATATATCCGATTTAGGGTCATACTTTACAGTATTCCCTACCACGAAATCTACAGGTGATGAAATTGTTGTGTCATTCATATTATCAGTTGCAATCGCCGTTATTGTATAGGTTCCTGCAAGTATATCTTTCCAGGTGTATGTATACGGGGGCGAAGTCAGTTCAACTAGTTGGGTATCTCCGTTATAGAATGCTACCGTGCTTACTGTACCGTCGGAATCGGAGGCGACAGCTCCAATCTCAATTGAGGAAAGATTGTCAAAAGTATTTCCTTTAAGCGGATTGGAGATCCTTACAAAAGGGGGCTTATTCCGAGCCGGTGTTTTATCAGCTACAGAAACCGAGATAACAGATGATGTGGTTTTCGCACCCAGGTTGTCAGTAGCGATGCATTTCAGAGAATAATTTCCTGCTGCAACATTATTCCAGGTAAACATAAATGGTGGTATGGAAACTGATCCAAGCATGGTATTGCCATTATAGAACTCCACTTTTATAACAGAACCGTCAGCATCAGTAGCATTTGCAGATATAGCTATATTTGCAGGAGATGTAAATGAGCTACTTGGGGAAGGCGTAACTATTGATGCAGTCGGAGCAATATTATTGCAATTATTGACGGCCTGCTGGTTCGAAATATTTGCAGCAATCCCGACTGAGGTGGTTTGTAACGGATTACCTGAAGGTTTCGTATACGAAACTGTTATAACATCACCTGGAAGAACCCGGCTAGCCAGAATCAATTGAACTTTTAACCCTGAAATAACAACTGCATTTACTAACCTGGCCGCTGAATTAATTTGAACCGCAAATGAAGAAACAGGAGGAACAATATTCGCAAGGTTCATATTATATGTTAATTCAAGGACAACCGGTGTTGAAGATGCAACCGCCGAACTTACGTACACAGGGTTCACGGCATTGACATTATTGGTTACTGTCATATTTCCTGTTGTTACTGCCTGTCCGCCTGAAGTTGCCTGTAATGGGTTTGCTTGCGGTTTATTATAGAATACGGTGATAGCATCGCCAGACAATACAGGGCTTGTCAGGTAAAGCTGAACCTTAACTCCTGTGATAGCTATTGTGTTAACAGGTCTGGCTAATGAATTCACCAGAACACTGAAAGATGAAGCAGCTGGAACAGTGCCTGCAAGAGTCATGTTATAAGTCATTTCCAGCAGTGAAGGAGTTGCATTTGCTACAGCAGAGCTATCCTACATTATTTGTAACATTTGAATAAATATATATGTCTCAACTATATCATGCGCTCTTGAATCCCATCCTTGCAAAAAATGTATCGGGGAAGATAAATACTTAAAATAATTATTATAAATGTACATCCCCCCTGTTTGTGCTCTTTCAATATCAATCCCAATTTGTTCATTAGCTTGATATGAATCAAATCCTATTATGTTATTATGAATTTCAGCAGCAAATCCATAACCACCTGCATCATTACAGGGAGCAGGATCATCTCCGCCAATATCGATTGCTCCTGTCATCGTATTACCATAGATTTCTATCCCTCCTCGACAATTCCAAAGTTCCATTGTAAAACAAAAGTCATTACTGAGACCTGAATAAGGAGGCCGAGTCATTATGTTATTATAAATCTTTAATCCTTTATTATATCCATCCATGCAGTATTTAATATCATAACCATTCAATCCTCCTGTTCTATATGGTACTGTAATAGTATTATTATAAACTAACATCCCTTGCTGACCGCCAATCTCTAAACATCCCTGACCTGAACCAGAAGGATCTCCTAGTCCTACAAAATTGCAGCAGTCAAGAACAGTATTATCATGGAATGAATTTCCGGTTGAATAAGTAGATGGTTGAGTACTTGTAGAACCAGCAAACCGGGGTCCGCGATAGGAAAAATACTGAAACGTACAGTTTGAAATATACACATTGCTTCTCATAATTACCTCTACGGGAGAATAAGCGGAATAAGAATTTAATCCTGACCCGCCTGACATTTTTAAATTAGAGATATGCTGATTGCCGTTGGTCCCTTGAGTTCCAGAAGATAATAATAATGTATAATCAGAAGAGACAGTACTATTTAATACTGTTGTATTGCCATCACCTTCGATACTAATTCCTGCCGGAACTGAAATCTGTGAAGATATTGTATAACTCCCGGCATTGATATGAATTATATCGCCTGAAGTTGCATGTGAAACAGCATAAGCAAGTGTTGCCCATGGAGAACTGCTTGTTCCGTTATTGGAATCACTGCCTGAAGTACTAATGTAATAGGTGGTTCCTGAAACAGTCAGGTTATAGCATAGGCATAGCAGTATAAGTAAACGTCTCATATCTTTTAGATTTTGACTAACAACTAGGTTTATATGACCAACACAGCTTTTTAAACGATGAACATATCTTATTGTTACACTAAAAGATCCTATATTTTTGAATATTTTCTGAAATAAGAGCAATAAATCTCCTATGTTACTGGATACTAATATTATACTTGATCAAGTTTCCGCTACGACTTTTATTCATCGAAAAAAAATCTCAACAAAACTTGCTTTTTCATTGTTTTATAATACAGTACAATTCAAGGGAGGTTAAAATGAATAATTTCTTATGCCCTAATTGCAGGGAACACCTAAGAGTAGGCGAGAATATCATCTTCAAAGTGAAAAACAGCAAGAAACAGGCTGCGCTTCTTTTATTGAACCCGCATATAGGTAATTATACAAGTCATAAGCACCCTGCCTTCGAAATTAAGGCAGGCGAGGTTCTTGAGTATTTCTGCCCTCTCTGCAGTGTCTCTCTTATTTCAGATATCCATAAGAATCTTGCCCATGTAATTATGGTTGATGAGACCGGAGAGGGTCATAATGTATATTTTTCCCAGATAGTTGGTGAACATAGCACTTTTGAAACAGATGGCGAATCTGTGCATGTTACCGGAGAGGATGCCGGAAAATATACCTATTTCAAAATAGGTGAAAAATTCAGGAAGTATTTTTGATGTTTCATTATTGACAGGTTTTTTATAATTTTACATATAATCATTAGACTTTATCTTAAATATTAAATCATGAAGACAAAAAAAATTCTTATAGCGTTATCTATGCTATTCTTTCTGCCTGCTCTAACTATTTATTCTCAAAAATCAGATTTTTCCGGGGAATGGAAATTAAACAAAGAAAAGAGTGTTCTTGCTGATAATCAGTTATTCCTTTCCGGTATCACGATTCAACTTAAATCCGACAGTCTGTTGACAACACGGGTTTATGAAAACGGGAATGGAGAGCAGTATCCATTTCAGGAGAATATTTCCCTGGATGGCAAGGACTGTAAAATTGTAATTTTTGACATGCCCCGTACATCAACAGCAACCAGTTCAAGTGCCGATAAATCTTTTATGATTGCATCAACAACAACCTTCAATGGGAATAGCGGACCGGAAGATATGACTGCCAAAGAAACATGGAAGGTTGATAATGAAGGTAAAACGCTTACCCTGGAATTCACAAACAAGATGTCAGGTAATGAAATTACCGGAAAATTCTATTACGATAAAGTGAAATAGCTGATTATAACAGTACTGTCATTTTAATGAAAGTACCTGTTCGCTTACATTCAGGCCGGAAATTTTTATTGCCGGATTTTTGCCATCTGATTTTACAGCAGGGCAACTGACAGTAACTCTTAAGGTTTCAGACGGTGCCAGAGTAAAATAGTTGGATGTCCAGTAACTTGGCAATATTTCTTCATCGCCAAGCATTAACTGCGGCCGGATGAAAAACGCCAGACTCTTGGTTTTGTTGCTGATTTGAATTGTCCAGCTGCTTTCACTTTTACTTTTTCCCGAGGCAAGAACTTTCATATCCAATGTAGTTTTTTGCAACTCCTGCAACGGCTTGTAGTCTCCATCATTTGAAAGCCAGTAGACGTTATGAGAGATTATTCTTCCTATATTGTTTTTCAAATTCAACACAACAAAATTCACTCCCTTTGCACCCGATAAAGCTGAAGTCAAATCGGCAGTCTCCTTCACTTCCGTATTTGAAAGAATGACATTTTTTTCTTCATGATATATTGATTTGGAATCCATCCCGAAAATGTCAATATGAGCTATCAAACCGGTGACAATATGATTTGTTCTGTTAATTGCCATAACTTTCAGGTTGGTGGGGTTCACCTGAATATGAACAGATTCACAGGCATTCTGCATAAAATAATATCCGGCATTCGGCATCAGGAACCAGTCATATACCTGCCATACGACACTTGGGAAAGCCGAATTTACCTTCCATAGCAATACGCCTCCGATATCGTTCAACTTAGATCCAGCTGCTTCAAATATACCCTGATACCCAACCGCATTCATTAACTGCATCTTATTGCAGAAATCCTCCATGCTGGCAGGCTCGCCATACCTCTTGACCATTTCTTTATAATAAAGATCATACCTGCCATTACCGGTACAGGCATCATGATAGCCCCAGCTATTATTCAGAGGGAAAGGCAATTTATTATCCCATGTGAGATCAGGTATTATTTTTGACATTATATTGTATGGGGGTTGGGAAGGAATTCCGGTTTCATCTTTAAATACCCAATCCCTGCCGGCAGCAGCTTTTGAATAGTAAATTTTAGGATCCTGCCATGTGTATGGACCTCCGCTGTATACTCCGGAAGACAGATTATCGGGCCATGCGCCATTCCATCCTGAAGGAAGCTTGGCGAATCCTGATGAACTTGGAATAAATGGTCTTGTCCCGTCAAGTGATATGATACTTTCTCTCATGGAATCATACAGCTCTTTTCGTGCATGGCCTTCATTCCCGCCGGTCCACACAAGAAGACTTGGATGATTACGTATCCGCAGAATCGTGCTTTTAACATTTTTAATAAATATATTGCCTTCAATCGGCCAGTCAGGTGATCCTTTAAACTCGCCCTGGGTATCACCAGTAATCCAGAAATCCGACCAGACTAATAATCCGTACCGGTCAGCCGCTTCAAAAAATTCATCACATGGAGTCACTCCCCCTCCCCATATTCTTACCAGGTTAATATTCGAATTCCTGCATAGGTGCATTTCATAATCGTATCTCACGGAATCCCTGTTAAGCATCATGTCAGGAACCCATGCCCCTCCGGTTAAATGCATTCTTTTACCATTTACATAGAAATCTCGACGGAAGAACCCGTTTACATTGACTGCCTTTGTACTTACGGTGCGGATACCAAAAACGAAAGAGGTGTCATCGGAAATCCCTGTATTATCTGAATACTGTAACCTTATCCTGTATAAATTTGGCTTTCCATAGCCGTTTGGCCACCATAATACCGGATTTTGAATATTCAGTTCTGTTGTGTTCTCTCCATTCAGATCAATAATTGCAGGGCTATTTTTTACGATGGTTACATTTTTTGAGAATTCAAGTGGTTTTCCTTTAAAATTCTCAGGAGCTATTATGACAGTCAGTTTACCATTTTCGTCTATCTTATTATGATTCACCAATCTGAGATTCAGAGAAATCTTTGCTTTGGTTGTATCAGGCAGCTCAGGGAGAGTTGTTACGATCATTGGATCACCTATAGTGACTCCTCCTGAAGTTCTCAGGTAAACAGGCAGCCATATTCCCATATTACGATCCCTTACCGGCGGAATCCAATCCCAGCCTATGGAGCAAAGCATTGTAACATTCTTTCCTATATCACCTGTTGGGCCGCCATTTTCAAAAAAATCACCAAGAGCTTTCAGTTGCTCAGTTGCAGGAAGGCCAGGATAATCGAGCGGATAAATCTTTACTGCAAGCACATTGTCAGAACCGGCTTTTATTTGTTTGCTGACATCGAGACTGTACTCGGCAAACATTCCGGCCATTTCTGTTGAATCAGCTATTTGCTTTCCATTGAGCCACACAGCAGCACGATAATTTATTCCTTTAAATATCAGTTGAAAACATCGTCCCTGATCACTGGCCGGCACATTAAATGTTGTACGATACCAATATGGATTTTTCCATGGATTTGGATTATTTGGAAGATAACTGAATTGTTCAAGGCTGTATTTTTTATTAAATTCATCAGAAGCGTCAGGAATCAGCATATTATTAAGCCCGGAATAGGGATCAGGGTAGATTTTATTCGCAACCAGTCCTGTCAGAACCGTAGACGGAACCCTAACAGGAAACCAGTAAACTTTAGATTTATACTGTAGCGTTGAAATTTCAGCGCCGGGAGACGAAATCAGTACGGATGATTGCAAATCAAACCTTGTAAGCTTTGTTTGTTTTATTTTACCGACCTGCGAATAGGCTGAATCAGTAAAAAAAAACAAAACAAGCAAAAACATGGTAAATGAATGAATATCTTTTTTCATGAATCTATATTTAAACATAAGGCAAATAGCAAAATAGTAGAATAAAGATTATTTTATTTTCTGAATTGTAACGTCCCAGAGAGCAGAAGTAATACCGTCTTCTGCCAATACACGAATCTCAACCCTTTTTGACAAGTTAAGTATCAATGAATTTCCAATTATTTTATTTTTGCCAATCCATGCGCTGGCTCCCGGTGAAACATCAACCTGAACCTGAACGTGTTTCAAATCTGCAAATTCAGCACCCTTGACAGAAACTGATTTTCCTGCTGTATCTATATTTACAGGACTGGTTTGACCTTTGATTTTAAATGAACGAATATCGCAGTCGTGGCTCTTTGTATAACGCACATTAACAGTCCATTCATTCTGAGTTGCCCTGTTTTCAGCATAAACCTTATAGACCACAGGACTATTAAAATTGTTCCTTGTAACTTCACTTACCTGCATTCTGCCTTCTACCTTTGCATATGCCCCGGGAGAAAGAGTATAGACAGGCGTGAGAGACCTTCTGTCTGTTCCATAAGGCATAATCACTGAAATAATTGAATTGATGGTATCGACCGAGCAGGATAATTGTCGTGGCAGCCTGAATGATTCAATGTCAGCATATTCTGATGGTTTGTGCCAGTGGATCGGATGAAGAAGTATAATAACCCTGTCACCCTGCTGAAGCTGACTCAGATCCAGCATTCCTATATTCCAGCGAACTCCCTCCGTTATTTTAGCATCTGAAAAATATTTATTATTATTCAGAAAATATGCCTCGTACTGAAGACCAAAATCTTTCAGATTACCTTTTTTAAGGTCAATACTTTTACCGCCTACCGGTACAGTTATGTTATTGGTAAAGTTTGGTTGCACCGGGAGCGTGCATTCCTCAAAAAAATAGTAGTTAAGATAATGATATGTCTTACAATAATTTGATCCATGAGATGCCGTACCAACAATATTTATTCCGTTTGATCTTAGCCAGTTCAGTTCATTATGCAGGAATGTAACCGGATTTATATTATAAATTACCTGAAGAGTTACCAGATCGTTGTGCCAGCCTATTTCGAAATGTCTCTTATTTTGCATTGTTTTAAGGATGGGAAGTATCTTATCCGAATGAATGGCCATATTATTTGAATTTTCAAGATAATATGGAGCTGTGTGCAAGATGAAATATGTTGAACGGAATCCAAGTTTGTACTCGACTTCAGAAAACTGAAAAGCTATATTAAGATCATTATCAATGTCATGCCTTAGCCCGATTATAATCTTTCTGCTGTTGAAAGTCTGACGGAATTCATTCAGTGGCAATACAACATATTTGCTGGTATCAGATATTTTCTTAAGAAAAGATGCATATTTTTCCCATGTAAAATTAGTATCGGGTTCGGCATTCTGCTCCGTGTGCTTTTTCCATCCGTCCAAAGTGTCTTGTCTTTGCGTTAAATTCCTTGGAAATAAATTAACCACTCCGGGCTTGGTATCCTGCGCCGAAAGAGTATTTATTGAAAAGAAAATTGCAATTGAAAGACCAAGTGTTATATATATTATTCTTC
>Ga0209385_1000504_pt1 | contig 15952 bp, 15 predicted proteins | sample NGEPerB_FD_184506 | JGI IMG/M metagenome (GOLD analysis project Ga0209385, IMG submission 184506) | Arctic peat soil microbial communities from the Barrow Environmental Observatory site, Barrow, Alaska, USA - NGEE PermafrostAB12-B... | ecosystem: Environmental > Terrestrial > Soil > Wetlands >... | reverse complement strand
CCTTCGTTCTGGCTGACGGTGTAGTTCTCGAAGTCTCCGCCGCTGGCGTCACCTCGCCAGATTCGCATGGTCACGTCCGCCATTACTTCGCCTCCTCGAGCAAGCTCTTAAGTTCATCCGGCATCACCAGGAGCGGTGAGCGCTCGGTCGTTATCGCACTATCCCAGTTCCCACCGTTGGTCGAGTGGGCGAAGTTGAACGTTCCGAATTCGGCGTCGGCCTTCGGGAAGTCCTCGCGCGTGTGTCCGCCGCGCGACTCCTTGCGGTCTCGCGCACCGAGCGCCGTGCACTTGCACACGGTGATCATCGAGGGCAGGTCGGTCGCGAGGTTCCAGCCGGGGTTGTAGGCCCGGCCCCCCTTGACCGCGATGTTGCGAAGACGCTCGGTGAACCCGTCGAGTTGCACGATTGCCTCGTCGATCTCGCTCGCGGTCCGTATGATGCCGACGTTCGTCTGCATCATCTCCTGAAGGTCGCGCTGGATGTCGTAGGGATTCTCGCCCTCGGCTTTTTCGAAGGGGGCCAGAGCCTCCCTGATCGCCCCGTCGACTTCGGCTTGGTTGAAGCCCACCGCGGCGACGCTGCTCGCGACGTACTCGGACGCGGCGATACCCGCCCTGCGCCCGAAGACGACGAGATCGCTGAGTGAGTTGCCGCCGAGTCGATTGGCGCCGTGCAGTCCCGCGGCGGCCTCACCGGCGGCGTAGAGACCCGGCACCGAGGTCGCCTCGGTGTCGCCGTTCACCTGGACGCCGCCCATGATGTAGTGACACGTCGGACCGATCTCCATGGATTCGCGAGTGATGTCGACGCCCGCCAATTCCATGAACTGGTGGTACATCGAGGGCAGACGTCGCCGAATGAACTCGGGCGAGCGACGCGTCGCGATGTCGAGATAGACGCCGCCGTGCGGAGTGCCCCGACCGGCTTTCACCTCGGCGTTGATCGCACGGGCCACCTCGTCGCGCGGCAACAACTCGGGTGGTCGACGTCCGGCCTCGTGGTCGTCGTACCACTTGTCACCCTCTTCTTCGGTCTCGGCGGTCTCCGCCCTGAACATATCGGGGACGTAGTTGAACATGAACCGCTCGCCTTCGGAGTTGCGCAGAACCCCTCCGTCTCCGCGGACGCCTTCGGTCACGAGCAGACCGCGCACACTGAGCGGCCAGACCATGCCCGTCGGGTGGAACTGGATGCACTCCATGTCGATCAACTGGGCGCCCGCCCACAGGGCCATCGCGTGGCCGTCGCCGGTTCCCTCCCACGAGTTGGACGTGAACTTCCACGAACGACCGACGCCGCCCGTGGCGATGATGACGGCCGTGGCGGAGAACGTCACGAACTCGCCCGTCGGTCGCCAGTAGGCAACACACCCGGCGATCTTGCCGTCGTCGTCGTGCACGAGCTTCAAGACCTTGCACTCCATGAAGACGTCGGTGCCCATCGACACGACCTTCTGCTGGAGCGTACGGATCAGTTCGAGACCGGTACGGTCGCCGACGTGGGCGAGACGCGCGTAGCGGTGCCCACCGAAGTCGCGCTGGAGGATCTTGCCGTCCTTGGTGCGGTCGAACAGCGCGCCCCACTGCTCGAGCTCGCGCACGCGGTTCGGCGACTCCTTCGCGTGCAGCTCGGCCATGCGGTAGTTGTTGAGCATCTTGCCGCCGCGCATGGTGTCGCGGAAGTGCACCATCCAGTTGTCCTCGGACGAGACGTTGCCCATGGCGGCCGCTATGCCGCCCTCGGCCATGACCGTGTGAGCCTTGCCCAACAAGGACTTGGTGATGATGCCGACGCGTAGGCCGCGTTGCTTCGCCTCGATGGCGGCGCGAAGTCCGGCGCCGCCGGCGCCGATGATGAGTACGTCGTACTCGTGGTGTTCGTAAGGGGAGGTGGTCACGGGGCTTCTTTCGATCTAGAAAAGTTTGTAGTCACTAAGTGCGCCTGAGGCGACGAGGCGGACGTAGACGTCGGTGAGGGCCACGAAGAGCAGCGAGGCCCACGCGAAGTTCATGTGCTTGGCGTTGAGCGGCGTCAGGAACTTCCAGAAGCGGTAGCGCAGAGGGTGTGCTTTGAAGCTCTTCACCTGACCGCCGCAGAGGTGGCGACAGGCGTGACAACTGAGCGAATAGAGCCACAGCAACACGGCGTTCGCGCACAAGACGATCGTGCCGACCGTGACGCCCCAACCGAGACCGGGCTGGCGGAACGCGCGAATCGCGTCGTAGGTCAAGAGGGTGTTGAACGCCAGACCCGCGTAGAAGAAGTAGCGGTGCAGGTTTTGCATGATGAGCGGGAAGCGCGTCTCGCCCGAGTACGACGCGTGCGCGTCGCTCACCGCGCAGGCCGGTGGCGACCACCAGAACGCGCGGTAGTAACTGCGTCGGTAGTAGTAGCAGGTCAGTCGAAAGCCCAAGGGAAAGATGAGGATCAGTAGGGCCGGTGAGAGTGGCCATCCGTGAATGGCGAAGCCCGACGTCGAACCGGCCACGCAACGACTCGAGAGGCAGGGCGAGTAGAAGGGGCTGATGAGGTCGCGGTGCATCAGCGCGCCGACGTAGTAGTTCTTGTTCTGGAACGCGGCCCAGGTGGAATAGATGACGAAGGCGGTGAGTACCGACACCGTCACGACCGGCTGGAGCCACCAACGATCCTTGCGCAGTGTTGCCACGTCCGGACCGCCGCGCGCGCCTCCGAGAACCACATTCGTCGAACTCTCCACTACCGCCACTCGTACTCCTCACTCGTTGAACTTGCGCCGTTATCCATCCTAGGCATGGTCTTTAGGGGTCTCTGGTTGGTGTCGCCGTTCCCCTGTCGAACTCGAGGCGAGGCGGAAACCCACGGCGCCTTCGTGGCGCCATTCGCCCGAGAGCAGGAAGTCGGTGATCTCTTTGATCAGGGCCGCGGCCGAGCGAGACGGTGGTCTCGACGCGGGTAGCACCAGACCGATGGTGCGTTCGATCGAGGGCGACGTCAACGGTCGCGCGACGACGTCGGGATCAACGCCCGCGACGATCCCGGGGACCACGGCCGCGCCGAGACCCGCGCGTACGAAGGCGCCGATGCTGCCGATCTCGGCTCCGTCGAGGGCGACGCGTGGGGTGAAGCCCGCGCGCTCGAAGGCGCTGAGCGTCGCCGAACGAAGGTTGTAGCCCTCGCGGAACATGATCAAGGGAACGTCACGCAACTGTTCGAGGCGTACCTCGCGCTGTTGGGCGAGCGGGTGATCGCTCGGCACCATCACCACGAGTTCCTCGATCGCCAGGACGATGTGTTCGAGTGAACCGCGCCGCATGGGCAGGATCGCGATCGCGAGGTCGAGCGAACCGCTCTCGAGTTGACGTGCGAGGTCGTCGGAGTGTCGCTCGTAGACCGAGAGGGTGATCTTGGGATGGTTCTCGTGAAATCGAGCGAGCACCCTCGGCAGGAGCGTGCCGCCCAGACTCGGCGTGGCGCCGATGGTCACGTGCCCGCGTTGGAGATCTTCGACCTCGGCGACCGCGCGAACGACGTCGTCAATGGACCCCAGGGCTCGTCGGGCGATCGGGAGCAACGCGTGGCCCGCGTCGGTCAGCGCCACGGGCCGGTGCGTGCGTAGGAAGAGTTCGACACCCAGCGTGTGCTCGAGGCGTCCGATCTGGGAACTGAGCGACGGCTGGGCGATGCCCAGGTAGTCCGCGGCCGCCGTGAACTGTCCTTCGTCAGCGACGGACACGAAGCACCGCAACTGGTGCAGTGTCGGACCATCATCCATCGTCATAGGTAAAGACTATCAAATGATCGACTTAGTACCGTAAAAGTGAATAATTGGGACTTACGCCCCTAGTGACCCCTGTCGAAGTGTTTGTACGTTTGGTTCATGAGCACATTTAGAAAATTCTTAGCAATCGGAACCGTAGGCGCAGTGTCGATCTTGGGAGCGGGGGTCGCCTCGGGCGCCACCCACGCGGGGCCAAACGGTACCTCGCACCTCTCGGTCGCCCACGTCGTCAAGACCGTCAGGGTCGCCTTCAAGGGTAGTTACAAGGGCACGATGAAGTTCCTCTGGAGCTCCTCCACCGTGGCCGCCACGATCGTGAGCGGCAGGGGAGCGGGCACCTACATGGCCGGTGGCACGATGACCGGCCACGGCACGGGCGCCGACACCGCGTACTCCGACCCGTTCTCGGGCACGGGCGTCCTCTCCGGGGCCGGCAGCAAGTTGATGGTGAGCGTCATCAGGACCTCCTCGTCCGCGTCGGTCGCTGACGGCACCACGTCGGGTCCGCAGTCGCCCCCCACCACCGTGACCATCATTGGCAAGGCCAAGGTCACGGGTGGAACGGGCAAGTTCAAGGGCGCCTCGGGGACCCTCAAGTTCTCCGGCTCCTTCTCGGTCACTAACAGCACCGCCGGCACCACCGAAAGCGATTCATTCACCGCGACACTGTCGGGCCCCCTGACAGTAAAGCACTAGTAGTTAACCAAAGAGAGGGAACACAATGAAGAGATTTCTATCAGCCCTAGCAGTCGGGGTCATGGTCCTGACGAGCGTCGGGACGCTGGGCGCCTCGAGTGCTTCGGCCGCGACGACGACCCCCACGATCGTCCTCAGCGGTGGCAAGGCCATCGTTGGACAGCCCCCGGTCGCCATCACGGCGACGGCGAGCGTCGCCGGATCGGTCGCCTTCACGGCGGCGGGCGTGGCGATCACTGGTTGCTCCGCGGTTGCTACGACTACCGTCACGCCGTTCGTCGCGACCTGCTCTTGGGGTCCTTCGACACCCGGGCCAGTGTTGCTGGGCGCAACGTTGACGCCGACTGACACGACGAACTTCGCTACGGCTACCGCCGCGGCGTACACGGTCGCCGTCGCGGTACCCGTGCAGAACGTGGTCGCCGTCTCGCCGATCCCGCTCTACGTCGACACCATCGTCGCGAGCCCGGCGGCCGGGTTGCTCAAGACCAGTCCGCTCTACCCCGTGTACGGTGGCTGCCAGATCACCAATGAGTTCCTCACCGGCCAGACGATCGTCTTTCGCGCCTTCGGCTACGCCGCGGACGGCACGCCGCTCACCCCGCTGAACGTCTCGAGCGCCACGGTGACCATCCAGGGCGTAACGACGCCGCTGACCCTGGGCTTCGCCAACCACGGCGCATCCTCGCAGACCAACGGCAGTGGTGCCGCGTTCTGGACCGCTCCGCTGGTTACGGGCGGCACCGGTTACGTGACGCTGGGCCTGATTCCCTACACCGTCACCTTCAAGACGATCGCCGTTCCGGCGGTCACCAAGAAGGTCGCCGCCACCAAGTGGGTTGTCGTGAGGAAGCAGGGCAAGGCCGTGAAACTTAACGGCAAGCTCGTCTACCGCGCCGTGAAGTACATGAAGACGGTCATCGTGACCCCGGCGGTTGCCGGTGCCACCGGTACCTTCACACCGAACTTCAACACGACTTCGTCGGCCACGCTCAACGCGGTTCCGGCTGGTTGAGGATTACGGAAGGAACGTAGATCGCAGTACCAGGAGCCCGAGCGAGCGGTTCAAAGAATCGCCCGCTCGGGCTCCTGAACACCCGAATGAAAACCAGGGCAGAAAGTCCACGACCAAGGTCCCAAGAGGCGACCAAGACACCGCAGCAAGAAAGGCACACGATGCAACGTAGGCACCTAACCAAAGGCTCGAGGGCTCGCCTCGCAAGGGTCGTGGTGGCATCACTGATCCCTCTGGGGCTGTTCGCCTCGGCCAGTAGCGCTGACACGACGCCCGCCAACACGATCACGCTCGTCGCGCCGAGCAACCTGCCCGGCGTGCCGGTACTTCCGTTCACGGGATCGACCGCCGCCGCCTTCACGATTCCGGTCACCACCTCGGGAGTCCTCGCGGTCACGCCGAGCCAGGGCGTCCAAGGAACCCCGATCGCGGTCTCGGGCAAGGGCCTGCCGAAGAACACGAGCGTCGAGTTGACGTGGGCGACGTCCAACGCCACGTGGCTCGCTGACGTGGAACCCAACACCGTCAACTACCTCGGCACCTCGTACTCGAAGTTGACGCTGATCATGACCAGCGTGACCACCGACGCGAGCGGCGCCTTCACGTTCCAGACCAAGGCACCCGCTGACTTCGGCGGCATTCACGACATCTACGCCGTCGTCAACGGCGCGGCCGTGGGCCACGCCGGCTTCGAGGAGCTTCGCATCCTGAACGTCTCGCCCACGAGCGGTCCGATCGGCACGCCGATCACCATCACCTACACCTCGATGGGCGCGAGTCTCTACACGGGTGGCGCGGAAGTCCTGTGGGACAACCACTACACCGGCGAGATGCAGGCGCAGTGGACCCGTGGCACCGCCTCGGTCACGATCCGCGCGGCCGGTCCCGTCGGCACGCACTTCATCCAGGTCGGTAACGCGATCAGCTACATGTACCTGAACGTCATCCAGTCGCCGATCCCCTACACCAACGGCGGCACCGTGAAGTTCAAGGTCACCAAGGACCACGGACCCGCGGCGTCATACATCACCTGGCCAGCTGACGTGAAGCCGACCGTGAGCCAGGTCACGACGTTGTCGAGTACGGGTCTGGACCCGACGAGCAAGGCCGTCGCCACACTGAGTACCACGAGTGGACCCGTCCTCACCCCGACCACGCTGAGCGTGTCCGGTCTGCCCGTGACGGGAACCGTTCAGCTGGTCTGGTCGACCGTCGTCGGTAACCGCGTGAACTGCGCCAGCACCTGTTGGGCGTTCAGTTCCATCCCGCTCGGTTCGGCGACCGTCGCCAACGGCGCGATCACCTCACCGATCACCGTTCCCGACAACCTCGGTGGATGGCACGTCGTCCAGGTGATGCAGGGCAGCACCGTCGAAGCGCAGGTCCCGTTCTACGTGAAGGAGAGCATCGTGCCCTTCATGAACGCGGCCGGCAAGGTCATCAGCCAGGGTCTGGCCACCGCCGACGACTCGGACAGCGCCGCGGCCCTCGCGGCGGGACAGTCCGGCGTGGGTTCGCACACCTTCAAGCAGGGCCAGGAGTTCACGATCAGCATCAAGGGTGTCGGATGGACCCAGCTGGACAACACGCTCGGCGTTGACTACGACAACAGCTACATCGGTTACTCCTGCGGATTCAACTCGAATGGCTACATGGTGGTCCACCTGAGGGCCACGGGCGCCCCGGGCACGCACATCATCGACCTGTACCCGATGCTGTACTCGCTCTCGCCATCCTTCGCGAGCACCCCGTACGGCATGGTGCCCGACCTGTCGTCGAACCGCGACTACCCGGGCCTCGCGCTCGGCTACACCGTGCCGTCGATCCACTTCGCCATCAAGGTCGTCAAGTAGCAGTACGCACGTCGTGGGCGTCAAGGCCTCGCCCCTCGATCTTCGAGGGGCGAGGCCTTCGTCCTTGCCAGGCGCGCGGGCACTTCGGGTAGCCACCAGTTCCAGCGTCCGAGCAGTGCCATCGCGCTCGGCAGCATCAACCCCCGGATGATCGTCGCGTCGACGAGGACCCCGAGCGCCAAGCCCACGCCGAGTTCCTGCAGGCCCGCGATCTGGCCGAACGCCAGTCCACCGAGCGCTCCGACCATGATGACGGCGGCCGCGGTCACGACGCCGCCAGTGTGGGCGAGTCCGTCGGTGATGGCCTGCGCGTTACCCGAACCCCCGTCCCAGGACTCGCGCATTCGTGCCACGATGAAGACCTCGTAGTCCGAGGAGAGTCCGAACAGCACGGCGAAAATGAAGATCGGCACCCATCCTTCGATCTGGCTGACGTGGTACGTGCCCAACAGTGAGGAGCCCACGCCGAATCGAAAGATCACGACCAACAGCCCGTAGGCCGCGGCGACCGACACGAGATCGAGCAGTACGGCGAGCAGGGGCAGGACCAGAGAGCGGAACGCTCGCAGGAGCATCAGGTAGGCGAGCGCGAGCGCGAGCAGCACGATCCACGGGAACGTTCCGTAGATGGTCGACAGGAAGTCCACGCCCTGGCTGGCCGCACCGCCGACGTAGATCCTCGTGCCCGCCGGGAATCGGGCCGCGGGAATCATCGTGTTGCGAATCGTTCGCACCAGTCGTTGGGACGTCTCGGCACCGAACTCGTGTCGATTGATCACGAAGATCCGCGCGAAGCGGCCGGTGGCGTCGACGTAGGGGGCGTGAGGACCAATGGCGACCACGAAGACGTCCTGGTCGTGCAGGATCAACTCGGCGAGGCGAAGGCGGGCGGCGGACATGGCGGTCGCGTCGGCGTGATGGCGCGAACCCGAGTCGATCACCACTTCTATGGGCGTGATGACCGCCGGACCGACCTTCGCGCGCACGAGATTGAGCGCCGTCGTGGACTCGAGGTGCTGGGGTATGGCCGTAATGGATCCGGGGGTTACTTGGAACCAGAAGATGGAAGCGCTCGCTGCGCCGAGGAGGACGAGGGACGCGACGAGCACCGTGACGGGTCGGCGAATCACGAGACGCGCGACGCGTGCCCACGCGCCCGTCAGCACGTCGCGTCGCGCCAGAAGCCCGCGGATCGCGCGCGGTCGGACCCCGCGTGACCCGAAGAGCGAGAGCAACGCTGGCTGCAGGGTGAGCGCAGCACAAATCGCCACGAGAGGAACGGCGAGGCCCGCCGCACCGAGTGCGCGAACGAACGGCACCGGTACGAGCAGCAACGTGGTGAGCCCGATCGCGACCGAAAGGCCCGAGAGCACGACGGTGCGACCCGCGCTCGCCATGGTTCGTACGACGGCGCTCTCGATGTCGGCGCCGTCGTGTTCGACCTCGCTGCGGAATCGGTGCACGATGAGCAGCGAGTAGTCGACCGCCAAACCGAAGCCGATGAGTTCCACGACGTTGGGCACGTAGAGCACCATGACGAACCACTGGGCCATCAGGTAGACGACGACCAGGGCGGCGCCGGCAGTGGTCGCGGCCACTGCGAAGGGAATGACGAGGGCCCAACAGAGTCCGAGCACGGCGAGCAACAACAGCAGGGCGAGTACCACGGCGAGCGCTTCGCCCCAACGGAGGTCGTGGCTGAGCACGGGGGTCAAATCATGTTGGAGAGCAGGCGGTCCAGTGACCAGTGCCCCCGTGAGGCCCGCGCGGGAGAGCGCGTGGCGCAGTTCGGGGGTCACGGACGCCGCGCGCTGCAGCGAGAGTGACGTGTCAACGTTCGCGTAGAGCAGGCCGCCGACGGCCCGATCCTGGGTCAACCGGCCCGTCGGTATCTCCTTCGCGGCGCTGGCGATTCGCGTCTCGAGCGTTCGGATCAGGGCTGGTGTCGCGTGACGCAAGGGCAGCACGACCGTGAACGTGCCCTCGATGTTCTCGGCGAAGTTGTGCTCCAGCACGCGATTCGCCTGGGCGGAATCGCTGCCGGGAACGTTGAGTGACGTGGTGAGCAGCGCCGGCAACTTGGCGGCCGAGAAGACGCCACACGCGAGGATGACGACCCAGACCGCGATGACGGCGAAACGCCATCGAATGACGCCACGGGTCCAACGTTCGAGCATTGGTGAAGGGTAACCGGCCAACGCGCTGAGCATTAGTGAGCGATTGGCGTACTGCTTAGGTCACGGCGTCGACACGAGATGCCGATCAGCGTCGATTAGACCTTGCCGCCGCGACGACCCTCGGCCGTTCCCCCGAGCAGCGCCCAGGCGACGAGTCCGAGACCCGGTATCAGGAACCAGATGCCAAAGACGAGCGCCAGCACAACCATGAACGCTCCCATGCCGAGTGTGAACGGCCAGATCGACGTCCCGGGGAACGAACCGACCACGCCGGCGCCACTCGCCTGCGTGGCGTTCGGGTCGTCCTCGGGGCGAGCCTTCATCCGCCGGCTCCAGAAGTAGTAGTAGCTACCCGGCAAGAAGCACAGGAGCATTCCCGCGAACATCATCACGCCGCCGGCGTTCTCCAGGCTCCAGTTCCAGTACACGGCGCACATGATCCCGAAGAACAGGCCCAGGCCGAGCAACATCTTCGCCTCTACTTTCATGGCGCGGGCACCGTTTCGCCGGGGGCCTGCGCGCCGTGGTCGTCGTGGTCGCCGTGGGCGAGCGAACGGTGCTCGGGGTGGTTGTAGTCCCACGTTGGACGCTCGGAGCGGATTTGCGGAAGGCGGTAGAAGTTGTGGTGCGGCGGTGGCGAGGTGGTGAACCACTCGAGCGTCTGGGCGTCCCACGGGTTGTCGCCGGCTGGGTACTTCTTCCAGCTCACCGCCACGTTGACAACGAAGAGCAGCGTCGAGAGTCCGATCATGGCGGCGCCGATCGAACTCCAGTCGTTGAGCATCTTCCACTGCGGGTCGCGGGGGTAGACCGCGATCCGTCGCGGCATGCCGTCGAGTCCGAGGAGATACTGGGGGAGCGTGAAGACCTGGGTACCGATGAACAGGAACCAGAACTGCGCCTTACCGATGCGCTCGTTGAGCAGGTAGCCGGTGATCTTCGGACCCCAGTAGTAGAGACCGCCCATGCCGCCGAGTACCAGGGCCATCACAACCGAGTGGAAGTGCGCGACGACGAAGTAGGTGTCGTGGGTGAAGAAGTCGAGCGGCGGGCTGGCGAGGTAGATGCCCGTTAGTCCACCGATGAGGAACGTGACGAGGAAGCCTAAGGCCATCAACATGGCGGTCGAGAACCAGACCTCGCCTCTCCACATCGTCCCTATCCAGTTGAATATCTTGATACCGGTCGGTACCGCGATCAGGAGGCTCATGATCGAGAAGAACGGCAGCAGGACGACGCCGGTCGTGAACATGTGGTGGGCCCAGACGCCGAGCGACAGCGCGGCGATCGACAGCGTCGCGAAGATCATGCCCTTGTAGCCAAAGACGGGCTTGCGCGAGAAGACGGCGATGATCTCGGTCACCATTCCGAAGAAAGGTAACGCGAGGATGTACACCTCGGGATGTCCCCAGAACCAAAAAATATGCTGCCAGAGAACGGGCACCCCGCCTCCGGCCACCGAATAGATGTGCGTGCCGAAGTGACGGTCGCAGTAGAGCATGATTAGTCCGGCGGTGAGGACGGGGAACGCCAGGAGAATGAGGATTCCTGTCACCAGCATGTTCCACGTGAAGATGGGCATACGGAACATGGTCATGCCGGGCGCGCGTAGGTAGAAGATCGTCGCGCAGAGATTGACGCCGGTGAAGATCGCGGAGAATCCCGTGAGCAGCAGCCCGCCGATCCAGAGGTCCGCCCCCGCCCCGGGGGTGTTGATCGAGTTGGACAGCGGCGCGTACGCGACCCAGCCGAAGTTCGCGGCGCCACCGGCGGTGAAGAAACCCGCGAGCATCGTGATCGAACCGGTCAGGTACAACCAGTACGAAAGCGCGTTGAGCCGCGGGAACGCCATGTCCGGGGCGCCGATCTGGATCGGCACGATGATGTTCGCGAGGCCAGCGAAGGCGAAGGGGCCCGCGAAGAGGTAGATCATCACCGAGCCGTGCATCGTGAACAGCTCGTTGTACTGGGACAACGACACCAACGTTCCGTTCGGCGTCGCCAGCTGGGCGCGGATGATCTCGGCGAAGAGACCGCCGATGACGAGCATGATGACCGACGTCACCGTGTACGAGAGGCCGATGATCTTGTGGTCGGTCGTCGTTATCCACTTGAGCAGCCCCGACGGACCGTGGTGCTCGTCGTGGAGGTGGCCGTCACCGTGCTCGGGAACGTCCAACGGGTGTTCCAAGACGTCAGTCATCTAGTTGGCTCCCGAACTGGCGGTGGACTTGGAAGGAACGAGCGAGGAGGTCTGTTGGGACGTTGCCTTGGAGGCGGCCTGCGCGGTGGTGGCGTCGGTGAAACCGGCGATCCACGTGGCGTACTGGCTCGGTGAGACGACCTTCACCTTGAAGTACATGAGCGAATGATAGAGACCGCACAACTGCGTGCACTGACCGAAAAAGGTTCCGGTCTGCACGGCGTGCAACGTGAACTGATTTCGGATCCCCGGCAGCGCGTACCGAGAGAAGTTGAACTCCTTCACGTAGAAGCCGTGGATGACGTCGGTCGACGTGAGATTGATGTGCACGTCGGTGTTGACCGGCATCACCATTTCTGGTGCCTGCGTAGTCTGGCCGACGACGACGGCCGAGGTGCCGGGGTAGGAGAACTTCCAGCCCCACTGGAAGGCGTTGACGTTGATAGTGACGTTGGTCTTTGGATCGGCCACGACTTGATTCTCTACGACAATGGTCGCGACGAAGAGTCCGAAGACGATGATGATCGGCACCACCGTGTAAAGCATTTCGAGGGGTAGGTGGTACTGGGATTGGCGAGGAATGTTGTCGCCCTTGCGACGGTAGCGAATGACGGCGTAGAGGATCAGCAATATGACGAATCCACCGATGATTGCGGCGCCGAGGGAGAAGCCCTGCCACAGGTGGTACGTGGAACGCGACGTCTTCGTCGCGCCCTGCTTGGCGCCAAAGGACGGCACCGTACATCCGGCGAGAGCCAGTGCGGCCAAGGGGAGTGCGACCACTTTTCGCAGCCGGCGCCAGCGCCGGGTACGAGTCGTCACACCCTGAGGGGGCAGGGTGCTGATTTCCACGTCCCGACACTACTCACTTTTATAGGGGCAAAGGCCGGCAAGAGATGTGAAAACCCTTATCGTCACTAGGAATAGTGGCACGTTCAGGACTCCGGTCCGACGCTCTCGCGCGCGGCCCAAGTAAAGACGCCGCGGGCCATCGTCGATGTGGCGGCTTCGGCTCGATCGCTGAAGATACGTTGACGGGCTGTCTGAATGGCCGGATCGTCGGGCGCCGCGAGCCACGCGAGTTCAATCAAATGGCCCGCGAGTCGGAGTGATTCGTCATTGCGTTCGTCCGCGAGGGTCTCGGCGCGCTCGACCAGCCGTGCAGCGCCGCCGACGAGGTCGGCCAGTTCTCGTGCGACACGTCGGTCGTTCGCGGGCTTCAGGGTGGCGGGGTTGCCGTCCCACCAGCCTCCGTAGAGCCGCCAGATGTTGCGAACAATGAATTCTGGTTCGTCGTAGACGGGTTGGAGGAAGGGTCGGTCCGTCAGGTGACTCGGTGGCGCGACCGAACTGAGTACGTCGCTCAGTCGCGCGCCCTGATTCATCAGTGCCAGCGTCTGGTCGACGATGCTCTCGAGGTACTCGGCCGTCTCGGTGAGGGCTTGATGTATCCGGTCCTCACCGATGATCGGTACGCCGTGTCCGGGGAGGAGGAACGCGGCCTCGAGCTGGGCCATACGCCGAAGCGCCTGGGCCCATTCGCGTGGGTAGCGCTGGACCTTCTGGGGATTGCCAGCGTTGGGGCTCGACCACACGAACAGGTCGCCGGTGCAGAGCACCCGCTTCTGGGGAATCCAGGTCACCGTGGCGTCGTCGGTCTCGCCCTTCTCGTGGTGCAGATGGACGTCGAGCGCGCCCACGTACAGGTTGAACTCGTGCACGTACGTCTCATCGGGGTAACGGAACTCGAGCGGCCAATTGAAGTCCTTCAAGCCGAACTGGCGTCGGTTGATGATCTGGTTGTAGCCACTGGTCAAGCGGTAGCGATCGAACCGCAACGGCAGCAGTTCGTGCGCCACGACGTGGGGTCGCGCCCACCCGTTGGTCGCGGCCTCTTCTTCGAAGATCCCGACGCCAAAGACGTGATCCACGTGTCCGTGGGAGAAGACCGCGGTGTGCAGTGGTTGCGTGGTCCATCGTCGAAGTTCCGAATGCATCTTGGGAGCCGTGAAACTCGAGCCGGTGTCGACCATGAACAGTCCATCGTCGGTCGTGAACGCTGAACAGTTACCGAACGTGGGAAGGAACGCGACGCCGTCGGTGATCTCGGCGAGGTCGCCACTGAAGACGACGGGATGATGTTGGCTCGTTGACGCCTCGCCGCGCCACAGACGATCGGCCAGTTCAACGATGTCCACTCGTGACTACTTTTCGGTCTCGGGTGCCTTTGCTTCGCTGGCGTCCGTGGCGTTCGTCGTCGACTCGTCCTTGGCCTTGGCCGACTTCAGACCTTTTTCAAATTCGGTCTTGGCTGATCCGAGGTTGCGGGCCAACTTCGGAATCGCCGCACCGCCAAAGATCAACACTGCGACCACGATCACGACAATCAACAGGTCTGGTCCAAAAATTTCGCCTAAGAACACTGCCTTCTCCTTTGACGTGCCTTCTCCCAGAGTAGTGCGGTGGCCGTGCCGCCATAAGGGCGCCCCCGTTTGGCCGGTGTCGCGAGGCGCCTGGGTCAGAATGTACCGATGACGTCGCTCAATCGACCCACGGTTCGCGACGCACTGAGTGTCTCGCTCACCGTTGGTGCGTACGGAGTCGCCTTCGGTGCGGCGAGCGTCGCCGCGGGGTTCTCGGTCCTGCAGAGCTGTCTGTTCTCATTGCTTACGTTCACCGGGGCGAGCCAGTTCGCGGCGGTCGGTGTCGTCGCGTCCGGTGGGACAGCGTTGAGCGCCATCGCCGCGGCGACGTTGCTCGGTACGCGCAACGCGCTCTACGGGATCCAGATGGCGCCACTGCTGCGCGTTCGCGGCGCGCGTCGCGTCGCGTCGGCGCATCTCACCATCGACGAGTCGACCGGCGTCGCGCTCTCCCAGGCGCCGAGGGGAACCGACGCGATGCGACTGGGATTTTGGTTGACCGGCGCGGGCGTCTTCCTCTTCTGGAACATCTTCACCTTGCTCGGCGCACTCGGGGCCAAGGCCCTGGGCAATCCGGCGTCGTGGGGGCTCGACGCGGCGGTCCCCGCCGCGTTCCTCGGTCTTCTGTGGCCCCGACTGGAGACCACGTTCCTGCGGATGGTGGCCGCCGCGACGATGGTGTTCGCGTTGCTCGTCACGCCGTGGCTGCCCGCGGGTCTGCCGATCATCACGTCGACGTTCGTCGCGCTCGTGATCGGGTGGAGGGAGCGGTGAACCCGTCCACGATGTGGAGCGTGTTGATCGCGACGAGCGTGCTCTGCTTCGCGATCAAACTCATGGGCCACCAGGTGCCGCAACGTTGGTTGGCCAATCCGCGCCTGCAACGGGTGAACGCGCTCATCCCGATCTCGCTGCTCAGCGCTCTCGTGATCGCTCAAGGATTGGTCGTAAAGACGCACGTCGTGGTCGATCACCGGCTCGCCGGACTCGCGGTCGCACTCACGGCGCTCCTCGCGCGCGCGCCCTTTCCGATCGTCGTGATCTGCGCGGCCGCCACCTCAGCGCTGGTGTACCACCTGCACTAGCCCGCGAGCGCGACGCCGAGTACGAGGGCCGCGATCGAGGCGAGTGTCCCGACGCCCGCGTAGATGCCCCGCGCGCGAGGGGTCGAGGCCCTGGTGTGCAGGTACGCGCCGAGACCCGCGACGAGGACGGTGACCATCTTGATGCCGAAGACGGCGTTCCACGAGCTCGTCGCCGACCCGTGGGCGATGGCCAGATAGTTCCACACACCGGTCGCCACGAGCAGCCAGTAGGCGGGCCAACTGAGTCGCCCGAAGGCGCGCGCGATCTTTTGAGGGGCGCCGTCGCCGAGTCCGCGTATCGTCGGCAGCAAGCCGGCGACGACGAACTGTCCGCCCACCCAGACCGTCGCGGCGAGCACGTGCAGCGTGAGGCGAAAGATCGTGAGTGCGTCGGCGAGGTGCGGCTGATCGACGAGGTTGAGCAGGCCCTGGTTCATTGCTACTTACCCTGCCAGTGCGGTTCGCGCTTCTCGGCGAACGCGACCGCTCCCTCGAGGGCGTCGGCGCTGCGACCGATCATCGCGAACGAATCGGTGTTGAGCGCCCACGCCCGCTCTTCGTTGAGTTCCATGGCCTGTTTCATGACACTCTTGGACGTGCGCACCGCGAGTGGGGCGTTCTTGACGATGCGCTCGGCGAGCGTGATCGCCGCGTCGAGGACTTGCGCCCCTGGCACGACGCGGTTCACGAGGCCGAGTTCGTACGCGCGATCCGCGTCGATCGGGTCAGCGGTGAGT
>Ga0209385_1000502_pt1 | contig 15987 bp, 14 predicted proteins | sample NGEPerB_FD_184506 | JGI IMG/M metagenome (GOLD analysis project Ga0209385, IMG submission 184506) | Arctic peat soil microbial communities from the Barrow Environmental Observatory site, Barrow, Alaska, USA - NGEE PermafrostAB12-B... | ecosystem: Environmental > Terrestrial > Soil > Wetlands >... | reverse complement strand
TGATTGGGGCCGGAATGCAGATCACCGACCCGCTTGCCGCGCAACGCATCATTGGGTTAGTTCGCGCGTACGCGCCTTTGCCAAGGGTAGACGTGAACAGCGAGGGCATCGCGAAGCGGCTGCTCTCCGACAAGAAGACGGTTGCCGGTGTGCCGCATTTCATCCTGCCGACCAGCGTCGGCAAGGTCGAAGTGGTCAACATCGTGCCAGCACGAGCCGTTATCCAGGCGGTCGACGAAATCAAGAAGCTATCAGAGGCATAGCGTTGGCCCAGCATGACAAGTCGCCGATTGAACCGTCGGACCGCCCGATGGGTGAGCGCATCGTGGGCGCCGCCCCAGCCGGAGCGCAAGGCGAAGCAGCGGCCGCAGAAGCCGTGCGCGACATGTTCACGTCGATCGCGCCACGCTACGATCTGCTGAACCATGTGCTTTCGATGAACATCGACCGGGTGTGGTGGAACCGCACCGCCCGCGTCTTCAGCGAGGTGCTGCACCGTCCGGGTGCGCAGGTGCTCGACCTCTGCTGCGGGACCGGGGACATGACATTTGCGCTGCATCGTCGCCTGACCATTCCAACGAGTGCGAAAGCGGCACTCGTTGGGGGTCCCATGAATGGCGCACCCACGCAAATCTTCGGGGCCGATTTCTCACACGCCATGCTAGTGCGTGCCGAGCAGAAGTCCGTAGGCAGGAACATTCGCTGGGTCGAGGCCGATGCGTTGAATCTGCCGTTCCCCTCGGGCCAGTTCCAACTGGTGACCTCCGCTTTCGGCTTTCGCAATCTCGCCAACTATGATCGCGGACTGGCGGAGATTTACCGCGTGCTTGCGCCCCAAGGCGAGATGGGCATTCTCGATTTCGGCGAGCCCAAGGGGCTAATCGGCAAGTTGTATCGAGTGTACTTTCGGCGGGTACTACCGGCCATCGGCACGCTCATTTCCGGCGTGCGTGGCCCTTATGCATATCTGCCTGCGTCGGTGCTGCGCTTTCCCTCTCCCGACGAGATGTTGCAGCGAATGCGCGCCGCCGGTTTCCATGAAGTCACATGGACTCCGTACACATTTGGGATCGCCGGGCTGTATCGGGGGAAGAAGTAGGGGTCAGGGGCTAGGAGTACGGGATTAGTTCCAAATGTAGTTCCGAATGCGAGTACGGGATCAGTTCCAAATGCGAGTACGCCTCTAACTAACCACTAACCCCTAGCCCCTGCTTTTGAAGCTGTCCCGCAGCGCATCTTCGATGGTGTATTGAATAACGCGCTCGTACTCTTCACCGAGGAAGTGTTGCAGCCGGGTGGTGTCCACCGTGTACGAGCCAATCAGGTAGGGCAGTGCAGTGGGCGGAATCGAGGAAATCCCCAGCTTCCACAAGAGGCGGAGAACGACGTGGCACGCGGCTCGTGTGGGAAAACGCTTGATCCTGGCTTGCGCTATCTCAGCGCATCGTTGAATAGTGATGGGCTCTCCGCGACCGGCGACATTCAAAATGGTGAGCGACGGATCGCTTGCCGGCCGGTTCAAGAGATGCACCAGCAGCCTTGCCATGTCGTCCACGTGCACAAACTGGAAGCGCTTTTCCAGATATTTGTTGCCGCGAGGCAGCAACCAGGGCAAGCGCTTGCCCGCGGCTCGCATGCGGACAGCACGTTGGCTGTTCCCAAGTGGAATTCCGCGCAACACTCCCATTATGTAGTTCTGCACGCTCGCGCCCGCGAAAATGTGGGAACGCACCATGTAGGTGTGACATTCGCCGAGGCTCTCGGCTCGATAGCGAACCACCTCGTCGCACTCACGTTTGTGAATGGCGTAGGGCAGGGTGTGGGCACGGAGCGGAGCTTCCTCTTTGACTGGCCCTGGGGTCTCCGGACCATAGACGACGGCACTGCTGGGAAAAATGAACTGCTCGACTTGGCCGCCGGTACGGTTGACCACGCTCACGGCTTCCATAACACGGGCCGTCCCGGCGACATTGATCTGCCACATCCGTTCCGGATCGAGAACGCCCGAGCGCAGGGGATCCAAGACGAATGCGAGATGAATTACGGACCGCGCGCCGGTTTCTCGCAGCAACTCAATGAGTTGCCAGCAAGACGGCTCACGGCCCAGATCCGTCTGCTCGAACCTCGCCAGACCGGGACTGTCGGGGGGGCGTGTGTCCACGCCCACCACGCGAAAATCGGAAAGCAACGGCAGTAACCGGGCGCCCAGATTTCCAGAAACTCCCGTGACCAGGACAGTTCGTTCCGGCGGCATGACTATTTTGGAGGCGCCTCCGAATTGGGCACCGGAGCGGGTGCTGCATTCGGATTCGGCGGAGCAGATCCTGAGTTCGGCTTAGCTCCAGCGGCTCCCTTTGGCGTGATGATAGTTTGACGGACGGTCTGCGGCGTCTCGGGTCCGAAATAAGCGTCGTTGAGGACTATGGTCGCCGCGCTCTGGATTTGTTGAATCTTGTCGGTGATCATTTGCCGCTGTAGCGCGGACGAGATGGTCGCCTTAACGTCGCTGAGCGGGACCTGGCGAATGGAAACCAGCTTGTAAATATAAAGCGAGCCAGGGTCTGAATACACCGGGGAAACCTCACCGGCCTTCAAGTCGAATACAGGCTCATGCGCCTCAGGCAAGGTACCGGGACGGCGGGCGCCGACATTGACATCGGGTGGGGGAGCGGTGAGACCAGCGTGCTCCATCGCTTCTTTTTCCAACTTAACCGGATCCTCACCCGCGACCCAGCGTTCCCTGATTTTGTCGGTGTAAGCTTTTTCCTCGGCATCGCTGGGCTTAGGCTTGTCGCCACTTGCGGTGGTTCGCGGAACCATGATGCGCAGCAGCGTAGCTTCGACGTACTTCTTGGGGTTCTGCTTGTAATAGTCTTCGATCTGCTGATCGGAGACATGCGAGGCCTCCTGGATGATGTGCTGGTTCAGCGCGTCGGTCAGGATCTGGTTCGTGGCGAACTGAAGGATCTGTCGAAATCGCGGATCGTTCTCCAGGCCAAGCTCGCGGGCGGCATCGGAAAAGACCAGCAGCTTCGAATATTGCGAAGCGAAGTTGCGCATCACATCGGGAGGCATGGGAGGCTTGTCCGGTTGTTGTAACGCTTTGGTCATCTTCTCAAACTGCTCGCGGGTGACGCTGCTTACGCAACCGGCGGGCGGCGTTGCGACGCCAGCCTTGGGCTGACACACATTTTTCAGCGTGATGACTGCTTGATCCATTGGGACATTCGATGTGGCGGGGCTGGGAGGCGCCGGCGTCGAGCTTTGAGTATTAGAAGTGGATGCTGCAGGCGGAGCAGGAGGTTGGTTCGAACCCGGCTGCTGGCCATAGGCGGCATAGCTAAGAGCACACGAAAGCGCAAGGACCAAAAAAGTAGAACGTGGCATGTAGTGGTGTTCCTCCAGGAATAATGCCGCCGTAAGGCGGAGCAGGTAGCTAGATACAAAAATGTACCACATTAAGGCTAACTGTTGTCAGAAGACTGAAGCTTGCTGTAGGCGGATAGTCCAGAGGTTGCGGATTTAAGCGAAAGGTGAATAATCGAAACTATGGCGGAACCCGTCACGACCGCTGGCATGAGAGTGGAGAAGACGGCAGTTGCCCTGAACTCCATCTTTGCCGCGGTGGGGATCACTCTCCTGAAAGTAATGGTCGGGCTGACGACTGGCAGTCTAGGTATTCTCTCCGAGGCTGCGCACTCCGGCCTCGATCTGGTGGCGGCGAGCATCACGTATTTTTCGGTTCGCGTCTCCGACAAACCCGCCGACGCCGATCATCAGTATGGCCACGGAAAAATCGAAAGCTTCTCCGCCTTCCTCGAAACCGGTTTGCTGCTACTGACCTGCGTCTGGATCGTCTATGAGGCGGCCAAGCGACTCTTTTTCCACTCGGTGGAGATCGAGCCCACCATCTGGGCATTCGCGGTCATGGGGATTTCGATCGTGGTTGACTACTGGCGTTCACGCCGCCTAAGACGCATAGCCGACAAATACGACAGCCAGGCGCTGCACGCCGATGCCCTGCATTTCAGCACCGACATCTGGTCCAGTTCGGTCGTCATCCTGGGACTGGCCCTGGTGCTGGCGGGACGACAGTACTCGCAGCCCTGGCTGGCGAAGGCCGATTCGATCGCGGCACTCTGCGTGGCTTGCATTGTGGTGTACGTCAGTTGGCGCCTGGCGCGGCAAACCATTGACGCGTTGCTCGATGCAGCTCCCGCCGGCGTGCGCAGCCGGATTATCCAAGAGGTATACCGCGTAAACGGCGTGCTGGAAGTGGGCCGAGTACGGATTCGGCGAGGCGGCAGCCACTATTTTGCCGACGTTTCCGTTGCCATGTCGCGCAATGTGACGTTTCAGAAGTCCGAACAGGTTTCCAACGAAGTTGCGGCCTGCGTCCGCGCCATTCTGCCCGCTGCCGACGTCGTAGTGAACACGGTTTCGCGGGCCAGCCGGCAGGAAAGCCTCTTCGACCGGATTCGTGCGGTGGCCACGCGCAACAACCTCAACGTGCATGACATCAGCGTGCAGGACCTCGGCGGCAGTCTGCACGTGGAGCAGCATGTTGAACTCGACGAAAGTCTCAGCCTCAAGGAGGCGCACGATCGAGTCACCCGTTTGGAAACCGAGATGAAGGAGGAGGTCGCCGAGATCTCCAGCATCCTGACCCACATCGAGAGCGAGCCGGCGACCATCGAAACCAGCGATGGGTTGGTTCGCGCGCCGGGCTTTGAACACCGGCTACAACAGGTGAGGGAAGGATTTCCGGAAGTCGTGGATATGCACGACCTCATATTCAAGCGGGTTGGCGGACGGCTCTACCTGTCGCTGCATTGCACCATGGACGACGATCTGCCGCTCTCGCGCGTGCACGATATTCAAACTACGATGGAAAGCCGATTTCGCCAGGAAGTCCCCGAGTTGTTCCGCGTGCTCATTCATCCCGAGCCGCAGACGGACAACCGGCGCTAGAGGCTGCTGAAAAACTCGAATGTGGACGCCTTTGAAGGGGCGCGCCTTTAGGTGCGCCATTGTAAACCCTTTATTTTTGTCATTCCGAGGGGCTTCAGCCCCGAGGAATCTGCGGTTTCTCTTCAGCGCGATGACTTTTTCAGCAGCCTCGATAGCCGGTCATGGATTGTGGGTGGGCCCTTCTTCGATAGCAGCATCCTGCTCATCATGCGCGGCGATGTTACCGAGAGGGTAGGAATACATCTTGCTGGCAACGTCCGTCGGCGCGTGCCGTCGGATGGCAATCATCTCGGCCACGATGGCAACCGCGATCTCTTCCGGCGTGACCGCTCCGATCTCGAGACCCACAGGTGCGTGTACATCCCTGAATTTTTCCGCCGGAATCCCTTCTTTTTCCAGCTCCTTGTAGATCGCGATGGTCTTGCGACGTGAGCCGATCATGCCAAGATAGCGCGCGCGCGTATTGAGCGCCCAGCGCAGCACACGCATGTCGTCGCGGTGTCCGCGAGTCACGATGACAATGTACGACGATTCGGGCGGGCTCAGTTGCTCCGTAGCCAGCTCGAAATCGCGGGCAATCACCTCGCGGGCGTCTGGGAAGCGCTCACGGTTGGCGTAAGCCTCGCGGTCGTCCACCACGACTACGTCGAAACCGGCAATGGACGCAACTTTGTACAGGTTGTAGGCGACGTGGCCGGCGCCAAAGATGTATAGCAGCGCGGGCGGAAGCACCGGCTCGACGAAGATTTCCAGCGTGCCGCCGCAGACCAGGCCGGTGTCGTACTTGGGATTGTTGTTGAGGTTGAAGGTGAGCGAGCGCGGTTTCTCCTCTTCCATCACTTCGCGCGCGACTTGCCAAACCTCGGCCTCCACGCAGCCGCCGCCGATGGTGCCCATGATCGAGCCATCGTCGCGCACCAGCATCTTCGCCGTCTGGAACGACGGGATCGAGCCGCGCACGTTGGTGATGGTCGCGACAGCGCCGCGGCGTCCCTGGCGGCGAAGCTCAACGATTTGCTCGTAGATATCCATGGAGACAGTTCTTTCATTATTGAGATGCCTGAGAGACAAGTCAAAGGGGGGGACCCAAAGTCCTGAGCTTCCATTCGGGTTTGGTGCCGGGGTAAAATTCACGCCATGGAAGCACCTGTGGTAGTCGGTCTCATCGCCGGCGCAGTCAGTCTGATCGTCGCCCTTCTCGGCCAGATCTTTAATCCCATCGCGCAAAGGAAGCTTGAAAACCAGAAATCAGAGTTACAGGGTCAAATTGAAGGCCAGAAGGCGGCTCTACAGGCCATAATTGAGAACCAAAAAGCCGAGTTGCAGAAGCAGATTGAGGACGCCAAAGCAGAGTACGCCGACCGCAATAGTGCCAAGGCCGCTCGCCGCGACTACGAGTATGAGGCGCTCAAGCGGCTCTATACACAGGTCGAACCTTTCTTTCTGCAGCTCTATGAGGCGGTTGACAGTTGCTATAGCCGGATTTCAGCGCTGGCCCGCACGTCGCGCCAGCACCATCTGGGGACGGGACACGATAGCTGGATCGATCAACCGGGTTACTTCCTGCGCTCGACCGCTTACCGCCTTATTGTACCTGCGGTGCACTTCCGCATCATTCAGCGACGCATAACATTCGTCGATTTCAAGCTCGACCAGACTTTACGCTTGCGGTACCTCCTGTTGAGATCCCTGTTCCGTTCCTACGGAGACGCTTTCGATTTTGCTGGCTTATCTCCCAAGCTCGATTACGACCCGGTTTGGGAGGGTCGCGAGCACCTACTTATGAATCCTGTCAGCTATCCCCAGGGCCTTGTCGCCGGGGACCTCGACAATACGGTTGAATACTTGATTCACACCCAGAATGACAGCACCCAGCCGCTTACCTTTGGCGCATTCGAAACCGAGGTGAGGGCGATCGGCAATCCTCAGTTGGCAGATCCCGATACCGGACGTAAAGTGGAAGATCTGGAGGAGTTGATTAGCCTTTACTGCGCGTTTTCCCCGGAAACCCGTCCGATTCTGGCGCGAATGTTGTTGGCGCAGGCAGGGCTGTGCTTCCTCGTTATGCTGACCTACCGCGGGCAGACCAGTGTCGACATCCTCCGCACTGGACTCGAAGGGTTCTGCGCTGACAACGAGATGCGCAAGGACCTTTGTTGGGACGCAGGCGCCAGTCTCGGAGCAATCGATATCGTGAGACCTTATCTAAACTCCTGTATAGACCACATCGCAACCGCACCGTAGAGTTTAGCTTCGCGAGGAATAGCACAATGAAGGCAGTCCGCATTCATGAGTTCGGCGGTCCAGAGGTTCTCAAGTACGAAGAGATTCCTGATCCAGTCGTGCGCAAAGATCAGGTTCTGGTGCGGGTGCGCGCCTGTGCGCTGAACCACCTCGATCTCTGGGTCCGCATGGGCCTGCCGGGCGTGAAGCTGCCACACATCCTGGGTAGCGACGTGGCCGGTGAAGTGGTGCAATGCGGCGACTACATCAGCGATGTGAAGCCGGGCACACGCGTGCTGCTGGCGCCCATGGTTTTCTGCAACCATTGCGAGCAGTGCAACAACGGACGCCACAATTTCTGCCCACAGTTCAACGTGCTGGGCAACGGCGTGGATGGAGGAAACTGCGAACTGATCGCTGTTCCCCGTGTGAATGTCATCCCCATCCCCGATTCGCTGGGCTTCGTGGAGGCGGCGAGTGTGCCGCTGGTCTTTCTCACTGCGTGGCACATGCTGGTAGGGCGCGCTCAGTTGCGGGCAGGGCAGACGGTGCTGGTTTTGGGCGCTGGTTCGGGAGTAGGCTCGGCCGCAATCCAGATTTGCAAGATGCTGTCGGCGGAGGTGATCACCACGGCTGGCGATGAGCAGAAGCTGGCGAAAGCCCGCGAACTCGGCGCCGACCACACCATCGATCATTACAAGCAGAAGATCGCCGACGAGGTGAAGCGCATCACCAATCGCCGCGGCGTGGACATTGTCTTCGAGCATGTCGGCCAAGCCACGTGGAAGGAGAGCGTGAAATCGCTGAAAAACGGGGGAACGCTCGTGACCTGCGGGGCCACAACGGGCTTTCAGGGCGACCTCGATCTCCGGTTCCTGTTCTCGCGGCAGCTCTCGCTGCTGGGGTCGTATATGGGCGCAATGGGTGAGTTGGACGAGGTCCTCAAGCACGTTTTCGCGGGCAAGCTGAAGCCGGTGGTAGATCGGACCTTCCCGCTGAGTGAAACTCGCGCGGCACATGAGTACCTGGCGAAAAGCGAACAGTTCGGCAAGGTGGTGGTCACGCCGTAGCTGGCGGGCGGCTTTGCGTCCGGGGCTGAAGCCCCGGAGTATTTACAGCAGTTTAGGCGCCGGCCTGAAGGCCGGCTCTACCCGAACATCGACTTATTCAGAGTTCCCCTAGGTATAATTAGTCGAAATGACCACCGAGTATCGTCCTCCACACTTCGATAATCCTGAGCCCGGCAAAGAGCGGTTCGACAACCTTGTCGGATCGGAGCAGAGCCGCGGCCAGATTCTGCGGGCAACGTTCGGCGAGCAGCAGCACGAGGGCGTCCTCATGGCCTCGATGGATGCGGTCGTGAACTGGGTGCGGAGGAATTCGATTTGGCCGATGACCTTTGGACTGGCCTGCTGCGCCATCGAGATGATGTCGATGGGCGCCTCGCGGTTCGACATCGCCCGCTTTGGGGCCGAGGTCTTCCGCCCGTCGCCGCGTCAGTCGGACCTGATGATCATTGCGGGCCGGGTCTCGCAGAAGATGGCGCCGGTGATCCGCGAACTCTATATGCAGATGCCGGAACCCAAGTGGGTCATCTCAATGGGCGCGTGCGCGACCTCGGGCGGCGTCTTCAACAATTACGCTCTGGTGCAGGGCGTTAACCAGTGGATTCCCGTGGATGTTTACGTGCCCGGCTGTCCGCCGCGTCCGGAACAGTTGATTTACGCGATCATGCTGCTGCAGGAGAAGATCAAGAACGAGCGCGGCTCGTTCCGGCGAGCGCTTAACCTGGAACCGGCTTAAGTCGGCGGAGATTTGCCGCTATCGAAGCCCACTTCGGCGGCCTTTTCCGTTGAACGGAGGCTTCAGCTCCGGGTAAGACGGTCCCGCGCCAGGCTGGCCCCCTGAGACCCGCGCCTGAATCCCTGCTCCCGGAAATCCATCCAATCTCTGGGTCGTTACTGATCAATTTTGCATCGGTTGCCCATAGTAATCTTCGGCGAAACGCGGCTCTGCGGTACGGATTGCAAGGACGAAATCCATTCACCATGAAAATCGGAATCACATGTTACCCGACCTATGGCGGCAGTGGCGTGGTCGCCACCGAGTTGGGACTCGAACTGGCTGATCGCGGCCACGAGGTGCATTTCATCTCGTATTCGCAGCCCATCCGGCTGACGAAGGCCCACCCGAACATCCACTTTCACGAGGTGGAGGTCTCCCGGTATCCGCTGTTCGAGTATCCGCCGTACGACCTGGCGCTGGCCACGCGCATGGCGGAGGTCGCCGAGATTTACGATCTCGACCTGCTGCATGTGCACTACGCAATCCCCCATTCCGTCAGCGCGATGCTGGCGCGACAGATGCTGAGCTGCGATCACGCGCGCCCTCGTCGCAGACTGCCCTACGTGACGACCTTGCACGGCACCGACATCACGCTGGTTGGGTCCGACCCGTCGTATCTGCCCATCACACGTTTTTCCATCGACCAGAGCGACGGCGTCACCGCGATCTCCGACTATCTAAAGCGGCGGACCCTGGAAGTATTCGCGGTGCAGACGCCCATCCAGGTGATACCCAACTTCGTCAACTGCGATCTCTACCACCGCACTCCGGAATTGCTGGAACATCGCTCCCAGTACGCCAGCGCTGACGAGAAGATTCTGGTGCACCTGTCGAACTTCCGGCCGGTGAAGAGACTGGGTGACGTCATCGAGATCTTCGATCGAGTGCAGCAAAAGATTCCCTCGCGACTGCTGTTGATCGGCGATGGTCCGGAGCGTTCGAGCGCCGAGTGGCTGGCGGTGAAGAAGGGAATTCACAATAAAGTCGAGTTCCTCGGCAAGCAAGACCGCATTAACGAGAAGCTGGCGGTCGCCGACGTAATGCTGCTACCGAGTGAGTTGGAGTCCTTCGGACTCGCGGCCCTGGAGGCGATGGCCTGTGAAGTCGTGCCGATCGCCACTAAGGAAGGAGGACTTCCGGAAGTTGTCGACCACGGGAAGACCGGATTTCTGGTGGCTGTGGGCGACGTGGAAACGATGGCGAATTATGCGATTGAAATTTTGTCGGACGAAAACAAGCTGAGAGAAATGGGTGAGCGCGCGCGCGCGAGTGCCCAGGCGCGATTCTGCGCCAGCAAGATTATTCCCATGTACGAAAGGTTCTATCGCGAGGTACTGGACCGCTCCTCGTAGATCGCGCCGGCCACCGAACCGCCCATTTCTTCGGCCTCCAGCACCGGAAGCACCAGCCGCACCAGGGTTCCGCGGCCGGGCTGGCTCTCAATGGCGATCTCCGCCGCGTCGCCGTACACCACCTGAAGGCGCTCGGTAACGTTCACTATTCCAATGCCGGTCCCTGACGAAGGGCTGGCGCCCGAGACGGACATCCCGACTCCATCGTCTTCCACCTCGATGACCACGCGGTGGTCGGCGCAGCGGCTGCGAATGTAGATGCTTCCCCCGTCAACCTTGGAAGAAAAGCCATGCTTGACCGCATTCTCCACCAGCGGTTGCAGGATCATACTGGGCACGAGAAGGTCGAGCGAGGCAGGTTCGAGTTCCTTGACCACCTTCAGCTTGTCACGCCCAAAGCGCGCCACTTCGATATCGAGATAATCATCCAGAAACTCCAACTCCTCGCGCAGGGGGACGAAAGAGTCTCCCTTGCGCAGCAACCGCCGCAGAATGTTGCCCAGCTTCACGATCATCTCGCGGGCGGAATCGGGATCGCGGCGCACCAGCGAAGCCACCGAATTCAGCGTGTTGAACAGGAAGTGGGGATTGATCTGGCTTTGCAGCGCTTCCATGCGCGCCTGCAACAGCAGGCGCTCCTGCTGCTCCAGTTTCATCTCGATGCGTACGTTGTTCAGCACCTTGAGCGCGATGGCGACTGCCATGACGGTGCCCGCGTAGATCGCCAGGTTGATCGGCCAGGTATTCGCATCGAGCGCAAAGATGCGCTTGGGAAAGGCGCGATGCAGTTGTATACGGATGAACTCCAGACCCAGGATGAGGAAGAAGAACGAGGTCTGCCAATCGATGAAGGACTTGCGGATGCTGCGTCGAATCCAGTGATAAATGCTGAGGTCGAAAAGCGGCGAAAACGACCAGATCGCCTCGCGATCGGGGCCGAGATGACGCAGCACGCCAGCCAGAAATCCTGCCAGGACGTTCATCGGCAACGTAAGCCACTCGCCCAGAAACAGCGCCGGCAGCGAAACCAGGATGCCTCCCGCGGTGCCAGCCAGACGACCGCCGATTACGCCCATCAGGATGGCGCCCTCGAAAGCGATGTCAGCAGCCTGGAAGTTATGCACCCAACCGCGCACCAGCACACCGAGCGCGATCGGAGTGCCGACGATGAAGACAATCTCGATCTTCTCGCTGAGCGTGCGTTCCTCGCGAAACAGCAGAACGCGAAAGCGGCGCGCACGTACCAGAACGCTGCTGATTGCCGCGGCGACGCCGAGGCGGATCAGCACGGTAACGAGAATGAGGCGGTGGTCCATTCAGTGGTTAGTGGTTAGTGAATAGTGGTTAGAAAAAAGGGCCGGCTGGTTGTCTGAAAAACCCGTTTAGAATTTCAGCGCTCAGTCAAAGCAGCCGAACGAGATATTTGCAACTGAGAACCAGCCACTAACCACTAGGCACTAACCACTATAGCGCGCTGGCGGCCTGAAGCAGAGCCTGTTCCGCGCTGGTGCTGTCGGGCGCGGCGCCCTGCGCCATGTCACGATTGCCGCCGCCGCGCGTGCCGAGCTGCTGCACAGTTTGCTTCATTAAAGCGCCCATGTCATTCGCGAGCCCCGGCGTTTGCCCGAACACCAGCGACGGCTGCGAACCGCCGCAACTCAGCAGCGCGACCGCTTTACCGTTCCGGGTGAGTTTCTGTGCCAGCATCTTGAGGTAGCCGAGATCGCGATCGGGAAAGAACTGCACTACCAGTTTGTACGCGCCACGGTCTGCCGCCACTTGCAGCATGTGTTCGGCTTGAAGGTCCGCGACCTCTTCCAGCAGCCGATGCTGCGCTTTTTGAGCTGACTTGATCTCGTCGAGAGACTTGCGCACCTGCTGGGGAACTTCCCAGATGTGAGTCGAAAACACGGCGGCAGCCTCGGTGAGAGTCTCAAAATCGTGGCGCGCAGTGCGAACAGCGCGCAGGCCGCACACGAACTCGACGCGAACGCCCTGCTTAACCTTCTCAGTCTTGCGCAGCAGGATCGCGCCAATCTGTCCGGTACTGCGCACGTGGGTACCGCCGCAGGCGTTCAAATCGAAGTCGCGCACCTCGATCAGGCGGAGCTGGTCGCGTTCTGTAGGAGGTATCTTGCGCACGCCCATGGCGCGGGCCTCGTCTGGAGTGGCGAAGCGAATCTCGACCGGACGATCTTCGGTGATCACTTCGTTGGCCAGCTTCTCGGCCGATTCCAATTGCTTAGCGACGATCGCGCCGCCGTCGAGATCGATGGTGCAGCTCTCGTCGCCCATGTGGAACGAAACGGTAGGAAATCCGTAAAGCTTTTCGAAAGCGGCGGAGAGCACGTGCTGACCGGAGTGCTGCTGCATGTGATCGAGACGGCGTTCAGCGTCGATGGTGCCGCGCACGAGTGCGCCAGGTTGCAGAGCGTCTGCGCCAGCCTCAACCATATGTAGCACGTCTCCGGTCTGCTCGTTTTCGGCGACCTCCTTCACCCGAATCCGCTGGAGGTCACCGACGCCTAGCAGTTCCAGCCAGCCGGTGTCGAAGACCTGTCCGCCACTGGTGGGATAGAACGCCGAGCGGTCGAGAGTGACCGCGATGTTTCCGGCTTCGCGACTGACGGCGACCACGCGAGCTTCGAATTCAGTGAGAAAGGAGTCGGTGTAGTAGAGGCGCTCGGTCAAGGTCATTACTCCGGTTAGCGCGGCATCTAGAGTTCCAGGGTAGCGCCCTCGAATGACGATCTGTCCCCGATCCCCGCTTAGGCCAGCGCCAAATCTTTGGCCTTTGGCACGTGCGGGAACAGACGGATTTTCGGCCGCTTCGCTTTCTGCGCTTGCCACAGGTCATACTGCATCTGCATCTTAAGCCAGAACTCAGGCGAGGTGTTGAGCGCCGCCGACAGCCTCAGCGACATCGAGGCCGACACTCCGGCATGCCCGTTCAGAATTCGGGACAGGTGTGCGCGGGTCACGCCCAGACGCGTGGCCGCCTCCGCAACGCTTATCCCGCCCAAGTAGTCCCTCAATACCTCTCCCGGATGCGCTGGATTGAAAATCATGGCGTCCCTCCTAGGGTGTGCCTCTGGGCTGTTGCGAAACTTCCCATATCGTATAAGATTCTTGCCGCACGAACTTACTTCCACGAGAGGAGAACTATGAAGACCATTCTACGGGTAACGATTTTGGTGGTACTGGGCGGACTTTGCTGGATGCCGCTGGCTGCGCAGGACGCGGCCATGTCGGCAAAGCCCAAGGCGGCCAAACCGAAAGCGCAGATGGCCATGCCCATGCCCAAGCCCGCGCCGGAAATGACGAAGATGATCAAGATGATGGCGGGGAGCTGGACGGTGACCGAGAAGCACGATCCCAATCCGATGATGCCCAACGGCGGCACGGGCAAAGGCACGGCTGTACTGACGCCCGGGCCGGGCAACATGTCGTTGATGGAGAAGTACCACACCAGCGGAGCCATGGGCAGCAGCTTCAACGGATTCGGAACGTTCTGGTGGGACCCCAAGGCGCAAGTGTACCGGGGCGTTTGGTGCGATAACATGTCGCCGAATGGCTGCGATGATAGCGGCACCACCAAGTGGGACGGAGACAAGCTGGTTGGCATGATGGAGAGCGAGATGGACGGGAAGAAAATGATGACCCGGTTCACCTATTCCGACTTCAAGCCTGACTCGTTCGTGATGACCATGGAAATGGGCCCGGATGCCAGCAAAATGCAGAAGGCGATGACCATCACGTATACCAAAGCCGGCATGGCAGAGAAGAAGATGTAGCAGGCCCACGCAAAGGGAATTCAAGGCCCGCAGTCCTGCGGGCTTTGAACCCAACTGAGGGTACTTCTAGGGAACCTCGAAATCAACATTCTGTATCTTCTGTATCTCCGGGGCTGAAGCCAAGAATCGCGGGCTTTCTAACGCGGGCCTGAAGGCCCGCACTACCCGAGCCACAGCCACTCTGGAATCAGCTCAGACGCCGGCCTGAAGGCCGGCACTACCCGAACATCGAACTTGTTCGGAGTTTTCTTAGCGGCTCGGCGGCGTCGGCTGGGGTGCGGGCGCAGGTTTCTGCTGCATCGGGGCCGACCTCGTGGGCGCCGGTCGCGAGCCTTCCAATACCGACCCGCTACGGTTCGCATGACGCGTGGCGAACACCGAAAGCGTGATGGACGTGACCATGAACATGATAGTCGCCCAGGTGGTGGCTCTCGAGAGCACGGTTGCGGCAGTGCGAGTTCCGAAGGCAGTCTGGCTGCCCATGCCTCCAAAGGCGGCGGCAATGTCAGCACTCTGCCCGCTTTGCAGCAGCACCACAATGATGAGGAACAGACAAACGACGATGTGAATGACGGTAATCAGGACAACCATGGAGCTCTCAATCCTCGCATCCGGCGGCCGCGCAAGTTACGCGGAACTGCGCCAGCATCGGCAATATCGTAACTCTTTACGTTGCTTATAACTTGGGTGAGGCATGGTGCGGAAGGGGGGACTTGAACCCCCATGCCTTTCGGCGCCACCCCCTCAAGATGGTGTGTCTGCCAATTTCACCACTTCCGCACACCCGACCGGATGCGGCCTGCATCGCGGGTTCCAAGCAGAAACGTAGAGGCAATTAAGTATAGCAAATGGCGCCGCCGGGGAAGGCACCCATGCAATGATAAGCCGTTAGCTTCGAACAGTTCGCAATCGTCGCAGTCGTCGCGTTCCTGCTCAAACCAAAGCATGTAAACCGTGTTGCTCATGCTGCCGGCCTCGGCCTTTCTCTGCCTCAATGATCTTACCAATTCATCCAAGCTCCAAGCGTGATCAGTCAAGCCTGCCTCTGTTGGCGCGGACCACGCAAAGTCTTGCGCTGTGGTGGACCACAGGTAGTATATTAGTAGTATGAAGGAGAAGACTTCCATAACACTCTCCAGCGATGTACTTGCAAAGCTCGATCATCTGGCGGGAACGAAGTACTCTCGTTCCGCGCTGATCGAACGGGTGCTTCGCAAATATTTTCGTGAACGCACGCGAGCAGCTCTGCACGCGCGCGACTTACAACGAATTAATCAGGCGGCTGATGAACTGAGCTCGGAAGCTGCAGACGTGCTTGAGTACCAGGCGCCAATAGACTGGTCTTCCGATTGATCGTTGCAGGTGAGGGACAGTGAGACGAGGCGACCTGTATCGCGTCTATAAGCCGGGCGGTCACGATCCTAAACAGTATCGGACATTTGTAGTGGTAAGCCGTCAAGCACTTATCGACTCGAAATTCCCGACCGTAGTCTGTGCTCCGGTGTTTAGCAATGGCCAGGGTCTGTCCACTCAGGTGCCTGTCAATACGAGCGAAGGGCTGAAACACGCGAGCTGGATAATGTGCGACAACCTTTCGAGTGTGCGCAAAGCTGATCTCACGCATTACATAGGATCGCTTTCCCGGACAAAGGTCGGCGAATTGAACCGGGCCATAAAGATGGCGCTTGATCTCTTCTGACGAGTCAATGGCTGCGGTCACTGGAACTCATAACTTCTTCAATACTTCACAATCCTGGTGAAACTCGCGGGATCCAGGCTGGCCCCGCCGACTAGCGCGCCGT
>Ga0209385_1000501_pt1 | contig 15988 bp, 13 predicted proteins | sample NGEPerB_FD_184506 | JGI IMG/M metagenome (GOLD analysis project Ga0209385, IMG submission 184506) | Arctic peat soil microbial communities from the Barrow Environmental Observatory site, Barrow, Alaska, USA - NGEE PermafrostAB12-B... | ecosystem: Environmental > Terrestrial > Soil > Wetlands >... | reverse complement strand
TCCAGCGCGGGCACACATTTACGTCCCATCCGCCGCAAACGAAAAAGCGCGATACCGGGAATCGACCGATGCGGGCTCCCCAATGAGCGCCCTTCAGGCGATTGGGGTGCAGATACGCCAGAGCCAAATAATTATCCCAAGAAAGCAACGTGGTGCGATGACAAATAAAAGTCTAAGGGTTGGCGAGTAGTATCCCCCTCGCCGCGCCGTTCGAGTGGCGCAGGCTTATCCCGAAAAGTGGCCGAAATATCCCAGCAGCAGCACGAGGACGCCAAAGAGGATGCGGTACACAATGAAGACCGTCAGAGTTTTGGTTTGCAGATATCGGATGAACCACGCGATAGTTACGTAACCCACCACCGCCGAGACCAGCATACCGACGGCGAATCCGGTTGCCATGCTCGGTGGAAGCCCTTCCTTCATCACGTGATGCAGCTTGAGCAGCGCGGCACCCGCGATGATGGGAGTGGAAAGCAGGAAGCTGAAACGGGCCGCGGCTTCGCGCGTGAAATTGCGAAACAGCCCGCCAGTGATCGTGATACCGGAGCGAGACACGCCGGGGACGACGGCAAAAGCCTGCAAGACGCCGACCGTCATGGCATCGCCCAATGTGATTTGCGGCAGAGGCTTCTGAAAGCGGCTGGCGCGCTCGGCCAGCCACATGAGTATGGCAACGATGATGAGCATGGAAGCCACCAATTCCGGTGCGCGAAACGTGGTTTCAATGCGCTTCTCCAACAACGCACCGGCGATTGCGGCGGGTATGGTTGCCGCGATCATGTACCACAGCAGTTGCCGTTCGCGGCGCTGCTCTTCCGGCGTTAAGTCGCGCACGTTGTCGCTGGTTTCGGAGAAGCGCACGACCTTTCCGCCGAAGGCTGCGCGCAGGATCTGGATCCAGGTGCGCCAAAAGTAAAACAAGATGGCGAAAAGTGTGCCCGCGTGCAGCGCCACGTCAAAGGTGAGCCCGGGATCGCTCCAGTTCGCCAGTCCCAGCCTGGTAACGAGCCAGGGAATGAGTGCCAGATGTGCGGTGCTGGATACCGGAAGAAATTCCGTGAGTCCCTGCACGATGCCGAGGACAATCGCTTCAACAATAGGCAAGCTATTCCACCATGTTCCCAAATGTGGGGATTTTGTTCTGCACCATGTATACCAGACGCTCTGCCCGGTTGGACCAGTCTTCGTCGTTGGGGTATTGCGACATTAGTTTCTTGGCGACGCTGATGGCGCGCGCGCTGGAATCGTCAGCCTTCTTTGGCTGATTGTCGGTCGTGTAGATCGCGATCAGCGCCGAATAACGCCATGCCGCCTTGTAGAGGGCCTCCGCAGCCTTGGGGGACTGGGGATGTTCGTCGGCATACTTCAGATAGATCTCGGCTTCCTTCACGGGGCACTGGGCCTGCGCCTCCCATTCGCCACAGAGTTTGTTGTCGATCAGGTGATAGGCGGCCAGGTCGGCCCATTTGGTGCGCGGGAATTTCTTGATTACCCGCTTCATGTGCTCTTCGTCGATCGGCACGCGCAGCGCAGGATCGCGCATTTTCGCAGAGGGACGGGTGGCTTGGTCTGCCGCCTCGATTTGCCAGCGGATGTCGGCGCTACGGTAAAGCGATTCGCCAGCCAGCGGGGAAGCGGGGAAATATTCGGCGATGCGGGCGTAGATTCGCATGGCGTCCTGCGCAGCTCCGCGACGGCCGCCGCGGTGGCTGGCCTCCATTTCCGAATCGAAAGCCTCGCCGAACAGAATCTTGTCGCCGTCAGGAGTAGTGGTCGTGATGACCCCCTTGTCGACAATCCAGCCGGTAACGTTGCGGTCGGTCTGGTCTTCGTATCCGACTTCAATGTTGGTACTGACGTCCACGGTACCCACGACGTTCATCCAGCCCGGTGTGCGCTCGATAACGGCAACCTCACGGCCACGGCTGATGTTCGATAACTTTGCCGAGGAGGTATCCGGAGAAATGTAAATGATGCCGTCGCGCATCATGATGCCGCGTTCCGTGGCGAATAGCGACGGAGAGAAAAATACCAGGAAACCTAAAACGAAATACCAGCACCATGAATGTTGTTGAGACACCTTGTCGCTCCTGCATGACGCGCTAATTGCTAGAACTGGTCTCATAAATAACAGCAGAAGATTTGTATCAGGGCACGACTTCCAGTCGTGCCGTATCTGCGGGCCAAGGTAAACGGCTTTAGCCGCTGAAGACAGGGGCTAAAGCCAAATCCAGAAGCGAGCCTCTTCGGCACGGCTAAAGACCGTGCCCTGATACGAATCGCAGACTACGCCACTTATGAGATGGACCGTAGTTGCTAACTGCTAACTGCTAACCGCTAACCGCTAACCGCTAACTGCCAATTGCTAATTGCTAATTGCTAACTGCTAACTGCTAACTGCTAACTGCTAACTGCTAACTGCTATTAGCCCTCTTCCATCAGCACTTGGGCCAGCAATTGTGGCTCGACGTTCCCACCGCTGACAACGGCGACCGCTTTCTTGGAATCGGGCAACTCGTGGCCATGGAAAAGCCAGGCCGCAAACGTGACAGCGCCACTGGGCTCTGCCACGATGCTCCCGTTCAGAATGATCCGCCGCATCGCTGTGCGGATTTCATCTTCCGTCACGCTGATTACATCGTCTACGAATTCCCGCATGTGCTCGAAGTTCAGCCGCCCGATCGACTGCGTACGCAGTCCGTCAGCCAGCGTGCTGGAGACGCGCTCCGCCGATAACTCCACGATCTCGCCCTTGCGGAAGCTTTGCTGCGCGTCGTTGGCCAGCTCAGGCTCGACGCCAATCACCTTTGCCCGGGAGCCGCTCAGCTTGAGGGCGGCGGAAACGCCGCTGATCAGTCCACCCCCCCCGACCGGCGCCAGCACGAGATCCACATCGGGGCAGTCTTCCAGGATCTCGAGTCCGACGGTACCTTGTCCAGCGATGATCTGCTCATCATTGTACGGAGGCACGATCATGTAGCCATATTGCCGCGCCAGTTCTTCGGCCTTCTGCAAACGCTTGGCGCTGGCCGGACCGACGGTGACAATCTCCGCTCCCAGCGCGGCGGTGCTGTCCATCTTGATCTTCGGCGCGTTGCGCGGCATCACGATAATCGCCTTCACGCCCAAGGCCCGCGCCGCGTAGGCGACTCCCTGCGCGTGATTGCCGCTGGAATAGGAGATGACTCCACGCTGGCGCTCTTCTTCGCTGAACGAAGCGATTTTGTTATAAGCCCCGCGCAGCTTGAACGAGCCGATAGGCTGAAGACTCTCGGCTTTCAGCCACAGCTGCCCGCGCGTAGATTCGTCGGCGGATTTCGCATCGGCAGCAGAGTTCTCCCTGCGGGCGGGCGGAAAGTAGGCAATGAGCGGCGTGCGGGCCGCTACGCCGCGCAATCTCTTCTGCGCGAGTTGGATCTGTTCGAGACTCACCATAGCTGGGTCAGTGCACCGTTGTCGCCACGGACGCAAGCCACAGCCCGGCGGGCAGGTGCATCGAGTCCTGGCCGTCGCCGGCGGTCCGCGCCTCGTGGATCATCAATGACATCCAGTGTACAAGTGCCAGACGATCGTGCAACTTGACTTTGGCGCCGAAGTCAACGTGACCAATCGCCGGGCTGATCAGCGTGTCCAGCAAATACTTCTTCGGGATGTCGCGTTGCAGCCACAACATTTCCGTCGGCGGGATGATCACGTCGTCGGAGCCGTGCAACAACAGGACGGGGACGTGCAGGGACTGGAGGTGGCCGGCCGGAGAAGCGGCAGCCAACTTCTCCCGCCGCTTGTCGATTTCAGCCAGAATCGCAGGCGTGAAGCTCTCACGCTGCTTGCGATAAATGCGCTGCATGATCTCCTGATCGTCAGGCGTCATGGTCTTGGTCAGCGCTTCGGAAGCTTTTCCGTCTTCCGAGAGCAGCAGCCTGAGGGCCTCGTGTGCCGTCTGGACGTCCTCGGGAGCGAAGAAGTCCTGCGGCTCGTCATAAATCACGATCAGCGGACCGTACTCATGCGGCTGCATAGGCTCGATTGATCCATCGGGACGAACCGCCTCGCCGGTCGCAAAGAAGCGAAGAACATGGGCGAGATCGTAGTATCCGCCCACGGAAGCCACCCATGCGATCGACTGCGAGAATTGAGGATTGCTGGCGGCCAGCAACGACAAGCCTCCGGAGAAGCTGATCGCCAGGATGCCCACTTTCGGCACGTTGAGTTCCTGCGCGAAGCTGTGCGCAGCCGCGCCGATGAGGTCGGCAGACTCGCGTTCCACGCGATAGTCCGCGATGCCAGAGACCAAAGGCGTCATCACGAAGAACCCGCTCGCCGCCACGGCGCGCGCGGAATTCACCAGCCGAGGATCGTCGATCCCCAGCCGGTGCATGCCGTGGACAATGACGATGCCTGGCGCGAAGCCGATGCCGCGCGGCATGTACACATGCACCGGAACCGGCTGGCCGCGGAAGTTGAAGGTGGTGTCGCGCACTTCAACCGGATGCACTTCATAGTTGGCCAGCCATCCGGTGGCATTCGGATCGGAAATGCGCTGCAGCAGAGAAGCAGCCTGCAGATAGTCTCGCGCGAGCGGATAGATGGCGATCGCAGCGATGGGAAGCAGCAACAGAAGCCAGGCGAGGAGGCGTGCCTTGTGCGATGGATGGCGACCTTGCCAGGGGATGGTGGTCATTGGGAACCGCGGTGGGTCTCTTAAGGTAAATCGAGCGTGATCTTCAGGGCGACTTCAATGCTTGTCATGATCGGCTTATCGAAGGCACCAAGTTGCTCTTTCAATCGAGTCTTGCTTATGGCTCGTACCTGCTCGCAGAGGACAATTGAATCCTTTGACAGCCCTCCGGTACCCGCTGAGACCTTAACATGTGAGGGGTATACCTTGGTCTTATTTTCAGCACCCGTGATGGAGCAGACAATTACAATGGGGCTGAATTTGTTAAGAGCGTCCCGGCTGACCACTACCACGGGACGGATTCCTCCCTGTTCGGAGCCCTCCGAGGGTTGAAGGTTCGCCTTGAACACATCACCGCGTAGAGCTTGTGGCATAGGCCGGCTCTCCCTCTAAGTCTTTCTCTTCCAACCTGAGGGCTTCCCAATCGCTATGCTCAAATTCCTCAGCGACTAACTTTGCTTCTTTTTGGTAGGCGGTATCTTCTGCCATGCCTGCGAATGCAGCGTCGATCTGATGACGCCTGTACATCCGCAAATAAGCCTTAATCGCAGCAACGAAAAAATCATTCAGGCTTGCGGAGCCGGATATTCCCTTTTCCTTCTCAACGACGGATCTAACTTGGTCATAAACAGGTCGAGGCAGACGCACCGTCGTGGTTCGAGTCTCCTTTTTCTGCGCCAACGCCATTGTGCCTCCTCCGGGTGTGAAACTCCATCGTGCGCATTATTAACATGCACAATTGTTTGATGTGCAATCAGGTTAGTGTCCGCCACCAAATAATAACATTAATATGCGGTTCAAGGCGATATTACAGATATGATTGCATAAGTGATTACACTAAATGACATCACCTATACAATCCCCGCGAGATAAGCACGTCAAGATGGAAGTAAATGTCTTATAATCTAGGAGTTAGCAGACGCTTACTCCGCACGTGCCACGGCAGTCTTCTATCAGATTTCCAGGATCACTGGCATGATCAACGGCCGCCGCGAAGTGTTTTTCACGATGAAGCGCTTCAGGTCCTGGCGAATTTTTTCCTTGATCATGCCGTAGTCGCCCTTCTCTTCGTCGCTGGACGACTCGAGGGTGTTCATCACCGTCTGCCGCGCCTGATCGAGGAAACCATCCTCGCTGGTGTTGGCGGAGAAGCCGCGCATCACGATTTCGGGTGGAGTCTCCACCTTACCCGTCAGCTTGTTGATGGCGATGATGGGCAACACGATGCCGTCTTCGCTGAGGTGACGGCGATCGCGAATGACCAGATCTTCCACCACATCGCCCATGGAATTGGAATCGATGCAGACGCGGCCTACGGCAATGCGTCCCGCCTTGCGCGCCCCCATCTCGTCGAATTCCAGAATGTCGCCGCTCTCGATCATCATGACCTTGCCCACCGAGTTGTGCATGGCGCCGGCCATTTCGGCGTGCAACTTGAGCTGGCGATACTCGCCATGGATGGGAATAAAATATTGCGGCTTTACCAGGTTGATGATGAGCTTCAGCTCTTCCTGGCTGGCGTGCCCGCTGACGTGCACCGGGGGCGAAGAACCGTCATCGTAGATGACGTGGGCATCGCGGCGGAATAGATGGTCAACCACACGGAAGATGGCTTTCTCGTTGCCGGGAATGATGCGCGACGAGAGCACCACCGTGTCACCCGGCTGAATGCGGGCGTGCTTGTGGTTGTCAACGGCGGCGCGAGACAGGGCTGACATAGGCTCGCCTTGCGTGCCGCTGATGAGCACACAAACTTTCTCCGGTGGGAAATCGCGAATCTGGGCGGGATGAATCAGCAATCCCTCGGGCGCGTCAATGTAGCCGAGGTCCTGCGCGATCTCCGCCGACTCCATCATGGAGCGGCCCACCAGACAAACCTTGCGCCCATTTTCGAAGGCCTGCTCCATGGTCAGCTTGATGCGGTGGATGGAAGACGAGAAACAGGAGATGAACAGGCGCCGTTCGGCGCGCGAGAAAATCTCCTGGAACCGCGCGCGCACGGCACGTTCGCTGGGCGTGTAACCGCGGCGCTCCACGTTGGTTGAATCCTGGAAGAGCGCCAGCACTCCCTCCTTGCCGTATTCCGCAAAGGAATGCAAATCGAAGAGGCGGTTGTCCGTGGGCGTGGGATCGACTTTGAAGTCGCCGGTGTGGATCAGGGTGCCGAGCGGCGTATGAATGGCCAGCGCCACGCAGTCTACCAGGCTGTGCGTGACCTGGATGGGATTGATCGTGAACGGCCCGATCTTAAAGCGCTCGCCAGGTCTGATTTCGTTGAGCACGGCATCGTCCAGCTGGCCATGCTCTTCCAGTTTGCCTTCCACATAGGCCAGGGTGAATTCGGTGCCGTAGACCGGAACGTTCAGCTCGGAGAGGAACCAGGGCAGCGCTCCGATGTGATCTTCGTGGCCGTGCGTGAGAACAATGGCGCGCACATGGGCGCGATTCTCGATCAGGTAGGTGATATCGGGGACAACGATGTCCACACCCAGCAACTCGGCTTCCGGGAACATGAGTCCGGCGTCAATGACGATAATGTCGTCGCCCCAGCGAATGGCCATGCAATTCATGCCGAATTCGCCGAGTCCCCCGAGGGGCACAACTTGTAGCTTTCCCATAGACATGTGCAAGTGTCGATGCTAGCACAGGAGCGCCGGGAAAGTTTCACGACGCGAGCGCTGCGAAGCGGGCACGCGCTTATACTTGAGTACGACAACATGACAGACCCGACAAGAAAATCGTGGATGAGGCGGGGCGTGGAAGGCGCCGTGCGTAGCGCCTTCATGAAAGCCTACTCCACCGTCAAAGTTAATCCCGAGAAGTATCTCGACCATCTGCGCATGGCTTACAACCTGCCTGCCTCGACCTACGAGGGCATGTATTCCGTGGATCCCGGCACGCTGGACCATATTGCGGAACAGACCATCCGCGCTCACGCGCGCCTGGCCACCGTGGAAGGCGCGGGCCTGGGTCTGGGCGGCATGTTCACCATGCTGCCCGATCTCGGCATCCTGGCCGCGATCACCCTGCGCATGATCCAGAAGCTTAGCCTGATTTACGGCTTCCCCTACAACACCGAAGAAGAAGAGGCTGAACTGTGGGTTGCGGCGGCCAGCGCGGCGGGTGTGGACATCAGCCGCGAACTGCTGGAAAAGCAGTTCGTGTCTAAGTTTGTTCCCCGGGTCATTCAGCGGATCGCGGTGAGCGCCAGCGCGGAAATCGTGGAGAAGTGGACAGCGCGTCTCATTCCGCTGGTCAGCTCCGCGATTGGAGCGGGGCTGAACCATTACTTTGTGAAGGTCTGGGGCGAGCGCGCCATGGGACACTTCCGCCAGAAGCATCTGCAAATGCGGTCGCAGCAGGTCAACAGCAAAGTCAGGCCCCCGGCTCTTCCCGCGAGTTAACGCCAGCCAGCGACCCTGCTAGAGCGATTCCAGAGTTCCTGTATCCAGTGGTGTTGGGTGGAGCACGCCTTCAGGCGTGCATACCAAGGGTACAGAAAAAGGCGAGGCTTTAGCCGCTGAGGTAAGGGCCCAAGTCACCTCAGCGGCTAAAGCCAAATTCAAAGACCCCGCTCAAATGCACCGCTGAAGCGGTGCTCCACCCGGACACACCAAACGCAGAATCTGATCTAATCTTCGCCGCACCGCGCCTCACTGCAACACCGCTTCCTTCACGGACGCCGATGGCGTCTCTACGCCGAATTCGCCCTCACACTTTGCCATGACCACCGACGCCAGGCAGTTGCCCAGCACGTTGACTGCGGTACGGCCCATATCGAGCAACTGATCGACGCCGAGCAGCAGAAATACCGGTTCGGTAGGCAGTCCAGTGGAGCTGGCGGTCGCCAGCAGGATGACCAGCGCCGCTCGCGAGACACCCGCGACTCCTTTGCTCGTGACCATCAGCGTCAACATGATCAACAGTTGCTGCCCCAGGGAAAGATGAATGCCCGAGACCTGGGCCACAAAAATCGCCGCGACCGACAGATACAACGAGCTGCCGTCCAGATTGAAGCTGTAGCCCGTGGGGATGACGAACGCGACAATCTGCCGCGGAACGCCGATGGCTTCCATCGCCTCCATGGCTCGCGGCAGAGCGGCCTCGGAACTGGCGGTGCCGAATGCGATCGTTACTGGCTCGGCCACCGCCTTCAGGAAGCGGCGCAGCGGAACCCGGAAGATCAGCGCAACGGGCAGCAACACGCCGAGCACAAAAACCGCGAGCGCGACGTACAGCGTGAGAAGCAACTTCAGCAAGCTGGCCAGGATGCCCAGCCCGGTGTGTCCCACAGTGTAGGCAACGGCCGCACCGACACCGAGCGGAGCCATATACATAACGATGTTCGTGAACTTGAACATCACTTCGCTCAGGCTCTCGCAGAACGCCAGCATGGGACGGCGCTTTTGCTCGCCGATCATGGCGAGGGCAACGGCGAAGATCAGGCTGAAGACGACGACCTCCAGCACTGCCCCGTCAGCGACTGCCTTCGCAATGTTCTCCGGAAAGATGTGCAGGATGGTGTCTTGCGCGCTGAGCTTCGTGACTGGCACCGACTCGGCGGTTGTGGAAGGTGGCAATTGGACGCCGACTCCGGCTTTGCTGATGTTGATGGCTGCCAGCCCGAGGAAGATCGCGATCGTAGTGACAATCTCGAAATAGATGATGGAGCGAAGGCCGAGCCGCCCGACCTGCCGCAGGTTGGAGTGGCCTGCAATGCCGACTACCAGCGTGCCGAAGATCAGGGGCGCGATGATGGTTTTGATCAACCGAAGGAAAATGAGGGCCAGCACGCGCAGATTGGTCGCGGCGTTCGGAAAATCGTGTCCGATGGCCGCACCCAGCAGCATGGCGATAAAGATCCACGCGGACAGCGTGCGCCGCAAGCAACCATACAGCACGAGAGCAGCAAGCGCGGCCCAGCGCAGGACGCCGACGAGTATCGTCGGTTGTCCCGCGAACCGCCAACAAAGCAGCGCGGCGAGCGCAACGATGGCTGCGGTCAGCAGCGCGATGTTCTCTCGTTGTTTGCTGGATTGAACCATAGAATCCTAGTGCACGGTAGAGCGGATATTCAGGTTCGCCTCCAGGCCCTATGAATATTGAGTAGTGGGCTAGTCTGATCTCCACAGGTCACCCGCCGAAGGAGGCGCGCCAAAGGGGCAGCTGCTCGGCGGATAGGACTGCTAGGTGTTCTTGTTGTATCCCGGTTCGATAATGCGATTGAGATTCGGGCCTCCATTCGGAGACCAGTAATAGCCCCAGAAAGTGTCCCGTTTTTCGTTGAACGTATCGCGGTATGTCACAACGCCGTAGATAATGAGCGTTTGGCCGTCCTTGATATGCCCGGAGCATCCAATTGCTCCTTCGAGTGGGACGGCTTCTTTCCCTACCCTCACAGGCTCCGCGCCGAACCGAATTGTGTGCAACCGCGACAAGTCTGGCTCCGTGGGGATTCTGTCTACTATTTGCGCACACGCTCTCTTTTCGAGTATCCAGCCCGGCGTTTTTCCATCATTGCAACACCTAAGTCGGAAAGGTACGCTCGTGAAGGGTTCGAAAGAGTCATTGGTTGTTTGTTGGGGTCCACTAAGCCCCGGAGACCACTCCAAATCAACCATTATCCACGCACGTTCGGAGTTTATCAGCGCGTTGGCGCTTTTCTGCGCTGCATCGGCGGCCTTGTCTGCAATGTTGGCTTGGCGCACGATCTGGTTCATTGTGCGGTGAGAAACAACAGCATACCAACCAGTTATTCCTACGTAGATTGCGGTCAGGCCAACAGCAACCCATTCGGGCTTCTTGTACCAAGGAGGATCGGGGTTTTCTTTGCCCCCATTGGTAACGGTGTTATCTGGGTGTTCCTGGGGACTTATCGCGGCGTTGGGCGACAATGGTTTCTTGCCTGCTGCCTGATTTTGTTTGTTTTGTGTCTCTCGTCGGGCCTGTTGATGCTGGTTGTCGGCTTGGCCGTGTAGGGCAAGCGGCAAGGTGTTCAGGAGCAGAATTGCGAGCGCAAGGCGCATAATTGACAGGAAATGAAAAGAGAATACGAATACATCGAAGGCCGGAAAGCAAGGGAAAACTTCGGCGGAAATATTAAGGTCCGTTCTACCTACCGCAATATATCTTCCAACTCCACCCCGCGATTGGTTCGTTCATCGCGATATTTCACGATCACTGGGGTGTAGAGTGACAGTCCCCACTCCGCGGCTTTGCCTTTGGTAATGGCGCGCGAGCCAGGTACGACCACGGCTCCCTCCGGCACGCGCAGCGGTTCCGTCTGTGTCGCGCGGTAGATTTCGCCGTGCACGATATCGAACAGGGGCGTTGACCGCGTCAGGATCACGCCGGCTCCCAGCACGGCGCGCGCGCCGACTTGCGTACCCTCATAGACGCCGCAGTTTCCGCCGATCAGTACGTCGTCCTCAATGATCACCGGCGATGCGTTGATCGGCTCCAGGACGCCCCCAACCTGCGCTGCCGCGCTGATATGGACGCGCTTGCCCACCTGAGCGCAGGAACCGACCAGCGCATGCGAATCGATCATCGCACCCTCATCCACATAGGCGCCTACGTTGATGAACATCGGCGGCATGCAAATGACGGAGGGGGCTACATAGGCGCCAGCGCGCACGGACGAGCCTCCGGGAACCACGCGCACCAGGTCGCTGGCGGTGAAGTGGCGAATCGGATAGGTGTCCTTGTCAACGAACGAGAGTACACGCGGGTCTCCACTCTCCGCCAGCTTGCCGATACGGAAGCCCAGCAGGATCCCTTGTTTCACCCATTCATTGGTGCGCCAACGGCCGTCGATCTTTTCGGCAGCACGAATCGTGCCCGCAGTCAGTGCATTCCGGAACTGCGAAAAGATCTCGCTGGCGCCGGGAAACACAGCCGCATCAGTTCCCATCGCATAGAGAGACTCGATTTGACGCTGAAGTTCGCGCATGGCGGGCAGTATAACTGTTAGCAGCCGCCCGCTCCAGCCCGCATCAGCGCGAGCGGGCAGCGCTGGACCTCGGCGAATAACCGCAGATCCCTCGACTCCGCTTCGCTCCGCTCGGGATGACAAAATTGAAGGAACCTATGCGGCGCACCTGAAGGTGCGCCCCTTCAATGCAAAACGCCATCCCGCAGGGGATGGCGTTCGCCGTTGGCGTGGTTGAAAATCAGGCTGCGGCCTTGACGATCCGCATCCCGTAGAACGACCGGTACACGAACACGAACGATATCGCAAAGAAGATGACCGCCAGCACGTGGCTAAAGGCCGCTCCCTTGCTCGCGGTCAAACTAACCGCCAGCTCTACCGCCAGCAACCCGAACAGCGTGGTGAACTTGATGATCGGGTTCATGGCAACCGAGGACGTGTCTTTGAAGGGATCGCCAACCGTGTCGCCGACGACGGTTGCATCGTGCAGCGCCGTGCCCTTCTGTTTCAGTTCGACTTCGACGATCTTCTTGGCATTGTCCCACGCGCCTCCGGCATTGGCCATGAACATCGCCTGGTACAAGCCGGAGATGGCAATCGCGATCAGGTAGCCGATGAAGAAGAACGGCTCCACAAAGGCGAAGGACAGGGTCACGAAGAACACCGCGAGGAAGATGTTGAACATGCCTTTCTGTGCATACTGGGTGCAGATTTGCACCACCTTCTTGCTGTCGCTCACCGAGGCCTTCTCCGCGCTGTCCAGCTTGATGTTGGCCTTGATGAACTCCACCGCGCGGTAAGCGCCGGTGGTTACCGCCTGCATGGAAGCGCCGGTGAACCAGTAGATAATGGCGCCCCCGCTAATCAGGCCGAGCACGAAGGGAGCGTGCAGCAGCGAGAGCTTGCCCACGTTTTCCGTCAGCCCGCGGGTGAGCGCCATGATGATGGAGAAGGTCATGGTGGTCGCGCCCACGACGGCGGTCCCAATCAGCACCGGTTTGGCGGTGGCTTTGAAGGTGTTGCCGGCGCCATCGTTTTCTTCCAACATATGCTTGGCGCGCTCGAAGTTCACGTCAATGTTATAGTCGCGCTTCAACTCACCCTGGATATTCGGTATGTGCTCAATCATAGAAAGCTCGTACACCGATTGCGCATTGTCCGTGACCGGGCCATAGGAATCCACCGCGATGGTCACCGGTCCCATGCCCAGGAAGCCGAAGGCTACCAGTCCGAAAGCGAACACGGCTGGCGCCAGCATCAGGAAGCCCAGCCCGTAGGTGCTCACGTAGTAGCCGATACTCATGAGCAGGACCATGGTGAAGCCCAGGTAGTAACAGGAGAAGTTGCCGGCCACGAGGCCCGACAGAATGTCGAGCGAAGCGCCGCCTTCTTCGGCCGAGGTCACCACTTCCTTCACGTGCCCCGAATTGGTGGAGGTGAACACCTTTACCAACTCCGGGATAATCGCTCCCGCCAGGGTTCCGCAGGAGATGATCGTGGCCAGCTTCCACCATTGCGTCGAATCGCCACCCAGGACCGGCACAATCAGGTACGACACGATGTAGGTCAGCACAATGGAGATGATGGACGTGAGCCACACCAGCGAGGTGAGAGGAGCCTCATAGTTCATCTCGTTGGCATCGCCGAAGCGCGCCTTGGCGACGGCCTCGTTCAGAAAATACGCAACCGTGCTGGAGACCAGCATCATGACACGCATGACGAAGATCCACACCAGCAGTTGGACTTGCACCCTTGAGGCCATGGCAGCCGCCGCGTCAGCAGCCATTCCGTTACGAATGAAAACGGCGGGAGTGACGCCCAACAGAATGAACGTGATCAGCGCGACGCCGGTCACGCCATAAGTCTCGAATCCGTCGGCGCTGGGGCCAACCGAGTCGCCCGCGTTGTCGCCGGTGCAGTCGGCGATGACGCCCGGATTACGCGCGTCGTCTTCCTTGATCTTGAAGACGATCTTCATCAGGTCGGAGCCGATGTCGGCAATCTTGGTGAAGATGCCGCCGGCGATACGCAGCGCCGCCGCACCCAGCGATTCGCCGATGGCGAAGCCGATGAAGCACTGCCCGGCGTAATCAGCCGGAACGAACAGCAGGATGCAAAGCATGATGAGCAGCTCGACCGAGATCAGCATCATGCCGATGCTCATGCCTGCCTTCAGTGGGATGGCATAGATCGGATAGGGCTTGCCGCGCAGTCCGGCGAAGGCGGTGCGCGAGTTGGCGAAGGTGTTTACCCGGATGCCAAACCACGCCACACCGTAGCTGCCGCAGATGCCGACAATACTGAACAGCAGAATGACCGGCAGCGTCACTGACACTGGTTTGCCTGGGACCGGCGCCAGCCATCCGAAGTAAGCCACGATAACGACGGCGATGAACGCCCACAGCACCATCAGGAACTTGCCCTGGGTGATCACGTACGTCTTACAGGTCTCGTAGATCAGCTCGGAGATCTCGCGCATGGAGCGGTGGACCGGGAGGTTCTTGAGCTGCATGTAAATCGCCATCCCGAACAGCAGGCCGAAAGCGCAGAAGAGCAGGCCGATCAGCAGCAGGTTATGGCCCGTCAACCCGAGGAATCTGACCGACGAAAGATCGGGCAGCCGAAGGTTGGCCTCGCCGGCGGCTTCGTTCGGCTGAGCGAAAGCCGTCCCGGCATTCAGCAGGAACAGAGTCAGCGCGGCGGTGAGCAACTTGGCCGAGCTTCTTATGGATGACAGCCGCCGCAGGGCGGCGAGCCAGGTGTGCATATGATTCCTCCAATGGGCCGTGCCCGTTTCGGGCGGGCGCACCCATAAAATGACGTTAGGTTTGTTCCGCTCTCCCGCGATATATCGCAGACAGCGTTTCCATGAGATCGATTACCGCCCAACAGATCAGGCGTACAAGGCTGTAGCTCGCGTCTTCGCAGATCGCCAGAAAAAACCATGCATGGACCTGCTGGAATCCCGGAAACGCGCTTCCACTTCAAGACGAGAAGTGTTGAGGTTTGGCCGCGTCGGGAACACTTGCACCTATTCGTGTGCATCTTGAGGCACACCACAGGCATAGTACAAAAGGCGAGTCTTTATAGCATGTTGGGCAAAGCGGGGTCAATGACATTTCGGTCAGGGATGGTTTCTGAAAAGTGCGTTGACGGCTCAGGCATCCCTATTCGGCACAATTTTCCATTCAGCCGGTTGTGCTCCGGTTGCGGGCTGCGTGTCAAGTGCATGTTCCCTCGTAATCGCACATTCTATAGTATAGGTCTTCAGAAACAGATCTCTTGCGGTGATCTTCAGTCGCAGCGGCAGCGGAACGTCCCTAGGCAGACCAAGAATTGCAAGTGGCGTCTCTACCGCTCCGTAAGCTGGAATTGTGAGCGGCACAACCCCGCAATGTGTCGTGCGATCTGTCGCAATCTGCAAGTCCATCGAAGGGACACTTAGGCAAACAGGCTGACCGTCTTTCCCTTCAATCTGAGACGTCCAACTGGTAATGGCATTGGGTTGAGATCGTGGATTCGTCACCAACAAACTGATGCCTACCGCGGCGTCCGTATCCCTCCATCCAATGTAGTTCCTGCCCCAAAGCGTTTGCTGTATTAGGACCAGACGTGGGCGCGCCAACAAGTAAGTTCGGAGTAGCGCCCAAATACTCAGCGCCGTCGCAATCGCAGTCAGTATATTGAAAAAGTGTTGAGCAGAGTCCCACGGCACGAGAGCAGGTCCTTGTCGGCGATTTTCGCGGTCCAATCAATTGCGCGCAAACGTCTTAGGGGAAACTGGGTTCCTGCGCCCGAGCATGAGGCTGCCGTTTCGCTGGAGTGCGCAATTGCTCCCGGGTGAAGGTCCCGCCGCACGTCCCGCAGTGCCACTGCACTCGCGCGACGGGTATCGAGTTGACCGCCTGCTGAGGCTGCCAGACTTTCGACAATTCGCCTCTACAACTAGGGCAGATCATGATAACGGCATTTCATTTCTGCTGACCGGGAGGATGGTGACCTTCGATCCCAAGCCGCCTTCCTCGGTTATGCCAAGGACTTTTCTGGCGTGTTGCTTCGCCTTTTCTTCGGTACGGAACCTCTTAGGGTGATGGGGCTTAGGGGATCCGGCCGGAAACTCAACTCGGTAGTAAGTCATGTCTTATTATCTCACTAAACCAGGTCGAATGCCGTTAATTCGGAGCGCTGGAGTGTCTGAAGAGTGACTTTTCAGACACTCCAGCGCTCCGAAAGAGTCATGCCGCAAGCTGACGGCTGATAGCTTCTACGGCGTCATCCCCAACTGCCAGAACAGGAACGAATAGATGTCCGTCCACTCTTCCACCTGTTTCGAGATGGGCTTGCCGGCTCCGTGTCCCGCCTTGGGCTCGATCCGTAGC
>Ga0209385_1000499_pt1 | contig 16000 bp, 16 predicted proteins | sample NGEPerB_FD_184506 | JGI IMG/M metagenome (GOLD analysis project Ga0209385, IMG submission 184506) | Arctic peat soil microbial communities from the Barrow Environmental Observatory site, Barrow, Alaska, USA - NGEE PermafrostAB12-B... | ecosystem: Environmental > Terrestrial > Soil > Wetlands >... | reverse complement strand
ACCTTGGGATGCGATGGCCGCCGTGTGGTCCTTCGCGGCGAGCGCGAGCCAGATGAGGTTCCCGCCCGGCGTCTACAAACACCGTTCGATCGAGGAATCGAACCGTCTCCGCGACGAGTGGGAGGCCGCGTCGATTCGGCGGCGCGAGGAGGAGAGGCGGCGCTGACGGGCGCAAACGCTCGTCCCGCGCGGGGTCTACCGTTTCGCGAGCCACGAAGAGGCCGACTCATGGATGACCCCCCGGATCGCGGCTCCTCACGCGCACCTGAGCTCCGGGCCCTCGCCGCGCTCGGTCTCCCGGCCTAGAACATCGAGAAGTACAGGGCCCGCGGTCGCGACGCCTTTTTCCGCGACCAGCTCGTTCAGACGTGGATGGTGCATCACATCGAGATCATTGGCGAAAGCGCCGGCCGACTGACGGATCCTTTCGCGCCGCCCACCCCGAAGTCCCTTAGAGAAGCATCGTCGCGATGCGGAACGTGCTGGTTCACGAGTACTTCGGCATCGACCATGAGCAGGTCTGGGCTGTGGTCGAAAGAGATCTTTCGGCGCTAAAGGAGCGGCTCGGCGGCATCCTGGGGGCCATCACGGCGTCTCCGAAGTAGGCGGCAATCGCGCGGGCGCGACCTCAAGCGGCGACCCGATATTCTCGTCATGCCTAAGGCGCAGCCGGGCTGAGGGCTGTGCGGCGGTAAGGCCCTCGTTTTCGGCCCTGCACTAAACTTAGGGGGATGGCTCTCCCGGCCGCGCCCCTGTCCCCCGCCGTCGTGGCCGAGCACGGGCTCTCGCCGGACGAGTTCCTGAGTATCCGCGAAATCCTCGGCCGCGACCCGAACCTCGTGGAGCTGGGGATTTACTCGGCGCTCTGGAGCGAGCACTGCTCGTACAAGTCCTCGAAGCCGTACCTGAAGGAGCTCCCCACGACGGGCCCGCGCGTCCTGCAGGGGCCCGGCGAGAATGCCGGAGCCGTGGACATCGGCGACGGCCTCGCGGTCGTCTTCAAGATGGAGTCCCACAATCACCCGTCGTTCATCGAGCCCTATCAGGGCGCGGCCACGGGAGTGGGCGGGATCCTGCGCGACGTCTTCACGATGGGCGCGCGTCCGCTCGCGATCCTCGACCCGCTCTTTTTCGGAGACCCCGCGGCTCCGCGCATGCGCGACCTCGTGGACGGCGTCGTGCGCGGCGTCGGGGGCTACGGCAACTGCATCGGCGTGCCGACGGTCGGCGGGATGACTTTTTTCCACCCGGCCTACGACAAGAACATTCTTGTGAACGTCATGGCGGTCGGCATCGTGCGGCAGGACCGGATCTTCCGCGCGAAGGCCGCCGGCGCGGGAAATCCCGTCCTCTATGCGGGCTCGAAGACGGGCCGCGACGGGATCCACGGTGCATCGATGGCGTCGGACGTCTTCGACGATCGGAAATCGCAGCGCCGCCCGACCGTGCAGGTGGGCGACCCGTTCGTGGAGAAGCTCGTCCTCGAAGCCGTCCTCGAGGTCCTCGAGGGCGACGCCGTCGTCGCGATCCAGGACATGGGGGCGGCCGGGCTGACGTCTTCGACGTTCGAGATGTGCGCTCGCGGCGGTGTCGGGATGGAGCTGGACCTGTCGAAGGTCCCGATGCGTGAGACCGGCATGACGCCGTACGAGCTGATGCTCTCCGAGTCGCAGGAGCGCATGGTCCTTGTCGTCCATCGGGGGCGGGAGGCCGAGGTCGCCGCGGTCTTCCGCAAGTGGGGCGTGGATGTCGCGGCGATCGGCGTCGTGCGCAAGGAGCCGCGCATGCGCCTCCTCTGGGAAGGCGCCGTCGTCGCCGATCTCGAGATCGCCCCGCTCGTCCAGGAGGCTCCGCTCTACCGGCGCGCCTCCACCGCGCCGAAGCCTCTCCCGCCCTCGACGCCTGTCGCCCTCGACGGCGCGCCGGACGATGCCGCGGCGCTTCGCACGCTTCTCGCGTCGCCGAATCTCTGCTCGAAGCGGTGGATCGCGGCGCAGTACGACTGGAGCGTGAGGACGAACACGGTCGCCGGTCCGGGCGGCGACGCTGCCATCATTCGGGTCCCGGGGACACCGAAGGGGCTCGCGATGACGTGCGACGTCAACCCGCGTTACGTCGCGGCCGACCCGCAGACCGGCGCCGCGCACGCGGTGGCCGAGGCCGCGCTCAATCTCGCCAGCGTCGGCGCCAAGCCGCTCGCCGTCACGGACTGCCTCAACTTCGGGAACCCCGAGCGCCCCGAGATCCTCGGCCAGTTCGCGGCGGCGATTCGCGGGCTTTCGGAGGCCTGCCGCGCGTTCGAGACGCCCGTCGTCTCCGGCAACGTGTCGCTCTACAACGAGACGGATGGCGTCTCCATCCTGCCCACGCCCACCGTCGGAATGGTGGGCCTGCTGGACGACGTCACGCGGACCGTCGGCCTCCATTTCGCGCGGGAGGGCGACATCGTGGCCCTCCTCGGGACGACTCGCGACGAGATGGGCGCGAGCGAATACCTCGCGACCGTCCTCGGACGCGACGAGGGCCCGTGCCCGGCTCTCGACCTCGCCTCGACGCGCGCGCTCGTGAACCTGCTTCTGGAGACCGTGCGCGACGGCATGCTCTCCTCCGCGCACGACCTCTCCGAGGGCGGCCTTGCCGTGGCGCTCGCCGAGGCCGCGATGGGTCCCATGGGCCTCGGGGCCGACGTCAACGTCGCGACGCCGCTGCCCACCACCCGTCTTCTCTTCTCGCAGACGGCAGGGCGCGCCGTCGTTTCGATGCCGGCGGGACGCGAGCGGAACCTCGCGGAGGCCGGGCGCCGTTACGGGGTCGCGGTCTCGCTTCTGGGCCGTGTCGTGCCGGGCCGCCTCGCCGTGTCCGTCAACGGCGCGCGGGTGCTCGATCTGGCGACGGCCGCGCTGAAGTCCGTGTCCGAATCCGCCTTTCTCGAGCTCCTGGAGGCCTGAAACGTGAGGAGACTTTCCGTCCTCGCCGCGGTCGCCGTTTTGTTCGCGACATCTCTCGCCGCTCCTGCCGCGCGGGCCGCCGCTTTGAAGATCGGGGCCCCGGCGCCCGACTTCACGCTGCCGGCCGCCTCCGACGGAAAGGCCGTCGCGCTGAAGGATCTTCTCGCGAAGAGCAAGGCGGTCGCCGTCGTGTTCGTCGCGACGAAGTGTCCGGTCTCGAACGCCTACAACACGCGCATGGCGGCCCTCGGGAGAGAGTACGGGGCGAAGGGCATCCCGCTCGTCGGGATCAACAGCAACAAGACGGAGCCGGCGACCGAGGTGAAAGAGCACGCGGAAAAGCACGGCTTCACGTTTCCCCTTCTCAAGGACGACGGCAACAGGATCGCCGACGCTTACGGCGCGACGCGCACGCCGGAGGTCTTCGTTCTCGACCCGAAGGGGAACCTGCTCTACCACGGGCGCATCGACGAGAACCAGGACGATCCACAGGGTGTTAAATCGCCGGACCTGAGGAATGCGCTCGACGCCATCCTCTCGGGAAGGCCCGTTCCCGCGGCCGAAACGAAGGCCTTCGGCTGCACGATCAAGCGCGTTTGAGGCTCGCCCGAAGAATCCTGCTGGCGGCGACCCTCGTGGTCTTCGCGCGCTCTGCCGCTTCCGAGCAAGTGAAGCTCGTGAGGCCGGAGCAGTACCGCGCGCGCGTCGTGGCGGCGAAGAAGGGCCGCGTCGTCCTCGTGAACTTCTGGGCGACGTGGTGCGACCCGTGCCGCGAGGAGATGCCCGCCCTCGTCTCCGCCGCGAAGGGATTCTCCGCGAAGGACGTAGCCGTCGCCCTCGTGTCGACCGATTCGCTGAAGAAGACGGCGGACGTAGAGAAGTTCCTCGCGTCGGGGAAGATCCCGTTCGTCTGCTGGCAGGTGAAGAGCGCCGATCCGCAGCGCTTCATCGACGCCGTGGACAAGAGCTGGAACGGCGCCGTGCCGTACACGCTCGTCTACGACCGCAAGGGCGAGCTCGTCGCGCGGCTCGCGGGCCCCCAGACCGAGAAGTCCTTCGGCGAGGCCGTCCGCAAGGTGCTGGCGCCGTGACCCCGCGTGAGATCGCCGCGCTCGCGGCCGCGGCGCCCAGCGTCACGGTCGCGGTCGCGGGAGACCTCATGCTCGACGAGACGTGGGTGGGCTCCGTCGAGCGCGTGGCGCCGGAAGCGCCCGTCCCGCTGCTTTCCCTCGTGGCGATGAGCCGGCGCGCGGGCGGCGCCGGAAACGTCGTCGAAAATCTCGCGTGCCTCGGAGCGCGCATCGTCACGCTGGGCGCCGTGGGGCCGGGCGAGGAGGGCGCGTGGCTCGCGCGGCGGCTCACGACGCTGCCGGGGACATCGGGCACGATCGTCGTCGACCCGCTGCGGGCGACGCCCGTCAAGCGCCGCATGGTTTCCGAGGGACGCCAGATGCTGCGCGTGGACGAGGAGCTCGCGTCCGCGCTGTCGCCGTCCGCCGAGGGCGCGCTCCTCGCGGCCGCGCGCCAGGCCGTGGACGCCGCCGACGTGCTCCTTCTCTCCGACTACGCGAAGGGCACGCTCACGCCGGCCCTCACGTCCACCCTCCTCGAGGCGGCGCGCGCGAAGGGAATTCCCGCGCTCGTCGACCCGAAGGGCCGCGACTACGGGCCGTACCGCGGCGCGACGGTCGTGATGCCGAACCGCCGGGAGCTGGAAGCCGCGACGGGCGAGACCGCGCGCGACCTTCAGGCCGTCGCCCGCCTCGGCGCGCGTCTGAGGGACGAGCTCGGGCTCGAAGCGCTTCTCGTGAAGCTCTCGGAGGAGGGCATGCTGCTCCTCGCGCGGGGCCAGGAACCGCGGCGCATCACGGCCCATGCCCGGGAGGTGTTCGACGTGACGGGCGCGGGGGACACCGTCCTCGCGGCGTTCGGCGTGGCCGTGGGCTGCGGTCTCGGGTTTTTCGAAGCGGCCGAGGTCGCGAACCGCGCGGCGAGCTACGCGGTCGGGCGCGTCGGCACCGCGCCGGTCCACTGGGCCGACCTCTTCGAAGGGGCGGCGGGGTCGCCGCGCGAGAAGCTCCTCGACCGCGCGCACCTGCCCGCCGTCTCGTCGATGCTGCGGCGTGCCCACAAGAACGTCGTGTTCACGAACGGCTGCTTCGACCTCCTGCACCCCGGGCACGTGAAGCTCCTGACGGAAGCACGGAAGAGCGGCGACCTTCTCGTCGTCGGCCTCAACAGCGACTCTTCGGTGAAGCGGTTGAAGGGCGACGGGCGGCCGATTCTCTCCGAGGCGGACCGCGCGCAGGTCCTCGGAGGGCTTGACGCCGTGGACTTCGTCGTCGTCTTCGACGAGGACACGCCGGAAGCGGTCATCCAAGAGCTGCGTCCCCAGACGCTCGTCAAGGGCGGCGACTACACCGAGGCCACCGTCGTCGGCGCGTCCTTCGTACGGTCGTACGGGGGCTCCGTCGTCCTCGTCCCGCTCGTGGAGGGCCTCTCGACGTCCTCGATGGTCACGCGCCTGAAGGGTGGAAGCTGATGCGCGCCTACTTCGGCGATCTGGCGGCGCTCGCCACCGGCGCGGCTCTTTCGATCGGACCCGGAGTGGAAAGGGCCGCGCGGCTCGTGGCCGACGCGGCGCTTTCCGGCCGGACGACGTTCGCGTTCGGGAACGGCGGAAGCGCGACGCAGGCGCAGCACTTCGCGGCCGAGCTCGTCGTTCGCTATCACGGCGACCGGCCCGCGCTCCCGGCGGTCGCGCTCGGGGCCGACATCGCGATCCTGACCGCCTGCGCGAACGACTACGACTACTCGATCGTGTTCTCGCGTCAGATCGAGGCGCTCGCGAAGGCGGCCGACGTGGCCCTGGGCCTCACGACCTCGGGCGGGAGTCCCAACGTGCTGAAGGCGCTCGAGGCGGCGCGCGCGCGGGGTCTGGCGACCATCTTCCTCACCGGCGAGAAGGGCCGCGCCGAGGCCGCGCGATGGGACGTCGGCATCGTCGTTCCTTCGATGGAGACCGCGCACGTGCAGGAGCTTCACCTCGCCGCGCTTCACCTCATCTGCCGTTTTGTGGACGAGGAGCGCGTCCGCCGCCTCTGACGCTTTATCGCTCGTCAGCGAGCACCTTGTCCGCCGCGGCCAGGACGTCCTCCGGCGTCACCCCGGTCATGCACGCGTGATCGATCGGGCACACGTCGAACCGACAGGGCGCGCAGAGCGTCCGGCGGCGAACGAGCGCGAGGCGCACGGGCCTCCCGTCCGGGCGCGGCCCGTCCCACGGGCGCGTCGCGTCGGGGTCGGTCGACCCGAAGACGACGACCGCCGGCGTTCCGGCCGCGCTCGCGAGATGGGCGAGGCCGGAGTCGTTTCCGAGGAAGAGCCGTGCCTCCGCGAGAATGCCGAGCGCTTCGGGCAGCGTCGTTGCGCCGGAGAGGTCGAAGACGCGCGCTTTCGCGCGCGACGCGGCCTCGGCGTTGACCGCCTTCTCGCCCGCGCTGCCGAGGAGGACGATCGCGAGGCCGTGACGCGCGGCGAGCGCGTCGAAGACCGCCGCGAAGCGTGCGAGGTCCCAGCGCTTGGCCGCGTGCGCGAAGGACGCGACGTGCGCGGCGGCGAACGGGCCGCCTTTCCAGCCGGCCTCGGCGAGACGCGCGCGGGCTGCTTCCAGGAGCGCGCCGCTCACGGGCCACGACACGTCTGGCGCGGCGGGAAGCGGCGCACCGGCCGCAGCCGCGAGCCGGAGGTGCTTCCACACCTGGTGCTCACCTGGACCGAGGAAAAGACGCACGGCGCGGGTCAGGAGAGCCCCGCGCAGCTCGCCCCGGTATCCGATCCGCTCGGGCACGCCCGCGCGGGCGAGCGTCCAGGCGGTCTCGAAGCTCGTCGGCAGGACGATCGCCCGGTCGAATCTTCCGGCACGGATCTCCAGGGCGAGGCGCTCGCGCGCCTTCGAATCCGCTTCGGAGCCTTTCGACTCGTCGACGAGGACCTCGTTCACTTCCGGGAGCAGCCGGTAGAGCTCCGCGACCCACGGGCGCGCGAGCACCGCAAGCGCGCCTTTCGGGTCGGCCGCGCGGAGCGCGCGGACGGCCGGAAGCGACAGGACGACGTCGCCGACCCAGTTCGTCGCCCGAACGAGCGTCCTCACGTACCGCGCCTCGCGCGCGCCCTCTCGAGCTCGGCCTCGACGCCCGCGACAGTCCTCGCGATCGTCCGCTCGCGCGCCGCCGCGCGGCCGTCCGTGACCAGGCGCGCGCGGCGGGCAGGGTCGTGAAGGAGGGCGAGCACCGCCTGCTCCCACGCCTCCGCGTCGAGGGACGCGACGAGGGTTCCGGCCGCCCCTCCCTGCGCCATCTCCGACGCGCCGCCCACGTCGTGCCCGACCGCGAGGCAGCCCGCCGCCATGGCCTCGACGAGAGCGAGAGGTCCGCCCTCGCTGTCGGAAGGGAGGAGGAGGACGTGGGACGCGGCGAGTCGCGCCGCGACGTCCTCGACGTGACCGGCGAACACACACCTCCCGGCGACGCCGCGCGCCGCGGCTTGCGCCTCGACGGCGCCTCGCTTCGGGCCGTCCCCGAGGAAGAGCGCGGTCGCGTCGAGCCCTCCCGCGACGAGCCGCGCGAGGGTTTCGACGACGACGTCCTGCCCCTTCCGCCCGTCGAACGCGCCCGCATGCACAAGCCGAAAGGGAGGCGGCGTGGGTGCGGTGCTCTCGAGGAAGGCCTCATCCGGAAGTCCGTCGGGAACGACGATGACCTTCGCCGCCGGGACGCCCGCCAGTTCTAGAGACTCCTTGACGGCGCGCGAGATGGCGAGGTAGCGCGACGCGGCGCGGTACTTGAGGCGTGAGAGCAGGTCGCGGCCCGGCGAGAAGACGACGCGGCGGTGGACGACGAGCGGCGCTGATGCCGCCGCGCGGCTGAACACCGCGGCGCCGTGGCCGCGGGCGTCGCCGGCGTACACGATCTCGGGGCGGAAGGACCGCGCTTCGCGCGCGACGGCGAGGAGCAAGACGGGGGACGCCTCGGAGCCTGCCGGAACCTCGGCCGTGTCGATGCCGGCCGCGCGGGCGGCCGCCGCCAGGGGCGCGCCCCGCCGGGCGAGGAGCCGGACTTCATGCCCGCGCGAGGCGAGGCCGGCCAGGACGAGCTCGGTCTGCCGCTGTCCTCCCCGCATCGCGGAACCGAGGTCGAGCGCGAGCAGCCTCACGGGAGACGAGGATAGCGCCCCGCGTCAGCGGGCCGTGAGGCCCTGCTAATGTCCCGTGCGTGCGCGCGCCGCTCTCGGTGGTCATCCTGACGAAGGACGAGCGCGACCGGCTGCCGGGCGCGCTGCAGTCGGTCGACTTCGCGGAGGAGGTCGTCGTCGCGGACACCGGTTCCACCGACGGGACCCAGGACGTCGCGCGCCTTTCGGGAGCGCGCGTCGTGTCGATCGGGTGGGAGGGCTTCGTCACATCGCGCAACCGGGCGCTCCTGGAGGCACGGCACGACTGGGTGCTCGTCCTGGATGCCGACGAGCGCGTTCCGCCCGCGCTCAGGGACGAGATCCTCGACGCGCTCGAGCGTGGCGACCCGGCGATGGCCGCCTATCGCATGCCGCGTCTGTCGCACTTTCTGGGCCGTCCGGTGCGGCACGGCACGTGGTATCCGGACTACAAGCTGCGGCTGGGCCGCCGGTCCCGCGGCCTGCGCGCCGAAGGCGGTCGTGTACACGAGACGCTGGCGGTGGATGGTCACGTGGGTTGGCTCACGTCGGCGCTCGTCCACCATCCCTACCGGGACTTTTCGGACGCCCTGCGGAAGGCTTCGCGCTATGCGCGCCTCGGTGCCGAGGATCGGTACGACCGCGGCGCGCGCGGAAGCGTCGTGGGGCTCTTCGTGCGGCCGGCCTTCGAGTTCTTCCGCTTCCTCGTCCTCAGGCGCGGCTTCCTCGACGGCGCGGTGGGCTGGTCGGTTGCGTTCCTGCACGGGTCGTCGTACTTTCTGCGGGCCGCTTTTCTGCTCGAGATCCAGCGGCGCCCGGGATCCAATCGGTCGCAAGGGCGAATGAGGAGGGAGCGATGAACATCAGCACGCGTCGTGTTCTCTGTGGGGCGGCGGCCGTCGCCCTCGCGTCGGCGCTGACCCTCTCCGGATGCGGAAAGAAGGAGACCCACTCCCTCGAGAAAGCTGGCGCCGAGGCGGACAAGGCCATCAACAAGGCGCGAGAGGCCGGCGCCGAGGCCGCGAAGTCGATGAGCGAGGCCGCCGAGAAGGCGAAGGCGGGCGCCGCGGAGATGACCGCGACGGCCGGTGCCGCCGTGGAGAAAGCCGGCGAGAAGGTCGGAGCCGCCGCCGAGAAATCAGCCGAGAAGGCGAAGACAGCCGTCGCTCCCAAGAAGTGAGCTCCCTCGTCCGCCTCGCGGCAGAGATCGTCTCCTGCCGCGCTTGCCCGCGTCTCGTGGCTTGGCGCGAGGAGGCAGCCGCGCGTCCGCCGCGACGTTTTCGGGGACAGCGCTACTGGGCGCGGCCGGTCCCCGGCTTCGGCGATCCCGGCGCCCGGCTCCTCGTCGTGGGCCTCGCGCCCGCGGCACACGGGGGCAACCGCACGGGGCGCGTCTTCACGGGAGATTCCTCCGGAGACTTCCTTTTCGCCGCGTTGTACCGCGCGGGTTTCGCGAATCAGGCTTTCTCCGTCTCCCGCGGCGATGGCCTCGCGCTGCACGACGCGTGGATCGCGGCGGCGGTGCGGTGCGCCCCGCCGGACAACAGGCCCACGCCCGTCGAGTTCGAGACCTGCCGCAACTTTCTCGCCCGCGAGATTGCCGCGCTGGGGAACCTTCGCGTCGTGCTCGCCCTCGGCGCCCTCGCGTGGCGGTCGGCGCTCGAGGCTCTTGCTCGGAACGGAGTGGCCGCTCCGCGCGCCACGCCGAAGTTCGCTCACGGCGCGGAAGTCGATCTGGGCCGGGTGATCCTCCTCGGCTCGTACCACGTGAGCCAGCAGAACACGTTTACGGGGCGGCTGACGGCGGGGATGTTCGACGCGGTTCTCGAGCGGGTCAGGTCCGGAGAGAACCGGGGGATTTCCTAGAAACACCTCCTTTGCCGATGCGTATCAGGTCCCATGAAACAAACCATCCGAGCCTTCGCGCCCGCGGCTGTTGCCGCCCTCGTCACGCTTTTCTCGCCTTCCGCCTCCGCCCAGCCGAGCTACCTCCCGGCAAGCGGGGCCAACCAGCGGGCCTCGGTGAGCCAGCAGGTCGGTCCCGTGACGGTCACGATCTCCTATTCGAGCCCGCGCGTCGTCCTCAAGGGCGACGACCGGCACGGGAAGATCTGGGGAAAGCTCGTCCCCTACGGCCTCACGGAGCTCGACTTCAACGACTGCAAGTCCTGTCCGTGGCGCGCCGGGGCGAACGAGAACACCGTCTTCACCGTATCGGACGAGGTGAAGGTGCAGGGCAAGTCCCTGCCCGCGGGGACGTACGGCCTCTTCGCGATCACGGGGCCCGAGGAGTGGACCTTCATCTTCTCGAAGAACGCGACCTCTTGGGGCAGCTACTGGTACGACCCGAAGGAGGAAGTCCTCCGGGTGACGGCCAAACCCGCCAAGGACGAGTACCACGAGTGGCTCACGTACGACTTCGTCGTGCGCGAGCCGGCGAAAGCGACCGTCACCCTGAAGTGGGAGGACCTGCAGGTTCCGCTCGCGATCACTGTCGACGACGCCCCGGCGCGGTGGGTCGCGAAGATGCGGGACGAGCTGCGCGGCTACACGGGTTTCTACTGGGAGAACTGGCAGCGGGCCGCGGACTACTGCCTACAGAACAAGATCAACCTCCCCGAGGCGCTCGACTGGGCGCAGCGCGGGGCGGGCCCGAACTTCGGCGGAGACAGCCAGGTGCAGGCGCTCGCGACGCTCGCGCGCGCGCAGGCCGCGAATGGCAAGGAGGCCGAGTCCGCGAAGACCTGGGACAAGGCGATCAACCTGCCCGGCGCGACGGCCGTCCAAATCCACCAGGTGGGGCGCGGCCTCGTCGCCGAGGGCAAGGTGCAGCAGGCCCTTTCGGTCTTCCAGACGAACGCGAAGCGCTTCCCGAACCAGTGGCCCGTCCACGTCGGGCTCATGCGGGGCTACGCGGGCGTCGGCGATGCGAAAAGGGCGCTCGAGGAGGGCCGCCTCGCCCTCAAGCAGGCGCCGGACGAGCCGAACAAGAAGGTCCTTTCGGAGGCGATCGCCAGGCTCGAGAAGGGCGACACGAAGATCAACTAGAACAGTCCGAGCCGCTGCCGAAAGGTCGCCGAAGCGTTTACCCCTCACCTTCCAAGAAAAAATGTACGCCCCGGTGCGATAGACTTGTCTTCGTGGCGGGGGCTCCCCTGGAAGAGGCGCAGGACAAATTCCGGGACGAGTGCGGGGTCTTCGGCATCTTCGGTCACGCGGACGCCGCGAACCTGACTTACCTCGGCCTCTATGCGATGCAGCACCGGGGGCAGGAGTCCGCGGGCATCGTGACCTGGACGGGCCAGCGCATGGCGGTCGAGAAGGGGATGGGATACGTCGCCGACGTCTTCGACGAGGAACGGCTCGCCCGCTTGCCCGGTTCCTCGGCGATCGGCCACGTGAGGTATTCGACGACGGGCGAGTCGCTCCTCGAGAACGCTCAGCCCATCGTCTACAACACGAACAAGGGCCCGCTCGCCGTCGCGCATAACGGCAACCTCGTGAACGGCGGCGAGATCCGCGCCGAACTGGAGGAAGAAGGCTCGATCTTCACGACGAGCTCGGATACGGAAGTGTTTCTCCATCTCATGGCGCGCTCGCGCGTCGAGGACGTCGTGGGTGCGCTGCGCGAGGCGCTCGCGCGTGTGCGCGGTGCCTACTCGATCGTCCTCCTCGCGAGGGATCGCGTGATCGCGGCGCGGGACCCGCAGGGGATCCGGCCGCTGACGCTCGGCCGGCTCCGGATCGACGGGGCCCCCGATGCGCGCGTCGTGGCTTCCGAAACGTGCGCGTTCGACCTCATCGACGCGGAGCCCCTGCGCGAAGTCGAGCCGGGTGAGATCGTCGTCTTCGACTCGGGGGGAACCGCCTCGGCGTCGTTCGCGATGGGGCAGCGAACGGCCTTCTGCATATTCGAGCACGTCTACTTCGCGCGCCCCGACTCCTCCGTGTTCGGGAAGTCCGTCGCGGAATCGCGCCGGGCATTCGGCCGGAGGCTCGCACGCGAGCATCCGGTCCCGGCCGACGTGGTCGTGCCCGTGCCCGACTCGGGCATCTTCGCGGCGCTCGGGTTCGCGGAGGAGAGCGGGATCCCCTACGGAATGGGGCTCGTGCGCAACCACTACGTCGGCCGCACGTTCATCGAGCCGAAGCAGGCGATCCGGCACTTCGGTGTCAAGGTGAAGCTGAACCCGGTCCGTTCCGTCGTGGCCGGCAAGCGCGTCGTCCTCGTGGACGATTCGATCGTGCGCGGCACGACGTCGAAAAAGATCGTCAAGATGCTCAAGACCGCGGGAGCGAGCGAGGTCCACATGCGCATCTCGTCGCCGCCCACGATGAACCCGTGCCACTACGGGATCGACACGCCGCGGCGGAAAGAGCTCATCGCCGCGACGCACGACCTCGAAGCGACGCAGAAGTTCATCGAGGCCGACTCGCTCGGCTACCTGTCGCTAGAGGGCATGCTCACGGCGTTCGGGCGCGACGAAAACGAGGCCTGCGCGGCCTGCTTCTCGGGCCGGTATCCGGTTCCGCTCACGGTGCCCGACCCGCAGGCGACGCTCTTCCCCTCCGACGAGCCGCGCGAGGACGTCTCCGGGGAAAAGCCCGCCACGAGCTTCCCGCGGCTCGTGCGCGCCGCGAAGCCCTGACGGCAGTTGCCGAAGTGGTCGCGGACGCGCTCGAGCTCTCGCCGGAAGACGGCGGCCAGAGTGTGCGCCTGCGCCTGCGCGTTTCTGCGGGGGCCTCGCGCCGGCGCGTGCTCGGAGTCCACGGGGGCGCGCTCAAGCTGTCGGTGAAGGCCCCGCCCGAGAAGGGCAAGGCGAACAAGGACGTCGTCTCCCTCGTCGCCGAATTGTTCGGCCTCACGCCGTCGGACGTGGAGATCCTTTCGGGTGAAACGTCGCCCGACAAGGTCGTGCGGCTCGCGCTCTCTCCTCAGGAAGCCGCCGCGCGGTGCCGCAACGCCCTGCTACGATCCCCGCCGTGACGGACCCCCGCCCGCTGACCTACGCGGACGCCGGCGTCGATATCGACGCGAAGATGGGCGCCCTCTCCCGCGCGAAGGACGCGATCCGCTCCACGTTCACGAAAGGCGTGGTGGGCGACGTCGGGGGCTTCGGCGGCCTCTTCCGCCCGGATTTCTCCGGGATGTCCGACCCGCTCCTCGTCGCCTCGGCCGACGGCGTGGGCACGAAGCTGAAGGTCGCTATCGCCGCGGGAATCCATGGCACGGTCGGACAGGATCTCGTCAACCATTGCGTGAACGACATCCTCGTCCAGGGCGCGAGCCCGCTCTTTTTTCTCGACTACATCGCGACCGGCAAGATGAGGCCCGAGATCGTCGGCGAGATTCTCGAGGGGCTCGCGAAAGCCTGCCGGGAAAACGGGTGCGCCCTCCTCGGGGGCGAGACCGCGGAGATGCCGGGGATGTACGCCGAGGGCGATTACGACCTCGCGGGCACGATCGTGGGAGTCGTGGACCGGCCGAAGCTGCTCGACGGCTCGCGCGTCTCGGAGGGCGACCTCCTGATCGGGCTGCCTTCCTCCGGCCTCCATACGAACGGGTACTCGCTCGCGCGGAAGATTTTTTTCGAGATGCTGGGCTACGAGCCGTCGTCGCCGGTACCCGAACTGGGTGTCACGGCGGGGGAGGCCCTCCTCGCGATCCACCGCAGCTATCTCGGCCCCGTTCTGGGGCTCGTCGAGGACGGCCTCCTCTCGGCGATGGCGCACATCACGGGAGGAGGATTTCCCGACAACATCCCGCGCGTCCTCCCAAGGAATCTCGACGCCGTCGTGCACCCGGAGGCCTGGAGCTGGCCGCCCCTCTTCAGGCTCCTGCGTGACGCCGGGCGCGTCCCACCGGGTGAGATGCTGCGCGTCTTCAACTGCGGAATCGGGTTGGTCCTGATCGTCCCGCCGGCTCGGGGCCTGGAGGTCAAGACGCGGCTGGACGCGAGCGGCGAAGACTGGAAGCAGATAGGGCGCGTTCAAATCGGCGCGCGAAACGTCCGCTTCGTCTGAGCCGTTTCGTGAACGATCCCGTTGTGTTTCCGCGGCCCCTCTTTCCCGCGCCGGCGCGCCTCGCGGTCCTGATCTCGGGGCGCGGCTCGAATTTCGAAGCGCTGGCCGAGGTCTGCGCGAACGGAGGGATTCCCGCGAAGATCGTTCTCGTCGTTTCGGACAATCCCGCGGCGGAAGGCCTCCGGAAAGCCGAAAAACGGGAGATTCCTACGAGGGTGGTCGACTGGGCCGCCTGGCCAAATCGCCAGGCGCGGGAGATGGCCCTTCTCGCCGCCCTCGAGGCAGAGGCCGTGGACCTCATCTGCCTCGCGGGCTTCATGCGCATCCTGTCGGCCGCGTTCGTCGCGCGCTGGCCGCTTCGCATCCTGAACGTGCATCCCTCTCTCCTGCCGTCGTTTCCCGGCCTCCAGGCCCAGGCGCAGGCGCTCGATTACGGGGTCCGCCTGACCGGCGCGACCGTGCATTTCGTCGAGGCGGGCACGGACACGGGGCCCATCGTGGCCCAAGCGGCCGTACCCGTGCATCCGGGGGACGACGCCCAGGCGCTCGCGGCCCGGATCCTGCCCGTGGAGCACGCCGTTTACGTCGCAGCCCTCCGTCGTGTGCTCGAGGGCGGCTGGAGGATCTCCGGCCGCACCGTGAGATTTCCCGGAAGCTGAATTCCGCGCGAGAATCCCACTTTCGAGGGATTGCACCTGGGGTGCCAGATCCTTACCTTTGAATAGCTTTTGAAATGCGATGGCGAGGGTTGCGGCGGCTGGGAGCCCCGCCCCGGAAGGTCTTCGATCTCGGCAGTTCAGGATCGTTCTTTAGCACCTCGTTCTTTAGCACAGCGGGCTCGGTTCGATCGGGGAAGCGGGGTCGCCCTCACTCCGCCTTCCGCCCGGTCCAAGCCGGGGCCGCTCGATGCCTCGAGCCCCTGTGCATTCTTTGCCCTGGTTCCTGTGCAATACCCTTGACGCGAGGCCGTTCGGGGCCTATGTTCAATACCCCCGCACGGCGGTGCGGGATGAGTTCTTTGGCGGCGAAAGCGGGAAAAACAGTAGAAGTTCCGCTTCTTTTTCGCTTGACGCCGACGAGTGCTTCTGCCAGTATCCGCCTCCCTGCCGCTGGACGGCGCCGGCTCCTTGAAAACTGAACAGAGACATCAGTACGCGTCTGCGAGAACAGACGTGGATTGAACAGTTTACGTGAATCCTTTGAGGTGCCTTTCAAAGAGGACTCGAAAGAGGAATCGAGGGAAGGCATGAAGCCAAACGGGGTCCCGGGCTCATCGCCCGGGTTCCTGGAGCGCTTCTAAAACAGCTCCGAAATCGCGTCGTGAGGGATGCAATGTCCCTGCGGCGCCGACGTCCTACGGGAAGTCGTAAAACGAGAGCCTGAAATTCAGAACTTCAGAAAAAAACTGGAGAGTTTGATCCTGGCTCAGAGTGAACGCTGGCGGCGTGCCTAACACATGCAAGTCGCGCGCGAAAGGGTAGCAATACCTGAGTAAAGCGGCGAACGGGTGAGTAACACGTGGTTAACCTGCCGGAATGTGGGGGATACCCCGGGGAAACTCGGGACAATACCGCATACGGTCTCCTGGGCGTGGGCCTGGGAGAGCAAAGCTGGGGATCGTAAGACCTGGCGCATTTCGAGGGGACCGCGGCCGATTAGCTAGTTGGCGGGGTAATGGCCCACCAAGGCGACGATCGGTAGCCGGCCTGAGAGGGTGATCGGCCACACCGGAACTGAGACACGGTCCGGACTCCTACGGGAGGCAGCAGTGGGGAATTTTGCGCAATGGGCGAAAGCCTGACGCAGCAACGCCGCGT
>Ga0209385_1000496_pt1 | contig 16061 bp, 11 predicted proteins | sample NGEPerB_FD_184506 | JGI IMG/M metagenome (GOLD analysis project Ga0209385, IMG submission 184506) | Arctic peat soil microbial communities from the Barrow Environmental Observatory site, Barrow, Alaska, USA - NGEE PermafrostAB12-B... | ecosystem: Environmental > Terrestrial > Soil > Wetlands >... | reverse complement strand
TGGCTGAACAAGGCCAGCGGCGCCGACATTCTACAAGTCCCGTACGCGACCATGCCGCAGGGCGTGCAAGACACGCTGGCCGGACGTACTCAACTCACGATCCTGGCCATTCCATCGGCGGCGCCGCATATCGCCAGCGGAGCGCTCAAACCGATCGCCATCAGCTGGGCCAAGCGCTTGCCGCAATACGCACAGGTGCCCTCGATTTCCGAAACCTATCCCGGGGTCGAACTCACCGGCTGGTTCGTGATCGCCGCGCCGGCCGGCACGCCCGCGGACATCGTTACGCGGCTGAACCAGGAGATGGACAAGATTCTCAAGACGCCGGAGATGGTGAAAAGGCTTGCCGACGTCGGCTTCTTCACTGACGGCGCCGATACGCCAGAGGCAACGGGCGCCTTCGTGCAGGCCCAGTACGATCTCTGGAGCAAGGTGGTCCACGACATCGGTCTGCAACCGGAGTGAAGATGGCGCGTAGTCCGAATGGTCGGCCGGCCCGCATTTGTTGAGATCGTAGTCCTGAACGCGCAGTATTTTCGCGAAATTCGGGCTACGGTTGGGCCATGGACGACGACGATTTACGCAATGAGATCGCGCAACTCGAAGCGGGCAGCGAGGCGCTGACCGAGTCGATCGAGCGCTGCCGCAAGATTTCGCTGGCCGCGAAGCTGACCATCGCCGCCGGAGCGATCTGGATCGTGTTCGTGCTGCTGGGGGTGATCGCGTTCATTCCCGAGACGTCCATCGCGGCGCTGGCGGCCGTGATCGGCGGCACCGTCCTGCTGGGCTCGAATTCGACCACCTGGACGCAGACCGACGCGGCGCTGCAAGCCGCCGAGGCGATGCGGGCGGACTTGATCGGGCGGATGGAGTTGCCCGTGGTTGGGGAGGAAAGGCCGACGCTGCATTGAGCGCGGGACATCCCTCCCCGCTCATACTCGAGAACGCGGACATCCGGTCATCATGCTACAAAGACCCCCACCCCATCCGAAAGAGCCTCCATGCCCGATGTCCCGCCCGACCGCCTCTGCAACGATCCACGCAGTCCCTATTTCAACGAGGAAGCGCTGGCGCGCGACGTCGGCATCCGCTTCAAAGGCGTCGAGAAATCCAATGTCGAGGAATATTGCGTGAGCGAGGGATGGGTTCGCGTGGCGGCCGGCAACGCCAAGGATCGCTTCGGCAATCCGTTGACGATCAAGCTCACCGGGAAGGTCGGGCCTTATTTCAAGAATAAGCGGCCGGGATGACGAGATAGGCGAGCGTAGCTTAGAAAGCCTCCTACTCCGCCGCCTGCTGCCTCGCCCCGGCCTTCTCCACCTTGGCTGCGCAGAACTTGAATTCCGGGATCTTGCCGAACGGATCGAGCGCCGGGTTGGTCAGAATGTTGGCCGCGGCCTCCACGAAGGCGAACGGGATGAACACCACGCCGTCGGGGATGGCGTCGTCCTGGCGTGACGCCAGTTCGACCTCGCCGCGCCGCGTGGTGACGCGCAGCATGTCTCCGGGCTTCAAGCCCAGTTTCTCCAGCGTGCCGCGCGACACGGAGGCAACCGCGGAAGGCTCCAGCGCGTCGAGCACGGAGGCGCGGCGCGTCATGGCGCCGGTGTGCCAGTGCTCGAGCTGGCGGCCAGTGGTGAGGATGAACGGATAGTCGTGGTCCGGCGTCTCGTTCGGCGGCGTCAATTTCGCCGCCACCAGTTTGCCGAAGCCGCCCGGGCGCGGGAAGCCCTTGTCGAACACCACGTCGCGGCCCGGCTTGTCCGGCGCGTCGGTCGGATAAGTGACGTGATCCTCGCGCTCGACGCGCTCCCAGGAGATGTTGTCGAGCGCGGGCATCAGCCGCGCCATCTCCTCGAACACTTCGCTGACGTGCTGGTAGTTCCACTTCTCGCCCATGCGTTGGGCCAGATCCTGGATGATCCACAAATCCTGCCGCGCGTCGCCCGGCAGCGGCAGCGCCTGGCGGCCCATCTGCACCTGACGGTTGGTGTTGGTGACGGTGCCGTCCTTCTCCGGCCAGGCGGAAGCCGGCAGGATCACGTCGGCATAGGAGCAGGTTTCGGTCAGGAAGATGTCCTGCACCACCAGATGTTCGAGATGGGCAAGCGCGGCGCGCGCGTGGTTCAAGTCAGGGTCCGACATCGCGGGGTTTTCTCCCATGATGTACATGCCCTTGATCTCGTCGGCATGCACGGCGTCCATGATCTCGACCACGGTCTTGCCGCGCTTGGGATCGAGTTTCTTGCCCCAGGCTTTTTCGTATTTGGCGATCATCTCCGGGCTCTCCACCGACTTGTAGTCGGGGTAGAACATCGGAATGAGGCCCGCGTCGGAGGCGCCCTGCACGTTGTTCTGTCCGCGAAGCGGATGCAGGCCGGTGCCGGGCCGGCCGACCTGGCCGCAGATCAGCGACAGCGCGATCAGGCAGCGCGCGTTATCAGTGCCGTGGGTGTGCTGCGAGACGCCCATGCCCCAGAAGATGATGGCGCTTTCGGCGCGCGCGTAAGAGCGCGCGACGTTGCGCAGCGTGTCGGCGGGAATGCCGCAGATCGGCGCCATCTCCTCTGGCGTGAAGTCCTTGATGCTCTCGGCGAAGGGCGCGAAGCCTTCCACGTAGGTCTGCACGTATTGCTGGTCATACAGTTTCTCGGTGAGAATCACATTAAGCATGCCGTTGAGCATCGCCACGTCGGTGCCATTCTTGAACTGCATCATCTGCCAGGCGTGGCGCTTGAGCGCCTGCCCGCGCGGGTCCATCACCACCAGCTTGGCGCCGCGCTTGGCCGCCTGCTTGAAGAAAGTGGCGGCGACCGGATGGTTCTCGGTCGGGTTGGCCCCGATGACAATAATAAAGTCGGAATTCTTGCACTCGTTGAAGGTCGCGGTCACCGCGGCCGAGCCGACGCCTTCCAACAGCGCCGCCACCGAGGAGGCGTGACACAGCCGCGTGCAGTGGTCGACATTGTTGGAGCCGAAGCCGGTGCGCACCAGCTTCTGGAACAGGTAAGCCTCTTCGTTCGAGCCCTTGGCCGAACCAAATCCAGCAAGCGCGCGCGGGCCGTCGCGGTCGCGGATTTTTTTCAAGCCCGACGCGGCGCGCGCCATCGCCTCTTCCCAGGTTGCTTCGCGGAAATGCGTAAGCGGATTGGCCGGGTCGACCAGATCGTCGGCGGCTTTCGCCACGCCGTCCTTGCGCACCAGCGGCTTGGTCAGGCGCTGCGGATTGCTGACATAGTCGAAGCCGAAGCGGCCTTTCACGCACAGCCGGTTCTGGTTGGCCGGCCCGTCGCGGCCGCTGACGTACAAGAGCTTGTCGTTCTTGATGTGATAAGTGAGCTGGCAGCCGACGCCGCAATAGGGGCACACACTGTGCACCGCGCGGTCGGGGAATTGCGTGCGCACATTCTTGGCGTCCACCAGCGTCGCCGGCATCAGCGCGCCGGTCGGACAGGCCTGCACGCATTCGCCACAGGCAACGCAAGTCGAATTGCCCATCGGATCGTCGAAGTCGAACACGATTTTCTCGCCGTGACCGCGGCCGGCCATGCCGATGACGTCGTTGACCTGCACTTCACGGCAGGCGCGCACACAAAGATTGCATTGAATGCAGGCGTCGAGATTGACCGCCATGGCCGGATGGCTGCGGTCGGCGTCGGGCGCGTGGCGCTGGCCGAAGCGGCTGGTGGCGACGCCCATGCGGTCGGCCCAGGCCCAGAATTTCGATTGCGGATCGTGCGAGGTCTTGCGGTCGGGCTGATCGGAAATCAACAGCTCGAACACCATCGCCCGCGCGGTCTTGGCGCGCTCGGAGGCGGCTTTGACTTTCATGCCTTCGGCCGGCTTGCGAATGCAGCTCGCCGCCAGCACGCGCTCGCCGTCGATCTCCACCATGCAGGCGCGGCAATTGCCGTCGGCGCGATAGCCGGGCTCGGGCGAATAGCACAGATGCGGGATGTCGGTGCCCAGCCGCTTGGCCACCTGCCAGATGGTCTCACCTTCGCGCGCGCTGACCTCTTTACCGTCGAGCGTAAAGGTGATGACTTTCGGGCCAGAGCCCTTGCCGGAAACGGCATCGACCGGTGCGGTATGTGCAACGGCGGGCTTGCCAGCGCCGAGGTCCTCGCCGCCGGCGGCGCCCTTTTTATCGTGCCCGTAACCGAGCGGCGTTTTTCCGTTGGAATCAGCCATGGTTCACCAGGTACCCAGCGGTTTGGTAAGTTCCTCGGAGAAATATTTTAGCACACAGAGCAGCGGATTGGGCGCCGCCTGGCCGAGGCCGCAAATGGAAGCGTCGCGCATGGCGGTCGAGAGTTCCGTCAGCAGCGCGGGATCCCAGGGACCCTGCGCCATCAGTTTGACCGCCTTTTCGGTGCCGGCGCGGCAGGGCGTGCACTGGCCGCACGATTCGTCCTCGAAGAACTTCATCAGATTGAGCGCGACCGCCTTCATATCATCCTTGTCCGAAAGGATGACAACCGCGTGCGACCCGACGAAGCAGCCGTGCGGTTCCAAGGTGCCGAAATCGAGCGGGATGTCGGCCATTTTGGCCGGCAGGATGCCACCCGACGCCCCGCCCGGCAGGTAGCCTTTGAATTTATGGCCGTCGGCCATGCCGCCGCAGAATTCTTCGATCAGCTCGCGCGCGGTGACGCCGGTCGGCGCCAGCACCACGCCCGGCTTTTTGACGCGGCCCGACACCGAGAAGCTGCGGAAGCCCTTGCGCTCATGGCGCCCTTGCGCGGTCATCCATTGCGCGCCCTTCTCGACGATGTCGCGCACCCAGAACAGCGTCTCGACATTCTGCTCCAGCGTCGGGCGGCCGAACAGGCCGACCTGCGCGACATAAGGCGGGCGGTGGCGCGGCAATCCGCGTTTGCCCTCGATCGACTCGATCATCGCCGACTCTTCGCCGCAGATATAAGCGCCGGCGCCGCGCCGCAGATGCAGCTTGGTGTGCGGCGACAGGCCGGCCTTCTCGGCCTTGGCCATTTCATCGGCCAGCATCAGCCGCAGCTCCGGATATTCGTCGCGAATGTAGAGATAAGTGTCCGGCGCTTCGACCACGAAAGCCGCGATCAGCATGCCCTCGATGAAGCGGTGCGGGTCCTGTTCGAGATAATAACGGTCCTTGAAGGTGCCGGGCTCGCCCTCGTCGGCATTAACCGCGAACAGGCGGGGCGCCGGCTCCGCGCGCACCAGCGACCATTTGCGCCCGGTGGGAAATCCGGCGCCGCCGAGGCCGCGCAGGCCGGCATCGCTCACGATCTTGATCAGCTCGTCGCGCGTGCGCTTGCCGGACAGACAGTCCTTGAGCAGCGCGTAGCCGCCGGCTTTCTGGTAAGCGGCGAAGTCGGCGCCGGGCTTGTAGGCATGCGCATGCGGCTTCGCTTTTACCGAAGCGGCGACCTTGTCCGGCGTCGCCTTGAAGGTCTGCACATGGCCGACCGCGCAGACCGGCGCGTGGTCGCAGGCGCCCATACAGGGCGCGCGCACCACGCGCACGTCCTTGCCTAATTTGCCGGGCAACTCAGCCAGCAGCTTCTCGGCGCCGGCCATGGCGCATGACAGCGAGTCGCACACACGCACAGTCACCGCCGCCGGCGGCGGCCCGTCCTTCACCACGTCGAAATGAGAATAAAAGGTCGCAACCTCGTAGACCTCGGTGAGCGCGAGTTTCATCTCCAGCGCCAGCGCCGTGAGATGCGCGGCGGACAGATAGCCATAGTGGTCCTGGATCAGATGCAGATGCTCGATCAGCAGATCGCGCCGGCGCGGGCGGTCGGCGAGCAGCGCGCGCACTTCGTCGAGCGCCGTAGGGTCGATCTGACGGCCCTTGGGCGTGCGCGGCGGCTTGCGGCGGCCTGTTTTGGTGTCCGGCGGGCGCGTCTTGAGGTCCATGAACGTCTTTGGCCGGAACTCGGTCAGGCCACCTTTTCTGTCATGTGCCGGAACATGGCGCGGCGCGCTTCCTCGTCAAACTCGGTCTTGAACTTGTGCTTGTCCTTGAGTGCGTTTGCCCGTGCCGCCGCCGGCCGCGCGGAAATCTCGTCGACCAGGCGTTTCAGGTTGGGAAACTTGGCCCAGGCGCCCTCGCCGAGCGCGTTCGGAATGAGCCGCGCCCAGCCCCAGACCGCCATATCGACGATGGTGTAGCTGTCGCCGAGCACGTATTTCTGCTTGGCAAGGCGCGCATCGAGAATGGCGTAGTGCCGCTGGGTCTCGTACATGTAGCGATTGATGGCGTAAGGGATCTTTTCCGGCGCGTATTGGCGGAAATGCACCGATTGCCCGGAATACGGCCCGACGCCGGAAGCCACGAACATCAGCCAGGACAACAGCTCGCCGCGCAGCTTCGGCGTGTTCGCGGGCAGGAATTTTCCGCTCTTCTCGGCGAGATAAAGCAGGATGGCGTTGCTGTCGAACACGGTGGCGTCGCCGTCTACAATCGCCGGCACTTTGGCGTTCGGATTGATCGCCAGATATTCCGGCTTGTGCTGTTCACCCTTGCGGGTGTCGACCGGAACCGGCTCGTACGGCAAGCCGGTCTCCTCCAGCATGAGCGCGACCTTCATCGGATTGGGCGCGCCGCTATAGTAGAATTTGATCATCTGTCGTCCTTGTTTGCTGGCGGCTCGCCGCGTAGCGCGGCGAGGGAATTAGAACAAGCCGACGATCTGCCCGTCGGCGCCGACGTCGATCGAATCGGCGGCCGGCACCTTGGGCAGGCCCGGCATGGTCATGATCTCGCCGCAGATCGCCACCACGAACTCGGCGCCGGCCGAGAGCCGCACCTCGCGCACATTGATGATGTGATCGTCGGGCGCACCCTTGGTATCCGCGTTGGTCGTGAACGAGTACTGCGTCTTGGCGATGCAGATCGGCAGCTTGCCGTAACCCATCTCCTCCCAGGTCTTGAGCTGATCCTTGACCCCCTTGTCGGCGGTGACCGCCTTGGCGCGATAGATTTCCTTGGCGATGGTCTCGATCTTCGCAAACAGCGGCATCTCGTCGGGATAGAGCAGCTTCAGCTTGTGGCTGCTATCGCAGATCTTGACCACCGCCTTGGCGACGTCGGTGGCGCCCTCACCACCCATCGCCCAGTGATCGGCCATGATCGCCTCGACGCCGAGCTTGGTGCAGGCGTTCTTGACCAGCTCGATTTCCGCCGGCGTATCGGCCGAGAAGCGGTTGATCGAGACCACCGGCTGGATGCCGAATTTCTTGATGTTCTCGACGTGACGCTGCAGGTTGGCCATGCCGGCTGCCAGCGCCTTGAGGTCTTCCTTCTTGAGATCGGCCTTCTGCACGCCGCCATGCATCTTGAGCGCGCGGATGGTGGCGACCAGCACCACGCAATCGGGCGTCAAGCCGGCCTTGCGGCACTTGATGTCGATGAATTTCTCGCCGCCGAGATCGGCGCCGAAGCCGGCTTCGGTCACCACATAGTCGGTGAGTTTGAGCGCGGTGGCAGTCGCCGTCACCGAGTTGCAGCCATGCGCGATGTTGGCGAACGGACCACCGTGGATGAAGGCGGGCGTGCCTTCCAGCGTCTGCACCAGATTGGGCGCGATCGCTTCCTTGAGCAGCGCCGCCATCGCCCCGTGCGCCTTGAGGTCCTTGGCGCGCACCGGCTTACGGTCGCGGGTATAGGCGACGATGATATTGCCGAGCCGCTCCTTCAGGTCATCGAGATCCTTGGCCAGGCAGAAGATCGCCATCACTTCGGAGGCGACGGTGATGTCGAAGCCGGCCTCGCGCGGATAGCCGTTGGCGACGCCGCCGAGCGAGCAGACGATCTCGCGCAGCGCGCGGTCGTTCATGTCCATGACGCGGCGCCAGACGACGCGGCGCGAGTCGATGGCGAGCGCGTTGCCCCAATAGATGTGATTGTCGATCAGCGCGGAGAGCAGATTATGCGCCGAGGTGATGGCGTGGAAATCGCCGGTGAAATGCAGATTAATGTCTTCCATCGGCACCACTTGCGCATAGCCGCCGCCGGCGGCACCGCCCTTCATACCGAAGGAGGGCCCGAGCGAAGGCTCGCGCAAGCACAGCATCGCCTTTTTGCCGATGTGGTTGAGCGCGTCGGTGAGGCCGACCGTGGTGGTGGTCTTGCCTTCGCCGGCCGGCGTCGGGGTGATCGCGGTCACCAGGATCAGCTTGCCGTTCTTCTTGTCTTTGAGCGATTTCACGTAATCCATCGACACCTTGGCCTTGTAATGACCATAGGGCTCGAGGTTTTCCGCCGCGATGCCGAGCTTTTCCTTGGCAAGCTCGATGATCGGCCGCTTCTTGGCGTTCTGCGAAATTTCGATGTCGGATTTCGGTGACTGATGCTGCGAGGCGGGCATGGGATTTTTCCGTTAATGCAAGAGTGATGAGCCGGCGATTTAGTTGGCTTATGTAAACCTCGCCCCCGTAGCGAGCTTGGCAGTCGTGATGAACTCGGACGCGTCGATCTTCTTTCCGCCTTCGGGCTGCACGCGCGTCACCTTGAAGCGGCCGTCGGCGCAGACCACGGTGAAGCCGTCGGCTTCCACCGCGACGATTTCGCCCAACTTGCCGGCGATGCCCTTCGGGTCCTTAGCCGGCAGCGGCTTGGCGTCGAAGATTTTCAGCGTCTTGCCGTCAAGCGTGGCCCAGGCGCCCGGCGCCGGATTGCAGCCGCGGATGAGCTGGTCGATCTGCTCCCACGGCTTGCCCCAGTCGATCTTGGCGTTGCCGGGACCGCAGCGGCCTTCATACGTGGCCTTCGACTCGTCCTGCTTGATGCGCGGCGCCTTGCCGGCCTTCACCAGGTCGACCGATTCCATCATGGCCTCGACGCCCTGCGGAAACAGACGATCGAAATAAACGGTGCCGAGGGTGTCGGCGCCGCTGATCGGCGTCTTCTTTTGCAGCAGCACGTCGCCGGTATCGAGCCCGTTGTCGGGCCAGAAGATCGACAGGCCGGTTTCCTTCTCCCCCTTGATGATCGGCCAGTTGATCGCGCTGGCGCCGCGATAGGCCGGCAGCAATGACGGGTGATACTGGATCGAACCCTTGGTCGGCGCGTTGAGAAACTCTTCCGGCACGAACAAAGTGACGAAGGCCATGACTTGCAGGTCGGGCTTGAGCGCCTTGAATTCCGCCAGGACTTCCGGCTTCTTGTACGAGTCGGGCTGAAACACCGGGAGCTTGGCCGCGAGCGCAGCCTCTTTGAGCGGATCGGCCTTGGCGCCTTCTTTTTCCGGCGCGGCATAGACGGCGACCACGTTCTCGCCGCGCTTGAGCAGTGCCTCCAGCACGGCCTTGCCGAATGCCTGCTGGCCGTGGACCACGATACGCATTGACTTGCTCTCCCCATTTTCGCGCTCATCGCCGGGCTTGGCCCGGCGATCCCGATCGCTGAGGCGCTTACGTCCTCAAGCGGGACGCCCAGGACAAGCCCGGGCATGACAGTCTTGTTAGGCCGCCGCTTTCGACTTGTCCGGCGCGGTGATCGCCCCCGAGGTCTTGATCTCGGCGATCTGCGACGCGCTGTAGCCGAGCACCTTGGACAGGATTTCCTCGGTGTGCTCGCCGAGCAGCGGCGAGCGCCGCACATCGGCGGGCGAATCCGACAGCTTGATCGGATTGCCGACGGTTAGATACTTGCCGCGGGTCGGATGGTCGACTTCGACCACCGTGCCGGTTGTGCGCAGCGACTCGTCATCGGCGATCTCCTTCATCGACAGGATCGGACCGCAGGGGATGTCGTGCTTGTTGAACAGGTCCATGGCCTCGAATTTGGTCATGGTCTTGGTGAATTGCTCGATGCGGCCGAAGATCTGCGTCAGCCGCGGCAGCCGCGCCTTGGGCGTGGCGAAATCCGGATGGGTCTTCCACTCCGGCTCACCGATCACGTCACAGATCTCGTTCCACACCGGCGCCTGGGTGATAAAATAGAGATAGGCGTCCGGATCGTTCTCCCAACCCTTGCACTTGAGAATCCAACCGGGCTGACCGCCGCCGGAGTCGTTGCCGCCACGCGGCACCGCCACGCCGAACGGAACGCCCTCGCCGTACTGGCGGAATTCGGTGAGCGGTCCGTGCTTAAGGCGCTGCTGATCGCGTAGCTTGACGCGGGTGAGATTGAGCACACCATCCTGCATCGCGCACAGCACGCGCTGGCCGCGGCCGGTGCGGATGCGCTGATACAGCGCCGAGACGATGCCGAGCGCGAGATGCAGGCCGGTGCCCGAGTCGCCGATCTGCGCGCCGGTGACCAGCGGCGGACCTTCGCGGAAGCCGGTGGTGGAAGCGGCGCCGCCCGCGCATTGCGCGACGTTCTCATAGACCTTGCAGTCCTCGTAGGGACCGGGACCGAAGCCCTTGACCGAGGCGACGATCATGCGCGGGTTAAGCTTGTGGACATAATCCCAGGTCAGGCCCATGCGGTCGAGCGCGCCGGGGGCGAAGTTCTCGACCAGCACGTCGCAGGTCTTGATCAGCCGGTTGAGGATTTCCATGCCCTTGGGATGCTTCGAATCGATCGTGATCGACCGCTTGGTGCCGTTGAGCATGGTGAAATACAGGCTGTCGGCATTGGGTACGTCGCGCAGTTGGCCGCGCGTGATATCGCCGGCACCCGGACGCTCGACCTTGATCACGTCTGCGCCCATATAGGCGAGCAGCTGGGTGCACGTGGGCCCCGACTGCACGTGCGTGAAGTCGAGAATGCGCACGCCTTGCAGAGCCAGGCCGGCCTGCCCGTAGGGCTTGCTGCTCGGCTTCGGCAAACCACCGTTGCCGTTCGCTTTTGTCGAGCTCGCCAGTTTCACTACCTTGCGAGCCGATTTCTTGGCTGCGGCCCTCACCTTAGATTTCTTTCCGTTCTTTTGCTTCTTGTTTGCCATTTGCTGCTCCTCCGACTTTTCGCTTTGTCCCACTCCCTGTCGGGAGCCGTCACTTAAAACTTTCAGCGGATACCGCCCCCGCTTGCGCGCGGGAGCGGTTACTTCCTTTATTTCTTCTTCAGCGCGCTTTGCGGATTGAGGTTGCCGATGCGGCCGCTCTCGCTGCCGGCTGCCGGGTCGAGCACCGCATTGATGAGGGTCGGCTTGCCGGAGTCCATCGCTTCGTTCACGGCGCGCTTAAGTTCGTCGGGCGACGTCGCATTGACGCCGACGCCGCCGAAGGCCTCCATCATCTTGTCGTAACGCGAGCCTTTGACGAAGACGGTGGGCGCCGGATCCGAACCGCCGCCGCGATTGACATCGGTTCCGCGATAGATGCCGTCGTTGTTGAAGATGACGACGCAGACCGGCAGCTTGTAGCGGCAGATCGTCTCCACCTCCATGCCAGAGAAACCAAAGGCGCTGTCGCCTTCGATTGCGAGCACGGGCTTACCGGTCTCGATCGCAGCCCCGATGGCATAGCCCATGCCGATGCCCATGACGCCCCAGGTGCCGACGTCGAGCCGCTTGCGCGGTTGATACATGTCGATGACGCCGCGCGTGAGATCGAGCGCATTGGCGCCTTCGTTCACCAGGATGGCGTCCGGCCGCTCCATGACGATGGTGCGCAGCGCGCCTAGCGCGCCGTGGTAATCCATCGGCGACGCGTTGTTCATCAGCCGCGGCGCCATCTTAGCGACGTTCTCTTCTCTTTTCTTGCTGACGGCACCGGTCCAGTCGGCCGGCGCGACCGGCCACTTGGCTCCCATGCCTTCAAGAAGCGCGGATACGCAGGAGCCGATGTCGCCGACCACGGGGGCGACGATCTCGACGTTCGAGTCCATCTCCTTGGGCTCGATGTCGACTTGGATGAACTTCTTCGAATGCGGCTCACCCCAGTTTTTGCCCTTGCCATGCGACAAGAGCCAGTTGAGGCGAGCGCCGATCATCATGACGACGTCGGCGTCCTTCAGCACCGTCGAGCGCGCCGCACCCGCGCACTGCGGATGCGTGTCGGGCAAGAGGCCCTTGGCCATGCTCATCGGCAGGAACGGAACGCCGCTCTTTTCGACGAAGGCGCGAATCTGATCGTCGGCCTGCGCGTAGGCCGCGCCCTTGCCGAGAATGATCAGCGGGCGCTTGGCGCTTTTGAGCACATCGAGCGCACGCTTGACCGCAGCCGGAGCCGGAATCTGGGCCGGCGCGGCGTCGATCACCTTCACCAGCGACTTCTGCCCGGCCTCGGCGTCCATCACCTGACCGAAAAGCTTGGCCGGCAGATCGAGATAGACGCCGCCCGGACGGCCGGACACGGCCGCGCGGATCGCGCGAGCCAGGCCGATGCCGATGTCGGCGGCATGCAGCACGCGGAAAGCCGCTTTGCAAAGCGGCTTGGCGATGGCCAGTTGGTCCATCTCTTCATAGTCGCCCTGCTGCAAGTCGACGACCTCGCGCTCGGACGAGCCTGAGATCAGGATCATCGGGAAGCAGTTGGTCGTGGCATTGGCCAGCGCGACCAGACCGTTGAGAAAGCCGGGCGCCGACACCGTGAGGCAAATGCCGGGCTTTTGGGTCAGATAGCCGGCGATGGCCGCCGCGTTGCCGGCGTTCTGCTCGTGCCGAAACGAGATGACGCGTATGCCTGCGGCCTGCGCCATACGGCCGAAGTCCGTGATCGGAATGCCGGGCACACCGTAGATCGTTTTGATGCCGTTGAGCTTGAGCGCATCGATGATGAGATGAAAGCCGTCCGTCAGCTCGCGTTCTGCTTCGGGCGCCGTGGTCGCCGGTTTCTTTTCTTGTACTGCTGCATCAGCCATGGGAATCCTCCCTTAGGTCTTGTGATCGGGCCTTGTCAGTCCAAATAGTCGGCATACCGCGCCACGTGATCGGCCAGGCCGAGCGCGTGGTCACGCACTAGCTCTTCGGCGCGATCGGTGGCGCGCGCTTCCAGAGCCTCGATGATGTTGATGTGGTCGCGGATCGAACGGTCGGCGCGATCCTTCTCGCCGATGGTCTTGCGGCGGATCATGCGCATGTGGGTGAAAAGATTTTCGGCGAGGTCGATCAGCACGGCGTTGCGGCTGAGCCGGATGATGGTCTGATGGAATTCGATGTTGATGTCGGAATACTCGTCGAGATGCGCGCGCACTTTGCCGTTCTCGAAGGTGGCGAACATCCGGCGCAAGCCGGCGATTTCCTCTTCGCTGGCGACTTGCGTGATCAGGCGCGCCGCCATGCTTTCCAGCGCCGCCCAGGCGGTGATCATCTCGATCACCTCGCGCTTGGTCTTGCGCACTACATAGATACCGCGGCGCGGCACCGAGCGCACGAAGCCTTCGCTTTCGAGCTGCGCCATCGCCTCGCGCACCGGCGTGCGGCTGATGCCGAAGTCGTGCGCCAGCTTGCGCTCGTCGAGGCGGATGTCGTCGCGGCTGCGGTAGATGTCCATCGCTACGATGGCGTTCTTCAAGGCGGTGTAGGCCTTGTTCTTGAAGCTCGGGGTGTCGTCGATGGACCTAAGCGCCGGCTGCGCCGCCGCCGGCGCGCGAACCTCAGGGGCCGCGCGCGAACGCAGACTGACGCGACGGGACAACCGGCTTTGGCTACTCATGACTGGTATACAATATGCCAGATGCGCGGGCGCGCGCAATACGATTCTCGACGCGATCGGATCGCCCTACTTCTGAAGCATAAATCCCCGCCCGTTTGACCCGGGCGGGGATTCTATTTGTCAGGCGCGGTTGCTCTCGGCCATTAGCTTGCGCCGCATCGGCTTGAGCACGAACAAGGCCAATGCCACGACCGCGACATTCATCAGGGCGGTGACCGCGAACACGGCATGCCAGCTACCGGTGGAGGTCTTGATCACGTTGGCGAGCGGCACGAGGAAGGCCGAAGTTCCCTTCGCCGTGTAGAGCAGGCTGAGATTGACCGTGGCGAATTTCGCTCCAAAGCTGTCGGTGCAGGTGGAGGGAAACAGGCTGAAGATCTCACCCCAAGTCAGGAAGATCAGCGCGGCAAAGAGTACAAAGGCCCATGGCGCCGTGCCGAGCGTACCCAACAACCAATAGGCAGCGGCGCCCAGGCCAAATGCGATCGCCATGGTGTATTCGCGGCCGATATTGTCCGAGATCCAGCCGAACATCGGGCGTGCCGCGCCGTTGGCGATATTGTCGATGATGAGCGCTGCGGTCAGAGTTGTGGCACCCCAGAAGACGATTGCATTGCCGACTTTGAAGTCGGCGGCTATCGGGGCAATCTGCGCTGTCGCCATCAAGCCGCTGGCCGACACCATGATGAACATGATGTAGAGCACCCAGAACACCGGCGTCATCAGCACTTCGTTGGGCGCAAAATTCCGTACCGACTGAATGACCTTTGGCGGCGGCGCACCGGCCATTTCGCCGGGTTCCGGCCCGCGCAGCAGCCACGCCACAACGAAAACGACTCCGCCCTGGATCAGTCCGAACCAAAGGAAGGCGGATTGATAGCTGTAGGTATCGATCACATAGCGGATCGGAATGACGGTCAGCGCGGCGCCCGCGCCATAGCCCGCGGCGGTAAGACCAACCGCAAGACCGCGCCGATCAGGGAACCATTTCACCGCCATGCCGACGCTGGTCGCGTAGATCGCGCCGCCGCCGATGCCGGAGATCACGGCGCCGAGATACAACATCGATAACGATTCGGCATTGGCATTGAGGACCCAACCAATGGCGACCATAATGCCACCGAAGGAGACCACGAGCTTCGGTCCGCGCTGCGGGCCGAGCATGTCGACGATCCAACCCTCAATCGGCGTGAGCCAGGTTTCTAGAGCGATGAATATAGCGAAGGCGACCTGGATCGAGGCGATGGACCAACCGTGCGCCTTGTTGATCGGATTGACGAATAGCGTCCAGCCATATTGCAGGTTGGCGATCATCACCATGCAGATGATGCACAATATGAGGTTAATCCAGCGCGTCGATTCCGACATGCGCACTGTCGCGACTGACCCCGTTGCCATAGCCATTGAATCCTCCCCAAATTTTCGGCCGAAAACAGAATGACCGTCTATTTCCCTTTTTTCAACATCACCTCGTTTTGGGATGATGCGCGCCGGCCTTAGTCCGTTGGCAGCATTTTAAAGCAAACACAGACTAATATTATAGAGCAATCATATCAAAGTTTGAAACTTCGGAAAAAGGTAAATTCTCGCAATTAAGTATACAGTGCAATGCAGCAAACCCGGCCAGCGATTCGGCTCCGAGCTAGTTTGAAAGCCGCATAACGCGCGTTCCCGCAAATGCGTGCCGTGATCGAGCAACCCGACGCGTTCGATGTCACATCGGCCCGGCGAATTCCAATACGGCCTTCGATCGCGCCGCCTTCGTTCAAGACCGCCGCAAGGGCGGATCGAGCGACATCGCCGCGTACGGCGGCCCGGACCATGAGGCACTTCCACCGGCGCGACGATCGAACTCCCGGCAGCGCTCCCACTCGAAAGATCGGATGTGATCAGCTACATATGGTGCCCGTCATCGGTCGAGTGCAGGCACAATCATTGAGCGATTTCATTCCGCCCTACCCGCCACGCCTGACCAAGCAGCCCTCGGCTTGGCGGCGGGTCACGCGCGCTCGCCGGAATTTCCTGGCGATGTGGGAGGAGCGAGCTTTCGAGTTCGATCCGGTTTGCCGGCTGACGCTGCGTCCCGAGGGCGGCATGCCGATGACGATCCTGGCCCGAACGGAATTTGCCGACGCGGTCTCCAATCCAGCGGCCCTGACGACGGATTGCCCTGCGCATCATGGCTGACGCAGTCGACCGCAGCATCCGTCCAGCCGCGTTTCTCGATCGCGATGGTGTCCTCAATGTCGATCGTGGCTACACTTTTAAGCCCGAAGATCTCGTGATGATTCCCACCGCTCCAGCGGCGGTACGATTGTTGAACGATGCGGGATTTTACGTGTTTGTCGTTTCCAATCAGTCCGGAGTAGCGCGCGGATTTTTTACCGAGGCTGCGGTGAATTTATTCAACACACATATTCAGGAAATCTTGCTGGCAGAAAGCGCCCATATCGACGCATTTTATTTTTGCCCGCATCACCCGGACGGGACGATCAAGGAACTGGCTATCCAATGCCACTGCCGAAAGC
>Ga0209385_1000495_pt1 | contig 16067 bp, 15 predicted proteins | sample NGEPerB_FD_184506 | JGI IMG/M metagenome (GOLD analysis project Ga0209385, IMG submission 184506) | Arctic peat soil microbial communities from the Barrow Environmental Observatory site, Barrow, Alaska, USA - NGEE PermafrostAB12-B... | ecosystem: Environmental > Terrestrial > Soil > Wetlands >... | reverse complement strand
TACCTAACGCCAGGCACTCGCTGTACAACTCCAGACCCGGCTGCAGTCCGAAGTGATAGCCGTCCTGTTTTTCGAAACCTTGACCTTGAGCCCAACGTCGATTGCCGTCGGGAATGATGCCCACGTGTTGAGGGAGTCGCTTAGCGTTTGCCATCTTGGACGCTCTCAGCCACAGCGTTTCTCATAATGAAGCGATTGTACGACACGGCATTGTCCTAGTGGTTTGTTAATGAAATAACTAAGGTGGCTAGAATGGCTGCATGGTCCACACTCTTGCCGCGCCACCCCTGTCGATGACCGATTATGAACGCTCGCAACTCGAGAAGTTTGCGAAGTCGCGAACGATGGCGCATCGAACGGTGCTGCGCGCTAGCGCTTTGTTGTTGGCGGCCGATGGTGTGGCCAACAACGAGATCGCCATGCGAGTGCACGTGAACCCCAACTCGGTGCGGATGTGGCGAGGGCGATTTGAAGAAGACGGGATTGACGGTGTCGGAAGGGTGGCACCGGGTCGAGGCCGCAAGCCGTCGTTGCCCGAGGGCACCGTCGCCGAGGTGGTGGCACTCACGATGAACGAGCTACCCGACGACGGCTCCACGCATTGGAGCACGAGGGCACTCGCCCAGCAAGTGGGAATCAGTCACGTCACCGTGGCGCGCATCTGGAAGGACCACGGCCTGAAACCATGGAAAATCGACACCTTCAAGGTCTCGACGGACCCGCACTTCGAGGAGAAGCTGGACGACGCGGTGGGTCTCTAAATGAACCCACCGGAACAAGCCGTGGTGTTCAGATTCGACGAGAAGACTCAAGTGCAGGCACTCGACCGGACCCAGCCATCACTACCCACGAAGAAGGGTCGCGGCGCCACGATGACCCACGACTAGAAGCGTCACAGCAGCGCTGACCTGTTCGCCGTGACGAACGTGGCGACCGGTCACGTGCTCTATGACGCCAAGGCCCGTCACTCATCGAAGGAGGTGCTCGCCTTCTTCTATTTCATTGACCTGCACGTGGCGAAGGACTGAGAGATCCACGTGGTGCTCGACAACCTCTCGGCGCACAATGCCAAACCGGTCGCGACCTGGCTCGCTCATCCCAAGCGTGCTCGCTGGCACCTGCACTTCGCACCAACCAGTTCGTCGTGGCTCAACCTCGTCGAGAGTTGGTTCAGCCAACTCATCTCTCACCGACTGAAGAAGGGCACGTGCTCGTCGGTCGCGCAACTCGAAGAAAAGATTGGCATCTGGACGGAGGGCTGGAACGAAGATCCCAAACCGTTCATCTGGAAAAAGCCCGCTGACGAGATCGGTACCAAGGTCAAGTGGGGCCGAACGAAATTGGCCTTAACTAATTCAGATACAGACCTCTAGGACCTTTTTAAAACCCTGACTCGTCTGGACGTAGCCGTTCGCGAGGTAGAAGCGGTGTGCGTCGCCACGCACGTTGCGACTGGTTAACTGCATTCGGTAGCAACCCTTGGTGACCGCCACGGCTTCGGCCGCCGCCAACATCGCGGCGCCAATCCCCCGGCTTCGGCAATCGTCGCGTACGTGCACACTCTCGAGTTCGCAGCACCAACCCCCCGCATGCTGGAAATGTTGAAAGATCATCACCTGGCAGACCCCGACAACGTCGCCGTCCAGTTGAGCGATCAGCACGTCACCGCCTCGGTTGCGGGTCTCGACCACGGCCGACCAGTATCCCTCGACGTCGTCGACCCGTTCGGCCTCAGGCGTGAGCGAACCGTCACGCACGAGCACCGCAGCGCGGGCGACGTCGTCGCGGACGATGGGTCGAATCGCCAGTGTCACCGCTCTACGGTCGGGGGTCGATCGGCGTTAGGACACCGACGGACCTTTCCACCGCCTCGGCCGCGTCGAGACACAGGTCTTCGCGAAAGAGGTCACCGATGATCTGCGCGCCGGTCGGTAGTCCGTTCGCGACACCCGTCGGCACGCAGGCGGCTGGCAAGCCCAGCAGATTCGCGGGCAGGATGAAGCGGAACATCTCGACGACCTTCATGGCCGACTCGGCGTCGGCGATGTCGAATCCCAGCTCGAACGGCGGCTGGGTCCACGTCGGACCGACGATGAGCGGATAGGTCACCATGAACTCGCGCCACACCTTGGCGAGTCGGTAGCGATTCTGGTGCATCGCGTAGAGCGACGCCGACGTCGCGGGCGGGAATTCGACGTTCGTGAGTTCCAGGAACTTGCGTCCCCCCTCACCGATCAGGTGCGACAACCGCTCCGCGTCGACCGCGAGGCTGGTGATCATGAGTTCGGTCCAGGCGACGTAGACGTCGAACAGCAGCGGTGGCTCGATCTCTTCGACCTCGTACCCGGCCGCTTCGAGGGCGCGACCCGCCACACGAACGCCTTCGGCGACCGCGGCGTCGGTGTCGCCGCCAATGGGCGTGGGCACCAGGGCAACCCGCTTGGCGACGGGGCGACCCCGCAACGGCGCGTCGATGGTCTGGGGATCGAAGGGGTGCGCGCCCATCACGGCTTCGAGCCCGACGCGCACGTCGCCGACGTGGCGACCGAGCACGCCCTCAGCCAGCATTATCTGGCCGTTGATGCCCATCTCCACGGTGTCGGTCCGGTTACCCTGGGGCACGCGACCGCGCGAGGGCTTGATCGACGCGACACCACAGCAGTAGGCGGGATTGCGAAGCGAACCGCCGATGTCGTTGCCGAGGCCGATCGGGCTCATGCCCGAGGCGATCGCCGCGGCCTCGCCACCCGACGAACCTCCGGCGGTGCGCCCGTGCATCCAGGGGTTGTGCGTGCTGCCGTAGAGCGAGGATTCCGCGTTGACGCGCAGCCCCATGTCGGGCATATTGGTGCGCGCGAGGGGTACGGCGCCGGCGAGACGCATCCGCTCAACGGTCGGCGAGTCCGAGTTCGCCATCAGGTCCTTCAGCGCCACGCAACCTTCGGTCGTCGCGTAACCGGTGAGGTCGATGTTGGTCTTGACGGTAAACGGCACACCGTGCAACGTTCCGAGCGGCCCGCCGGACTTCTGCTTGGCGTCGGCGGCGTCGGCTTCACGACGAACCTCGTCGGGTCGTACCTCGACGACGGCGTTGACCTTGCCATTGACCGCCTCAATGCGCGCCAGGTGCGCGTCGACGACTTCTCGCGACGTCACGGTGCCGGCGCGGATCATCGCGGCCAACGACGACGCCGATTCCTGCCAAAGTTCCTTGCCCATGGACTACCCCCAGTCGCTGTCTTAGTGGTAGTTTGTCACGTTGTCTAAGGAGTTCACGACGTGTCGATCAGCCGAATCGACCTTCGATGTAGTTGAGCGTGCGCTCGTCCTCGGGGTCGTTGAAGATCTTCGTCGTTGGTCCGAACTCGATCAATTCGCCGGCGCGGTCCTCGCCCATCAGCAGGAACGCGCAGTCGTCCGAGACCCGAAGGGCCTGCTGCATGTTGTGGGTGACGATGACGATCGTCACCCGGTTCTTGAGCTCCCCCATCAGGGACTCGATCGCCTGGGTGGCGATCGGGTCAAGCGATGACGTGGGCTCGTCCATCAGCAACATCTCGGGCTCGACGGCGAGCGCCCGCGCGATGCAGAGGCGTTGCTGTTCGCCGCCCGAGAGGGTGACCGCGTGCGCCTTCATGCGATTCGACACGCTGTCCCACAACGCCGACGCGACGAGCGCGGACTCGGCCGCTTCGTCGAGCAGCGACTTCTTGCGAATCCCGTTAAAACGCAGTCCCGACACCACGTTGTCGTAGATCGACATGGTGGGAAAGGGATTGGGACGCTGGAACACCATGCCAATGCGACTGCGCAGCAGTGTCGTGGGCAGGTTGCCGCGGTAGACGTCAATGTCGCCGAGTTTGATGTCCCCGGTCACGACGGCGCCCTTGGTCAGATCGTGCAAACGGTTGAGCGCCCGCAGCAACGTCGTCTTGCCCGATCCGGAGGGACCGATCAGTGACGTGACCCGGTTGGCCGCAATGTCAAAAGTGGCGTCACGCACCGCGGTGCGACCATTGAAGGAGACGGCAACGTTGTTGAGACTCATCGCCACCCTGGTCGGTGCGAGCACCGACGTTCCTCCGGCTCCAGCCCCACCACCGACATAGTTGTCTTTCATTTCCACGGACTCCATCTAGTGTCTTTCCCTTCTCATGCGCGCTGCGATCAATCGACTGCCGAGACTCAGGAACATCACGATGACGACCAACGTGAGGGCCACGCCCCACGCGGCGGCGCGCTGACTCGGGTACTGCGAACCGGAGTAGTTGTACGTCAGCAGCGGCAACGCCGCCATCTGGTGCAGTGGATTCCAGTTCCAAGAACTCGACGCGCCGATCACCAGCAGCAACGGTGCGGTCTCGCCCATCGCTCGAGCCAGTGACAACAAGACGCCCGTGATCACGCCGGGCATCGCCGCGGGCAGGATGACGCCCCGCGAAACGCGCGAACTGCGCGCGCCGAGGGCGAGTCCCGCTTCGCGCAACGTCGCGGGAACGCCGCGAAAGGCCAGTTCGCTCGCCTTGGCGATGACCGGGATCATCAAGACCGCGAGCGCCATGATACCGGCGAGGCCGGAGAACGACTTGAGGCGAACGACCACGAACTCGTAGGCGAACACGCCGAGCAGGATCGACGGCAGACCCGTCATGATCTCGATGATCGCTCGCAGGAAGTTCGCCGCGCGCGACGGCGATTCGGCGAGGTAGAGGCCGAGCAGCACGGCGATCGGGATGGCGATGAGGCCCGCGAGTCCGTCGATGATGAGCGAACCCTCGATCGCGTTACCGACACCACCGATCGCGTTCTGGGCGACGAGGCTGGGCTGGGTCGGCAACGTGTGCAGGAACGTCCAGCTGATCGACGAAAGACCCTTCTGGAGTAGGGCGAAGATCACCGATCCGAGCGGCACCAGTGCCAAAATGAAGGCGGCGACCAGCACGGTGAGGAATATCTTCGACAGGAGCGTGCGACGGCCGATGGTCTGCGCGGCGCGCTTCTGGATCTCCTGGCGACGTTCGAGAATCGGATCCGGTGGCAGTTCGGTCAACGTCGCGCTCACGTGTGCGCCCCCGCTCGCTTGGTCAAGATACGCGCACCGGCGTTGACGCTCGCAGTGATGATCATGAGGATCAGCGCCAGCGCGGCGAGCGCGCTGCCGGTGTTACCCGTCGCGTTACCGAACTCGGTAGCGATGGTCGATGCCAGTGTCGCGCCGGTTGAGAAGAGCGAGTGGGGAATCTGGGGATTGGAGCCGATGACCATAGCCACGGCGATCGTCTCACCGAGGGCCCGACCCGCGCCCAGCGCGATCGCGCCCAGGATGCCCGTGCGAGCGCTCGGCAGCACAACTTTCAAGAGCACTTGACTGCGCGTCGCTCCGAGCGACAGACCGCCCTCGATGAGGTCGGTCGGCACGACCGCGATGACGTCGCGAGAGATCGCGACGATGGTCGGCAGGATCATGATCGCGAGGACGATGCCGGCGAGCAGGACGCTGAATCCCTCGTGGGGTCCACTGAAAGGCCACGAACTACCCGTCAGGCTGGCGAGGAATGGCTGCAGCGTCTTGGTCAGCCACGGGATCAGGTACCACAGACCCCAGAGTCCGTAGACGACCGAAGGAACGGCCGCGAGCAACTCGATGAGGGCGGTGCCGGTTGCGCGGAGTTTGCGCGGGATCAAGAACAAGAGCGCCAGTGCTGACGCGAGACCCACCGGCACGGCGATGGCCAGGGCAATCAGCGTGGTCAGGAGCGTGTCGGTGATGAGTGGCAGAGCCCCGTACGGGCCGGTGCCCGACACCCACGACTTTCCGGTAAGGAGGTGGTACGTGTACGTATGGACCGCCGGCCAGGCGGTCGAGACGACGCTCCAGACGAACAGGATGATCACGGCCCCGAAGAACAGCGCCGTGCCGCGAAGTAGGAACTGATACGGACGGTCCGAGGTGGCCGAGAGACGAATTCTCTCGGCCACCTCGGACGGGGATCCCTGGGAATCTGTTTCCGTAGTTCTCATGTATCCTTCACAACTTCGCTTGACCCGGTACCGTCGTCTAGCTCAGACCGAGCGGCTGGGCGTTGTACTTCATCGAGCCGATCTGCTGCTGGGCGACGGCCACCACGTAGGACGGCAGCGGCACGTAGCCCTGCTCCTTCGCGACGTTCTGGCCCCCGTTGGCGCCGCTCTGCACCGCCCAGTCGAGGAACTTGGCGACCAACTTCTCCGAATTGAGCGAGGCCGTCGCGCCGCCGATCGTACCGAGACCGTTCCAGTCCTGGCGCACGATGGCCCAGCTGTAACCGGCGATCGGGTAGTCACCCGAGTTCTTGCCGTTCACGATAGAGAAGTTCGACACGACGCCAGCGGTGGTCTCACTCGGCGGCGTCGCCGAGAAGGCTGCCGCGTCGGCGGCGACACTCGACTGGCTAAGCGCGACGCGCTGACCCTTGGCGTTGACGATCAACGCGGCGGGCAGCGTGTGCTGGAGCAGGATGTAGGAGTACTCGACGTACCCAATTGCCCCGACAGTCTGCTCGACGTCACCGGCCACGCCGGCGTTCTTCTGTCCACCGAGCGCACTGTTGGGCACTTGGCCTTGGTTGAACGTCGTGTTCGGGAAGACTTCCGTGCCGGACGTGATGTTCTTGAAATTCGCGCCCTGAGTCTGGTTCAGGTAGTCCATGAAGATGAACGTCGTGCCCGAACCGTCCGCGCGGTAGACCGGAATGATCGCGAGGTTGGGCAGTGCGCAGGACTTTATCGAGCGCACGATCTTGTGCTTCTTGTTCCTGATGTTCCTCACGTTGACGATCTTCGGGTTCAGCTTGCAGATCGCGGGGTTGTTCCACTTCGTGATCGCACCGTCGTAGACGCCGGCGAGGGCCGCCGAATTGAGAACGACCGGGTACTTGCCGAACTTTTTGGTCAGCGACGGCAGGTTGTACATCATCCCCACGCCGCCGAGCACCACGGGAACCTGTACGTACGAGTTCAGGGTGTGCGCAGGGTCAGCGTTGGTGAGCAGCGACGAGTCCAGGTTGGCACCGTTGACGACCGTACCCATCGGCACGTCGGACGCGCCGACGGCGTAGGTGCCGGCGATAGCGCCCTTCTTGCCGCTGGAAGAACCAACCGGCGAGTAGAGCGACATGCTCGTCGGCGCGCTCGAGCCCGACACCTTGGCGGCGGCGGACATGAACTCGGGAATCGCGGCGTTGAAGAACGGTTCGTCAAAACTCGAACCACCCATCGCCGGGTTGATGCTGGCGGCCGCGTCGGACGACGAGAACGTCAAGTCACCATTGAGTGTCGCCGAAGCGCCGGCGGCAGTGACCGCCGCGGTGGAGATCAGACTGAGTGTCGCGATCGCGACGCCCACTCTGGCTCGAAAGGTTTTCTTCATGCTGAACTTTCCTCCTAAAGAAAGTGAATCGCGTAGGCCAAGTGTCAGGGACGGCAGCGTGCCGCTCGTGAACCCTTCGCCACGGATGAACCTACGAAGCCCAGGTAAACGGGAGGTGAACGCTTGGAACGCGGCAAGTGAATTGTGGAAGAAAACTTAAAACCCGGTCGTTTCTAGGGCTTTAGTCGCAGCAACTGTCGCGCCAGCCGCACGTCGTACAGCGAAAGTGCGCGTGCTCGGGACTCAGCGACGAGCCGCACAAGGGGCATTCGTGGAACACGGCGAAGCGGTTCACGCAGTCGAACTCGCGCACACCTCGAGTCGTTTCGTTCACTGCGTCCACCAATTCATTGTCGCTCGCGTCGAGACGCTCGCACGTGATAGTCGAGGCGTTCGAGTTTCGTGCGAGAAGTGTCCTAAAGTAATGGGTGAAAACTGTGACGAGGCGGGCATCGATGCGCATTGGGGTACTTACCGCTGGTGGCGACGCACCCGGACTCAACGCCGCGATCCGGGCCATTGGCCAGTTGGCCTTTCGCGACGGCCACGAACTGATCGGCATCGCCAACGGTTGGGCGGGACTGGCCCACGAGTTCGCCGGTCACGACCTCACGCCGGCGGACATCACCGGCGTCGTCGGCCTCGGCGGCACCCTGCTCGGCACCGCGCGCTACAACCTCGACAACCCCGTGGGGGGCCGCGAACACGTCCTGGCGGCCGTCGAAGAGCACCTGGACGCCCTCGTCGCGATCGGTGGCGACGGGACCCAGCGCATCGCCCACTGGCTCGCCGAACGCGGCGCACCCGTCGTCGGGGTACCCAAGACGCTCGACAACGACCTGGTGGGCACGGACTACTGCATTGGCTTTGACAGCGCCGTGAGCCTGGTCGCCGAGTCCCTCGACCGTCTCCACACGACCGCCGCCTCGCACCACCGCGTCATGGTCGTTGAGACCATGGGCCGCTCGACCGGTTGGGTCGCGGCGATGGGCGGTCTCGCCGGCGGAGCGGACCTCATCATCATCCCCGAGTTCCCGATCACCATGGACGAGATCATCGCCCATCTCGTGAAGCGCCGCAGCGTCGGCAACGCCTTCTCGATCGTCGTCATCGCCGAAGGCATCAACCTCGAGTCACTCGGCGGCGTGGAGACGAACGAGCTCACGACCGAGGGCGTCGAAGGTATCCGCCTCGCGACGCGAGGCGTCGGACAGTTCCTCGCCGCGCGGATCGACGAACACGGAGGCTTCGAGGTGCGTACGACGGTGCTGGGCCACCTCCAGCGCGGCGGCAGCCCCACGGCGTACGACCGCATCTGGGCTACGCGCGTCGGCGCCGCCGCGTACGACGCCGCGGCGGCGGGAAAATTCGGCATGATCCCGGTCGTGCGTGGTAGCGAGGTGGAGCTCGCTCCGCTCGCCGCCGTGGCGACCGGTCAACGACAAGTACCGCGCGAACTCTACGACCTCTGCGCCGTCTTCTTCTAAGACCGCCTCGCGGTCCGTCCCAGGTCCGAGCTACTCGTCCGTGGCGCAGAGTTGACCGAGCCGGTAGTGCGTGCGACACAGCACCTGATAGTGCACGACCCCCTTTGACACGTCGCCGAAGAAGAACTGGTCACCGTGACGCGCGACGACGCCGTTCACGACGCGGGCGTTGCAGCGGCCGCGACGGCCGCACCAGCACGACGACGTGAGCGGCAGTTCGTGCGCCCAGTCGGCGATCGCGAAGAGCCGGGCGGAACCGGGAAAGATGTTGAGCAGGAAGTCTGCCGAGAGTCCGAACGCGTGGACTTCGATGTCATGGTCATCCACGAGGCGGGCCAGGGCGTCCACCTGAGCGGCACTCGCGAACTGGACCTCGTCGATCACGAGGATCCTCACTCCTTGATCCAGGAGGCTGCGCACGTGCGGACCCAGGTCGCTCTCGGGGGCGACGGCCTCGGCCTGGGCTTCGATGCCGATCCGGCTCGTCACCATGCCGTCGGCACTGCGGTCACCGAAGGTCCAGAGTGCGACGTCACTTCGACCCTCTCGTAACTGCCAACACAGTTGGAGGGCCAGCGTCGATTTTCCCGAAGCCATGGTTCCGTAGGTAAAGGTCAGTTCCGCCATCAATCCCTCTGGTCGTCTCGCGAACGTCCCACGATACCGCTCGCTCGAGGAGGACTTCGACCGTGTCAATCTAGGTAGATTGGTGACATGAACTACAACGTTCGCGCCATTGCGTTCATCCGCAACGAACGCAGCGAAGCCCTCGACGACAACTGGGACGACGTCGTGAGTACGGTCGAGTTGGCCCAGGACGTCCCGAGCGAATCCTTACAGGGACTGGCCGATTTCTCGCACGTGGAGATCGTCTTCTTCGCCGACTGGGCCGAGGAGGTGCCTCCCGGTCCGTGGCACCGTCGTCCGCGCGGCAACACCGAGTGGCCCGACGTCGGCGTCTTCGCCCAGCGCAACAAGGACCGGCCGAACCGGATCCTGCTCTCGACGGTCGCGATCGAGTCGCTGTCCGAGCGCTCCTTCACCGTCAAGGGACTTGACGGCATCGACGGCACGCCCGTGCTCGACATCAAACCCGTCTTTCGATGGAGTGTCCCGCGTGGCGAGTTGCGCGTCGCCCCGTGGAGCGAGGCGCTGGGCGAGGACTACTTCTAGTTCTTCGCGATGAAGTCGTCGAGCACGCCAGCGAGTTCGACGCCCTTCTCTTCTTGCAGGAAATGCCCGCCACCTTCAATGGTGACGTGCGCCTGACCCTTGGTGCCGGGGACCATCTCGAGGAACTTGCGCTCAGCGCCGCGCGTGATGGGGTCGCCGTCTGAGTAGCAACAGAGGAAGGGCTTGGTCCAGCGTTCGAGCACCTTCCACGCCGCCACGTTCGCTTCGTGCGCGGGGTCCTCGCGTGACGTCGGTATCAGCGTGGGAAAGACGCGGGCGCCCTCCTTATAGGACTCGTCGGGAAAGGGCGCGTCGTAGGCCGCGACGATCTCGGGACTCAGCCGGTTCGTGCACCCGCCCGACACGATCCCACCCACGTGCAGCAGTTCGACCTTCTGGCTGTACTCCTGCCAAAGTTTCAGCGCCTCATTGAGGCGCTCGTCGCCGGTGGGTAGCCCGCCGTTGCCGATCGCGACGCGCGCGAATCGTTCCGGGTGCTCGCCCACCAGTCGCAGCCCGATCAGGCTGCCCCAGTCCTGGCCGAAGAACGTGACGTCGTGCAAGTCCAGATGGTCGAAGAGAAGTTCGCGCACCCATTCGACGTGGCGCGCGTAGGAGTAGTCCTCGCGCGACGACGGCTTGTCGGAGCGGCCAAAGCCGATGAGGTCGGGAGCGACCACCCGGTGACCTCGCGCGACGAGGATCGGCACCATCGATCGGTAGAGATAGGACCAACTCGGCTCACCGTGGAGCAAGAGCACCACGTCGTCCTCGGCCCCGCCTTCGTCCAGGTAGGCGATGCGCAGCGGCTCGCCCCCCGTCGGGTCGAGGACCGCGGCGTAGCGCGGGTTGAAAGGAAATCCCGGAAGGTTCGAGAACCGTTCGTCAGGTGTGCGCAGGCGTTGCACGTCGCTCCTCATCTCGTTCGTCCCCGCCGAACTTATCTCGCGGATTCGTCACTCACTGACAGCGCCTACTGGCGGGCCATTCCCTCGCGCGCGGCGACCTCGCGTTCCTCGTTCGACCCGTCGTCACGACCCGAGATCAACTGGATGTCCACGCGCTCGAGCACGCCCTCGAAGGCGAACCGTCCTTCGTAACGCTTCGAAACTGACGAGGCGCCATCGTGACCGATGCTCATCCCGATACTCGAGATGAAGCGCATGAGAAGGGGCAGGTGCATCGATCCCACTACAGCGTCCGCGATGACGAGCGCCACGTCGGCGTCGCTCTTGCCCCGCCGAAAGCGCACGCCGACAGTGACGTCACCCGTCGGGACCTCGTCGCTCGAGACCAGCACGTGGTGGTCACCGAAGACGTTGTAGTCAAAGACCAGGCGATCGTCCTGGATGAAGAGACTCACGCCCGCGTTCTCGTTGCCCGTCGCCATGACAACGCCCTGGGCGCCACGGGGACGGTGAAGCCGTGCGTCGAGTTCCCAGCTGCGCCCTCCGATGCCCGCGGCCGCTTGGGGCGGTATCGGCGTCACCGGCGGCCAGTACGTGTAGTGACGGTTCAAGGGGTGGGGCGAGTTCTTGCGGTAACGCGCCGCGAACAGTTCAATCCCCCGATCGTCGAGCGGCAGGACACCGTACTCTTCGGCTTCACGCCACCACCGCTCGACCAACTCGGCGAGCTTCTTCGGCTCGCTCGAGGCGAGGTCGTGACACTCGGACGCGTCGAGGTCGACCCGGTAGAGCTCCCAGGAATCGTCGTCAAATGACACGCCCGCGACGTGACGAGTGACCGCCTTCCATCCCTCGTGGTAGATCGCGCGATGACCAACCATCTCGAAGTACTGGGTGACCTTGCGGCCCGGCGCGTCGGCGTGCTCGAACGTGTACGCCAGTGAGGCGCCGGCGATCGGCATCTGCTCGTAGCCGCGATAGACGTCGGGCACGCGAACACCCGCGGCCTCGTAGACCGTCGGGGCGATGTCGGTGACGTAGTGGAACTGACGGCGCACCTCGCCCTGGGCCGTGATGACGCGCGGCCAGTGCGCGATGAGCGGTACGTGGACGCCGCCCTCGTGGGTGTTCTGCTTGTACCACTTGAAAGGCGTGTTCCCGGCCTGGGCCCAACCCCACGGATAGTTCGACTGACTGGCGGGTCCACCGATGTCGTCGAGGCGGGCGAGCGCCTCGTCGGGACTCTCGAGGATGAAGTTGAAGTACTTCATCTCGTGCAGGACGCCGAACGGTCCGCCCTCCTGGCTTGCGCCGTTGTCACTCATCAACAGGATCAGTGTGTTGTCCAGTTCACCAATGGCCCGCAGTCCCTCCACCAGCCGACCTATCTGGGCGTCGGTGTGCTCGAGGAAGGCACCGAAGGCCTCCTGCAGTCGACAGGCCAGGCGCCGTTGATTCTCGGGCAGTGCGTCCCAGGGCTCGACGCCCGGATTGCGCGGAGCGAGCTGTGTCCCGAGAGGGATGATCCCCATCGCCTGTTGACGCGCGAACCAACGATCACGCGCCACGTCCCAACCCTCATCGTAACGACCACGGTGCTTGGTGAGGAATTCGGCGGGCGCCTGATGCGGCGCGTGCATCGCGCCGAGGGCGAGGTAGGTGAAGAATGGTCGATCGGGACGAATCGACTTGGTGTCGTGGATGAAACCCAGCGCGTGCTCGACCAGGTCCTCGCTCAGGTGGTAGCCCTGCGCGACGCCCTTGGGCGGTTCGACCCGATGGTTGTCGTAGACGAGGTCGGGCGCGAACTGGTCGGTCTCGCCGTCTAAGAAGCCGTAGTAGCGATCGAAGCCACGTTGCAGGGGCCACTGGTCGAACGGACCCGCCGACGAGGAGTTCTCCATCGACACGAGGTGCCACTTGCCGACGGCGAAGGTCGTGTAGCCACCCTCGCGCAGCACTTCAGCCATCGTCGCGGCGTGGTTGGAGACCTGGCCGCGCATGCTCGGAAATCCCGAACTCCAGTTGGAGATACCCCGCATGCCGACGCTGTGGTGGTTGCGTCCCGTCAGCAGCGCGGCGCGCGTGGGCGAACAGAGCGGGGTGACGTGGAAATTCGTGTACCGCAGACCGCCCCCGGCCAACGCGTCGATGTTGGGTGTCGACAGATCCGAGCCGAAGCAGTTGAAGTGCGAGAAGCCCAGGTCGTCGATCAGTACCACGATGACGTTCGGCGCGTCGGGTCCGGGATGCACGGGCGTGGGCCACCACGGCGACGAATCGGCGAGTGTTCGTCCGACGCGACCCTCAAACGGTTCGAACTGCTCCATCTCTTCCCTTCGACGTGGCCCTCACGCTAGGTCGGCCCGTCGCACGCTGTAGTCGGTCACCGCGAACCGCGAGCGCCGTCGCGACGCGCCCGGTCACGAGGGGAACTGGGCGTACCACGCCGACACCTCGTCACGACGTGGGCAGGTCGCCGGACCGAGCTCGCTGATCGCCATCGCCGCGGCGGCGTTCGCGCGGCGCGCGGCTTCGAGGACGTCGGTCCCTTGCGCCAGCTCGGCGAGGAACACGCCGTTGTGCGTGTCACCGGCGCCGTTGGTATCGATCACCTCGGTACGAAAGCCCGCGACGCGCACCGGTCGAAGTTCACGAGTCGCGACGAGACAGCCCGCGGCGCCGTCGTGGACGACGACGCCGTGACGCCCGGTCCTCGCGAGCAGTGCGTCCATCGCCCGCTCCACCGAACTCTCGCCGCTCAGGGCGAGACTCTCGGCCGCGTTGCACAACAGCCAGTCGCCGCGAGAGAGAACCGTGCGCAGCGCGCCCTGTTCGATGTCCATGACGCGTGCGCCGGGGTCGAACGCGACGACGACGTCGTTCGCGAGTCCCTCGATCCACGCGGTCACCGTCGGCCTGATCTCGGGGTACACCAGGTTGTAGCCCGAGAGGTAGACGTAGTCCCCCGCCTCGGGGTGCAGGGTATCGAGGTCGGCCACGACCAGACCCAGTTCGACACCCTTGGAGGTCACGAAGGTCCTTTCGCCCTGGTCGTCGACCAGCACCAGGCAGAATCCGATGTCGCCGAGCGGGTCGGCCTCGATCGGCGTGTCGATCTCCTCGCCACGAAGGGCGTCACGAGCCAGGTCGGAAAATGGTCCCTCGCCGAGCCGGCCCGCGTACACCGCGCCCAGTCCGTGGCGCGTCGCGGCGCTCATGACGTTGTAGCCGCCACCCGTAGCCATGAGATGTTGCGACGCGAGGGTATCCGAGCCGCGAACCGGCAACGCCACGACCTTCAACATGACGTCGATCATCACGGTGTCCAGATTGAACAGACGCGGCGCCTTCACGGATTTCACCTTACCGACCGAATCCGTGACGTTGCGAGTGAACGAGCGTGGTGCCGCAGGTTCAGGCGGTGTTGCGCGGATAGTGGCACGCGACGGAGCGACCCGGGCCAATCTCGACCAACGCGGGCTTTTCCACCGTGCACCGCTCGGTCGCGATCGGACAGCGCGGATGGAACGAGCAACCCGTCGGACGATCCGACGGATCGGGAACGTCGCCGCTGATGATGATTCGCTCACGCTTGGGCGCGTCAGTGTCGTTGAGCTCGGGCACGACCGAGAGCAGTGCCTCGGTGTAGGGGTGCAGTGGCCGCTCGTAGAGCGTTTCGGCGTCGCCCAGTTCGACGATCTCGCCGAGGTACATCACGCCCACGCGGTCCGACACGTGACGAACGACGCCCAGATCATGGGCGATGAAGAGGTACGTGAGGTCCAGCTGTTCTTGCAGATCGGCCATCAGGTTGAGCACCTGCGCCTGGACCGAGACGTCGAGCGCGGAGACCGGTTCGTCGGCGACGACCAGCGACGGATTGAGGGCCAGCGCCCGCGCGATGCCGATGCGTTGGCGCTGGCCACCTGAGAATTCGTGGGGATAGCGACTGAGGTACGAGGGGTCCAGACCCACCGTCACGAAGAGGTCCTGGACGCGCTTGACGATCTCGTTCTCACCGGCGACCTTGTTGATCCGCATCGGGTCAGCCACGATGTCACCCACGGTGCGTCGGGGATTGAGCGACGCGTACGGGTCTTGGAACACCAACTGCATCTCACGGCGATGGGGACGCAACCGACGACGGGAAAGGCCGGTCAACGTCACGCCCTTGAACTCAACGGTTCCCGACGTGACGGGCGTCAATTGGACAAGGCAGCGCGCGAGGGTGGATTTGCCGCAGCCCGACTCGCCCACGATGCCAAGCGTCTCACCTCGCCTCACTTCGAGCGACACGCCATTCACGGCGACCGACACCGAACGCGTGCCGACCTTCGTGCCGCGCGAGGAGAAGCTCTTGACGACGTCCGTCGCGCGCAGCAGCACCTCACCACTCACGAGGCTCCTTCCGACGTGGCGACCTTCGTTCGGATCGCGACCTTCTGGTCGTCACTCAGCCAACAGGCGTCCTGGTGTGCTCCGTCGCCGTGCATCAAGGGACGTTGTTCGCACACGTCCATCCGGTGTTCGCACCGGGGCGCGAAGGCGCAGCCCACGGGCACGTCGAGTGGCGAGATCGAGGTCCCGGGAATGGTCGTGAGCCGACGGCTCTTCGCGTCCACGCGCGGCACCGCGCCGAGCAGGCCCCACGTGTAGGGGTGACGGGGGTGACGAACGACGTCAAGTTCGGGTCCGATTTCAGCCGGCCGACCGGCGTACATCACGACCACGCGATCGGCCATCTCGGCGATGACGCCCATGTCGTGGGTGATGATCACGATCGACGAACCGTAGGTGCCCTGCAGCTTCTCCATGAGGTCGAGGATCTGGGCTTGGGTCGTCACGTCGAGCGCGGTCGTGGGCTCGTCGGCGATCAAGAGTCGAGGATTGCACGACAACGCCATGGCGATCACGACGCGCTGACGCATGCCGCCCGAGAACTCGTGGGGATAGCGATCCACGCGGCTCTTGGGGTCGGGGATCCCGACCTCGGCGAGGAGTTCGACCGCGCGGGCCCGGGCCTGCTGCTTGGTCATGTCCGTGTGGGCTCGGAGTTGTTCAACGATCTGCCAGCCCACGGTGTAGACG
>Ga0209385_1000494_pt1 | contig 16071 bp, 15 predicted proteins | sample NGEPerB_FD_184506 | JGI IMG/M metagenome (GOLD analysis project Ga0209385, IMG submission 184506) | Arctic peat soil microbial communities from the Barrow Environmental Observatory site, Barrow, Alaska, USA - NGEE PermafrostAB12-B... | ecosystem: Environmental > Terrestrial > Soil > Wetlands >... | reverse complement strand
CTGTATGTCAGCGTTGCCAATGCTCAGTACCCGGTCATGGACATGATCGCGAACAAGGTCATCCAGAAATATCAGAATTCCACGTGCGAGCAGCTTTGGCAGAAGAAGTCACAAAAGGCCCCGCCCTTACAAGAGGAGCAGAATGCGATTCAGATGCTGAAAAGCAATCCTCAGATGCGGGCAGCCTTCATCGACAAGATTGCCGCTCCGATCGCAAACAAGATGTTCGATTGCGGCATGATTCCCTAAGCCACGCCCGCAAAGTTCCTGGAGGAGCAACATGATGACGGATAAGTTTCCACGGTGGCGGCTGCCACTGGTACTGGGGTTAGTCTGCCTGGCCGGAACAGCCTTTGCGCAGACCGCGCCACAAACGAAAAAGAAGGCAGCTCCACCGGCCAAATCGGTACCGACTGCTGCTCCGCCCGCGCTCGAGCCCAAGGCACTTGCGATCCTCAAGGCCTCCAGCGACCGCTTGGCCGCAGCTCACACCGTGGCGTTCACCGCGTTGGAGACTTATGAAAGCCCCAGCCGCCAGGGTCATCCGCTCGTCTTCGTAAACAAGTCTGAAGTCACGCTGCAGCGGCCCGATAAGCTGCGGGTTATCACGCCTGGCGATGGTCCTGCCTCAGAGTTCTATTACAACGGTAAGACCATGACGGCCTTCGCACCGGCGGAGAACCTGATTGCTGTTGCCGACGCTCCACCCACGATCGACGCAGCCATGGAGGCAGCCTATAAGTTGTCCGGAACGTATTTTCCTTTTGACGACTTGATCGTTGCTGACCCCTACAAGGACATGGCCGAAGGCCTGAAGCTCGCCTATTACATCGGCCAATCTCATATCGTCGGCGACACGACGACGGACATGGTGGCCTATGTCGACAACGGGGTGTTCATAGAGATCTGGATTGGAGTTGAAGACAAGTTGCCGCGATTGATCCATGCGGTTTACCTGGATGATCCGGCGCAACTACGCCACAATCTACTGCTCTCTGACTGGAAGCTCGACATTCCCGTTCCGGCGGACGCCTTTGCGCCGACCAACACTGCCGGAGCGAAGCCCATTCCGTTCGCCCATCCTCATCCGAAGCCTTCACCGGGCGCTCAGCCTCCGGCGAAGAGCAAGCCACCCAAAGCACAGCAATGAAGGGGTAGAACAGATCATGAAAAGAATCATCGTCAGCTTGATAAGTCTTGCGATTACTGTGCTCCCATTTGAGACCGCTGCCGCCTATTCACATGCGAATCGTTACGGTGGCAGCACCTCGCACAGCGAAGGCTCCACATCGCACACCAGTGACGCGGGTACCAGCTCGTCACACACATACGGCGAGGGCTCGTCGCACACCAATGAGTATGGGGGCAGCAGTTCACACACCTACGGTGAGGGATCGACTCACACCAATGAGTACGGTGGCAGCACTTCGCACTCAGAATATGGGGGCACAAGCCACACCAACACCTATGGCGGCACCACATCAGGCGAGGCCGGCTACGGCGCAACTCATACGGATACCTATGGCGCAACAACCGCCTACCATCCACCCGCACCGGTCTATCCGTACCATCCGCCAACGACCGTGGGTTACTACGGAGCAGGGTGTTACAACTGTGGTTCAACTGCGGGCGCCGCCGTCGTGGGTGCCGCGGTCGGAGTGGCTACTGGTGCAGCCATAGCCTCTTCCGCAGCTGCCTCGCAAAATGCCGCCGCCTCGCAAAATGCTTACGCCCAGGGCTACAACGCAGGCGCATCCAACACCGCCAACGCTGCAGCCGCGAATGCCAATATGGCCGCCGCAAATGCGAACGCGGCAGCTGCTAACGCGAACGTTGCCGTGGCGAGCGCCGCGTACACCATGGGCTCCGTTCATGGCGCATTACCTGCGGGTTGCATCCAGCCTAACGTTTCTGGAGGGACTTACTACTTGTGCGGCAACACATGGTTCAGTCCAGCGTATGGTGCGAATGGCGTGCACTATACCGTTGTGTCCGCTCCTTAGTCATCAGGGTCGTAGGGCTTCAGAGCGTTGTGATCGTCGCGCCGAGGGCGCTACCAAGCACCGAGTACGCCAGATCTTGGGAGGGCACAAAACTCGAGCATGAGTCCCATCACCATCAGTGTGGTCGTGTTCGCGTGCGTGTTTGGCGGAGGGCTGCTCGGCATCTTCCTCCACTCCCTTCTGCCAAAGGGGCATCTCGATCCCGATTCCAAGGAAGCAGTCCGGCTTGGGATGGGATTGGTCGGGACCACCCTGGCGCTAGTGCTCGGACTGTTAATTGCTTCTGGCAAGGGCTTCTACGATACGCAGAGCTCGGAAGTGACGCAGCTCGCCGCAAATGTCGTGTTGCTGGATCGCGTCCTGCTCCATTTTGGACCAGAAACGAAAGAAATACGTGAGCTCCTGCGCAGCTCGGTAGCTAGCATGGTGGATGTCACGTGGGCGCGAGACGGTTCGAACGACACCCATTTCGCACCTTTCGCAGCAAATGAAGGAGCCGTCCTTGGCAAGATTCAGCAGCTCTCTTCCCACAACGACAATCAACGATTTCTGCAGTCGCAGGCGTTGAGCATGGCCATTCAACTAGGCTAGACCCGCTCGCTGATGTTCGCACAGAAGACCTCGTCTGTTCCTATACCGTTGCTGGCAGTGTTGGTGTTCTGGCTCGTCTTGCTTTTCATGAGCTTTGGACTCTTCGTTCGTCCCAACGTGACGGTGGTGGTCAGCCTGTTCGCCTCTGCGCTGGCGGTTTGCTGCGCGATCTTCCTTATCCTCGAAATGTACCAGCCTTACGGCGGGTTGATTCAGGTCTCCAGCGCTCCCTTGCGTGCGGCCCTGGCACAGCTTGGGCAGTAACTGAAAGAGAGTTGCTTTTTCAAAATCCACAGAATTCATCAAATCAATAGCGAGAGGACAAAATGGTTCAAACGGTAACCCCTAGATTGAAGCGCATGGCGCTGGCGTTGACAGTCGCCATCTCGGCAGGCGTGCTCGCAATCACGCCCGCGGCAGCACAGAACCAGCAGATGGAACAGAAGTTGATGGCCATCAAAGATGCGCAAGCCGCCAACAAGCAGAAGCTCGCCCAGTACACGTGGCAAGAGACGGAAACCATCACCATCAAAGGCAACGTCAAGGACACCAAGGTCTACCAGATCCAGGTGGTGAACGGGCAACAGCAGAAGACCCTGCTCAACGACCAGAAGGCGGGATCCAGCGGCGGACGTGAAGGCCGCGTAAAGGAACACGCCATCGAGAAGAAGACCGAGGAATACCAGGAGTACGGGCAGCAGATCGGCGCCCTGGCCAAGCAGTACACCACGCCCAATCCCGAGGCCCTGATGCAGGCGAAACAGGCGGGCAACATTTCGATACAACCCGGCGGGGGCGCGCTGAGCCTGGTCATCAAGAACTACTTGAAGCCGGGCGACTCGATGACCATGACGATCAATGAGCAGACCCATTCACCGGCGAGCGTCCAGGTGAACTCGTACCTAAGCGATCCCAAGGACGCGGTCACGATCTCCGCCCAGTTTGCGCAGTTGCCGGACGGAACCAACCACGTCACGACCACCACGATTGACGGTGTAAGCAAGCAGCTCGGCATCAACGAGCAGAATTCGAACTATCAGAAGCAGTGATCGGTTTTCGAGCGTAAGAAGGAAATTCCTTCTATGGTATGTACCGCAAGGGCCCGAGTCCCTAGCGTCAGGGAGGGCGCACATCCCAACTTGAAATTTAAGGAGAGTGAGATGAAGTTTGTTGGTAAGACATCTCGGAATTATTCAATCCTGGCATTACTGTTGGTTGCCGTTCTCGCGGGTTGCTCGAAGTCCGTGCCGCAAGATGGAGCGCAAGCCAAGATGATGCGGTTCGACGGTCTGAACAACCTCCGCTATTGCGAGATCTTTCTCATCGGCGGAAATCCCATCACGAAAGACTTGCAGGGAGCCGTCTATAACACGACTGCCCTGAACGACGCGGGCCATCCTCAAGACACGTGCCCCGCAGATATGTGGGCCAAGGTCGATATCGAGCAACTGAAGAAGCAATATGACTTACTGGGCGTGTTCAAGAACGGACCACGGTACTGGATGTACGACTGGATCGAGTTGCCCGTCGGGACGCAGCACGACTTCAATGGTCTGCAGGCGCGTTGGTTTGCCCAGGTGCAGTTGCCAAAGGATTTCAAAAAGGAAGGTTCGACCTATTACAATCCGACGACTGTCCATCGCGCGTCCCATCAGGGCTATAAAGCGGGCCAGACGGTCTTCATTCTTGACGACCCGAACGGCACCCCGTGGATTCTGCAGGCCTATTCGCTCATCGTCGATCCCAACCTGACTTACGACCAACTCAAGACGCTCGACGCTCGACTGAAGCTTCCGGCCGGTTGGAAGTACCGCTACAAGGTGTTGGACAAGGACCTCGATGTTGGCGCGATCAACGGCCACGCCCGGATCGTTCAGGACGATCTGCAAGGAACCTATAACGCGTGCTTCGAGGAGGGTGGCCAGTCCAACTGCAACTACAAGCCGTAGATTCTGGTTCTCGTAAAGAATGAGTTTATTTAATTCTTATCTGTAAGAGAAAGAGGAGATCCAATCATGAAGCAAAAAGTATTGTTCAATCTTGTGCTTGTGGTGATGCTGACTGCGGTTTGTGGTGCAGCATTCGCCCAGACCGCCGAGCAGAACATGGCCGCGCAGTCCAAGCAGCACATCATTCCGGGCAAGCAGCTTCACGCGGTCGGGCCGAACTATGAGTTCTGCGAGGTGGCTCCTATCGTAGGCACATCGAAGGAAAATGCCGTCGCGAACTTCTACAACCCGACCGGCGTAGACCATTGCAGCCCGGAACAGTTCACACAGATCGTAGGGGACAAAGAGAAAATCATCAAGGACGCGGGCGCAATCAATGTTTTCCTGAATCCGAGCCGTCATTGGACGTGGGATGAATTCTGGGTCTATGAAGTCGGCGATGAGCAGCAGTTCGGACCGGTCAAGATGGTTTGGATGGGTGTCGTACCCTTGGAAGCGATGGAAGCGGCAGTCGGCGCGGGCCACTACCATCCCGGCCAGATCCATCGTAACAACGCGTACCTGTACAAGAAGGGAACGCAGGTTTATCTGATCGACATGGGCGGCGGGAAGGTGCTGGTCATGCAGTCCTGGACCAACTTCGTCAACAAGGGCGAGACGGCGGACAACCTCAAAGACCTCGGCAGCCAGTTCAAGGAGCTGCCAGCGGGCTGGAAGTTTCGCACCAAGGTGCTCGACAAGGACCTGAGGGTCGGAACGCCGCCGCCGAACCACCTGGCGTGGGTGACGCAGGACGAGTTTCAAAACACCTACCAGGGCTGCGGCTATGACAAGGCTTGCAGTTACGTCCCATAAGCGCACGAACTGGCGGGCGCGCAATGATGTGCGCCCGCAGCCGTGCATCGGTTGCGTCGTCAGTTCGCTTGCTGCCGGAGATTAGGACTTATGAAATTCATCAAGGGCGCACTGTTGTGTCTAGCTGTATCGCTCGTGGTTTTGATCGTCGCCTGCAGTTCCAACAAAGAGTCGAAAACTCCAGGCTTGGAAGAGGCGGTCAGCACCGCCGTTGATGCTTACCTGTACGGCTATCCGTTGATTACGTTCGACATTGCGCGCATGCAGCAGACCAATGTGGCCGCGCCGGATGCCGAACATGCTCCCATGGGGCAAATGATCAGGATGCGGACGTATCCAGCCGTGGACAACCACTGCTGCGCGGCGCCCAATGCCGACACCCTGTACACCGAGGCATGGCTGGACGTCTCCAAGGAGCCGTCGGTGCTGAGCATTCCTGACATGGGTAACCGCTATTACATCATCCCCATGCTCGACGGCTACTCCGAGGTGTTCAGCGTTGCCAGCCCGGCAACGACGGGCTACAAGGCCCAGACCTACGCGATCACGGGACCGGGTTGGACAGGGAAGTTGCCGGCTGGCGTGACGCAAGTCAAGTCCGCCACCGGGATGGTGTGGGTCCTGGGCCGTGTCTATTGCACCGGCATGCCGGAGGACTACAAGGCAGCCCATGCCCTGCAAGATAAGTTCGTGCTCGTTCCGCTGAGCTCCTATGGCAAGCCTTACACTCCGCCACCGGCGCAGGTCGATCCCAACTTCGACATGAAAACCGCGGTGCGCAAACAGGTGGACGGGCTCGACGTCGACGCCTACTTCACCCGCCTTGCACAACTGATGAAGACAAATCCGCCGACCGCCGCTGATGCTCCCCTGGTTGCGCGGATGGCCAGCATCGGATTGGTACCCGGCCAAGACTACGATCCCAGCAAGCTGGGCGCATTCGACCGGGAGGCGATCAAGGCCGTCCCCAAGCTGGCGCTGCTGAAAATGGTCAAGCTCCTGAAAGAGCAAAAGACAACCAATGGCTGGCTGTACTTCACTTCGGGCGTAGGCAACTGGGGCACCGATTATCCGTTGCGCGCCATGGGCAATATGCTGGGGCCGGGCTGGAACCGTCCGCAGGACGCGGTGTATCCGCTCTCGCAGAAAGACGCGAACGGTGACGACTACAACGGCGCGGATCACAAGTACGTGATCCATTTCGAGAAGGGACAGTTCCCGCCGGTCAAGGCCTTCTGGTCGATCACCCTGTACGACCCGGATTTTTTCTTCGTGCCGAACTCTATCAACCGCTACGAGCTGAGCCGGCGCAACAAGTTCATCACCAACAAAGACGGCTCGGTGGACATGTATCTCCAGGCGGAATCGCCAGGCAAAGCAAAGGAAGCCAACTGGCTGCCTGCACCCAAAGGGAAGTTTGTTCTGGTGATGCGCTTGTACTGGCCGACATCCACACCGCCGTCGATCTTGGACGGAAGCTGGACTCCGCCGGCCGCGACAAGGGCGCAGTAGGCCCTGCTTTCAGGTGGCTGCGAATTATCCGTCGAAGCAACCAGCGAAAATCTGGCCAATGTCCGTGTAGTCGGCAAGTCGCTCCCTGGGTGCGGCACCTGCTGCGCTAGTGGGTCGCCAATTACCCCTCGGCGCTACGGTTCGATACCGATCCGGTCGTTGACCGCTCCGCTGATCCGCTGTTTGCAACCAAGGTAGCGCTCCGTAGTTTGAACCGAAACGTGGCCGAGGAGGAATTGAATCTGTTCCAATTCTCCACCTGCCGTGTGACATAGTTTCGCGCACGAGCGACGAAGGTCGTGTGGGGCAACTTGGACCAGACCGATCTTTTTCGCATAATCTTTGACCACATGCCAGACAACGCGCTCCGTCACGCCGACGCCCCAGCACTTGCCCGCACGGCAGACACAACGAAACAACCTCCCGGCTGATATGTCGGCGGTGACGACCCATAGATCAACCGCGGCCTTGACCCAATCGGGTACCGGGACTGTTCTGATATGGCCACCCTTCCCGACGAGGTCGACGATCGCCCAATGTTCATCGCGCCGCTGCAGATGGGTAAACTCTAAATCCGCCAGTTCCCTCCGCCTCAGCCCGCAGCCAAGCAGGATCGCAAGAACCGCCCGATCTCGTCGGCCCTTGATTGTGTCAGGCGAGGGAGCCTGCCAGAATCGGCGGGCCTCTTCGGCCGTCAGCCAGTTGCCAAGCCTGACGCCCAATTTTCTAACGCCTTTCACGCGCCGAATGCTGGCCGCCAACTCAGGGCTCAGCAAGCCTGCATCGGCGGCTTCGTAAGCGAGCCGTCTCACGGCCGCCAGCCGTCCGTTGATCGTACCGGGTGCAAGGCGGCGATCCTCAAGGTAAATTCGGTAGCGGGTGACTACCACCTTGTTGAACGACAGGCGCGGCTCGGAGCAGTACCACTGAATGAATTCATCGATCGCGTGTCGATATCCGCGCTTCGACTCGGGCGAGCGAAGGCTATCCAGGACCGCCGATTTGCTGTGGTCCAGATCAGGGAGGCCGAGTTTTGTTTTCGGCCGCTTTAGTTTCGAGGATTTCCGGTTGGCGTGTCTGCTCATTCCAGCCGCCTCCACCGCGGCTGGCCAAGAGCCTATGCCTGCACCCAGATGCGTCGGGCGTTTCCCGTCAACTTGACGTAAGTGGACTTCACGAGCGGCCCGGCGAAGCTTTCCCGAACCCGGTTTATGGACAATCAAGACAAGCTGGGGATTCGCTGATCATTTTGTGCGGGACGGATAGGGTGAGAGATGGCCTGATCACAACAACTATCCACGGACAGCCAACTGTCGCGGTGAGTGCGATCAAGTCGCAGTGAATACCCCAAGTTGCGACCTGAACTGCCGAAAGGCTTGGGCGGGAGTATCATTGCCGCGATCTCCTAACCACCCATGCGCACATAAAAGGGACTCATGAACACTAAGTTTGCAAGCTTCAACAGACTGATGGTAGCGCTGGCGATCCTCGGCCTCGCGGTGGTTGGCACTTATGCGGTTCGTTCCGCTCTTCACCGTAGCTCGCCTGCCATAGTGGGCGCGCACACAGGAGAGATCGTTGCGGTCGCATTCGCTGCGGCTCCGCCACCGCAAGCGCCGAAGCAGGCGAGCAACGCCATTCCTGATCGGGTGTACTGGGGCGCTGCCCACAACCACACCGGTTACTCCTTTGACGCCGGAATGTTCGGAGTGACTCTGACCCCTGACGACCTCTTCAAGTTTGCCACTGGCCAAGAAGTCACCGTCGACAACGGCATGAAGGTCAAAATAGACCGGCCGCTGGACTGGCTCTCCATCACCGATCATGCCGAGTATCTCGGCATATCCGAGCAAATTCGTGCCGGCAGCCCCGATCTCCTCGCCAACCCTCAGGGCAAAAGATGGTACGAGATGTCCAAGACGAGCCCTCAGGAGGGCGTGAAAGCCGCCATCGAAGCTGTCGTCTCGATGCAGACCGGCAAGCCTGTCTTTGACGCCAGTAAGCTCACGGCAGGAGCCTGGGCACACGCCACCGCCGCAGCCGAGAAGTGGAACAAACCGGGCGTTTTCACGACGCTGCATGGGTTCGAATGGACTTCCGCCCCTGGCGGTAACAATCTTCATCGCACCGTCATCTTTCGCGACAACGCGGACCGCGTGAATCAGGTCGTTCCCTTTTCTACCTTCGACAGCCAGGATCCAGCGGACCTGTGGAAGTACATGGACGCATACGCCACGAAGACGGGCGGCCAAGTGCTCGCCATCCCGCACAACGGCAACCTGAGCAATGGCATCATGTACACGGCGGAGACCTTCGATGGAAAACCCATGGACCGGGCCTATGCCGAGGCTCGCTCCAGTCACGAGCCACTGTTGGAAGCGACGCAGATAAAGGGTGACGGCGAGACCCATCCCTTCCTATCGCCGAACGACGAATTCGCCAACTTTGAGCGCTGGGACTTCAATTTCAACAAGATGGAGAAGGCGGAAAATAGCGTGCTCCACGGCAACTACGTTCGCTCGGCGCTCAAGTTGGGACTGGAGCTGGAAGCCAAGCTCGGAGCCAATCCGTACCAAGCCGGCCTCATCGGCGGCAGCGATGCCCATGTGGGCGTAATCACCACTCGGGAAGACAACTTCTTCGGCGAGTTTGCCAACGGATTGCCATCACCAGAGCGTTGGAAGACCCCGCTCGCCATGGTCAACAACGATCCCAAGAAAGGGCCGTTGCTCTCAGTGTGGCAAGAACAAGCGGCTGGACTGGGCGGCGTGTGGGCGCGCGAGAATACGCGCGAAGCCATCTGGGACGCGCTCAAGCGGAAGGAAGTCTATGCGACCACGGGCGACCGTCCGGTGGTGCGGGTGTTCGCAGGCTGGGACTTCGTGCCAGCGGACAATGATCGCCCTGACTTCGCCGCGAACGGCTATGCCCACGGCGTGCCCATGGGCGGCAATCTCCTCAAGGCTCCGGCCGGGAAGCAACCCGTCTTCATGGTTCACGCAGTGCGCGATCCGGAAGGACCGAACATCGACCGCATCCAGATCATCAAGGGCTGGCTGGGCAAAGACGGCAAGACGCACGAGCGCATCTTTGACGTCGCGGTCTCTGGCGGGCGCAAGATCGGTCCGGATGGCCGATGCAAGACGTCAGTTGGCAGCACGGTGGACGTGGCCAACGCTAGCTATACCAACACCATCGGCGCAACAACACTGTCTGCGTACTGGAAGGATCCGGCGTTCGATGCAAGCGAGCGCGCCTTCTATTACATCCGCGTGATCCAGATCCCGTCGCCGCGCTGGACGGCCTATGACCAGAAGCGCTTTGGCATCAAGATGGCCGCCGAGGTTCCGATGACGGTCACCGACCGCGCCTACACCTCGCCCATTTGGTACACGCCGGCGAAATGATGGCTATTTTCTGAAGTAATTCGTGCGCGAGCCGCTGCTGGTTGCATTTCCTCCTGCCCCGGCAGTGCTGTTCGTCGCCTGCAGCCTGGTGTCCAAGATAGTTGTTGGGATATCCCCATGGCGTAGGCAATCCGGCTGAACGGCCCCGTTCCTGTTAGGGTGCGAGCTCTCCCCTTCAGTACTTCCAGTTAGTCCACGCCAATGTCCTCAGCACGGATCGCCCTCCACGAAGGCTCGTTTACGGCTGACGCGGCGGACCGATCAGCGGCGTCCTCACCGGCTTTGCCATTCCGAAAAAGACCACCATGCCCTGACCGGCAGCGAGTGTTGAAAGTGTTTCATCCACCTTGCCGAGGGCAGCCGGATAGTACTGCCAGTTGTTGGTGACCCAAACATCTCCAGCCGGACCCACACCAACATCGACCTGCATCTGTAGGCCGCCACCGACGTAGCCACCGACCGGCGAGATCGCATCGCCCGTATGCACGCCGGGCGGGCAATGCTCGGTTCGGAAGCCGCACAACTGCACGATCCCGTAAGAAGAAGTTGCCAGGTTGGACACCCATACGTTGTCGTTGCCGTCGACCGAGATCGCCCATGGGCTCGCGAGGCCTTTGCCCGACACCGGCGAGAACGAAGCCTGTGTACCGTCAGGACGAAATGCGGTGACACTGCCGCCCGACTCGTATCCCGGTTTCTGCCCGGCCCACATTTCAACCATGATCTTGGCGAAGGCGGGCTCACCACTGACTTTGGCAGCCGTTATTGCTTCCAGAAGCTTCAGACGGCCCCGCTCCGAACTGCCAGACCGGTTAGCAACCCAGACATTGCCCAGGCTATCGACGGCCATCCCGCTGCCCGACCATCCCGCCTTGAGGAATTCCATCTTGCTGGGATCGGAGGCGGGAAAGCGGGTGACGTTGTCGCTCAGGATGCTCGAGATCCAGATGCGGTCCTGCTGGTCAATCGCTAGGTGGAAAGGCGCGAGCAGCTTGCAAGGGTTCTTCAGCGGATTGCCGGTCGTGTTCTCGCAAAAGAACTGACCCTTGGCCGGATCGCCCTGCGGCATGTAAATAACCTTGGCGTTCTCCACGTCGAGGGCCCACACATCGCCTTTTGGCGTAACGATGATGCCCTGCATCTGGCCGAGCTTGCCGCCAAAGGTGTATCCGTCGGGCGGTGAGAGCGGCTTGCCCCTCTTATCAAACTTCACGATGGCCTTGCTGCCGTAGGTGGTGCCCCACACATTGTCGTGTGAGTCGATAGCCAGGCCAAAACCGATGCCTTCCACTCCTCCGCCGGTAAAGCCCGTGGGATGCGGCGACAGCGGCTTTCCGTTGGGAGAGAATTTAGAAAGGTTGCCGGCCCACAACGCATCCTGGTTTTGTGCTCCGACGATAAAGTTGTCGCCGGCCCAGGCGTTACCTTCGCTGTCGAACATGAGCTTGCCCGGCCCACTCAACCCGCCGCCGGTAACTCTAAGCGGAAAAATCCACGCACTCGGGGAGTACGTCAGATATGGCATGAAAGGCGCAGGCCGCATGGTCTTGCCCGTCGGCACTGGATAAAAATCGTTGAGCAACGCGAAGATCTTGTCGGGCTGGTGCCAGGGGTTGTCGGCAATCGACTCGACCGACGACAACGTGTCAACCGGAGGGCCGCCATTCGGAGGACTAGCGGCCTCGTACAAACGGCTGCACGCATCGGCTCTTACCCGCGTGACGCAGCCCGCCACAATGCTTGAGAGCGTTGCGAAGTTCGCCATGGTGGGCGTCTGACCACTGTTGAGTGCGTCCACAATGGTCGCGCCGTAGCCGCCCGTTTGGAGATCGACGAAGTTGGGCACGTTGTCGCCCGCAATCCGTAGCGCGAGCGGCGAACCCTTGATCCAGGTGCCAACGATGAACTGGGCATGGGTGACCACTGATGCTATGGTCGTCATCTCGTCGATGACGACATGTGCCGGAGGTTTGCTGCCCACCACTGTCAACAGTAAGATTGCCGGGTTGTTGCCAGCCCCCGGGTTGGGCTTGGGTATGCCACCACTCGCCACCAGATAGAGGCTGGAGCCAGCTACGCCTGTGCCATGGACTGCAAAATTGCCGTTACTGTCGGTTTTCGTCTGTGCGAGCTGCTTGGGTTCGCCTGCACTCGCTTGCATGAGAATCACGGTTGATTGCGCGATAGGGGCGCCTCCGCCCAGTACTTGACCCTTAATGTCGGCGGCAGAAGCCGAACTGGCCAGCAACAGACTGGAGAAGGCCAGCGCGGCCAGTGTCAGCGTTCGACCGCTTATTTCGTGTTGCATTTTTCCCTTCTCCTCGGACATAGTCGCCGCCTATTAGTGCAGTGAGCCCGCTCGGCCGGAGGTCTGCGAGGTTAGCTGTTTAGTGAACCGTCAAGCATAATTGCGCCAGGGTTAGCGGGCAACTTGCCCGAATGTAGTGTGGTCGAAATTTGCGGTCAAATCGCCATGCCGCAAGTAATCCTGAGCAACAGCCGATCGGCGAGTCCGCCTTCCCGATGATTGTTCGGAAGTCAACTTCGGGGAAGTCACTTGGACGTGTTGTCGCCGATCCGGACTTGTGGCACTAGCGATCCAGATACGACGCTCACGGAAGCCACCTGAGTGAGAAGTCGGCGTCCCGTGGAATTGCCTTTTCTTCAATGTCCATGGAAACCGGCATGTGGGAGATGCCGGACCGTGGTACCAGCGGCATTGTTGGTGGCTCAGACATTACCTTTGGCGCGATCGCCGGGTAGTGATCAATCTGAGCGTGCGACTTGCATCCTTAATATAGACATCGTACTGCTTAGCGATCTTCTTTCTGCTCTACCTCACTCTCAACCCTAGTACTACCAACAAAACAAGACCCTTAGCGCACTTGCTGCCCCCTACGCGATCTGTGGTGTGCACCATTGGTGTGCCGTGGCCTTCAACACAACACGAATTGGGCGGACTGCCCGGAAAGGACCACCTCAATGTTTGGACAAATGATGGTTGAACCCGTGGTGCAGCTCGACCCCAGCATCGATCTGCAGACAGCGATAGCCACACTACTGAAGGCCGCCGAAAACGTCGAGATCGTTCGTTGGATCGAGTTCCCGACGTCGGTCCTGCTGTTCTTGCTCGTGCCCGGAGACCCGGATTCTGGTGCCGTCTACGTACTGGACCGTAAGAAAGGAACCTGGTACGCCGTGGACTTTGAGGACGAACAATTCGGCGGGTACAGCGTAAGCCAGCTCGAAATGCTCCTGAAGGACTGTAACTTCCTCGATCTTATTGAGCGGCCAGGACTTTGGCGCTCCAGTTTGCGGTGGATGGTAACGCCCGGAATGCGGCCTGAGGCGGCCGTTTGACAGAAAAAATATTCCGGGTTATCTAACGACACCCACATCCGAAAACCGAGTGGGTAAACGACCAACACGAGCGCGGATTCGCGAAATTGCCAGAAGGAGGTGATGGGTTCATGCCAACGACAATCACGGCAACCCGGCAGGTTGTCGAGGATTACCAAAGGCTGTTCGTGAATCGGCGCGCGTACACGATGCAGTCCATGCGGCCGCACCCGGAAACAGGGCGGCACTACTACTTCCGGCCAAGCAAGAAAGGGACAGACATCCCCCTGATGATGACCGATGAAACCATCCGCCAACACTTGGAAGGCAACATCACGGTCGGCCTGTATGCGATCAACCCGTCGACCCAACGCTGTAAATGGGTCGCCATCGACGCCGACTACAAGAACTCAATGGAGGACCTGCTCAAGCTCCAGTACCACCTGACACAGGACAGAGTGGAGCCGGCGCTGGAGATGAGTAAACGAGGAGGGCATCTTTGGATCTTCCTCGCAGCGCCTTTGCTGGCCAAAGAGTGCCGAATCTACATCCATGATCTTGCCCTGAGGTTGGGAGTACCGGTGAAGGGCGCGGGCCTGGCGGAGGGCATCGAGGTGTTTCCCAAGCACGATGCCATCGGATCCGGAGAGTTTGGCAACGCGATTCGTGCTCCGCTGGGGATCCACCGTGGCGCTAACCGGCGGTTCTGGTTTTACGGCTCCGATTACACGCTGGAAGACCAGATCGCATACCTGAAACGCTTGCGAAAGGTCACCGAGGAAGAATTGCGGAGGTTCATCGCTGGTAAGGAAAGGCCAGAGCCGGATTTCTCGCCGCGGCCGGAGAGGGTCACTTCAACGGAACGAAAAACTGGGAATGGACGATCAGAATTCCGCATTTTGGAATACGTGGGTACCGTGCGGAAGGTCGGCCGGAACTACATCGCACGCTGTCCCTCCTGCGCGTACTGTGGACACGACCGGAGCGGCGACAACCTGGCCATCCTGATCGAAGATCCCCGCTTTTACAAATGCTGGGCTGGCTGCACCAAAGAGATGATTCGGGCTGCCCTCGGGTGCCCAATTCGCGTACGGCATTCCGCCTGAGACAAGGAGAGTTTTGTTGTCATGAAGCAGAACCGATTGCCAGATGTACTGGGCCTGAGGCTAACGCGGCAAGCGTTGCGCGTGTTGAAAGAACGAGGCATCTTCGCCCATTCGCCGGTAAGCCTGGAACACCAGCACCTGGCGAAACGCTATGTGGTGCGCGGGTTGGAGTCGGGCGGCGCTGCTGGAGACGTGGGTCGCTACGTGACTTTTACCGAAGCAGACGGGCAGCCGGTCGAGTACCTCCATCCGGTGGAGGCCATCGGAGTAAATGGCTTGCATGCAGTTGTGGTGGCCCCCGTCCTGGTGCGAGTTGAGATGCTGCGCACGGGACGCACATACGAACTGCTGATCACCCAGCATCGACCAGGTTTGACCGATGATGGAAAGAGACCGCCACTAGAAACAAGACTCCTGTTTCGTGGCATTCATGGTCGCTTGGATCCGGATTTGTCAGGGAAGGACAAGGACAAAGCCGGCACAGTTCTGCCGACGTTCTATTCACGCGCCGGGGAGGAAGTCAGGATACCGAAGCGATTTCGCCAATCGGTGCGCGCGATAACCGCGGCGGTTCATTGCGACGGCTGTTTCCATTGCCACTATGTCAGCCCGCCGCAGAAGTAAAGAGGACCAGTCGTGCGCGGCGGAAAGTGTCACAGTCTGACATGCCTGAACGGAAGGAGTGAATAGCGATGTATAGCAAGGTAAAGAACTACTCTCTGATTTTCTGTCTGTTTGTGTTTCTGTTCGTAATTATCGGAGGCGGCCTACATCTGAATCCAGGCGGCGCATTCCTTGCCGCGGTGACTGGAACTCCACTGGTGATTTATGCCTTTCATCGCGGGTTCAACGGGGCCTCTGGACCAGAGGTTCGGGCCGACTCTCCGAGGAACGAGGTTGCTTATGTCAGCAGCAAGACAGATAAGTCCGATTGACGAAGGCGCAACTGCACGATCAGACAACGACGCGGAATCACCAGAACGCTCCCTGAATCACAGCGAGAGCGCGGGATTGGAAGCGTCGCCTGCAGTTCGCCGGCATTTGCCTGACGAACGGCGGGCGCTTACCCATCACTTCTCCATCGCCGGGCAGGAGGGGTATCTAACGGTCGGAGTTTACGAGGATGGCCTGCCAGGAGAGATCTTCATCACCATGGCGAAACAAGGCTCGACCATCTCGGGGCTCATGGATTCGTTTGCCACTGCGGTATCGCTGGCTCTGCAATATGGGGTACCCCTCGAAGTGCTTTGCAGCAAATTCACGCATGTGCGCTTTGAGCCCAGCGGTTGGTCCGGAAATCCCACGATCG
>Ga0209385_1000493_pt1 | contig 16082 bp, 10 predicted proteins | sample NGEPerB_FD_184506 | JGI IMG/M metagenome (GOLD analysis project Ga0209385, IMG submission 184506) | Arctic peat soil microbial communities from the Barrow Environmental Observatory site, Barrow, Alaska, USA - NGEE PermafrostAB12-B... | ecosystem: Environmental > Terrestrial > Soil > Wetlands >... | reverse complement strand
AGACGACGCGCGACATGTCGCTGGCTGAGATTGACGGCCTGCTGACCGGGCCCCCGGGATCGGTGATCAATGTCTCCGTGGTGCGTCCGCGGCGGGCGCAGCCGGTGAAGTCGGCGCTCACGCGCGCAATCGTTACCGATCCGCCGATCAGCGACAAGACGATGGAAGACGGCATCGTCTACATCAAGGTCGATGACTTCCCCAAGGGGCGTTCGCAGGAGATCGCCAACAAGCTGAAAGCGGTGCAGAAGGAAGGCGCCAAGAAGATCATTCTCGACCTGCGCAATTCCGGCGACGGCGAGGAGAGCGAGGGCATCGCCACGGCGAACCTTTTTCTGAATCATGGCACCATCACTTACCTGCAAGGCCAGAAGTATCCCAAGCAAACCTTCAACGCCGATCCCGAGAAGTCGGTGGTGACCAACCTGCCGCTGGTGGTGCTGGTGAACCGCGGTACGGCCGGACCGGCGGAGATCGTAGCCGCCGCCGTGATGGAGAACGCGCGCGGCGACGTGCTCGGCGACAAGACTTTCGGTTCGGGCTCCATCCAGAAAGTGATCGACATGCCGGATGGCTCGGCGCTCGTGCTGTCGGTTGCGAAGTACTACTCGCCGTCCGGCAAAGCGGTGCAGGACACGGCCATCACGCCGAATATTCTGGTTGCCGATAACAACGACGACTTCATCGCCCCAGACGAGGACGAGAACGCGCAGGACGACGCGCAGCAGGAGAAACAACAGAAGGCCAATCAGCCCGACGATCAGCTCAACAAGGCGATCGAGGTGTTGAAGAACCCGGGGAAGAAAGCGTAAGAGCCGGTTCACCACAGAGACACAAAGGCACGGGGATTTCTCCGTGCTTTTTGTTTTGAGGGGCAAGCGAAACGCAACGGGAGAGGAGGCACGATGAAACGAGTGATCGGGCTGGGCGGGATCTTCTTCAAATCGAAAGATCCGAAGGCGCTCTACGAGTGGTACCGCCAACACCTCGGCATTGAGAGCGCGGCGGACGGCTCGGGTGCAATGTGGCGCGATGCCGACCAGCCTGAAGTTCCGAGCTTCAATGTGTGGGCGATCTTTCCCCTGGAGACGAAGTACTTCGCGCCCAGCCAGTCCAGTTTCATGATCAATTTCCGGGTGGAGAACCTGGATGAGCTACTGCGCGCGTTGCGTGAAGAAGGGGTGCAGGTGGATCCCAAGGTGGAAGAGTACGAGTACGGGAAGTTTGGATGGATCATGGATCCGGAGGGAAACCGCGTCGAGTTGTGGGAGCCGCCGAAAGCAGTGGTTAGTGGATAGGGGTTAGTGGATCAGGAACGGTAAGGGGAAGGCTGTTACGCGTGCAGGTTGGAGATTGAAACAGCATATCCCTCGCGGGCGAATATAGCCCACCGCGGAAGCGGTGGGTACAAGTTTGTCTTATTGCGGAAGAGCCCCGCGAGGGGCGACACCCGCGAGGCAGAGCCATGTTATCAGCCGATGTGTCGCCCCTGAAGGGGCTCGGGAGTAAATTTGCCAGCTTTCCCACCGCTTCCGCGGTGGGCCAATCAGTTTCGCCTCTGCGAGGCTCGATTTAGTTTGGCATCTCTGTCGTCCCAACGGGACTCAGATCAGTTTTCCACTTTACCCAGCACTCCGCCTGCGGCTCCGTGCTGGGCTAGAGCGGTCCCAAAGTTCGTGTATCCGCCCGTACGGTTAGTGCCGGCCTTCAGGCCCGCGTATAAGGGCAGGAAGAAAAATCGCTTAAGCCGCTGCGGTCGTTGACCGCAGCGGCTTAAGCGGGACGAATGGCCGCGGCAAACGCGGCGCTGAAGCGCCGCACTACCCGTACAAACGGATACATCTATTGTGGAAGCGCTCTAGACTATTTCGTGCTTACGGCGCTGGGTTTTCGGCCAGCAAATTCCACTGGCAAATACCAAGTTTGACTTACACACACTCTGAAGGCCCGCGCTGCCGAACGGCGCTTTTTTGAGCCGGGGACTTTTCTACTCCGTCCAGCGCTTGAACACAAGGCATCCGTTGGTGCCGCCGAAGCCGAAGGAATTCGACATGGCGTAATCCATGCTGACCTGGCGCGAAGTGTGAGGCACGAAGTCGAGATCGCAGCCCTGGTCAGGGGTATCGAGATTGGCGGTCGGTGGCACGATCTGGTCGCGTAGCGCCAGCACCGTGATGGCGGCTTCCAATCCTCCAGCGCCGCCCAACAGATGCCCGGTCATCGACTTGGTGGAGCTGACCAGCATCTTGTAGGCATGATCGCCGAAGGCGCGCTTGATGGCCGTAGCCTCCAACTCGTCGCCCAGCGGAGTGGACGTGCCGTGTGCGTTGACATAGCCGATCTGCTCCGGGGCGATCCCAGCATCTCGCATAGCATTCCGCATTACGCGGAATCCCCCCGCCCCGTTCTCGGCTGGCTGGGTAATGTGGTTGGCGTCGGCGCCCATGCCGTAACCGACCACCTCAGCGATGATTTTCGCTCCGCGCTTTTTGGCGAACTCAAGCTCTTCCAGGATCAGGATGCCCGAGCCTTCGCCGATCACAAAACCGTCGCGGTCTTTGTCCCAGGGACGGCTGGCGCGATGAGGGTCGTCGTTACGGGTGGAGAGCGCGCGCATGGCCGCGAATCCTCCAACTCCCATGGGCGTGATGGCGGCTTCGGTACCGCCCGCGATCATCACATCGGCGTCGCCATACTTGATGACCCGAGCGGCGTCGCCAATGGAGTGCGCGCTGGTGGTGCAGGCGGTGCAGGTGGCCTCGTTGGGGCCTTTGGCGTTGTTGCGGATGCTGACTTGCCCGGCAGCAAGGTTGACGATGGCCGCGGGAATGAAGAAGGGTGAGATCTTGCGCGGGCCGCCGTTGAGCAGGTTGGAGTGTTCGCGTTCGATGACGTCGAAGCCACCGATGCCCGAGCCGATGTTTACCCCGGTGCGCTCGGCCATCTCTTCAGACTCGACTTTGTAATTGGCCATGCGCAGGGCTTCATCGCTGGCTGCGATGGCCAGATGAATAAAGCGCGCCATCTTGCGCGCTTCCTTTTTTTCCACGAACTGCAAAGGGTCGAAGTTCTTGACCTCGGCCGCGATCTGGCAGGCAAACTGTGAGGCGTCGAAGGCGGCAATGCGTTCCACGCCGCTCTTGCCGACTAGCAGCGCTGACCACACCTCTTCGGCGTTGTGGCCGACAGCACAGATGACCCCGATTCCCGTTACGACGACACGGCGACTCAATCTACTTCGATCCCTTCGCGTGCGAGTTGATGTAGTCCACGGCGTCCTTCACGGTGCGGATCTTCTCCGCATCTTCGTCGGGAATCTCGATTTCGAAGGCCTCCTCAAAAGCCATTACGAGCTCGACAGTGTCCAGCGAATCGGCGCCCAGGTCGTCCACGAACGAAGCGTTGGGCGTCACCTCGGCCTCATCCACTCCCAATTGTTCCACGATGATTTGTTTTACGCGTTCCTCTACGGATGCCATGAGGTCGCAATCTCCTTTCGACCCGCCTGCCACGGCAAGCGAAAAACTCTTAGTATGTATGCCGGTTGACCGGGCCCAGACCGCTCCCCGACGCGGTGGGCGGACCGGGTGGTGGCCGGACTGGCAGTTACTTCTTCGCCTTGGCGTGCTGGTCGATGTACGTCACGGCGTCCTTCACGGTGCGGATCTTCTCCGCATCCTCGTCAGGGATTTCGATCTCGAAGGCCTCTTCGAAAGCCATGACCAGTTCGACCGTGTCGAGCGAGTCGGCGCCGAGGTCGTCTACAAACGAAGCGCCGGGCGTCACTTCCGCTTCATCCACGCCCAACTGCTCCACGATGATTTGTTTCACCCGTTCTTCAACCGAAGCCATCGATTCGTTCTCCTATCGCGCACCGTGGCATCCGCCACGGCGGGCAAACCCGTAAGTCTAATTGCAGCCAGGAAGCCGTGTAAAGAATGCCGAGGCCCTTCAGACAGCCGAAACACACGATTAGCTTCGAGAGCGCTCAGATAGATGATGCCCGATTCATCCTAAACGGTGGGCTTGGCAAGGTCAACGCGAGGGGTAAATTCTTTTCGGCGCAGGAACGGGCCGGCTCGCGGTGTCCTTGCGCTACGGGGCTGTGATACAACGCTGCCATGCGGGCTGTGGTGCAGAGAGCGAGCCGGGCGACGGTCAAGGTGGGAGACGAGATTACTGGGGAGATCGGAAAAGGTCTGCTGGTGTTGCTGGCAGTTGGGCAGGAGGACAGCGAGGCCGATGCCGACTACCTTGCGGAGAAAGTGGTGGGATTACGGATCTTTGAGGATGAGGCAGGGAAGATGAACCTCAGCGTGGGGGAGATAGGCGGGGCGATACTGGCGGTTTCGCAATTCACACTGTTTGGAGATGTCAGGCGCGGCAAACGGCCATCGTTCGATGCGGCCGCACGGCCGGAGCGTGCGCGCGAGTTGTACGCGAGCTTCGTGGAGCGTATTCGTGCGCTGGGGTTGCGCTGCGAGACCGGACGCTTTCAGGAGATGATGGAAGTTGAGCTGGTGAACAGCGGGCCAGTCACGATTCTGCTGGATTCGAAGAAGGTGTTTTGAGGTTGTAGATTGTCAGGCTGCGGAGAAACTCCGCGCGCGAATCTGATTTGAAGGGGCACGGCTTCACAGGCTGCGGAAAAAGTCGAAAAGCAGATCCCTCACCGACTAAAGTCGGTTCGGGATGACAAAATAAAGGACTCGTAACGGCGCACCTGAAGGTGCGCCCCTTCAAAGCGAAATGCAATCGAGTTTTTCCGCAGCTGGTTGAAGCTCGCGGATCTACGGCCCGTCACTATTTCGGACTCATTTGATCGCCGGGGCTGCTCTTCTGCTGTTGCTGCCGCTGTTTCTCTTTGCTGACCGGCGTTTTCTCGCTGGGGACTGCGCAGTGTTGCGCGAGCACTTCGACTGCGGTCGTCTGAAAGCGGCGTGCTCCCTTTGTATTTGCGTGCGGTTGCTGCTGAGGGCTGGTTTCCCATGAGCCTGTCAGTTTGACCTTGCTTCCGGAATCGTTCTTCAAGTCATCGGGACCAAGCACCTGAACTCCAGTACGGTGCTGCATGCTGGTCAAGACATACTTGCCTTCTGGGTTGGGTCCGCTTAGACAACCGATGAGAGTGGTACCCTTGGCGCCGGCCGGCTTGGTTACCTGGTCGCCGCTGATGCCGCTGTTGTCTTTGGTCGCGCTGGCTGCGTTCTTCTGCTGTTCGACAGGGGTGTTGCCGGGAGGAGGAGAACTCTGCAGGGTGGTGGCAGGCTCTTGGGTCAACGCGGGGATGCTAATGGCGGTTGCCAGCGTCAGGAGATAGAGGAACGACTTCATTTGCAAACCTCAGGTGAGTATCGAGGATACCTGAGGGTTCGACGCGGCGTAGCGAGGGGAAGTTGCAACGGAGACCGGGGATCACCACAGAGACACAGAGGCACAGAGAAAAATCATTTGAGAATTAAGGCAGAAGGCCTTCTTTTGTCGATATTGAATCAGAAATTCTCCCTGCCTCGGTGGCTCTGTGGAGATGACGACTCCGCGACGACACGGCAACCAGGGGCGCCACGGGTAACGGTTCTCCTTGTGGGCCCACACAGACGCCTTTAGACAGGCAACTACGCCGTCGATGACTTTGCGCTCTTCCTGGAACTTGTTGGCATCAACGATGTTCTTGCAGGAGATGGCATTTGCCGCACCAACGGCGGATTCATAAAAGTCCGCTTTACCCAAACTGCATCCGCTATCGTCGCTCCGGGGCAGGCTGCTCACAGCGGATAGTCCACATACAGCAGAGCTGAATCGCGCGAGTATTTGGCGGGCGACGAGGCATCGTATTGCCGCAGGTAATAGCCCTGCACGCGCGAGAGGCGTGGCAGATTGAAGGTCTGGGTGGTGAAGCGCCCGGCAAGGTTGCCGTCGCTCCCGGTGCCCCAACCGCCGTCAGAGCGACGCACTTCGATGCCGCCGCCGGGAGGCGGAACGATGCCCGCGTCAACCGTGATTTCGGTCGCGATGACGTTGGTGACTTGGGCCGCGGTGAGAGCCGGAAGATATAAGGACGACGACGGAACTGTGGTGGTGAACACTGCCGTGAGCGGCTCGGGCAAGATCATGGTTTCAAACTTGAAGGCGAGCAGCTCGGCGGCGTCATTCGAGAAATGCAGCAGGTACTCCGAGCGATCGTCGCGAAGGGAGATCACTTGCAGATCCACCTCACGAACGATGGCCATGAATGCTGCGCCGCGCGACGGCGCCGAAATTTGGACCGCATTAGTGGGGATAACGTCGCCGACGGGGAGGAAGTCGCTGATGACGCGGTATTCGCCGGCCCAGGCAGGCTGCACGGTGTCGTCGAGCAAAGCCACCGCCGCGTTTTCACAGTCGATCGAGGTGGGAGCCAGTGGCAGCTTCAATCGCCGAACGTAGCTGCGGCGTCCGCTGTCGCTCCCGTTGTGATGCGCAGCGATGCTGTTCTGGTCCTGCACCCGTGCCATGGCGCGAGCGCTACTGCGATAGGCGACCACGACCTGCTCATTGATCTGCGGCGGATACGGCGGATAGAATCGCAGCTCGGCGGACGAGGTCACGTAACACTCGCCGCCATCGGCAAAGTTGCCTGTCAGCCGGGTGCGGAACTGCCCGCCCGGAATCAGACTGCGCACTTCGGTATCGACGACGTGCTGCAAACGGGTGAAGGACACGCTGACGCACAAGTTCGGGCCGTTCGCCAGCGCGTAGGTGGCGAAGCCCGGAGGCGCGGGCAGCACGTCGTCGTAGAGCACGGTTGCGGGCGCAACTAGCGTTCCAGGATTATTGGGATCAACATCGTGCACCGCGAGCACGACCCGCATCGCGGCGGATACAGAGTCGCCGCCTCGACCGTTCCCCGCGGGATGAGTCGAGGACAAATATGTCTGATGAATGCGGTGGGCTTCGTTACAAAACAACTGGCTGGTGAAAGAGTACAGATGCCCGGGAACGGTCGCCAGCGGAGAGCCGACCCAAGCGCCGTTGATGAGTGCCTGAATCGAGCAGTTGGCGCCATTAGGCGAAATCGAAAAGCCGGCGATGCAGTTGGCATCGCCCACCGAGCCGTTGTAGAGAGCGCCGAAGGTACCGCTGGACGCGGCGTTGAACACGACCTGCCCGTGCTGCATCATGAGGCCGCCGGCCAGTTCCAATTGTTCGACGAAGGTGACGGTCGCGGGGCCACCGCTGATTTGCAGTTGACCTCCGCTAACTGAGACCCTGCCGTTGGGATCGGTGACGCTCCACAACGTGGGTTCCAGCGAGGTCGCAGTGTAATCCTCCTCGAAGATTGTGACCGCAGTCTTGCTGAACGGAGTGTCCGAAAGATAGAAGCCCAACGTGGTGCCATCGCCAAGGAAGTAGTCACGAACGTAAACGAGCGGTTCGAACTCGCCGATGATCGTCACATCGTTCCGCAACTGGTCCGATTGCAGCAGTACCAACCCTTCGGGAACAAAGTGTTGATCCTGCTCGCTGATAGTAAAGCTCTGCTGCCCAACCTCTTCAAAATAGAGTTTGCCGTCATGGGCGCGATAGCTGGCGCGCGTCATGGTGGCGAGTTCCTGTACATGCTCGGTCCAGGTTTTCTGCGGAACGATAAGAAACTGGTTGACCGGACTGACGTCCTGCACTCCCGAGAGATCGAGCCCGTTGGGCAGAACGTCATTGGCGAGCGTGCGCACGGCGTCGCCCGCGGTGCGAAAGGCGAAGGGCGTTCTGACCGGCAACGCGTTGTGATCTAGCAGGCAGGAATCGTCCAGCGCTTGCAAAGTGTAGCGCCAGGCGGCGCCCGCCTGGCTGTAGCCAAGATATTGCTGTTCTGGCGCCGTAGCCAAGTAGCCAGTGAACAAACGAAATCCATCGGCGCGTTGCAAGAGCACGCGCGCTCCGCTTACGGGCGGATGAAAGCTGGGATCGGCGGCGACGAGACAGGCCGTCATGGTGGCCGCCCGGTTCAAGCGCCGCGCGATCTTCGGCAGATGGTCGACGTCCACGCAAGCGGTGTAATCCTGTTGTCCCAAACCGTCGTTATTGTCGATTAGAAGGTTCATGGAATATCCATTCCGGCACGTCTAAAAAAGGTTCCAGACATAATCTGAAAAGCAGATCCCTCGCAGGCTGACAATTTGCTGAAACGCGAAAAAAGCAGATCCCTCACCGACTAAAGTCGGTTCGTGATGACAAAAATAAAGGACTGATAACGGCGCACCTAAAGGTGCGCCAGTAGGCAGTTGTCAGGGGTTAGGTGTCAGGGGTTAGACTAGAAGCCATCTCATAAATACCGGAGCGGGCCATACCGAAGTACCTCAGGGGCTAAAGCCCAGTGTGTAAACGGCCATTTGCGGCACGGCTGAAGCCGTGCCCTTTCAAAGCCGAATTTATGAGGTAGTTGCTAGTTGCTAACTACTAACTACTAACTGCTATTTACTGCACGGTCTGACAATAGAAGGTGGCGCCCTTGACCTGGTCGGAGGAGCCGCCGTTGAAGGTGAGCTTGATGGTGTCGGCGTTGGCTAGGTTCTCGCTAGCCGCATTGCCATAGCTGCCGCCAATGCCGATCGCCGTGCCCGCGATCACCGGGCTGAGATTCACCGACTGCGACGACAGCGACGAGATAGTGAGCACTTCAATGTCGGCCGCCAGGTTCAAGCTGGACGAGGTATAGATGCCGTAGGCCCACGTTGTGGTACCCAGAGTCCACTTATACTGAATTGCCCCCGACGCTGTGGGATGTGTCCATTTGGCATAGCAGTGGGCGCCGGCGCCGACCGCGAATGTGCCCGCCGGTAGCGTCGCGGTGTAGATGGTTTGATCGGCGCTATTGCCGGTGAGGGTTGAGGTTGCGCCTTGCATGGTCCCGCCGACCAGATGGGCGCCGTTTCCGCAACCGTTGCAGGTGGTGACGTTGAGCGTGCCCACAGTGGCCGTCGTGGTGTTGACGTCCGTGGCATAGATTTCATCCCAGCGGTAACTCGGATCGCCCAGCCAGCGCGTACTGTTATCGCCGCCCACCTTTGCCGGAATGAACTCCCACTGCTGCGGGTTGGGAATTCCGCCGGGGAAGGCGTACGTCATCTTGGCGAACAGCTCGGGCGATTGGCCGTAGGTGGTCCGGTTGGGCATACGGAAGCCGATGCCACCGGTGCTGACGCTGGTAGAGGCGCCGCTGGCAGCCAAGATGGTTTCGTTCGAACTGGTGGTGCCGAAGATCTCCGTGAGAATGCCGTTGCCGGAGTGCGGCGACTGAATGAAGGTGTTCAGATCGAGAGTAAACGCCTGGCCGGAGAGAAATCCTCCGGTGGGTCCGTAGTAGAAGGGGACCTTGTTCATGTTGGCGGCCGCGGTGCTGCGGCTGTTGACCACGTCGTTCACGGCGTTGACGTAGTCCTGCACGTAGAAATTAGTGACACTGATGTACGGGGTGGCGCCGGTGGTACCGTTCACATACTTGATGACATCGTTGACGCCGCTGCGGCCAAAGGTGTAACCGCCGACGATGTACAGGCTGGGCTGGGCGCCGTTCTGGCCGGTCTGGTCGATGGTGATCAGCGGATCCTGGCCACTGATTTCTTCCTCAGTCTTGAATCCGAGGATGGTCAGGGTCCCCGACTGGCCGCCGTTGAGGCGCACAATCGAGGTGGTGTTGGAATCGCCACTCAAGCCATGCACCACCGCCACTCCACTGAGGTTGTTGAAGTTGAAGCCGTAGCGTCCTGCGCTGTTGGTGGTGATGTTGGCGATGTCTGACGCTGTGGCAGATGCTCCCGTGAAAAGGATGTTGTCGAGATAGCAGCCGCTGACCTCGATGGTGTGCAGGAAGGCGGTCTCGCCCATGTTCTCGATGTTGAAGCAATTGCCGGCAGTCTGGTGGGCGCCGTTGCCGGTGACCCGCAGGTTCTCGAAGCCTCCCCAGTGCCACCACTGGGCCGCGGAGCCGATTCCGGTGCCGACGGTCGAAGTGGCGATGAGGTCAGCGTTCAGTGCGTTGCCCGCGGTGATGATAGTGCCATGATTGGAGGAGGTGCTGGCGCCGATAAGGCGCGCGCCGGGGAGCGCGACGATTCCCGCCGTGACGTTGTTGTTGCCGTTGTTGTAGGTCACGGTGCCGGTGAGGATGTAGGTGGTCGCCGCCAGCTTCAACGTTACCGAGTCATAGAGAATGAAGCCCGGGCCGGTGTAGGGCGAAGTACGATCGTCGATCACCGCACCCAGCACAGTGCCGCCGTTGTAGGCCGCGTTGATCGCAGCCTGGATGCTGGCGTAGTGGCTGACGAGATACTGCACGCCGGTTACGTTGCGATAAGTGAGCGAGCCGGCAATGGAGGCATTGCCGGTGTGGGGGTCGAGCATCCCGGTAAACAATCCATAATTCAGGGTGTAGTTGAAGATGCGCTCATTCCACGAATCGAAGGAACCGGCCCCTGCGTCGTAGTAGACATCGGCAGTCGCCCAGGCGGAGCGATTCTCGCTGGTGCTGGCAGTGCTGACTCCGCCACGAATGGCCAGGGCCGCGACAGTGGTGGAGTCGGTACGGTTGTCGCGGGCGATCAGCCCGGAGTCCGCAGACGAAGCGAAGCGGAAACAAGCCTTGTCATAGTCGTTCGCCGGGAGAGCCGCCACGGAGAAGGGGCTGGTGCAATAGTTATGGGCGAGATAGACCGGCACTTGGAAGTCGGCGGCGTATGCGCCGGGGCTGTACCAATTATTTCCGTCGACACCGATGCCAGCCCCGGCACTCGCGACCTGCAGTGAGGCGGTGCAGGAACCGCTGCAGGTCAGCTGGCCTCCATAGAAGCTGTTCCCGGTGATGTCCAGACCAACCACTCCGCTGTTGTTCACGAAGATGTCCGCGTCCTGCGACTTACTGAAGACATTGTTCGGGCCAATCGTGGAGCGTACAAGCGGACTCAGCACCGCGATGTGCTGCTGCGTGGGGGTGTAGTACCCAGGGCCAAGAGAGGTGGTGAAGACATTGCCGCTGACATTGATGCGATAGGAAGTGTTACCGGCCGCGCTGAAGAAGTACAGCGAAAAGACCTTGGCGTAGTCGAGGACATTGTTGACGAAGTTCACGCCGGAGGCGCCATCGAACTGAACGCAGGAGTAGTACGGGGCATAACACAGGTTGTCGGAAATGAGCACAGAGTGGGTGGCGTCGGACACGTAATCGGCGCCGCTGCCCTTGACGATCATGCACTGTGCGGTCGAGGAATCGCAGGTGTTGGCGGTAACGCGGCCTATGTTGCTGTTGTTGACGAAGATGCCGACGCCGCACTGGAACCAGTTGTGGTCGACGTCCCAGCCGGAGTAGCCGTTGGTATCCACGCAATAGCCCGGGCCGCTCTCCGGCGTGGCAAAGAAAATTCCCGAAACTCGATTCTCCAACCCGCCGCCGTCCAGAGTTCCGGTGTTGGCGCCAGCGCTGGCGTTGGAACCGAGGTACAGGAGGTGGATGTTGCCGGTCGGATCGAACAGCATGACCTCGGTGCCGGTGTATCCATCGCCCATCAACTGATCGCCATTGCGGGTGTACGCCGAACCGGTGAGAAGATAAGTCCCGCGGGGCAGCCTCACGGTACGCCCCGGTTGCACGGTGAAGACGCTATTGGGTACGTTCGCATGGGTGCAGTTCATAGCGGCACACCACGCCGCCGTGTTGTCCGTACCGTAATAGAGAGTTCCCCCGGAGACGGTCGTCGAAGCGGGGGCAGCCAACGTCACCTGGGTTGCCGATTGATAGCTTGCAATCGTGGAGTTCAGATAAGCGCCGGAGGCTCCGGCCCCGGCAAAAAAAGCCCCCTTGCCGACATCGGCAGAACTAAGGGCGGACCCAGTGCAGGTAACGATTTTTTGCCCGCTGGTAATGTTGCAGGTTTGCAGCCTGGTCCCGTCTCCCACCAGGCCGTAGTCGCGCAGATCCATGACGGGGAAGTTGGCGGTCCTGGCATCCGCTGAAGTCAGCACGGTGGCGTTGACCGTGTTCGGAGTGATAGAGCCAATAGGGGGAGGTGAAGCCAGATTTCCGCTGCCGGCGTTGGCGTCAACATAGGCCTTGTTGGCCACGTCGTTGGGGTTCTGCGGCGTGGGCACTGCCGGAGAGTTGCTGAAGGTCTTCACCCCGCCGATGGTTTGGGTGGAAGCCAGGGCGACATACGTGGAGTCGGCAAAGTCGCGGGTAAGGAATTGCGCCGCCTGGTTGGTGGGAACCAGCTTGCTGCGGATGGCGCCGATGGTCGTGGTCGGTGCATTAGGCACGACCCAATATTCGGAGTCGGTGGTGCCGTCATCGAGCTTGAAAATGGCGCGATAGTACGTGCCTGCGGGGCTTGCGCCAGTGTTGGGCGCTAGGCTGGCGTTGAAGCCGCCACTCGGATCGAGAGTGACGGTGAGCGAGCCGGGGGTTACCGCTTGTCCCGCGGCGGTGGTGAAGGCCGGCCATGAAATCAGCGCGGTCCCTTGCGCAGGAGTGCCGTCAGCACGGTACACGGTATCAGCGATTTGACACAGTGTGGGAGGCGACGGGGATTGATCTTTGGGCGCGGGCTGCGACATTTTGGCGGGGGCGCCGGCCGGCGATTTCTGACTGCCCGAGGTTACAACCTGCGCCAGCAGCGCGGGAGTCCCGCGATCCAGGGTGGCCAGGGTGAAGTGTCGGGCGGTTGGCCAGGCGGTGAAATGCTCCGAAGCCATGCGTGGCAGGCCGGCCATTACCCCATTGCGCGCAAAATCGGAGCGCCACGGGGACCCCAGTGCGGTTCGGGCTCCGGTCACCAGGTTCATGCCCGAAGGCGAAGCGGGAGGAGGAGGCTGAAGGCCCGCTTCGCCGGTTGCCGCGGCCGGTGGCAATACCATCGCAAGGGTTATCGGAATAAGGACAGAAAAAAACCGCCCTGTGAGGCGGCTGATCGTCGGCATAATCCATGCCTCTCTGCTGCCGGCCGGAGCCGGCGGGAAATGGCGAATTTGATGTAATGTCCCACAATGTGGGAGCCCTTCGATTTACCTCGTAACAGGGGCCGCGCGGAGGGCATCCTGTGTTTCCGGAGCTGTCGGGGTGAGAACCTCTGTCGTCCCTACGGGACTCAGGTTGATTTTCCACTTTACCCAGCACTCCGCCTGCGGCCGCGTGCTGGGCTAGACTATTTCGCGCCTACGGCGCGGGACTTTCGGCACGCGGACGCTACTGGCAAATACCACACGTGGTTCTCAACAAACCGTAAAGCCCCGGAGCATTCACAACAGCTTAGACGCTAGCTTTGGCCGGCCCTAGAGGCTGCCGATGAAGTCATTTCGAGCAGGGGCTGAAGCCCCTGATTACTGTGAGCAACTTGGACGCGGGCCTGAAGGCCCGCACTACCCGAACGTCGATTTCTTTAGGAGCCGCACTACCGAGCATCGACTTGTCCAGAGTTTTCCTAACCGCGCTCCTGCTGCGCGGGCTGGTAGCTGCGGATGAACTCCTCCACGCTGCGCACGTAAACATCGGCGAAGTCCACGACCGGGCGCCGGGACTGGATCATGTCCATGGCATCGTCGAGCCCGAAGCCGATGGCGCGCAGCACCGCCAGCGCCATCATGGGTGCACGGTGCACGCCCGCCGCACAATGGATGAAGACCTTGTTGTCGGCATCGTCCAGCGCTTCCAGGGCAAAGTCCACGCCGCGCTGCAACAGCGCCGCAGGCTTGAGCTTAAAGTCGTCGTCGGTGGGGTTCCACAGCACCTTCACGCCGTAAGGCTTGGCCAGTGCGGTGTCATCCCACTCGATCTGCATGTCCACGATGTGAGTCACCCCGGCGCGCACCACCTCGATCATCTTGTCATCGGTCCAGATGCCGCCGCCCAAGGCGATGCGATCGGTCACCCACGTCATGTCCATGCGTCAGTCTGCTCCCCTAGCGGAGCTATCCGCCGCAGCGGGAACTCCACTCGCCATTCTACAAGGCGTGGTAGCGAACGAGTTTTACGCGGCCGGGAATCTGGCGATCCAGGCAGGTGGATGCGAAAGCGCGCGCGAACGCCGGTTTTTTCGGCAGCCTGTCAAGCCGCCATGTCCGGTTCGGGCTCTTCGTCCGATAGGGGATCGAGTCCCAGTGTCTTTAGGAATGCTTCCACCCTATTGACCGGCGGCGGCGTCTGTTCCGGCGGCTGAGAGGGAGCGTTCCCGGTGGCCGGCGGCGCAGCCGGAAGACCGCTCGGCGCGGTTTCCTCCTCCAACGTTGGGAGCGTGTATACACCGGCAAAATCGAAGAGTGTCCGGGCCGCCAGGTAGCTGCCCGATTCCGCCAGCCGGATGACCGCCCCGTTGATCTCCTGCAGGTGACGCCAGATTTGCAGCTTGGCGCGTTCCACGGCCTGCTGTTTCGATTTCAGCGTGGAAAAGGCTGCCGTATGGCGCTTGGCTTTCTTGGGCGGGTTCGTCGAAGCTGGCGCTTTGGCGTTCTTTTTCGCGGTACCGCTCTTCTTCGGGGCCAGACGCTTGCTTTTGGAGACGGCGCTCCGCGGCGCTGGCGCCAGCTTCTTGCCGGACGACATCGCGCTGTTTTTGAGTGGCATGTTCGTTCTCCTTACCAGGGAGGCTTGGTAAGCGATGAGTGGGCGCTTAAACGGCGATCTACCTCTGGCGGGTGGAGCAGGACGTTCAAGCCCTGCAATTGAGCACTGCGGAGGAACGACCTTCAGGGCGCGAGATACATACTTTCCACTGGTCGAATCATATGAAGTTTCAGACCGGGGACGAAGTATCCCAAGGAACTGAAGTCCTCGACGGTGGTAGCTCAGTTGGAGGCGCACAGGCCTCCTCCACCCAAACTGCCCCAGAAACACGAAAACCCAGCCGAAGCTGGGAAGTGTGCCGAAAAATTATTAGGCTGCCCGCTGGCCTCCCGTGGAACAATCGAGCTCCAGAAACACAAAAACCCAACTCTTGGCTGGGTCGCTGGCGGGAAGCTGTACAGAACTACTTCCCAATCTCTAACTCTAGTTTCAATATAGCACATTTGCAGGGGTTTGGACACGTTTTCCTAGGTTTATTTCATATTTGTTTTCAATTACTTAGAATCTATTGTTGTGTTTTACTATATTGACAGGTAATAAATACCTTCTTAAACCTACAAGTGGTAGCACGACGCCTAATAATTGGACCGTTTGGGGATAGGAACGCGGCGGCGAAAGGCGGCCCACCCAAGGCGGAAGCATCCCACACAGACTCCAAGCGGGGGATGGGTGTATGCGGGGGCTATGCAATGACCTTTGAGCCGGGTGTGAAACCTTCATGAATCCCCCGGCGGGAAACCAGGTAAACCGCGAAGCTTCCCAGCCAGTGACCGCCTTCATAACGCTCGCCGGTGACCGCGGCGAGTCCTGCGCGCGAGTGAGACGCAGCGGCGGACAGGATCGCGGACAGCCGTGCGTCATTCCCCGGCAGCGCGCTGGCAATGCCTTGCAGCATCCAGGCGCGACTTAGGTTCAAGCCGTCCAAGTGCGCCAGCTTTCCATCACTGGGGTCGGGAGAGGCCACCGGCGTCAGCCAGTTACCACTCCCGTCCTCGCCGATCTGCGGCATGAACGCGCGCAGCCATCCGGCAAAGTCAGGGGGCGCAAGCACGCGCCGCATGACGTCGGCTTCGGCCAAACATGGCGAGAGGAAATCCTCGCCCGATGGCTCGTACGCCAATGGGCAGTTCTTGTCGTCGAGATAGAAATGGCGAGCTTTCGCGACGAAGATCTCGTTGCAATCGGTGTCGCCCGTGACGCGCGCATAGTCCAGCATGAGTCCGAGAGCAAACGCAGTTTGCGAATGCTCACCCGAGCGCACCGGATAAGGCAGCTTCGGCAGCCACGCCCGCAGCCGTTCCAGCACAGCCGCTTCCAGGGGACGTAAGTTGTGCGCCATCTCTTGCGCTTGCGGATCGTTCCACTCGCGCAGCTCGGCGGCCAGTTGCAGAAGCCAAGCCAAACCATAAGGACGCTCGAAACTTGCACGGCCTTCAGCGCGCATGTACGCCGCTTCCTGCACGAGGTTCTCCGCGGTCAAACTTTGTCGCAACGCTTG
>Ga0209385_1000492_pt1 | contig 16085 bp, 14 predicted proteins | sample NGEPerB_FD_184506 | JGI IMG/M metagenome (GOLD analysis project Ga0209385, IMG submission 184506) | Arctic peat soil microbial communities from the Barrow Environmental Observatory site, Barrow, Alaska, USA - NGEE PermafrostAB12-B... | ecosystem: Environmental > Terrestrial > Soil > Wetlands >... | reverse complement strand
CGGCCATGACGGCGGTTCCAATCCAGAATATCCGCAATTTCTCCATCGTCGCGCATATCGACCACGGCAAATCAACGCTGGCCGACCGGCTGATCCAGCTCACCGGCGGGCTCGAAGCGCGCGAAATGAAGGAGCAGGTGCTCGATTCCATGGATATCGAGCGCGAGCGCGGCATCACCATCAAGGCGCAGACCGTGCGGCTCAATTACAAGGCGCGCGACGGCAAGGACTACATCCTCAATCTGATCGACACCCCCGGCCACGTCGATTTCGCCTACGAGGTCAACCGCTCGCTCGCCGCCTGCGAGGGCTCGCTGCTGGTGGTCGACGCCAGCCAGGGCGTCGAGGCGCAGACGCTGGCCAATGTCTATCACGCCATCGACGCCGGCCACGAAATCGTGCCGGTGCTCAATAAGGTCGATCTGCCGGCGGCCGAGCCGGAAGCGGTCAAGAAGCAGATCGAGGACGTGATCGGCCTCGACGCTTCCAATGCGATCATGATCTCGGCCAAGACCGGCGAGAATGTGCCCGAAGTACTGGAAGCGATCGTCACCCGCCTGCCGCCGCCGAAAGGCGACCGCGACGCGCCGCTCAAGGCGCTGCTGGTCGATAGCTGGTACGACGTCTATCTCGGCGTGGTGGTGCTGGTGCGCGTGGTCGACGGCGTGCTCAAGAAGGGCCAGCGCATCCGCATGATCGGCATCGCCGCGCATTATGAGGTCGACCGCGTCGGCGTGTTCAAGCCCAAGCTCACGCAAGTCGACGAGCTCGGCCCCGGCGAGATCGGCATGCTCACTGCCTCGATCAAGGAAGTCGCCGATACGCGCGTGGGCGACACCATCACCGACGAGCGCAATCCGGTGGACGAGCCGTTACCCGGTTTCCGCCCGGCGATCCCGGTGGTGTTCTGCGGCCTGTTCCCGGTCGACGCCGCCAATTTCGAGGACCTGCGCGCGGCGATGGGCCGGCTGCGGCTCAACGACGCCAGCTTCTCTTACGAGATGGAAACCTCGGCCGCGCTCGGTTTCGGTTTCCGCTGCGGCTTCCTCGGCCTACTGCATCTGGAGATCATCCAGGAACGGTTGGCGCGCGAGTTCAATCTCGACCTGATCGCGACTGCGCCGTCGGTGATCTACAAGATGAAACTGCGCAACGGCAAGGAAATCGAGATTCACAATCCGGTCGACATGCCGGACCCGACGCAGATCTTGACCATGGAAGAGCCGTGGATCGAGGCGACGATTTTGACGCCGGACGAATATCTCGGCTCCGTGCTCAAGCTGTGCCAGGACCGCCGCGGCAGCCAGAAAGAACTCACTTACGTGGGTAACCGCGCCATGGTGAAATACGACCTGCCGCTCAACGAGGTGGTGTTCGACTTCTACGACCGGCTGAAATCGGTGTCGCGCGGCTACGCCTCGTTCGACTATCACCTCACCGATTACAAGGAAGCCGATCTGGTCAAGCTGCAGATGCTGGTCAACAGCGATCCGGTGGACGCGCTCTCCATGCTGGTGCATCGCACCCGCGCCGAGAGCCGCGGCCGCGCCATGGCGGAGAAGCTGAAAGAACTGATTCCGCCGCACATGTTCGTGGTACCAATCCAGGCGGCGATCGGCGGCAAGATCATCGCGCGCGAGACCGTGCGTGCCTTCCGCAAGGACGTCACCGCCAAATGCTACGGCGGCGACGCCACGCGCAAGCGCAAACTGCTCGACAAGCAGAAGGAAGGCAAAAAGAAGATGCGGCAATTCGGCAAGGTCGATATTCCGCAGGAAGCGTTTATCGCGGCGCTGAAGGTGGACACCTGATCGCGGCGATGAAGGTGGATGTCTAAGGCGGGCCGAGTGCGGAGAAGAACCCAATGCGCTTCGCGGACGTCGCAAAATTCATTTTGGTGAGCTTTTTGGTCGTTGGTACGAGCGCCATGGGCGCGCGACCGGCTCGCGCCGCGGAGCCATATTGCCCGAACCCCTCGCACCAGCAGCCGCAGCAAGTTCCGGCGAACCTGGTGGCGCGGGTCGCCAAGGCCTTGCAAATCGATGCCGCCCCGGTCCCGGGCGAAACTTTCGTTCGCTGCGCCGGTGCGACGCTGATGGGATGTTCTATCGGCGCCAATCTCGTTTGCGGCAAAGCGGATACCCGTCGCCAGATTCCGGGAGCGACCAAGTGGTGTCACGATAATCCCGGGGAGACGATCATTCCAATGTTTGCGACCGGCCACGCGACAATCTACGAATGGTCTTGTGTCGGCGGCCGCGCGGTCCCGGGAAAGGCCGTCGTCGCCGTCGACTCGGGCGGATACATTGCCGAAAATTGGCAGACGATACCGTAGCCTTCCGCAAGGACGTCACCGCCAAATGCTATGGCGGCGACGCCACGCGCAAACGCAAACTGCTCGACAAGCAGAAGGAAGGCAAAAAGCGCATGCGGCAATTCGGCAAGGTCGACATTCCGCAGGAGGCGTTTATTGCGGCGTTGAAGGTGGATGTGTGAGCGCGCACCGCAGCAAAGGTGAAACGCAACGAAAGCGGCGACCGGCTGGACGTCCGCCAAGATTGAGCGGAATATAATTCGTCTTATCACTGTGCCCCGGGAGCCGCGTTATGCTGCCACGATCAGCCCTTCGTTTGTTCGCTCTTCTTGCCTTCGTGCTCGCCACCAGCGTCGCCCAGGCCGCCGACGTCAAAGTCTTTATCTCGGCCGGCTTCTTCCACGTCTATTCAGAACTCCGCCCCGCCTTCGAAAAGGCGACCGGCCATCGCCTCATCACCACACGCGGCCCTTCGCTCGGCGACTCGCCGGAAGCGATCCCGGCGCGGCTGTCGCGCGGCGAAGAAGCGGATGTCGCCATCATGGACGGCGCGGGTGCCGATTTCCTGATCGCGCACAACCTGGTCCGCGTTGACAGCAAGATGCCGCTGGCGGAGTCGTTTATCGGCATGGTCGTGCGCGCGGGCCAACCCAAGCCCGACATCAGCACCGTCGATGCGTTGCGCAAGACGTTGCTTGCCGCCAAATCCATCGCCTATTCCGACAGCAGCAGCGGCACTTATCTGTCGACCGTCGGGTTCAAGAAGCTCGGCGTCGCCGAGCAAGTGGCCGGCAAGTCGCGCAAGGTGCGCGGACCGCCGACGGGCGAGCCGGTCGCCGCGGTTGTCGCGCGCGGCGAGGCCGAGATCGGCTTCCAGCAGGTCGCCGAACTCATCAACGTGCCGGGCACCGACTTCGTCGGCACCGTGCCGGCTGAAATTCAGCCGCCGACCTACTTCATCGGCGTACTGACGACCAATGCACAGCAGCCCGAAGCGGCGCTCGCGCTCTTGCGCTTCCTGTCGTCGGAGCAAGCGGCGCCCGTGATCGCCAAGGCGGGCCTCAAACCACTGGCGAAGCATTAGCTGCCCGTGACGCGGCAATTCGGCAAGGTCGATATTCCGCAGGAAGCGTTCATCGCCGCGTTGAAGGTGGATGTGTGAGATTGGAGAGGCCGCGAAATGGGCAAAGACCCGCTCGAATTATTCAAGGCCGTATATTACGATAAAGTATTCGCTCTAGACGCCAAACATTTGGGGGCAGCCCCAAGCATCGTCTACCATTATACGAATACCGCTTCATTCATGAGCATTATTCAGAATAAGACCCTTTGGGCATCGCGAGCCGAATTTCTCAATGATGCTCAAGAGTTTCGCTATGGTCAGAACATCTGCAAGCGCGAAATTGAAAACTGTTTTCAGCGAATGAAAAATATAAAGGATTCGGAACCAAGCTACAGCAGGCAATAAATTTTTCGGTAAACTCTCCATTTATTGTCTGCTTTTGTCAGAACGGTGACCTGCTCTCACAATGGCGCGGATATTCCCACCATGGGCAAGGAATAAGCATTGGCTTTGACTCTGAATTGCTAAGCGGTATTGATGTCGCTTTTCTCAACAACGTAATCTACGAGCCACGCGAGCAATCTGACTTTATGTTCGGTCAATTAGAAGCTCTCGCAGATTCATTTTTGGCTGCTGGGATCGACCTAAATGATGCGGCTATGTTCACCAAACTGGTCGGTTATACTGGGCAAATTGAACGATATTGTGTACTAATGAAAGATATCGCTTTTTGTGAAGAAAAGGAATCTCGTTTAGGCGTCATGGACTATAGGGTGACCGACGCCAAAATTCCGGTACGTTTCCGAGAACGAAATAATCTAATCGTTCCTTATGTAGAGATCGGAATGAAGCAATGTTGGCCGTCAGTCATAAAAGAAATAATAATTGGGCCTGGACCAGACCCCGAATTGAGACGAATTAACATGAAACATTTCCTAGATTTACAAGGCGTTCCAAATGTGCCGGTCAATTTATCGAAGTGTCAGTACCGGCAATAGTTTTATCTTGCATTCATAATTTTTATCCAAGCGGCGGTTGTATATAATCGCGGCGCTAGGACGCCGCCGAAAATAACTTATCCTCGCTTTGCAAACCGCCCTTATATTCAGCGCGCCTTGTTCGCAGAGGGCGTCATCTCGAGTGACGTTTGATGGCTGAACAGGGCGCGGTGCGCCGACAACGCGCACCGCGCAGTCAAGCTTGCGCAGACTGCGCCAGCTTGATTGCAAGTGGAGCGCCGGGAGGCGCAGCGCCCTACGTCATTGGGCGCGCGCGCCTCGCAAGCGGTCACCCTGGGTAACCAGGAATGGCCGTAGGCGCGCGGCGGGCTCTCGCAAAGCCTGCCAAAGGGCGCTTCGCCAGCGCTCTGGCGCCTCCCGGCGCTCCATTCCCCTTTTGGGGAAACGGAAAAAGGGAAACCGGCGTGTCCCGCGCCTTCAAAGAATAGGGAGTGCGGAGCGTTGGCTATTCCCCGTCATTCCGGGGCCGGCCGAAGGCCGGAACCCGGAATCCAGACGCATGCACCGCGTCTGTATCTGGATTCCGGGTTCGCTCGCTACGCTCGCGCCCCGGAATGACGCCTAGCGCATATTCTCCCAGCGCTGGCGCGCGAGGTCAGGCTCGACCGCGTCCGGCGCCGAGTTGAAGCCGTCCTCGAAACTGCGGCGCGCAGGCCGGGTTGCGGCCTGCGTGCGCGGCGCACGCTTGGCGCTCACCGCGCGCTCGGGGCGATCGCCGGTGACCACGATCCGCGTGTCGTCCATCCGCTCCTTCACCAGCGCGAACAGCAGCGCGGCGTTTTGCGGATGCAAGCGGATGCAGCCATGCGAGGCCGGGCGGCCGAGATGGGAGATCTCATAGCTGCCATGGATGGCGTAGCCGCCATCGAAGAAGATCGAATAGGGCATCGGCGACCAGTCGTACTTGCGCGAAAACCATTTGCGCGCCAGCCGCTGCGGCCGGTAGCTGCCGTTGGGCGTGCGATAGCCCCAGCGCGCGGTGGACACCGGCCATTGATAGCGCGGCGCACCGTCAACCGTGACCGACAGGCGCTGCGCCGATTTGTCCACGGTCACGACAATGCCGGCCTGCGCGGGCGCGAGGCCGCCGAGCAGGACGGCGATAGCGGCAAGGACAACGGCGAGACGCGGCATCGCGGGCTTTCCCAAGGGTAAGTTGCGATGTCATCCTGGCAAGAATTGTTGAATTTTGGCTAAAAATCCCGTGGTTTTGGTTATTACCCAGCCTTCGCCGTTATTTTCCCGCATTTAACCTGACAGTCGACGGCAGAATCGCTAGATCGGAAGCATCATGACCGCCCGCATCATCGCCCTGTTCGCCCTGTTGCTCGCTTTCGCCGGTGCTTTCACCGGCAGCAGCTTCGCGGAGACGCCGAAGCCGGCGTCCGTCGCCGCGCCGATGCCGCCGGCGAAGCCCGCGATCGCGGAGGAAAAATTACCGGCCAAGCTATTGTTCTCAGGCGCGAAGCTGCCGAGCCTCGGCCACGCGATGGCCATCGGCTACTACCCGCGCGGCTGTCTGCAAGGCGGCGTCGAGCTGCCGGTCGACGGCCCGAACTGGCAGGTGATGCGGCTGTCGCGCAATCGCAATTGGGGCCATCCGGAACTGGTCAAGTTCCTGGAACGGTTCGCGCCGCTCGCCGCCAAGGCCACCGGCTGGAAGGGCGTCCTGGTCGGCGACATGGCGCAGCCGCGCGGCGGCCCGCTGCCGTTCGGCCATTTGAGTCACCAGATCGGCCTCGACGTGGACATCTGGTTCATGCCGATGCCGAACCACGAGCTCAGCAAGAAGGAGCGCGAGGACATTTCGGCCAGCAATCTGGTCGCCGCCGACAAATTGCGCGTCAATCCGGAAACCTGGACGCCAGCCGACGTCGCCTTCATACGCACCGCGGCCGTGCAGCCCGAGGTCGAGCGCGTGCTGGTCAATGCCGCGATCAAGAAGGAACTGTGCCGCGTCGAGGACAAAAAGCATGACGGCTGGATGGCCAAGGTGCGGCCCTGGTACGGCCACGACGACCACATCCATGTGCGGCTGAAATGTCCGGCCGATTCGCCGAATTGCCGCGCGCAGCCGCCGGTCCCAGTGGGCGACGGTTGCAGCGCCAAGGAGTTGGACTTCTGGTTCAAGGACTCCATCCTGCATCCCAAGCCGGGGCCGCCGCCGAAGGTCCCACCCAAGCCGATCACGCTCGCCGACCTGCCGCCGGCCTGCAAGAACGTGATCGACGCGCCGGCCGCCAAGCTGAGCGGAAGCCGTTGATCGCACCGGTCCTAATGGTGGTGAACATTGGTGCCGCCGATGTTCCTAGCGCGCACCGTTCGCGCTAGACTGCCGGCATGGCCGGCGACATCGAAACCTTACGCGAACTTGAAAAGAAGATTCTCTGGCTCGCGAGCTGGACCATCCACAACGCCAATCATCTGCGCGAAAATAGCGACGGCCTCAAGGTCGGCGGCCATCAGGCCTCGTCGGCCTCGCTCGCCACCATCATGACCGCGCTTTATCTCGACGTGCTGCGCCCGCAGGACCGCGTGGCGGTAAAACCGCATGCTTCACCGATCTTCCACGCCATCCAATACCTGCTCGGCCGGCAGACCCAAGAGAGATTGCAGGCGTTTCGCGGCTACCAGGGCGCGCAGAGCTATCCCTCGCGCACCAAGGACGCCGACGACGTGGACTTCTCCACCGGCTCGGTCGGCCTGGGCGTGGCGCAGACGCTGTTCGCCTCGCTCACGCAGGACTACGTGCGCGCGCATGGCTGGGGGCTCGACCGCCCGGAAGGCCGCATGGTCGCGCTGGTCGGCGACGCCGAGCTCGACGAGGGCAATATTTTCGAAGCACTGCTGGAAGGCTGGAAACAAGGCCTGCGCAATTGCTGGTGGATCATCGACTACAACAGGCAGAGCCTCGACCAGGTGGTGCGCGAGGGCCTGTGGGAGCGCTACGAGCAGCTGTTCAAGAATTTCGGCTGGGACGTGGTGATCGTAAAATACGGCTCGCTGCAGCAGGCCACGTTCAAGGAGCCCGGCGGCGAAAGGCTGCGGCAGTGGATCGATAATTGTCCGAACCAGCTCTACTCGGCGCTGGTGTTCGCCGGCGGCGCCGCTTGGCGCAAGCGGCTCAACGATGAAATCGGCGACCAAGGCGACGTCACGCGGCTGATTGAAAAACGCTCCGACGACGAGTTGGCGGCGCTGATGAACAATCTCGGCGGCCACGATCTGCCGTCGGTGCTTGAGGCTTTCCATGCAGCCACCAGCGACAAGCCGACCTGCTTCATCTGTTACACGGTCAAGGGCTTCGGCCTGCCGATGGCGGGCCACAAGGACAATCACGCCGGGCTGATGACGCCGGTGCAGATGGAAGTGTTCCGCCAGAAGATGAGCGTGCGGGAAGGCCACGAGTGGGACAAGTTCGAAGGCTTGGCGTCGCCCGAGCGCTTGCAAAGTTTTCTCGAGCGCGTCCCATTCGCGGTCGATAAGGCGCGTCGGCTCAACGCACCGGCGATCGACGTGCCGGACAATCTCGCGGTCACCATCCAGCCCACGATGGCGACGCAGACTGGGTTCGGGGCGCTGCTCAACGAGATCGGCCGCGGCGATGGCGACTTCGCGCAGCGCCTTGTCACGACATCGCCTGACGTGACGGTGTCGACCAATCTCGGGCCTTGGGTGAACCGGCGCGGACTGTTCGCGCACGAAAAGATGGCCGATACCTTCAAAAGCGAACACATCCCTTCCACGTTCAATTGGGAATTCTCGCCCCAGGGCCAGCACATCGAACTCGGCATCGCCGAGAACAACCTGTTCGTCCTGCTCTCCGCGCTCGGCTTGTCTCACAGTATCAACGGCGAACGGCTGCTGCCGATCGGCACGCTGTACGATCCCTTCATCGCGCGCGGCCTCGATGCGCTCAATTACGCCTGCTACCAGGATGCGCGCTTCATTCTGGTCGCGACGCCGTCCGGCATCACGCTGGCGGGCGAAGGCGGCGCGCATCAGTCGATCGCCGAGCCGCTAATCGGGCTGGCGCAGGACGGCCTGGCGGCGTTCGAGCCGGCCTATGTGGATGAGCTGGCGGTCATCCTGCGTTGGGCCTTCGCTTACATGCAGAAGGACGGCGATACCAAACCCTCCGAACTTAATTGGCTGCGCGACGAGACCGGCGGCTCGGTCTATCTGCGGCTGTCGACGCGGCCGGTCGAGCAGATCGAACGCACGATGACGGCGGAGCTGGCGCAGCAGATCGTCGATGGCGCCTACTGGCTGCGTAAGCCGGGACCGAACGCGCAGGTGGTCGTTGCGTACACGGGCGCGATCGCGCCGGAAGCAATCGCCGCCGTCGGCCTGATGGCGGAGGACCGGCGCGATGTCGGCCTGCTCGCCGTCACCTCGGCTGACCGGCTCAATGCCGGCTGGACCGCCGCGCAGCGCGCGCGCGAGCGCGGCCTGGTGCATGCGCGCTCGCATATCGAGCGGCTATTGGCGGACGTGCCGCATCATTGCGGCATCGTCAGCGTGCTCGACGGACACCCGGCGACGCTGGCCTGGCTCGGCGCGGTTTCCGGCCATCGCGCGCGCGCGCTCGGCGTCGAGCATTTCGGCCAGACCGGCTCGCTCGCCGAGCTCTACCGGCACTACGGCATCGACGCCAACGCCATCGTCGCGGCCGCGCAGGCGATCGCGCCTGGCCGGCCGATCAGGTATTTGAAGGCGCTGCCGTAATTACATTCGGCTCATCATGCCGATGCCGAACAACGCGCCGATAATGCTGAAGATGACCAGGTAAACCACGAACAGGCAGACGATGACGGCGATCGTATAGATGATTGCCTTGCCTTCCGGCGGCTTCATCAGCGCGACGATCCCAGTATACAGGAGATACACGCTGTAGAGGCCGAGAATGCCGAGGACGCTCAAGGCCGGGATGATATTGAACACGCCAGCGACCCAGGCCGCCGTCGGCGCATAGGCCGACACCTTCATGGCGTTGTCGAGATTCTTTTGCCCGTTGAACGTGCCGGCAAGAAAATCGATGACGTAGGCCATCACGAAAACACCGACCAGTCCCAGCACATAGGTGACGACCGCGTACATCAGTCCGCCCACAATTCCGAGGCCGGCGATAACCGTGCCGATGAACGAGCACACTGCCGGGATCGCGGAGACGATGCAGACATAGTTCGTAAAGAGATAGCCGGCGTCGCCCGGCTCGCGTTCGATCACCGGCCATTCGGATTTCGGTTGCAGTAGAATCGCTTTCACGCGCTCGACGAGATTCATCATGCCCCTCCTGTGATTCTCGGGTTCAATCTTACCACAATCGATCTTGCAAAATCATAGCCGCGGCCTTCTCCGCGATCATCATGGTCGGCGAATTGGTGTTGCCGGACGTGATCGACGGCATCACTGAGGCATCCGCCACGCGCAAGCCGTCGATGCCGATCACGCGCAGGCGGCAATCGACCACCGCGCGCGCATCGTCGGCGCGGCCCATGCGCGCGGTGCCGACCGGATGAAAAATGGTGGTGCCGATATCACCCGCCGCCTTGACCAGCGCAGCCTCGTCGTCGTCGCGCACCTGCGGGCCCGGGAGATATTCGACCGGCGAATATGGCCGTAGCGCCGGCTGCGCCACGATCTTGCGGGTCACGCGGATCGAATCGGCGGCGACGCGTTTGTCTTCCGGCGTCGCCAGGTAATTCGGCCTGATTGCGGGAGCCATTGCCGGGTCGACCGACTTCAACGTCAAGCTGCCGCGGCTCGTCGGCCGCACATTGGTGACGCTGATCGTGAACGCCGGGAATGGATGCAGCGGCTCGCCGAACTTGTCGAGCGACAGCGGCTGGATGTGATACTGCAGATTGGCGCGATCTTGCATGGAATCGGATTTGGTGAAGGCGCCGAGCTGCGACGGCGCCATGGTCAAAGGCCCGCGCCGGAACAAGGCATAGTTGACGCCCATCCATGCGCGCGCCAGCAGCGACGAATACATCTCGTTCAGCGTCGTGATGCCGGTCACCTTGTAGATCATCCGCAGTTGCAGATGATCGTGCAGATTGCCGCCGACGCCCGGTCTGTCGTGCAGCACGGGAATACCGAATTGCGCAAGCTGCGCCGCCGGCCCCACGCCCGACAGCATCATGATTTGCGGCGAGCCGATCGAACCGGCCGCCATGACGATCTCACCACGGCAACGGGCCGAACGCGCAACGCCATCCTGCCGCCAGCGCACGCCGGCGGCGCGTTTGCCGTCAAACATAAGACCTTCGACCAGGCAACCGGTTTCCAGCCGCAGGTTTTGCCGGTTCAGCACCGGCTTGAGAAACCCGCGCGCCGCCGACCAGCGCCGCCCGCGCTTCTGGTTGACGTGGAAGTAACACGAGCCCTCGTTGTCGCCGGTGTTGAAGTCCTGCACCGGCGCAATGCCGTATTGCGTCGCCGCCGCGCGCCAGACGTCGATGATGTCCCAGCGAATGCGCGGAAATTCGACGCGCCATTCACCGCCGACGCCGTGGTGGTCGCTTAGCCCCAGAAAATTATCTTCGTGCTTCTTGAAATACGGCAGCACGTCGTCCCACGACCAGCCGGGCAACCCGAGCTGGCGCCAGTGATCGTAGTCGCCGGCCTGCCCACGCATATAGACCATGGCGTTGATCGCCGAGGAGCCACCGATCACCTTGCCGCGCGGATAGTTGAGGCTGCGGCCATTGAGACCCGGCTCCGGCTCGGTCTTCAACATCCAGTCCGAGCGCGGGTTGCCGATGGCGAACAGATAGCCGACGGGGATGTGATACCAGATCCAGTTGTCGTTCCCGCCAGCTTCCAGCAGCAGCACGCGGTTCGCCGGGTTGGCCGACAGCCGGTTGGCCAGCACGCACCCGGCCGAGCCCGCGCCCACCACGATATAGTCGAATTCGCCTTCTATGGACGCCGCGCCTGCCATTGCTGTTTTCTCGCCCCGTCGGATTGGACTTTACCTTGGCTGACGAGACTTGCTAGGCTTCGTCCGGCTTGCGGTGCACCGTGCGTGCACTGCGAAAGACGGAACGGCGGTTCCGGCAACTGGTCACTTCCAATCCTTATGTGACGCCTGTCCGGCGCCCTTCGGCGCCCGAGGAAAACCGCCATGTTCGCACGGCCTCTTGCCATTCTCGGCCTATTCGGCGCCCTCGCCGGCGTGCCGCAACCGCTGGCGGCGGAAGAAGCCATCACCGTGTTCGCCGCCGCCTCGCTGAAAAACGCGCTCGATGACACCGACGCGGCCTTCAGCAAGGCCATGGGCATCAAGGTGGTGGCGGGCTATGCCGCCAGTTACGCGCTGGTGAAGCAGATCGAGCAGGGCGCGCCGGCCGACGTGTTCATCTCCGCCGACTTGCGCTGGATGGATTACGCAGCCGAGCACAGACTGATCAAGCCGGACAGCCGGGTAAATCTTCTGGGCAACAGACTGGTGCTGATCGCGCCGAAAGATTCGAAACTCGACACGATCACCATCGCCAAAGGTTTCGACATCGCCAAGCTCGCCGGCGACGGCCGCATCGCGGTGGCCGACGTGAAGGCGGTGCCGGCCGGCACCTATGCTAAGGCGGCGCTGGAATCGCTGGGCGCCTGGACCGCGGCGGAGCCGAAGCTCGCGATGGCCGAGAACGTGCGCGCGACGCTCGCCTTCGTGGCGCGCGGTGAGACGCCGATCGGCATCGTTTATGAGACCGACGCCAAGATCGAGCCGAAGGTCAAAATCGTCGGCATATTTCCGGATGAGTCTTATCCACCGGTCACCTATCCGGTGGCGGCGACGGCAGTGACGACCAATGCGGCGGTGGCGCGTTATCTTAATTTCCTGCGCTCTAGCGCGGCCAAAGCGATTTTCGAGAAATACGGCTTTAGCTTCTTGATCCGGCCGGTATCGTAGCGCGCGCGTGCTCGAGCTTTCCCCCCAGGAATGGACCGCCGTCGCGTTGTCGCTGCGCATCGCGGCGGTGGCGACTTTGGTGGCGCTGCCGTTCGGCATCGCCATCGCCACGCTGCTGGCGCGCAAATCGTTCTGGGGCAAGTCGCTGCTCGACGCGGTCGTGCATCTGCCGCTGGTGCTGCCGCCGGTGGTGACCGGCTATCTGCTGCTGATCACGTTCGGCCGCAAGGCGCCGGTCGGGGTATTCCTGGCCGATCATTTCGGCATCGTGTTCTCGTTCCGCTGGACCGGCGCCGCGCTTGCCTGCGGCATCATGGCGTTTCCGCTGATGGTGCGCGCGATAAGACTCTCAATCGAGGCGATCGACCGCCGGCTGGAAGACGCCGCGGCGACGCTCGGCGCCAACCGCGGCTGGCTGTTCCTCACGGTCACGCTGCCGCTGGCGCTGCCCGGCATCATCGCCGGCATGATGCTGGCGTTTGCCCGCGCGCTCGGCGAATTCGGCGCCACCATCACCTTCGTCTCGAATATTCCGGGCGAAACGCAGACCATCTCGGCGGCGATCTACACCCTCACGCAGGTGCCGGGCGGCGATGCCGCCGCGCTCTCGCTGGTGATCGTCGCCATCATCATCTCGCTCGCCGCGCTGATCGCGTCGGAATGGTTCGCCCGCCGCGCTCATGCGCGACTCCACGGGGTTTGAGATGTTAACGGTCGAGGTGGAAAAAAAGCTCGGAGATTTCGCGGTGACGGCGAAGTTCGCCAGCGAAACCGGCGCCACCGTCTTGTTCGGACCGTCGGGCGCCGGCAAGACAACGGTCGTCAACATGATCGCCGGCCTGCTGCGGCCGGACCGCGGCCGCATCGCGCTCGACGACGAGGTGGTGTTCGACGACGCGGCGGGCATCGACGTGCCGGTCTGGCGCCGTCGCACCGGCTACGTGTTCCAGGAAGGCCGGCTGTTTCCGCACCTCAGCGTGAAGCACAATCTCGACTACGGCCGTTGGATGGGCGGCCACCCGGCCGATCCGGCGGCGTTTGCGCATGCGGTCGAATTGCTCGACATCGGCCATCTGCTCGACCGCCGGCCTGGCAAGCTGTCGGGCGGTGAGCGGCAGCGGGTGGCGGTCGGCCGCGCGCTACTGATGCGCCCGCGTCTGCTGCTACTGGACGAACCACTCGCCTCGCTCGACGAAGCGCGGAAAGCAGACATCCTGCCGTACCTGGAACGGCTGCGCGACGAGGCCAAGGTGCCGATGATCTATGTCAGCCACGATGCCGTCGAGGTCAGGCGGATCGCCAGCCGCGTGGTGCGGCTGGACGCGGGGCGGGTTGTCGTCACGGGCGGCGTGGAGCTGTTGTCCGCGTGATGCCGCGCGCAGAGGGAGTATGATGGCGCGATGTTCCCGCCCGAGCGAATCGTCTGCCTGACCGAGGAAACCGTGGAGACGCTTTATCTCCTCGGCGAGGACCGCCGCATTGTCGGCGTGTCCGGCTATGCGGTGCGCCCGCCGCAAGTGCGCAAGGAAAAACCGCGCGTCTCGGCCTTCATCTCGGCCGACGTGCCGAAGATTCTTGCGCTCAAGCCCGACCTGGTGCTGGCCTTCTCCGATCTGCAAGCCGACATCGCAGCCGAACTGATCCGCGCCAATGTCGCCGTGCACGCCTTCAATCAGCGCGACGTCGCCGGCATTTTCGACATGATCCGCACGCTCGGCGCGCTGGTCGGCAGCCCGGAGAAAGCGGACGCGCTGGCCCGCCGGCTTGCCGCGCGCGTCGATGCCGTGCACGAACGAGCCATGCGCCTGCCGCGCCGGCCGCGGGTTTATTTCGAGGAATGGGACGATCCGATGATCTCCGGGCTCGGCTGGGTGTCGGAACTGATCGAGGCGGCCGGCGGCGTCGAGGTGTTCCCGCAACTTAGCCGTCGCAAGAATGCCAAGGACCGCATCGTGTCGGGCGCCGACGTGATCGGCGCGCGGCCCGATATCATTATCGGCTCCTGGTGCGGCAAGAAATTCGTGCCGGCACGCGTCGCCGCCCGGCCGGGTTTCTCCCAGGTCCCGGCGGTCGCCACCGGCTGGCTGCGCGAGATCAAATCGACGCTGATCCTGCAGCCCGGCCCGGCGGCGCTCACCGACGGGCTCGATGCCCTCGCCGGAATCATCGCCGGCTGGGTCGAAAGCCGCCCAGGCTAAAGGGCTATTTCGGGCGATAGAATCCTGGCGTCCGCTGTGCTATGCAGGGACAAATTCAAACCGCATAGGGACCTGACCGCGATGCAAGCCAATAAAACCCGCGCCGACCTGTGGATGGATCTGGCCCTGGTGGCATTCCTTATCGGGTTAGGCGTGGTGGCGCGGCTGGTGCCGCATGCCCCGGGTTTCCTGCCGATCGCGGCCAGCGCGCTGTTCGCCGGTCGCATGCTGCGCGTCCCGGCTTTCGCACCGGTAGTGCCGGTCGCCGCCATGGTGCTCAGCGCTTTAGCGCTTGGCCCCGACGATTGGCGCATTTCCCTCATCGTCACCGTGGCGATTTCGCTGCCCGCTCTTGTCGGCATCGTGTCGCGGCGCTGGCCTGGCATTGCGGCAACGGCTGCCGTCATAGTGCCCTGCTCGCTCGCCTTCTTCGCCATTTCGAATTTCGCGGTCTGGGCCTTCAGCGGCATGTACAGCCTCGACTTCGCCGGCCTGACCCAATGCTACGTCGCCGCACTTCCGTTCCTGCAGAATACGGTGGCGGGCGATCTGTTCTGGACCGCAGTGCTGTTCGGCGGCGCCTGGGCCATCCAAAACGGGGCCATGCTGGCGGGCCGCGCGCGGTAAGCTAGCGATTTAGCCGATCCACTTCTGCAATCGCGTCCACCATGACTTGAGCCGGCCGACCAAGCCGGCCGCCTCTTCCGGCTCGGCCAGCCGCAAGCCGACGGTGGTCACGCTGCCATTGGCGACTTTGTGTGCCAGCAGTGCGATCGGGCCCAACTGCACGATGTCGCCGGCTTTGGAGCGGCGGTGGAGATGCTCGGTGAAGAAGTCGGCCAGCGCCAATTCCATATGGTCGGCGGCAACTTGCAAGCCGTAAATTTCCGCCAGTGCCCCGAGCGTCACGTCACCGGACACGAAGAAATCGCCGAGCAGCCTAGGGTCGGGCGAGGCCGGCGGCGGCATGTTGACGAAGAAGCGGTCGAGCGCCTGCGCCTTCTCCGGCGGCGCCAGCAGATAGACATAATCGCCCGCGCGCACCGGATCGGCTTCTGCCGGCGTGAGGATTTCCTCGTTGCGCACGACCAAAGTCGGGCGCGCCCAATTCGGAATGAGACCGCGACGCAGGAACGGGCTGTTGGCCGGCACCGGATAGCCGACGATTTCGCGCGCCAACTGGCCGGGTAGATCGAGCTCAACCCGGCGCGGCAGCGGATCGCTGCGCGTGAACGAGATGTCGAGCTTGCGGGCAGCGTACGCCACCGTCCAACCCTGGATCAGCAGCGACGACAGCACGACCACGAAGGCCACGTCGAAGAAAAGATAGCCGGCCGGCAAACCGACCAGCAGCGGTATCGAGGCGAGAAAAATCGCCACCGCGCCGCGCAAGCCGACCCATGACAAGAACAGTTTCTCGCGCCACGGGAAGCCGAATGGGGCCAGGCACAGGAACACCGCGACCGGCCGCGCCACCAGCATCAAAACCGCCGCGATCACGACCGCGCCGGCCAGGCTGTCGGCCAGCCGGTGCGGCCACACCAGCAGGCCGAGCAGAACGAACATCACAATC
>Ga0209385_1000490_pt1 | contig 16095 bp, 14 predicted proteins | sample NGEPerB_FD_184506 | JGI IMG/M metagenome (GOLD analysis project Ga0209385, IMG submission 184506) | Arctic peat soil microbial communities from the Barrow Environmental Observatory site, Barrow, Alaska, USA - NGEE PermafrostAB12-B... | ecosystem: Environmental > Terrestrial > Soil > Wetlands >... | reverse complement strand
GGGTATGGCTGCGCCGGCATGTCGGCCGTCGAGTACGGCCTGATGACCCAGGAACTGGAGCGCGGCGACAGCGGCGTGCGCTCGTTCGTCAGCGTGCAGTCGGGGCTGTGCATGTATCCCATCTACGCGTTCGGCAGCGAGGAGCAGAAGCAGAAGTATCTGCCCAAGATGGCGCTAGGCGAAATTCTCGGATGCTTTGGTTTAACCGAGCCCGACGCCGGTTCCAACCCTGGCGCCATGCGCACACGCGCGCGCAAGGACGGCGACGGCTACGTGCTGAATGGCGAGAAGATGTGGATCACCTCCGGCTCGATCGCCGACATCGCCATCATCTGGGCCAAAGTTGAGAACGAGGACAACCGCGTTCGCGGGTTTATCGTCGAGACAGATCGGCCAGGATTCAAGGCCGCTGACGTTCATGGGAAGTTCTCGCTACGGGCTTCGGTTACTTCAAGTCTTGCTTTACAGGATGTCCGTATCCCTGCGGAAAACTTGCTACCTGCCTCGGGCGGTCTAAAGTCGCCTTTGAGCTGCCTGAACCAGGCGCGCTACGGCATCGCGTGGGGAGCGATTGGCGCGGCTATGGCTTGCTATGACTGCTCGCTGCAGTACGCGCAATTCCGCAAACAGTTCCACGACCAGCCGATTGCCTCGCATCAACTGGTGCAGGAGAAGCTGGTGTGGATGATCAGCGAGATTACCAAGGCACAGTTGCTCGCGTTGCAAGTGGGCCGGCTGAAGGACCTGGGCAAGGCCAAGCCGGTGCATATCTCGATGGCCAAGCGCAACAATGTCTGGATGGCGCTGGAGTGTGCGCGCATGGGGCGCGACATCCTCGGCGCAAACGGCATTGCCGACGAGTATCCCATCTTCCGCCACATGGCGAACTTGGAGTCGGTGAAAACCTACGAAGGCACGCACGACATTCATGCGCTGATCATCGGGGAGCACATCACGGGGCACTCCGCGTTCTGACGACTCCCGCCCTGTCGCCGCACCTTTGGGATAGGACCACGCCCAGGCTCCCGAGAGTCACCCGAGCAGGTCGACGACAGACGGATCCACGATTCGTTGACAAATTCTTTACAGTTCCGTGACAAAAGCCCTGGCCGCATCTAGTTAACTGGTTCTACCTGAAGAAACCTCCAAAGACGATTTTGGGGACGCTCACGGATCGGTGGATGACTCGTCCAGAACCGCCATGACGACACGGATTCTGGTTGCCTTCTAGCCGTCTACAGGAGGTTGCCATGATTTGCAGAAACGCACATAGATTTGCAGCGGTTCGCACGCTCGTGTTAGCAGCATTATTTGCTATCGTTTTGACAGCGATTACACCCTTCCCAGCCCTCGCCGGGAATCCCGGGACCTGGGCGAATACGGGTAGGATGAACATCATCCGCGCAGGCCATAGCGCAACGCTGCTCCCGAATGGCCAAGTGCTGGTTGCGGGGGGCGAAGGCACAACTGGCTTTCTCAGCAGCGCCGAGCTATATAACCCGAGTACAGGCCGCTGGACCGTCACCGGCAGCATGGCGACGTCCCGCCTGGGGCAATCCGCGGCACTGCTGCCGAATGGCTTGGTTCTGGTCGCTGGTGGCATCGTCAATATCAGCGATACCGGCGTAGTCACTGTCACCGCCAGCGCCGAACTCTACAACCCGTCCACCGGCCAATGGACGTCCACCGGCGCGCTGAACACGGCCCGCTACAGTGCAGGCACGGCGTTGCTGCAAGACGGCCACGTCCTGGTTGCGGGTGGCGTCAACCCTACAAATGGGACACTCGCCAGCGCCGAACTCTACGATCCATCCAGGGGCACTTGGAGAGCGACCGGCAGCATGAACTATGCCCGTAGTGCGCCGGCGACGCTGCTCGAAACCGGACAGGTCCTGATGGCGGGCGGGAACGGCTATAGCTACACCGCCGAGCTCTACAATCCCTCCCAAGATCACTGGACGTTAACCAGCAGCATGAAGTTTAACCACGGGGGCAGCGCGGCGCTCCTCACAAACGGAGACGTGCTGACCTTCGGAGGACATCTTGCGAGTTATGCCGGCCAGTTCTATAACCCGGCCACAAACATCTGGACGGCGACCCATAACATTGGTGTGAATCCTCCCAGCGGCCCGTTAACGCTCCTCAACAGCGGCAAAGTTTTATTGGCAGGAGGGGAGAGCGGGTACGGCACCGATTCCCTGTGCCGTCTTTACGACTCCCCCAGCAACTCCTGGCTGCTCACCGGCAGTATGAACCAGGCCCGAGCAGTTCACTCCGCTACGCTCCTCCAGAATGGTCAGGTGCTAGTGGCGGGCGGCGAGGTGAAAAACGCCGACGGCACTTTCAGCTTGCTCGCCAGCGCCGAACTTTATACACCCTAGGATGCGCGCTGGAAACTCCACACTGTACTCGCCTGGCTTCTTGAGCCAGGCGAGTACACCTATGCTTGGGTCGCGCGAAGCGGTTGGGTGTGTGCAACGGGCCGGCCATTGGTGACGAAAGTCCTCGAACACTTTCGGCAAGAGGTGTATCCTTTGCCGTTGTGCTGAAGAGAAGGCTGCGAGTGCATTGGTTGGTCTCGCACTACCCCGTCTCAGAACGGCCCTCGGCTTGCGCAATTTTGCGTCGCAGCTCATGGTACGTGTCGCAAGCCGCGGCCACCCCGGAGGCCATATGGCGACCAAAATTCAAACCGAAGAACCGATCATTGAACACTCTCCCACTGCAAACCTGGAAACCGACCTCGCGCTGGAGTTCTTGCGCGTGGTGGAAGAAGCGGCCATCGCATCTGCCAAGACCATGGGACAGGGCGACCGCAAGCACGCCGACCAGATGGCTACGGAAGCCATGCGCGGCGTCATGGACTCGGTGCCGATGGACGGAACCATCGTTATCGGCGAGGGCGAACGCGACGAAGCCCCCATGCTGTACATCGGCGAGAAAGTTGGCAAGCGCGATGGCGGCACGTATCCCGGAGTGGACATCGCAGTCGATCCTCTGGAAGGTACGAACCTGTGTGCGACTGGTTCTCCGGGCGCCATCACGGTGCTGGCTGCCTCAGAGCACGGCGGCCTGCTGCACGCGCCCGACTGTTATATGGAGAAGATCGTCGTCGGCCCCTCCTGCAAAGGCATGGTCGATCTCGAGGCGCCGGTGTCGCACAACCTGAATGTCATTGCGAAGGTATTGGACCGGGACGTCGAAGATCTGGTGATCATCATCCTCGACCGCCCGCGGCATGAAGGCTTGATCAACGAGATTCGCAAAGCCGGGGCGCGCATTCAGCTCATCTCCGACGGCGATCTTTCGCCCGGCGTCGCAGCAGCGATGTTAGGGTCGGGGGTACACGCCGTCATGGGTACCGGCGGAGCGCCCGAGGGAGTGATTACCGCGGCTGCCATTCGCTGCTTGAACGGCTACATGGTCGGTCGCCTGGTCGGTTACACGCCGGAACAGGGGGAGCGCATGAAGGACATGGGCATCGCCGATCCGAAGCGCATCTATACGGCCGACGATTTGGCGCCCGGCAAGAACATCATCTTTGCCGCAACCGGCGTCACCGATGGGCCGCTGCTCAAGGGCGTGCGCTTCTTTGGAGATGGTGTGCGCACCTCGTCGCTGGTGATGAAGCTCAACAAGAGCAAGGTCAGGTTTATCGAGACCGTCCATGTCGACAAGCGTCCGGACGCTAAGGTCCGCATTCCGGAGAGATAAGTGCCGTACCCCGATCAGTAAGCCAGGCCTTCCCCTCGGAAGGCCTTTGCTTGCCCGAACGTCACCCGCATTACCCGGCCGTCGCTTTTTCCTGTGACGCCGCGCCCCTTCAAGTCGTCACCGCGGGAGTTTTTCGGCAGCCTGTTTTGCCGATTAGCGGCGCATTTCTGTGGATCCCGACCAGGCGAAGCAACTTATAATTTTTCGCTTGCTTCTATAGGAAGAGGAGTAAAATTGCATTAAAGGAACGTAGCTGCGGATGGAATCGGTCCATCCGGAGAGGCCTTTGCATGAACGTCCAGTTCAGCTACAAGATTTCGAAAACTCCCGACCTCGAAAAACTAATCAACCAACAAGTGGAAAAGCTGGGCCGATACCTCCGGGTATTCCGTCCCGACCTCGTGCACCTGAAGGGGCTTATCGAAGAGAACTCCGCGCGCGAGGGCGTCGTGGTGTCGCTCAACCTGCGGCTTCCGTCAGGCCAGATGGCGTCACAGGAGAGCAGCCCGACCGCAAGCGCTGCGATCAAAGCCGCCTTCGATTCCATTGCGGAGCAGGTCAAGAAGCACAAGGACCTGCTGCGCGACCATCACAAGGGGCCGCGCCGTCAGGACCGGGCGTCAGCCGGCACGGTGCCGTTCGAAGACACGATAGCGGCCGTCAAGCCTGAGCACATTTCCAGCGCCGACATTTCGAGTTACGTTAACGTCAATCTGCCGCGCCTGCAGCGCTTCATCCAACGAGAAATCGACTACCGCGAAAGCCAAGGGCAGCTCCAGCCCGGCCAGATCGCCGCAGGGGACGTAGTGGGGGAGGCGATTGCAAACGCCCTCAGCGAACAGCACGAGAGTCCAGAACGCATGAAGCTGGAACCCTGGGTGCATCGGCTGGCGATGCAGGCGATTGACGTGCTTGCGGCGGAGAATCGCGACGAAGAGAACATCCCGCTGGAACGCTCGCACGGCCAACCGAACGTAAATGCGAGCCATGAGGCCAAGCTGCAATTCCATCAGCCCGATGAGCAGCTATCCGAAGAAAATGTCATTCCCGACCCGGCCGCCAATAATCCTGAAGAGCTGGCGGCGCGACGCGAACTGATAACTCTGGTAGAGACGACCCTGCGCGATGCCGGGCGCAACGAGCGCGAAGCTTTCATCCTGTACACCGTCGAAGGCTTCACGCTGGAAGAGATCGCCGATATCGCCAACCGCAGTGTGGAGGAGGTGCGCGCGTCCATTCACAAGGCTAGCGAACACTTGCAACGCGCCTTGCCTATCGAAGACCCGCTCAAAGAGAAGCTTGTGGAGTATTCCAAAAGCGCTTAAACCAACGTGGGGCTGCCCAGCGGCCCCCTCTTTCATCGTTCAAGAACCGATCCATGAGGAGAACCGGAATGATCACACGCGATGACATCCGAGAACTCGCTAATTTTCACTCGCCGGAAACTTGTGCGGTTACTTTTTACTATCAGCCCGCGACGCCCCTGAATAACGCGCACCGCGAAGAATCGATCCTGGTCAAGGACCTGGTCCGCAATGCGCTTCGCGAAGCGGAGAAGCACGGCAGAAATGGCTGCGCCCGTTCCGACTTGGATCGCATCCAGAGCATGGCCGAGGCCCTGCGCGGAAACGGCGGCAAAGCCAAGGCAATTTTTGCCTGCAGTAAACAGGGGTTCTGGCGAGAGTTTGACGTTCCCGCGAAGTTACTTAAGACCAACCTTTTCGTAAACCAGCGCTTTCATTTGAAGCCGCTGGCCGCGGTGCTGGACGGGGTGCAACATGCCTGCGTGGTGCTGGTCGACCGCAGCAAGGCACGCGTCTTCGAACTGGTGAACGACGAAATGGTGGAGAAACAGGACTTCATCAATGAACTCACCCGGCGGGGTAAGAGTGACGGCTGGCACGGCTATGACGCGGGACACGCCGAGCGCAAGCAGATGAACGAAACTCTGCAGCACTTCAAGACCGTGGCGGATTGCATCGAGCAATATTTCGAGCGCGGGAGTTGCGATCGATTGCTGATCGGCTGCCATGATGACGTTTGGCCCGAGATCCACGCCCAACTGCACTCAAACTCCAAGCAGCGTCTGGTGGGACACTTCCGCATTGACCCCAAGGTCGCGACACCCGACCAGACAAAGCAGATGGCGACGGAGCAGCTTGCGCAATACAACTCCCGGTTAAAGCAGGAACTGATCGGCGAGGTGATTGGGGAAGCCCATCGCAATGGACGTGGCGCGATTGGTTTGCGGCGGGTTTTGCGTTCGCTGGAAACGGGCGAGGTGCAGACCCTTCTGCTGGGATCGAACTTCCAGGCGCCGGGAGTAAAGTGCTACCACTGCGGCCACATGGACCTGCATGATGCGCCCGCGTGCGTGATCTGCGGAAAAGAGAACACGCAACTGGAAGACATCGGTGACGCCATCGTGGGACATGCGATTCGAAATGGAATCGATATTGTGTACGTCGCCGATGACGAACAGTTCGATCAGATCGGACGAATCGCAGCCCTGTTGCGCTTCCGTGCCGACCAGAACACCTCGGTGAAAGCCGCCAGCTAAGCCACAATCCGCAACCCTGTCCAAGGCACAGCCGCGCGCGCTGTGCCTTATTCATTTCGAGCTGTACTCCTCCGCCCCTTTCGATACGGTCGCCGTGCTATTCTGCTTCACCGTTGTGGATTCATCGGGAGAGACTCCTATGAAAGTTACGCGCCGCGGCTTCATCGCAACCACCGCCATCGGTGGAGCATCGCTCGCACTCGATCTGAAAGCGCAGAGCAAGCCCGGCCAGGCCGCCGCATCGCCAACTGCACTGCCGAAGAAGGCGGTCATCATCAGCGCCGCCAATGGCTACAACTACCTCGACCGCGGCTACGCGGTGTTGAGCAGCGGGGGCGATACGCTCGACGCCGTGATGCAGGTCATCACCGGACCTGAGGACGATCCCAACGACGACAGCGTTGGTCTCGGCGGACTTCCTAACGAGGATTGCGTTGTGGAACTCGACGCCTGCTGCATGCATGGTCCAACACGTATGGCAGGTTCCGTTGCCGGCGTGCGCGACATCAAGAACGTTTCCCTGCTGGCGAAGACAGTCATGGAGCATACCGGTCACGTGATGCTGGTGGGCGAGGGCGCGCAGAAGTTCGGGTTCGTGATGGGCTTCCCCAAGGAGAACCTGTTGACCGAGCGCTCGCGCAAGACCTGGCAACTGTGGCGCGAGACCATGTCCAACGACGATTGGTGGGGACCGGGGTTGGCCAGCCCAAAGTTCAAATTCCCCGATACCGCCGGCAATGTCTCCGAATTCTACGACGAGCGCATTAAGAGGATGGAAAAGCTGGCGGAGAAGATCGGCATTGCGCCGGAGTTTCGCATGGCTGCCATCGAACGCGTTCTGAGGCCGCCGACCGGCACGATTCATTGCTCGTCGGTGAACGAGAAGGGCGAGATGTCGGGCGCGACCACCACCAGCGGTCTTGCGTGGAAACTTGCCGGACGTGCGGGCGATTCGCCGATCATCGGGGCCGGCAGTTATACCGACCAGGATGTAGGCTCGGCGGGGGCGACCGGCAATGGCGAAGAGAACATCAAGGTCTGCGGCGCGCACACCATCGTCGAGAACATGCGGCGCGGGATGTCACCGCAGGAAGCGGGCATGGATGCGTTGAAGCGCATCGTCCGCAACTATGAAGGGACCCCGGAAAAGCTGCAATATGTGGACATGAGCTACTACATCCTGCGCAAAGACGGGGCCTATGCGGGAGTCTGCATGTGGAGCGGACCGCCCGAGCATCCGCGACGCTTTGCCGTGAACGACGGGACCAAGCGCTACGAGAATGCAGTCGCGTTATACCAGGGACAGTCGTTGGGCTGGCCGCCGATGCCGGGAAGGAAACATTTGGCGCCGGAGCGGAAGAAGTAGGGCTGTTGCCGCTGCGCGAACTATGATCCATCCGGCAGTTCTGAAATAGACTGTGCCGATCCGGCACTTACCGCGATTTGATAACCAACGAAGAAAGCTGCAAGCGCGGATAGGCGTGAACTGTGATCTCATATTCACATGCCTGGTTTGCCCCCCTTGACCGCTGTAACATCAGATGTTACGCTCTATCTCAGTGATTAGGTCCTTCCGGCACAAGGGCATTGAGAGGTTCTTTCTCACTGGCTCAAAAGCTGGCATACAGCCAAAACATGCGTCCCGGCTCCGTATTTTGCTGACCACCCTGAATCTGTCGTCTACGCCGCTGGATAGGGAAGGGTGGGGATGGCATCCGCTGAAAGCCAACCTGAGGGGACACTGGGCGGTCACGGTGAGCGGCAATTGGCGGTTTGACGTTCTCGTTCGCGGGGGAGGACGCCGTTTTTGTCGATTATTGGGATTACCACTAGGGTGTGAACATGATGATGCACAATCCAGCCAGTCCGGGGGAACTTCTCCGGGAGTTCATGGGAGATCGCAGCGTTACCGAACTGGCCAAGCATATCGGCGTGGCGCGGGCTACGCTGTCGCGCATTCTCAACGGGCGAAATGCGGTGAGCGTGGATCTCAGCATCCGCCTGGGCGAAGCGCTCTCGCTCTCCCCGGATTTCTTCGCCAAGGCGCAGCTCCAGTACGACCTCTGGCGCAGAGCGCAGAGGAAGCGCCGCAGCATCAAACCGCTTGTCGCAGCGTTCGCTTCTAAGTGAGGCTGGAGCAATCGGTTCATTCTTGAACGCCTAGGAATGTCCTGCGAGGAAATGAGGAGCGTCGCAGCTTTCCTCCTTGCGCAGTTGTCGTTGCTCTTGTTCTCGTCTCTGCGCTTGCTCCTGTCTCCGAACCACGACAGCAAGCAGTGAGTGGCCAAACAGAGCCAGAAGTACCGCTGCCAGGTACATGGCATAGTGAATGCCGTAGTTCATCGTTTCCTCTGCTGAAAGTTGACGTCATTTACTCAGGAAAGCCTGAGCGGGGCTGACAAGGACTACACTGCCACCGTGACGGTGGTCTCGGTGCGCGTGACTGGCCGGTAGAGCGTGTCGCGCTCGAAGGGGATGCGGCCGGCTTCGCTGATCAAGCGAATCAGATCCTCGCGGCGCAGACCTTGCGGTGTGGTGGCGCCAGCGTCGTGGTAGATCTTCTCTTCCACCACGGTCCCGTCGATGTCGTCGGCGCCGAAGCGCAGCGTAATCTGCGCCATCTTGGGCGTCACCATCTGCCAGTACGACTTGATGTGCGGGAAGTTGTCGAGCACCAGGCGCGAGACCGCGATCTGTTTCAGGTCGAGCATGCCGGTGGTCTTGGGCAGATGCTGTAGCGGCGTATTGTCGGGATGGAAGGCCAGCGGGATGAACGTCTGGAAGCCATGCGTGTCGTCCTGTAGCGCGCGCAGCTTCAGCAGATGATCGACACGGTCTTCATCGTTCTCCACGTGGCCGTAAAGCATGGTGGCGTTTGACTTCAGGCCGACTTCATGCGCCGTGCGCGCCAGTTGGAGCCAGTCGTCGCCATCGATCTTGTGGTCGCAAATGATGTGCCGGATGCGGTCGGAAAAAATCTCGGCGCCGCCGCCGGGCATGGAGTCGAGTCCCGCTTCCTTGAATTTGACCAGCACCTCGCGCGGCGTCATCTTGCCAATCTTCGAGAAGAAGGCGATCTCTACCATGGTGAATGCCTTGAGATGCACTTGAGGAAATCGCTCCTTCAATCCCGCGATCAGATCGACGTAGTACTGGAACGGCAGATCGGCGTGCAGGCCGCCAACAATGTGAAACTCCGTGATCGCCTCGGTGTAGCCGGAAGCGGCGGTGCTCCAGACTTCTTCCAGCGCCATGGTGTAGGCGCCGGGCGTATCCTTCTTACGGCCGAAGGCGCATAGGCGGCAGGCCGCCACGCAAACATTGGTGTAGTTGATGTGGCGGTTCACGTTGAAGTAGGCGATGTCTCCGTGCATCCGCTCGCGAACGTGGTTTGCCAGCCAGCCGATCGCCAGGATGTCGCCTGAACGGTAGAGCGTAAGCGCGTCGTCAGCCGACAGACGCTCGTGAGCCATCACCTTGTCGTGAATTGGCTGGAGGCGAGGGTCGTCGGTCTGGAACGGGTGTATCTTCCTGCCGTTGGTTGGGTGCGATACGGTGGACATCTTTTCAATCATATCGTAGGAAAGCCGTGAAATCACAGACGGATTTACCTCTCAGTCTGCAAGGCTCGGTTGATTCAGATTCGCCCCTTCCAGTAACCGGCTCGTCTGCGACCGTGGGCAACAGCTAGTATCTGGATCATCGAAGGCCGATCACGGTAAATGATCAGGAAAGGAAATCGTCGCAAGACAAATTTGCGAACGCTGGCTTTACTTACCGGCCAGCGCTGGGGAGACTCCGTGATCATCCCAATGGCGCGGCTCACTTCGTCCAAGAATCTCGAAGCTACTCGTTCATCTCTCGTCAAGTACCAGTCGAACGCAGATTCGAGTTCCGCAGTGGCTGCATGATGAAACTCCAGCGGCTTAACCACCGTGGGACAGCTTGGCAGTGAGCCGGCTGCGAACTTCGGGCCATGGGACGGTCTTCGCCTTACCGGAGTCCAACTCCTGTATGCGTAAGGCAATCTCGTTTTGCCACGAAGCTTCTACATCCTCGTCCACTGTCTCATCCAGAGTGTCAAGCAACGATCCCGCCAATTCTGCGCGGTCATTCACTGGAAGAGCCATGGCTTTCTTAAGAAGCTCATTAACCTCTTCGGTCATGGCGTTATTCTAACTCACCGCGCCAGCATCAGGTCTCCAGCAATGAAGAACAGGAACGCCATCGAGATGAGCCCGTTCATGGTGAAGAAGGCGGCGTTCACCCGGCTGAGGTCGTCGTGCTTTACCAGCGAGTGCTCGTAGATCAAGAGCAGTGCAACGAACACCACACCGGCGACGGCCATCTTTCCCAGGCCAAACGCCACCACCATCCAAGCCAGCAACAAAACGGTCATGAGGTGGAAGAGCCTGGCGATGTTCAGAGAAGTGCGAATACCGAAGGCCTTGGGAACGGAGTAGACGTCGGCGGAGCAGTCGAAGTCGAAATCCTGGCAGCTATAGAGGATGTCGAAGCCCGCGCCCCAGAAGACCACGGCGGCGGTCAGGATCAGGATGCGTGGATCGAGCGAGCCGCGCACGGCGATCCACGCGGCGATAGGGGCGGTTCCCATCGCCAGCCCCAGTACCAAGTGCGACCAGCGCGTGAATCGTTTGCTGAAGGAATACAGGAAGATAATGGCCAGTGCGACCGGAGACAGGTAAAACGCCAGCGGATTCAGTCGATACGCGGCAAAGATCAGGATGGCCGACGTGACCACCACGAACCACGTCACGAATCCTTTGCTCAGCCTGCCGGCGGGAAGCGCGCGTACGCGGGTGCGTGGGTTGGCCGCGTCGATAGTCGCATCCACCAGCCGATTGAAGGCCATGGCCGCCGAGCGCGCAGCCACCAACGCGACGATGATCCAAATCGAGGTGTGCAGGCTGGGAATACCACGAGCTGCCAGCACGGCGCCGGTCAAACCAAAAGGGAGCGTGAGGACGGAGTGCTCCCACTTGATCATCTCCAGGGTGGTCCCAACGCTGCGCAACAGTGCCACGGCTTGATTTTAACTTGCGGACGAGGTTTCAGACAGGTCGGGCTGGCTCATGCTCATCCCTTGCGGCAAGGGAGGGCGTGACCACTGGCGATCCCAGGCGGGCACGGTGACGCGCTCAGCGACCAATGCTGGCTTATGCGCCCAGCAGACTACGCGCGTGCCGAAGGGCAGGTTGATGTAGCGAATCAGATGGCGTTCGCAATCGAGCATCATGACCATGGCGGCATTGGTTAGCCAGGAGTCTGCATCAGACGTCGGCTGGGGCGCCGCCGATTTCCGGAATAGGTCCTTGCACGTGCGCTCCACGATGGACGGCAGGAACCCTGTCGCTACCAGATAGGAGACGCGGGAAATTTCGAAACCACAGTTGTTGAGTTTGCGCCGCAGCTCGGTGGCGGTGTAACGCCGCTGATGCCCGCGCGCTTCGTCGTTCTCGCCCCAGAGAAACGGATAGGCGGGAACGGTAAGACACAGCAGGCCGCCATCCTTCAACACGCGACGCAGCTCGCGCAGGGCCAACCGGTCATCGGGAACCGACTGCAGGATGTCCCCAGCCACGACGGCATCGAAAGAGTTTGACACGAACCCCAAATCCTCAGGACTGGTACAAACCAGGTTGCGGGAGCCTTCGATCTGGCGGAACGCCAAGGTCGCCAGCGAATTATGCGCATTAAGAGTGCGAATGGAATCGGCGTGTGAGAGTTCCAGTTGCGCCGCACAGCCGAAATCCAGAACGCGGGCATCGCGTTTGCCATGCACCGCTTGGGCGACAGCCTCGCGCAACAGCTTGCGCCGGGCCGTATGCCACCATGAGGAACTTTCGCGGCGGAGCGCCTCGAACTCGGGTTGAGCGTCCATCAAGCGGGCCTGTTCGCTTCCTTTACCCTACATTTTACGAGACACCGGCGCTGCGGTCTCAACTTTCCGACTACGCGCTTGTTCCCGTCACCTGCACCGCGGACTTAAAGTAATCCAGGGACAGACGCAAGCCGGTCCGCAGATCAATCGTCGGCTCCCATCCGAGCAGCCGTTTGGCTTTGCCGATGTCGGGCCGTCGCTGCCGGGGATCATCCTGCGGGAGGGGCTCATATCGCATTTTGCTGCTCGACCCGGTCACTTCGAGCACCGCCTGCGCGCACTCCAGGATAGTGAACTCGACGGGATTGCCGATGTTGGTCGGCTCGTGCTCGTCAGACTTCGACAACGCCAGAATTCCCGCCACTTCATCGCTCACATAACAAAAGCTGCGCGTCTGCGAACCGTCGCCGTAAACCGTGAGATCTTCGCCGCGGAGCGCCTGCTTCATGAAGTTAGAGATCACCCGGCCATCGTTGATCTGCAGTCGCGGACCATAAGTGTTGAAGATGCGCACAATGTGCGTATCTACTCGACGGTACCGGTGGTAGGCCATGGTGGCCGCTTCAGCAAAGCGCTTGGATTCGTCATACACCGATCGCGGACCGATAGGATTTACGTGCCCCCAGTAGGTCTCTTTCTGCGGATGCTCCAATGGGTCACCATAACACTCTGAGGTGGAGGCCAGAAAAAACTTGGCGCCGTACTTCTTCGCCAGGTCGAGGCAGTTCATGGAACCGAGCGAGCCGACCTGCAGAGTTTCGATGGCATGCTCGAGATAATCCACTGGGCTGGCTGGCGACGCGAAGTGGAAGACATAGTCAACCTTGCCGGGATCGAAAGGCCGGCTGACATCCTGCTCAAGAAAGGCGAATCGAGACTCGTGGCGGAGATGCGCGAGGTTCTCCATCCGTCCGGTCAGTAGATTATCGGCGCAGACCACCGAGTGGCCCTCCGCCAGCAGGGCATCGCACAAATGCGAACCAAGAAACCCTGCACCGCCGGTCACCAACACATGCATAGTTGCGATTCCTCGATGAAAACCGGGGCCGAGAATAGTTGCTGCGAATCGAGTTCTAACGGGTTGCGACGGCTACTCCGTGCTCCCGCAAACGGGCACGCTGGTCTGCGATGATGCTCTCCAAAGTTTCTTCCAGGGACAGGCGCGGACGGTAGCCGATAAGCTTGGCCAGCTTGCCGATGTCTGGGACCCGCCGCCGTACATCTTCGAAGCCCTCCTCATAGGCCGTTCCGTAGGAGACGAAAACAATCTTCGAATCCGAGCCCGTCATGCGCTTGATGCGTGTTGCCAATTCGCCGATAGTGATTTCGTGATCGCTGCCCACGTTATACACTTCGCCGTTGGCATCGGGATGGGCCGCTATGCCGACCAGCGCATCCACCGTATCGTTGACGTGGGTGAAGCAGCGGCTCTGCGCGCCATCGCCGAAGACGGTGATGTCCCTGCCGGTCAAGGCCTGGACCACTAAGTTGGGAACCACCATGCCATAACGCCCGATCTGTCGCGGGCCTATAGTATTGAACAGGCGCGCGATCACGGTCGGAACTCTCTTCTCTTTCCAGTACGCGATGGCCAGAAACTCGTCGATGGCTTTCGAGCAGGCATAACTCCAGCGGCCCTTGTTCGGCGGGCCCATCACCAGGTCATCATCTTCGTGAAACGGGACCCGGTCCCGCTTGCCGTATACCTCCGACGTAGACGTGATGAGCACGCGTTTTTGTTTGGTCTCCGCCAAGCTAAGTATGATTTCAGTGCCTCGGATGTTGGTCTCGATGGTGCGCACGGGACTGTCCACAATCAAGCGCACCCCAACGGCAGCCGCCAGATGATAAACGACATCGCAGAGGTCCACGAGTTCGGCCATCAACTGTGTGTTGGTGACGGAGTCAATGTGGTAGGTAAATTCAGGATGAATCTTGAGATGTTGAATATTAGCGATAGAGCCGGTGGAGAGGTCGTCAACGATGCAGACTTCATCGCCCAGGGTGAGGTGTCGCTCGGCGAGATGCGACCCGATGAAGCCAGCCCCGCCCGTGATGAGCACCTTCATTGCCGCTCCTCCGCATCCCTAGGGTAATGTTCCTGACGCAGCGACGCAATGTTTGTGATTTGCGTCCTAGCCGCTGCAGCCCCCAGGCCCTTATAATCGCCGGTTTGCAAGGACAGTTGCAGGATTCTATGGCATACCGCGAAACCGACCTGTTAATCATTGGCGCCGGGATTGTTGGACTGGCAACGGCTCTCGAGACCACGCTGCGCTTTCCAGAGATGACCCTGGCCATCGTGGAAAAAGAAGATCGCGTGGCCGCTCACCAGACCGGACATAACAGCGGAGTCATCCACTCCGGCCTCTACTACAAGACCGGCTCGCTGAAGGCGCGCAACTGCGTCGCCGGTGCCGCCTCCATGAAGCGCTTCTGCCAGCAGCACGGGGTCCCCTTCGAGGAGTGCGGCAAACTCGTGGTCGCGACCAGGCCCGAGGAGGTTTCGCGGCTCGAGCAATTGCATCAGCGCGGGATTGCCAATGGCGTCCCGGGTTTGCGAATGCTGAATCGCGAGCAGTTTCGCGAAATCGAACCTCATTGCGACGGAATCAGCGGTCTGCAGGTGCCCACCACCGGCATCGTGGATTACACGGCGGTGGCGCAGAAATACGCCGAGTTGATCCAGAGAGCTGGAGGAGAGATTGTGTTTCGCGCCAAGGTGCTTGGCCTGCGTGAAGAGGGAGACTGCAACATCGTGGAAACGAGCGCCGGCACCTTCCGGGCACGCTACGTGATCAATTGCGCCGGCCTGTATAGCGATACGATCACCCGCATGGCAGGAGTGCAGACTGACCTCGAAATCATCCCCTTCCGCGGAGAATACTACGAAGTGAAACCCGAGCGACGCCACTTGATAAGAGCGCTGATCTACCCTGTTCCCGATCCGCGTTTCCCGTTCCTCGGAGTGCACTTCACGCGCCGGGTCAATGGCAGCGTCGAGGCAGGACCCAATGCTTTGCTGGCCTTCCGCCGCGAGGGATACACGGGCACGTCGCCCGATCTCAATGAGGCCATGGAGATGCTGTTGTTCCCCGGCTTTCGCAAGATGGCGCGCAAGTATTGGCGCATGGGATTGGCCGAACAATACCGCTCGTGGATCAAGGCAGCTTTTGTGAAGTCGCTACAGAAGATGGTGCCGGAGCTACAGGAATCCGATTTGGCACCAGGAGGTTCTGGAGTTCGGGCGCAGGCCGTGGACAGCAACGGCAACCTGGTGGACGATTTTCATTTCGTCCACAGCAAGGGGATGATCCATGTCTGCAACGTACCGTCACCGGCGGCCACGGCATCGCTGGAGATCGGCAAAGAGATTGTCGATATGCTGGCCAAGCGATTCGAGCTGTCTCCAAGCAGCGTCCAGCCAGTCACCTCTTAGCATGCTAACCTTGAGGCTATGGCACATTATCTGGTGACCGGCGCGGCCGGATTCATCGGTTCGGCTCTGGTTCGCGCGTTGCTGGAACGCGGCGAACGAGTTCGTGGCTTCGACAATTTCGAGACCGGAAAACGCGAGCATATTCGGGAGGTTGCCGGGCAAATTGATTTCCGGGAAGCCGATCTGCTGGATCTCGAGGCCTTGCGTTCCGCCTGCCAGGGAATGGATTACGTGCTACACCAGGCAGCAATTCCCTCGGTGCCGCGCTCGGTGGCCGATCCGGCACGAAGCAACGCGGTTAACGTCGACGGCACGCTGAACCTGCTGATCGCGGCGCGCGACGCCGGGGTGAAACGCGTGGTTTATGCGGCCTCTTCGTCCGCGTACGGTGACACGCCGACGATGCCCAAGCAGGAAGACATGCCGCCCAATCCGATCTCGCCCTATGCGGTATCGAAACTGGCGGGCGAGCTTTACATG